>Ga0153915_10003806_pt1 | contig 13879 bp, 16 predicted proteins | sample Opewatmetagenome_2_FD_107003 | JGI IMG/M metagenome (GOLD analysis project Ga0153915, IMG submission 107003) | Freshwater wetland microbial communities from Ohio, USA - Open water 3 Core 3 Depth 3 metaG | ecosystem: Environmental > Aquatic > Freshwater > Wetlands | place: USA: Ohio, Lake Erie... | reverse complement strand
CACCGCCGCCGTTACCCGCGAGCACCCGGTCATCGGCGTCACAGTCTCAGAGAGCGGGGGCACCATCCGGGTCTTCCGGGAAGGCGAGGTGAGAATCTCCATCCGCCCCCACGAGCGACGGTCCCCCACCGGCGAAGGGTGACTGGCGTCACCCTGGATCCTGTCCTCATCCTTTTTCCTTGCGATGCAATCCAATAAGGAGAGCAGTTGCGCCTCTCTGCCGGGATTGATGACGGGAGGGGGGCCAGCCCCCCTCCCGGTCCCACCCCCTGTGAGGATATTCCCTTCTTCGGTGTATCTCTGATTGTGACCGGCCGGTATCAGGATAACCTCGGATCAGACTATCCTCACCGGGGGAGGGCGGCGGGAGGGGGCCGAAGCCCCCTCCTGCTCTGCAGGCACTCCCCGGAGGATATCGTTTTAAGATCTCCTCCCCTTATCTACTAGGACGGAAGAGCCCGGACGAGAGGAACCAGATGAGCAGGAATATCCGCGTGGAGAACCTGGACCAGACGCCCATCGAACAGCAGCGCATCGAACTCGTGGAACGCAAGGGGATCGGCCACCCCGACAGCCTGATGGACGGGATCGCCGAGTCGGTGAGCCGGGCGCTCTGCAAGGCCTATTTCGAGGAGTGCGGAGCCGTGCTCCACCACAACACGGATCAGGGCGAGGTGGTGGGCGGGGAGACCATACCGGCCTTCGGCGGCGGGAAGGTGATCCGGCCCATCTACGTGCTGCTGGTGGGGAGGGCCACCAAACAGTTCAACGGGATCCACATTCCCACGGATGCCATCGCCATCCGGGCTGCCCGGGAGTATATCCGCCAAACCCTGACGAATGCCAACATGGAGCAGGACGTCATCGTGGACGGCCGTCTGGGGGAGGGATCCACCGACCTCCGGGACGTCTTCCGGCCCTGCCAGGAGAACATGCCACGGGCCAATGATACCTCCTTCGGTGTCGGCCATGCGCCCTTCTCCGAGACCGAGACGATCGTGAAGGCGGTCTCGGACTTCATCGACGGCCCCCTCCGGAAGAAGTACCCTGCCATCGGCCAGGACGTGAAGATCATGGGCCTGCGGGACAGCGATACCATCACCCTCACGCTGGCGGCCGCCATCGTGGGGCGCTACTGCTCCGGGATCCGGGAGTACCTGGAGCTGAAGCAGCTGATGGCCGACGAGATCAGCAAAGTGGCGAGGAAGCACACCAGCCGGCAGGTGAAGGTAGACGTGAACACTGCCGATGACCCGGACAAGGGGTCGGTGTTCCTCACCGTGATCGGCACCTCCGCCGAGATGGGGGACGACGGGTCGGTGGGGAGGGGGAACCGGTGCAACGGGCTCATCACCCCGAACCGGCCCATGTCCATGGAGGCGACCAGCGGCAAGAATCCCATCAACCACATCGGCAAGATCTATAACCTGCTGGCCACCCAGGTGGCACGGGACTGCGTGGCCCAGGTGGACGGGATCGAGGAGATCTATATCCGGATCCTCTCCCAGATCGGGAACCCCATCGACCAGCCGCTCGTTGCTTCAGCCCAGATCATCCCGCAGGATGGCGTGAAGTTCAGGACCGTGGCCCACGAGGTCGAAGGGATCATCAATTCCTCGCTCGAAGATGTCACCTGCATCACCGGGAAGGTCATCAACGGTGAGCTCTCCACCTTCTGAGCGGGTCCGGCTGGCGATACCTTCCAAGGGGAGGATCGCGGCTCCCACCCGGGAGCTCCTGGAAAAGAGCGGCCTCCACGTCGGGGAAGGGAACGAGCGGCGGCTGATCGCCGGCACCTCGGACCCTCAGGTAGAGGTGATCTTTGCACGCCCGGCCGACATCCCCGAGTACGTGGCCAACGGGGTTGCCGACCTGGGGATCACCGGCCACGACATGGTGAGGGAGCGCGGTGTCCAGGTGGACGAGATCCTGGACCTGCAGATCGGGGGTGCCCGGCTCGTCCTCGCAGTGCCGGAGGAGTCCCGGGCCCGGGCCGCGGAGGATCTCCATGGTGCCAGGATAGCCACCGAGTTCCCCCGGATCACCCGGGAGTTCTTCGACGGCCGGGGCGTGGAGGTCCGCGTGGTCCAGGTGGGCGGTGCCTGCGAGGCGACTCCGCACCTGGGGGTCGCGGACGCCATCGTGGACCTGACCGCGTCCGGGGATACGCTGCGCACCCACCACCTGCGGGTGGTGGAGGAGGTCCTCGCCACCTCCACGCACCTCATAGGAAATCCCGCCTCCCGGCAGGCGAAACGGGAGAAGGTGGACGAGATCGTGCTGGCCCTGGAGTCCGTGGTCCGGGCGCGGGGACAGTGCTACCTGATGATGAATGTCAAACGCTCGTCCCTTGCCCGAATCAGGAAGGTGCTCCCCGGCCTCTCGGGCCCCACGGTGATGGACGTGGCCTCCGACGAGGACCTGGTGGCCGTGCACGCGGTGGTGGAGGAGGACCGGATCTACGCCCTCATCACCCAGCTGAAGCGGGCCGGAGCCCGGGACATTCTCGTCATGCCCATCGACCGGATGGTGCGGTGAGGATGGGAACCACGGTCTTTCCTGCGGTTGACATCCTGGGCGGCACCTGCGTCCAGCTGGTCCAGGGCAGGCGGGAGACGGCTACCTCCTACGGCGACCCGCTGGCCTGCGCCCGAAAGTGGCTGGAGGAAGGCGCCCGGGCGCTCCACATCGTGAACCTGGACGGCGCTTTCGGCGATGCGGCCAGGAACGCGGAGGTGATCCGCCGCCTGGTCCGTGAAGAGGAAGTGTTCCTCCAGCTGGGCGGCGGGATCCGGTCCCTGGAGGATGCCCGGGGCTGGCTGGAGGCGGGGGTGGACCGGGTGATCCTCTCGACAATGGCCATCCGGGACCCGGGCTCCGTCACCCGTCTCGCCGCCGAGTACGGTGCCGAACAGGTGATGGCCGGCGTGGACGCCCGGCACGGACAGGTGGTGGTGCGTGGGTGGCAGGATCCTGCAGGGGATTACCTGGAGTGGGCAGGGAAGCTTGAAGCCGCGGGCGCCGGATCCCTCCTGTACACGAACGTGGACGTGGAGGGGCTCCAGCAGGGCATCCGGCCGGAACCGGTCCGGCGGCTCCTTGAGGCCACCCGGCTCCCCGTGGTGGTGGCCGGGGGGATCTCGTCGGCGGCCGACGTGGCCCTCCTCCGGGACATGGGCGCCGCGGGGGTAGTGCTGGGGTCCGCCCTGTACAGCGGGAGGATCAGCGTGCGTGAGGCGATGGAAGTATGCCGGTGAGGAAGGCTGCGGTGGAACGAAGGACAAAGGAGACCGGGATCATGGTGAACCTGGTACTGGACGGGGAAGGGGAGTGCAGGGTAAAGACCGGGATCCCGTTCCTGAACCACATGCTGGAGGCATGGGCCACCCACGGCAGGTTTGACCTGGACGTGAAGGCAACCGGGGATCTGGCCGTGGACCCCCACCACCTGGTGGAGGACCTGGGGATCGTCCTGGGCGAGGCCGTGAGAAAGGCGGTGGGGGACGGGAAGGGGATCGCCCGGTTCGGCTTTGCCGCCATCCCCATGGACGAAGCACTGGCACAGGTGGCCGTGGACTGCGGCGGGCGGGGTTACCTGGCATGGGCAGCCCCCCTCTCCCTCCCGGAGACGGGGGGGATTCCGTCCGATCTCTTCGAGCACTTCTTCGCGAGCATGGTGGTGCATGGCGGGATCACCCTCCATGTGACCTGCACCGGCCGGTCCGACCACCACCGGATCGAGGCGATCTTCAAGGCATTCGGGCGGGCCCTCTCCCAGGCCGTGGCACTGGATCCCCGAGTCCGGGGGGTCCCCAGCACGAAAGGGACCTTCTGAGGAGATAACGGGGTACACCTCCTCTCTCCCCCGATTCGTGATCTCCCTCTCTGAGAATACAGGAAGGATCGGGCTATCCTCATGGGGGTGGGACCGGGAGGGGGCGCTGCCCCCTCCCGTCGCCCTCCCCCGATGAGGAGAGGATGGCCTGTCCTCAGACACTTTTCTGGAGAGTAATAATCACCGGAAAAAAGAGAGATTCAGGACTTGGCGGCCAGGTCCACGTCCTCTTCCTTGATCGTCTTCCTCCCGGCATGCTGGGCAAGGCGGTTCGCCTCCTTGGTCAGGTTGGCGATGTAGGCCTCCGCCTTGGCCACCAGTGCCGCGGCAGCATCACTGCCCACCCTCTCTGCACCATTCTTCTTCGCGATCCGTACAACCGCAGCAATCGGTAAATCAGCCATTCTCGATTTCACCTCAAGATTTATGGTAGATTCGCCAGTATTTAAATCTATCTTTCAATTATCTCAAAAAATAACCCCTGTATCCCTCGACGGAGCCGTCTGCGTCCGTCTCTTGCCATACCAGCTCCAAATTGACCGTTGAGAAAATAAAGGATTAAAATGGCTATGGAAGGAATCAAAACCCGCTACGTGCTTTTTTCACGTTTTGCGAGGGATGCCGCCAGATTTATCGCCCGGGCATAATCCGGCGTGGCGCGCGAGGTATCCACAAAGGTTCTCCCGACATTCACGACGGGGGCACCGTGCCCGTGTCCCCCGCCCAGGAGTACCAGGGTCCGGAAGATCAGGTTCCCGCTGATCCCGTCGGGGGCCAGCACCATGCCGAAACGGCCCACCGCATCCTCAATCAGGATCTCCCAGGGGGTTGCCTTCGTGAGCCCCGCCACCCGCTCTGCGTCGGCCAGGCTCCGGTCCACCTGTTCGTGCCTCCCCAGGTCCCCCTTCCGGCCACCGGAGAGGACCGCGACAGTGGGAGGGAGGCCGACCGCGGGCGCCATCTCCCGTCCCCGTTCCACCATCTCCACCTTCTCGTCAATGGTCCAGCCCTCGTCCACCCCCACGGGAGCCAGGAGGAACCTCCTGCCGTCCGCTGTCTCCAGGAGGGCAATCCGGACCAGGTGCGTCACACCCGCAGCCCTCTTCAGGCAGGCGAGGGTGGTGGAGGAGGGGAGGGTCCCCCGGACGGCCGCGTCGATCTTCCCGTCCATCAGCGCTCGGACCAACTGTTCCTCAGGCTCCCCGTCCTCTCTCACGGTGACGGCCACCGTACCGGGTGGGATGGTGCCGGGGCGGGCGAAGAGTTCCACGCGGATGCCAGGCGAGACGGAGGCGAGGCTCGCAAGGACCTTCCCTGCACCGGCCGCAACGCCGATGCCCACCGTCAGGGGAACGACGCGGAGAGCCATGTGTCGATCCCCATGATGCTCTCTCTCCCCAGGTCAAAGACCGACGATTGCTCCTCCCGGTACTTGATGCAGAGGTGGCGGTCCCCGTTCACGTGGCCGATCGTGGCCGCGGTCATGCCGACCTTCTTAAAGCGCCTGCGGACCTCTGCCACGTGCTCCTCTTTCGCCGTGAGGATGAAGCCCATGCCGGGATACATCCGCACCCAGTGCTCGAAGGAGAGGTGATGCTTCATGAGGTTCGGCTTCGGGATGACGTCCAGGTCGATCACCGCACCCTTCCCGCTCACCTCGAGAAGCATCCCCAGCGTGCCCAGGATCCCGGGGTTGGACACGTCCTTCCCCGCGGTGACCAGGTGGGCCTCCCCGATCTCCTGCATCACCCTGATCTGCGCCCTCACCAGCTCCGCGGACTTCATGGTCACCGAGTCCCAGTTCATCGCGCTGGACGGGTGCACCCGGCCCTCCAGGTCCACCGCGGCGATCACGTGGTCGCCCGCCTGTGCCGTGTGGCTGTAAATGACCGAGTCGAGCTTCGCGATGCCCAGGATGGCCACGTCGATGACAGAATAGGGCGTATCCGGGTGCAGGTGGCCGCCGACGATGGGGACATTGAACTTCTCGCAGGCAGAGAGCATCCCCCGGGTCACCTTGTCCCGGATCCGGTCGTCCGAGAGGGAGAGGATGTCCACCATGGCAAGCGGCCGTCCCCCCATGGCGGCGATGTCGTGGATGTTGACGAGCACCGAGCAGAACCCTGCCCACTCGGGATCAGCCTCCATGAGCCGGCTCCAGATACCGTCGGCAGCGAGAAGCAGCGCCTCATCGCCGTGGCGGATCACCGCGGCATCGTCCCCGAAGGATGCGATCACATCGGGGGCATCGATCTTTAAGGACCTGATCATCTCCCCGATGGCATGCTTGCGGGTCACCCCCTCGTACTCCCGCACCGACCGGGCCACCGCATCACTGGAGCATATCCGTCTGCCCATGCCACCCACGCCGTTCCATGGAGCATCCGCGTTCATGAGAGATAATTTATTTCATTTCGGCCCCATGGATGCGTATGGACTGGGCTGAGAAGTACCGTCCCGAGAGGCTGCAGGACATTGTCGGGAACACGGCCGCGGTCCGGCAGATCTTCGAGTGGGCGAAGGGCTGGACCCGCAGGTCAAAGCCCCTTCTCCTCCACGGGAAGCCGGGGACCGGGAAGACCTCCTCCGCCCACGCCCTGGCCCGGGACTTGGGCTGGGAGATTCTCGAGCTGAATGCCAGCGACCAGCGGACAAAGGCGGTTATCGACCGGGTGGCGGGATCTTCCAGCACCACGGCATCCCTCTCGGGAGCGTCCCGGAAACTGATCCTCCTGGACGAGGCCGACAACCTGCAGGGCAACGCCGACCGTGGGGGTGCCCGGGGCATCATCGACACGATCCGCGGGTCCCGCCAGCCCATCATCCTTATCGCCAACGACCTCTATGGCCTCCCGCCCGAGCTGCGCAGCCTCTGCGAGCCGGTCCGGTTCCGGGCTGTCCAGGCACGGTCCCTCGTCCCCCGCCTGAAGTTCATCTGCACGATGGAGAAGATCCGGTGCAGCGAACTGGTGCTGGTCCAGGTGGCCGCCCGGGCCGGGGGCGATGTCCGGGCTGCCATCAACATGCTCCATGCCGCTGCCACGGGGAGGGAATCCCTGGGGGAGGGCGATCTCCTCTCCTCCGAGAAAGACGACCGCCCCAGCATCTTCGACCTGATCACCTCCGTGTACCGGGGCACCGATGACCGCCGGCTGATGCAGGAGTACTACGGGTTCGATGAACCCCCCTCGAACCTGGTCCAGTGGATCGAGGGGAGCCTCGTGCACCTGCCGGACCTCCCGTCGCGGATGAAGGCCTACCGCTGCCTGTCCCGCGCCGACGAGTTCCTGGGGCTGACCTTCCGCCGGCAGTACTTCCCCCTCTGGCGGTACGCGAGCGCGCTCCTCCTGCTGGGCGCCATGGATGCCGCCGCAGGAAGGGGGATCCATGCCCGGATCACACCCCCCTCCCGATGGCAGCGGATGGGCACGGCCCGGAAGCAGAAAGCCATCCGGACCGGCCTCCTCCGGCGGCTGTCAGGGATGACCCACCTCCCGGAGGATGCCCTCCGGGACGAGTACCTGACCCTCCTCACACTCCTCGTGGAGCGGAATCCGGAACGGTATGCGGACCTCCTTTCCCTGGATACCGACGAGCTGACGCTCTTCCTCCACGACAGGACCCGGGCCGAGGGCGTGGCAAAGGCGCGGGCAAAGAGGGAGAGTGCTCTCGAGCAGCAGGAGAAGAAGGGGAAGCCGGCCGGGGAACCGAAGCCCGGGAAGACGGCCGCCGGCGGTCAGTCCTCCCTCTTCTGAGCGGTATGGTACCGGTGGAGCGTGACGCCGCAGTCCACGATCTCGCCCCCATCCCCGTAGATCTCGTTCCCCAGGTGGTACACCAGCAGGTCGGCATTGACCCTCTGTGCCAGGGCCACGAGAGGCGGGACCATCTCCACGCCGGGCCGGATGGCATAGAGGAGATCGGCACCCCGGTAGAGTTCTTCTCTCGGGGTGAAGATGTCGTCCCGTAGTACCTCGACGCCGTTTCCCCGCGACGGCCGGATGTCGGTGGCCGTTACCCTCATCCCCGCGGCTGCAATCAGCCGGGCGGCCTCAGGGGCGTTCCCGATCCCCACCTCCACCACGCGGTGGTAACGGGCCGCAATATACTCCCCGATCTGCCGCTCAATACGTTTATACGGGGACATTACCAGACATATGGTAATGCGCATCAAAATCTTTTGGGATCCGCAGGCACCCGTCGGCCTGCAGCGCCCCGCGGTGCGGGGCCTCTCCACGCTTCTCGCGATGCCCGTGGAGATGGCCGAGCACCGCTTCCTCCTGAACGGGTTTGACCCGTCCCGGAACCAGTACGATGCCCAGAAGATCCTCTCCCGCATCCAGCTTTTCAAACGGCAGCACGGCATCACTGAACCGGTGCTGCTCGTCGTCTCCCAGGACCTCTGCATGCCCCACCAGGATTTCGTCTTCGGCCTGGCCCGGGAATCGGTGGGTGCCGCCGTGGTCTCCATGGCACGGCTGGAGAACCGGTTCTACGGCCGCGAAGACGACCACGCCGACCTGGTGGGGCGCCTCGTCCGGGAGGGGGCGCATGAGATCGGCCACCTCTTCGGGCTGGAGCACTGCGCGAGCCGGGAGTGCGTGATGTACCCCCCGGCCACCCTGGGGGAACTGGACCGGAAGAAGGTGGCCTTCTGCGGGTCCTGCCGGGCCAGGCTTACCTCGGCGGAAGGAATCGACCGGCTCTGACCGGCACGCCGCGGGAAGCCCTCCTCACTTCTTTTTCCGGAAGAACCGCTGGGGGTCCAGGTAGCTCCGGAAGAACCCGCCGGGACGGACCGGGTAGACCCCTTCGGTGGCTGTCCTGACGTCCTCCACCGAGTAGAAGGCATGGGGGTTGAACTCCTTGATGATGCCCACCACATGGGGCAGGTCCTCCCGCTTCATGACGGTGAAGAGGATTGTCACCGGGCCCTGGGCCCCTTCTGCGTCCAGCATGGTGAGGCCGTAGTGTTCCGCCCTCAGCTTCTCGATGAGCGGCGAGCAGTCCTTTTTCGTGATGACCCGGAGGATCACCATGCCCAAGGAGAGGCGCTCTTCGAGAGTGATGCCCACAAAGGTGCCCATGGCAAACCCGCTGGCGTAGGCAAGGTAGGCTGCCACGTTGTTCAGGTTCCGCATGATCTGGCCGATGGCCATGAGCCAGATGGAGATCTCGAAGAATCCGAGGAGGGGTGCCAGGTACCGGTACCCTCGGGAGACGAAGATGACCCGGATGGTACCCAGGCTCACGTCGCAGATCCGGGCCATGAAGATCAGCGCCGGGAGCATGATATAAGCGAAGACATCGGAAGAGAAGAATGCCAGGGCGTCCATCGGTCCTGTCCCCCTGCAGGATTGCAGTTCCCTGCAGATCTATCCGCCTTTCAGGAATTTAATGGTCTGGGGACCCAGGGGGAAAACCGGATACGCCGTGCCCCTTCTGCTAGCTCCGAAAAGCATTCCACGAGATGTTACCCGATTCAATGATGATTACGGGGACGCTCCTGGGGGCTCCGCCCCCGCCGCGTGGGCGTCCCCCGAAGAGGATGGGGTGAGCTTCGGTTTTACGCAGACCTGGCGGGGCATCCTCACCAGGGGAGGGGCCGGGAGGGGGGCAGAGCCCCCTCCCGCACCCTGTCATGGACTCCTGCGTTCTGTGAATCCGGATGGAACCAGTTGTTATCCATCCTCTGAAAAAGAGAGAGGAGGATATTCAGGGCTTCGGTGGTACCGGCGCTTCAGCAGGCTTCGCCCCGGCAGCCTTCGCCTTCTCAAGGGAGGAGAGGGCCTCGGTGGCCGCCTGCTGTACCTTTGGATCCGGGTCATTCTTCGCTTCCTGCAGGGCAACCACCACCTTTTCACCGCCGATCTTCCCCAGGGCCCAGGCTGCATTCTTCCGGACGTCTGCCTTGGGATCCTTCAGCAGCCGTATCAGGGGCTCGGCAGCGCGGGGATCTGCGATCTTGCCAAGTGCCCACGCAGCGCCCTGCCGGAGCCACTTGTCCGGTGACTCCAGGGCCTTCACCAGGGGCTCGACGGCACGGGGGTCCCGGATCTTCCCGAGCGACTGGGCGGCAATCCAGGTGACATCCTCGAAGGGATCCTGCAGCGCCTGGATCAGGGGCTCGACGGCACGGGGGTCCCGGATCTCCCCCAGCGCCTCCGCCGCCTTCCACCGGAACTGGAGATCCGGGTTGAAGAGGAGTTCAATCAGGTAATCCACATGGTCCGCCTGCTTTGCCTCTCCCACGCTCTCTGTCGTTTCGGCCGGCTGCCTCTCGTCTGCCATCCGCGGTCTCCCCTGCTACCCGGGGATCTGGTTCCTGCAGGTATAACTGTTTGGATCGGTGGGAAGACCGGCTGTTTTTCCGGATGACGCGGTGCCGTTCGGAAGCGATGGCTTCCCCCCGACACCCATGCTGCTGTCGGATACCACTGCCGAAACTGCCATATCGCTGCGGGGATCACCTCTCTCTGATATCCCGCAGGGGCGGCCCTGCGGGGAACAGGGAGGAGACAGGCGGATGGGCGTGGCACGGCGGCGCCGGTGGGCAGGGTTCCTGCGGGAGTACGTGATCCTGCTGGGTTTCCTCTCGGGGCTTTCCCTGGCCATCGGGTTTGACCTCCAGGAGAGCATCTGGAAGGGTGCAGGTGCGGCCCTCGAGGCCGCGCTGGGGGTGGCAGGGATCGGCACGCTCTTTGTCATACTCCCCACCCTGCTCCTCGCGTACTCGGTGTGGCGGGCGTACCGCCGCGGCGGGGTTCTCGGGCTCGGGGCGGTCTTCTGCGGATTCCTGGGCGGGCTCCTCCTCTTCACCCTGCCCCTGCACGCAGCCGCGCTCCTCGGCATGGCCGTGCTCCTGTCCGTGGTGGCGGTGGAAAAGAGGATCTTTCTCTGATGCACCGGCCCCGTCACTCGGGGGCCGGGCTCACCTCCAGGCTCACGTCCAGGGACCGCACGGAGTGGGTCAGCCGGCCGATGCTGATCCTGTCGGGACCGAGGGCCGCGTACCGGGCGATGTTCTCAGGCGTGATCCCGCCCGAGACCTCGATCCCCACCCGTTCCCTGGAGCCCCGCTCCCGGAGGGTGGCGAGGACGGTCCGGATGGCGCCCGGGTCCATGTTGTCCAGCATGATCATATCGGCACCCAGCTCTGCCGCTGCCAGGGCATCGGCGACCGTACCGACCTCCACCTCGATGGTGGTCCCGGCCCTCCGGGCCCTGGCCCGCCGGATGGCCTCCGCGAGGGGGACCAGTGCCAGGTGGTTGTCCTTGATGAGAATCCGGTCCGAGAGCGTGGCCCGGTGGGGATCACCCCCTCCCAGCACCACGGCCTTCTTGTCCAGGTGGCGGAGGCCGGGGGCAGTCTTCCGGGTCGCTGCCACCCGGACGGCAGGGTTCACGCGATGTGCCGTCTCCACGAGAGTGCGGGTCATGGTGGCGATACCGCTCATCCGGGCGACCAGGTTGAGCGCAGTGCGCTCCACGAGAAGGACCGCCGCCGCATCCCCTTCCAGGGAGAGGAGCGTGGCATCCGCCCCCACCGCCATGCCATCCGGGACGGCACAACGGACCGTCACGCCGAAGTGGGAGAAGAGGGCTGCGGCCTCCTCAACCCCCGCCGCCACGCCCGGTTCCCGGAGAAAGACCCGTGCACGGCACCGGCCCAGGGGGGCGAGCGTATCCGTGGTGAGGTCTCCGTCGGGAGCGTCCTCCTCGATGAACCGGAGGAGTTCCGGAAGGGGGATCATGGTCGCCGCCCCACGACATCCATCATCCGGAGGACCGGCTGGCGGGCTGCGGGAAAGAGGGCCCCGGGGAGCTCCACGCAGGGCCCGCCGGTGATCAGGCTGCGGTACAGGTCCGGTAGCGTCGTCTGCCTCATCACATGGCAGATCGTGCCGTGCAGGGGCAAAAAGCCTCCTTCCCCCGGGGCATTCCCGGGGTGGGCAGCTTCCTCCTCCTGCAGGGACCCACCGGTGTGCGCCGTGCGGGCTCCACCGTCAGGTGAGCCCTCCTCTCCTCGCGCAGAACCGAACTGAACCTCGTGGATCTTCTTTCCCCCTGCCCGCGCTTCCGAAAGGACGGCCGGATCCAGTCCCGGGAGGGCCACGAGCACATGATCCTCCTCAAGGGATGCCACCACCTCCGCGAACGTATTTGGCGTGGAGGTGATGTCGGCGAGCACCTTGGATTCCAGCGGGCTCCTCACGTCCACAACAAGAGCGGCACCGGGGTGCCCGTGTCGTGCCGCCAGGAGATCCGCGGGAGTAATCTCCCGTTCCTGCTGGCAGGTGGCCTCCGGTACCGGCAGGATGACCCGGGCATCCGGGAGGAGCAGCTGCACCGTCTCTGCCAGGACGCGGGGCGCGCAGACCACCAGCTCCCGGGCGCCCGATGCGCCTGCCGCGAGCAGCAGGGCGATATCATCCCCCACCACATCGGCGGTCCCCTTCACCGCATCCGGCTGGTTGCAGTGGACCAGGATCAGCGCCTTCCGCTGATCCTTGAGACGGCAGATCTCCTCGCGGAGGAGGATCTCCCCGAACCGCTGCGCCACCCGGCACGGCGTGCCCCTTTCTTCCTTCACCCGTCATCCCCCTGTTCAGGAGACAGCCGGCGGTGATCATGCCCTCCACCGGCGCGCTGCGACCCTCCCATGTGCGGTCCACCGGCGGCCCCATCAGGTGCCGACCACCAGCGGGTCCTCCAGGTTGCGCAGGAGCGTGAGGATGGAGAGCGCAGCCAGGTAGCTGGTGGCCATGTTGTCCGGGCTCGGGACGTTGCTGACCCGGATGTATACCTCGCCGAAGGGCCCCCTTCCCTCGATCTCGTGGATGTTTCTCGTGGCAGCCGGGTCCACCCATATCTCCACGTCCGCATCCCTCCCCGCTGCCAGGCTCAGGGCTACGGCCACGTTGATGTTTTTGGGGAACTGGCGGATGCAGTCGTTGGCCTTCCCGGAGAAGATCATCATCTTCCGGTCGGCCTGGATCTTCAGGGATGAAGGGTGCTTGGTGGTCCGGAGCAGCAGGTGGTCCAGGGGGACAATCCTGCCCACCTTCAGGTTGTCCAGGCCCATGATGGCCCCGCTGGGGATGTAGATCCTCCTCCCCTCCTGGCGTGCCCGCTCCACGATCCGCTCCCGGAACACGGGGTCCGCCATTGCGCCGACGGAGAGCATCACCAGGTCCTTCCCCCGGGCCAGGATCTCTTCGCCATACTCCTGGACGGCTTCCACCGACGCGGCCTCCACCACCAGGGTGATGGGGGCACGGATAAACGACGCGAAATCCGAAAAAGCCTCTCCACCGCAGGCCCGTGCCAGTTCCTCCGCCCGCCCGGGGATCCTGTCGTACAGGGCCGTGATCTCCACGCCGCTCTGGTGCGTGGCAATGATATGGCCGACGTTCCCGCATCCCATCAGGCCGACCCGGATCATCTCACTGTACCCGTGGCGATGCCCGTTGTTAAGCGTTATGCTCCGCTCCCCCTGAAGGTGAGGAGATTCCGGTGCGCTTTCAACAGGAAGGCCATTTTGGTTTATCCCGTGTGAGAGGGGTAAGGGGCGCCCTCCCCCCGCGTGGGAATAGGTGAATCTCCGGCTACCTCCGGGTTTCCGCCACAGGCATCTTTCAGGGACATGGTGCGGGAGGGGGGCAGGCCCCCTCCCGGTCCCTCCCCCCATGAGGATAGTCAGTCCTTTGGTCGATGGGAGAGGATGGACACCGGTTCACAGGACACTGGCGGGGGGTGCCCACACGGCGGGGGCGGTGAGCCCCCGAGAGTGTCCCGGTAGAAGCACGCGAAGAGAAAACCCGCTTTTGCATCGATCGGTGCAACGCTCAGGGGCTGACACGGCTTCCGGAAAAAAAGATGCGTCAGGAAGCATCAACCACTACAAGGGATGGCATTTGTCTGCGCCCGGTGCGGGAGCTGCTGCATGTACCTGGGCGACTACCTGGTGATCGAACGGGAGACCGCTCCCTTCGAGTTTGCCTGCTGCGCCGTCTCGACCGGGACAGAATTCACGGCCCGGAT
>Ga0153915_10003805_pt1 | contig 13882 bp, 10 predicted proteins | sample Opewatmetagenome_2_FD_107003 | JGI IMG/M metagenome (GOLD analysis project Ga0153915, IMG submission 107003) | Freshwater wetland microbial communities from Ohio, USA - Open water 3 Core 3 Depth 3 metaG | ecosystem: Environmental > Aquatic > Freshwater > Wetlands | place: USA: Ohio, Lake Erie... | reverse complement strand
TTTTATATTTCGTCAAAGCCCCGCCAACCGAGGTTGATCCAAATATGGATCTAGCACCAGGAATGTGTCGATAGCGGCCTATTTCCCTGATTAATTCCGCTTTTCTTTCTTGTGTCAGTTCACCTCTCTCCCATTCTGCATCAGTCATTGATCCCAATAAATGTACCTTATTTGCTTCCGTGGTAGAGACACCGAAAAGGTAATACATCCCCTTGCTTAAGGTATCTCCGATATCGTCAGCCGTATTTTGCAAATCTTCCCATGCCGATTTACCAATTAGGTCACGGTTATTTTCAATGATTTCTCTTCCCTTTTCTGTGTTAATCCTTGCGATTCCTTTCGCATATTTCTTTGTTCCGATATTCGTATACGTCGTGACTTGTTCACCGATCAAGGATGTCAATGAAATAGGGATATTGAAACCAAGGTCTATCATCGTTACGAATGAATTGATTGATCGTAGAACTATGTCAAGTGCGCCTCCCTGAGGCAATATCCCCCCAAGACTTGATCTTCGTCCTTTCTTATTATTGATCCATTCATGCACGAATTTAATTAAACGCCGATCCATTTGAAGACCTCTTGGTGTTGTCTGCTTTGGAGATAAGGAATAGGCATAGATGTCAAGGGCCGGAACGATTTTATCGAGAGCTTGTTTTTTTAGAAATGCTTTTGCGTAAGCCTTAAACGCCTTCGCCACATTCATGGATGGTTTAAGTTCCCCGCTTCGTTGCATGGCGAATTGAAAGAATTTTTCCAAGGGAAGAATGTTTTGTGTGTCATCCTCAAGTATTTTGAAAACAGCCGCATCCTCTTGGTACTGTTTAAATACCTCCTTAAAAGCGGTCAGCAATCCATCCTCTTTCCAAGTTTCAAGAAAACCCCTGCGAATATGAGTGATGTAATCGCTTCTATACTTCGTTAAAACACCATGTTGAATAAGAATGTCTCTGAATTGGGAGAAACGAGACTGTAAATAGTTCGCCAGATCCAATTCCGCATCCGTCATTCCCTTCGTTATTTCAGATTTTCCAACGGGATCAGATTCAAGATATTTGAACACGGTTTCATCTGACGGAACAAATTTCTCAACAATATCACGCTTCCTGGATGATCGAGCCTTCTTAGTGAGATCGTCTATTTCCTTCTCCATCTCAAAAAATCTTTGTTCCGAGTCCAATATGGACATATTCGTTTCATCGACAAGAAATTTATAGAAAGGATTTTGTTCTGATAACTGAGTGTCGAATCTAATTTTATCCAGAGAACCCACTCTAATATTCTCTACTTCGCTTAATGGTACACCCAATCTTTTCGCCAAAATCTCCTTCGCTTCCCTGATTGTTTTTATGCCAGCCAATTCCGTGTTTTTAACAGTTCCCAATTTCCTGACGGAAAGAAACTCGTCGCCCTTCTGAGTATTCTCCAATTCCTGATTGAATTGATTAAGTTGGTCAACCGTCATGTTTTCAAGAGATGGGAATTTCAAATATTTACGGAGGTTGTCTGTTTTAACCAATTCCTTCTCATTAATCTCTGACAGGATTTTGATTTTCAATTCTCTTTTCTTTTCCATGACGGCACCCCTGGCATCTATATCGTCAAGGAATTTCTTGAACTCATAATTATTCATGAGGCGAATATCTCTATGCGTTAATTGCTTGAGATCAGAATCACTTAACCCATAATCCTCTTGAACAGCACGAATGAATGCACGCCTTCGGTCAAGAATCTGTTTTGCTGACTTAACTTCTTCTATTCCGGTCTCTCGCCCTTCCTTAAAACCTTCCTTTGCGGCCTTCTCTTCGGCTTTGAGTTTTTCCTTTAATGCCTGTGCTTCGGTGATTGTCGGTTCTTCAGGTTGGAACTGACCCGTGGCTTGGCGGATTGTCGCTTTCGTACCAAGTGGGGCCTTACCAAATTCAGGTTTTGATGGTGGGGGTGGTTCAGCGGGACCCCCGGACTCTGCGGGGGTGGGCTGGTTAAAATCAATTAGTTTTGCCTTTTGTGGGTTTATTAACGCAACCTCGTTTTCTCCTGTATCAGCATTTACCTTTGACAAATCAATGGCATCGAAACCTTCTTTTCTCATTCTTTCTAAGTAGTCAGTCCAGTTTTCATTTTTACCTTGAGGATATTTTTCTCCGTCTGCAATCCTTAAATTTGTCGGATCTATTTCTATAACCTCTCCACTTTCTCCTGGTTTCGTAAGGTCTACATTCATCCCCGTGTTTTCAGCGAATCGTTTAGCAGTTTCAAAGTCTTTGGTTAGGCTTACGTATTCCTCCATAGTATTTCCGTATTCGCCATGTTCGGAAGATAATTTAAGCCCTTCTTTTCTAATGATTTCTGCCGCTTTTTTGGAGGTTCCGTGGAATAAACGATTTTCGCCAGACCGCTGGGGGGCTTTTTCAGGCGGGATTGAGCGGCCAGCCCCTTCCTCTTTTGCCATGCCTAATTCTATCTTATTCTCCAATGGTGTTATTTCTGCCGTAGGAGTAACATCAATAGGGTTTTCATAAGGAGTAACAATTTTCCCATCCTTCATAAAATAGGCTTGTTTGTTTCCAAATTCGTTTGAAAGAATATCGAGAGGTTGACCATTTTCGTCAACCCTGATAATTACCCCTGTTCCGCCATGTCCAGAAGTTATATTTTCATCCAAATTTACCGTTTGCCCTGGTTTAAACACTTGGTTTGGATCACTCTTTTCAAATCCATAGTTTCCTTTTATTGTCATTTCCCTATTTGCGTATATCTCAGAAACATTTTGTTGTGGAGGTATCACTTCAGTAGACTTATTCTCCAACGCCGGAACTTCCGGCGCGGGCAAAGCTTCTTCAACATTTTCATTCACGGCCTTATCGGGATCTTCCATAAATTTAACGTGCTCTGTAAATGCCTGCATCGCATCAGTGTCCGCTTCCTCAACTGTCTTCCCCTCTTCTTTCGATGCGTTGAAAACTGTTTCGGCAATTCCGAGGGCGTCCTTGATAACCTCTTTGTTTACAGGGAGTTCTTTCCCTGCCAGTTCCTCACCCATAACCGGATGATCTTCCTTGAATTTCTCAACCTCAACAACGTCGTCAATGGTTGCCGCTTCAATCAAAGGTCCCACCCCACCAGCGATCAGAGTTCCTAGACCGATCGCTTCCGCAACTTCACCCCATTTAATGGGTTCCTTCTTTTCAACGGATTGGATAACGTTCTGTATTCCCTCCTGAAATCCCTCTATACCAGGCTGTATGAGTTTCGACGTGAACTTCCCGCCAATATAATTTGTTAAACCAATGGTGAAAAAGTTCTTCCAGAAGGTTCCGAAAGAGGCATCTGCGGCGTCAATGTCTGATTTCCCCGACCTTTTTAAATCACCATAAGTTTGGCCGGCTTCAATTTCCGCTTCCGCTAATGCGGCCATACCAAGGCCAGAAAGTTTGGCAAGATTTCCAGACCAGGCTATAATCCGAGGTATCTTGGTTGCCATAGAAAGACTCTTAACTCCAACTCCGACAACGCCTCCAACAATGCCTGTGGGTATAAACATTGCCATTGAAGTTGCGCCCTGAACCACCTTGTCGAAGAAATCGGGATTTCGCGGGGATACTTTGCTCGATAGGTTGACTAGATTATTACCAAGTTTTTCAAACTCTTTCCCGACGGGCGTATCAAGACCAAAAAATACCTCGACGGCTCTTAATCCCTGTAATGTTGATCCCGCCATACCGCCAACTCCCGCCACAACGTTTCGCCCCAAACGTTCTTGAAATTCCTCCGTTCCTTTTGTTTTTAAGCCAGGGAGGGCTACAAAGGGGAAAGCGGTTTGAGCGACCGCAACAAGGGTTCTTAGGTTTGGTTCAAGTTTTCCTTTCGTGAATGGTTTATTGAGGAAAGTGAATGTATCGGATTGTTTTTCCTGTTCTTCGGCGAGATCGCTGAGCCGCATGGGTTCGTGTTCAACTTTCGTTTCCGGTTCAGCGATAGCAACGGCTCCCTGACTTTCAACCCGACCCAATGGATCGGCTACCCCATATTGCTCGCGATATAATTCGTCAAGGCTTTTCATTATTCAAAATCAATGCTTCCGGTTTCTTCGTCAATTGATTTGATAACGCCGCTTTCAGGAAGAATAACCGGCTTACCCTTGTATTGAACGGTTGTCCCCTTCGGCAAGATTTGGCCTGTTTTATAACGTGTCAGGTTTGGGTTCGCGGTTATGGCCGCCTTCTGTTTTAATTCAGTCACCTTCTCCACCGCCTGCTGAACGGACACCCCTTTATTGAATATTTGAAGTCCCTGGGTTAAATAGAGAACACTTGAAGGCGATACGGAACCCATGATATTTTTAAGAGAATCAACCAGGGATTTAAACAGTCCCATTTTTTCAGGATTGGATTTGATCAAGGCTCTTTCGCTATTCCGAAGAATTGACTCCTGGAATTCTTTTGGAAGATATCGCTTAGACTCAATAACCTTTTCTCGCAATGCTTTAATTTTTTCATAAGTCCCAGGTTCGAGTGTAGTCGTCGGCATCCCTTGTACGGATACTTCGCCGCCAAGGTCTTGAAACATATCGTTTATTTCCCACTGTTTCTTTACCTTTTCTTCAACTGGGATAGTGGGATCATCGTACACATTCAAGATTTGACTTTTGAGCATATTATATGTGCTGAGTTTTATAACGTCTTTGGAAAGAAGCGTCAGGGCTTCATCAAGGCCCACTTTTGATACATTGGGTGGACGAATGGAATCTGGAAGCGTGCCGAGGAATAAAGTTCTCTCTAAATTCTCGTATACTTCTGTTCTCGACTCCTTTGTTGTTTTCCGAACCGCCTCCAAATATTTAAGTTCATCCTGCTGGATTTCCTTATTCCATTTCTCACCATAGGCTTTCGCAAGATCATCTTTCCCGTCCACTATCATTCGTTCCATGATTGCGGCGTGGGTCTGGCTTCGGTCTTTTGCAATATCGGCATCAACTACGGTCTTATCCTTGCCCTGTCTTAACCCTTCTTTCCTGCGTTCTTCCGCCATGACATAGAAATTGCGGGCCACAAGATCGGGTTTGTCGTAATTCAGGGATGATTGTTCTTTCGTGGTATCAATGAGGGTTTCTGACATCTCCTCATCGTGTTCTTTCAATGCCGTATAGGTATGTTCCTGGGCGGCCTTGTTCAGACTTGCATACCGTTGGGCCGAAATCTTCTGAATGGCGTCTTTCTGTTCGTCATTGACCGCCTGTGCCATCGCCCTCTGCGTGGACTTTTTCCATTCCGAATCCACATAATCCACGGTTCCGGCGGCCTCCCGCCCCTTCATATTCTTCATGTCGATCCCGATTCTGGTTTCATCCTCCGACATTCCAAGGTCTGCATCACGGACAAGAACCTCATCGGCCTTCTTCTTCTCCTCAGCCTGAAACTTGAGGAACTCGTTTTCTGCCGCCGCCCTCCGTTTTTGTTCCATGACATTGATATCGACACCGGTATCAATCAGTTCACGGCCAGCCTTAAAAGCCTCTGTGACAGCAGACCCCCCGCCGAAGGCGGCCAAGTCGGGGGTTGTCCCCTGTTTCTGGCTGGGGAGAGCCTTGGTCAAGAGTTCAGTGTTGGTGATTCGAGGAACAGTAGGCATTTAACGCCTCCCTCTCAAGTATTCCCTGTCAAATCGGGATTCCGTTGGGTTCCTGGGCTTGTACGATTTCGGTGTCTTGGTCGCATACGACAAAAGACCTGATTGAACGGCATTCAGGCCACCCGTTACGATGGTTGACTGGCGTTTGGTATTGGCCTCCCGGGACTTCATCCGTGATTCGTTTGCAACGTCTAGAGCTTCACTTCTGAGGCCCCAGGCTTCACGCCAGGCGTTGTTTCGGGCGGTTAAGGCATCCAAGGTGCCGAAAAGTTGTGTTTCGGCCCCGACTGCGCCCGGACTCCCTGAATCGGGGGCCACACCCTGACCGGCGAACCCCGACCTTTGCGCCCCGCGAACCATTGCGGTCTTCCGGTTGATGATTCCTGCGGCCTCGTCCCCGCGAGCCAGAGCATCCACGGCCTGTAAATTGAGCCTTCTTTGTGCGATATCGGCCTGAGCCTTCTGATACTTATCCTGAGCTGTGAGCGCCCCATATTGGGCGTAAGTCTCCCCAACCTGGGAAATCCCCTGCATTGCGAACAACATCGGCAATAAGTTAGCGCCAGCCATTTAACGGCCTCCTTCGGTTAATTAACCGTGCGGCATAAATCCGCCTGGAACGATTGAGAGAATGGCAAGAGGCAATGGATCTGGATTCCTAATAAAGATCCGACCTCCCTTACTCCATTCACCCCTGATATTCAAATCTATTTCCTCTGTTTTTAACTCAATAGGTTCATCGTAAGCCTCTGTTGTTCTCAGTTTCGTTTCGGTCAAGCCGTCAAGAGGCGTGGTTTCCCCTGGATCACTGGCCCCCGCGAAGAACCCGCGAGACTTTTCAACGAAAGACCGGACCTGGGTTATGATCTTTTTCTCACCGGCATAGTTGTCTATGTCCAAAGTTTGAAGATCACTCAAATATGACAACCCCACATGAACTACCGAATAACTCCCGCCCAGGGCAACCGATCCATCAACCACCGTTTTTACTTTGTACTCAGGGTTGTTCGGCGAGGCGATGACAAACCCATCGGCGAAGATCGCCACTTCCTTGCCTTCCAGATGCGTAAGGCCGGGTACAGAAGTTACGGGGGACCCGTCAAGAGTGACCGTCGAATCCATGAAAATGGCGTCCTCGATATCGGCGATGACCCGCGTTTCCATCTTCTCGATGTACCGCACGTCCTCACCGTCGATTGTTCGTTTAACCACGAAATAAACTCGATCCTCGTTCCCGTCCGGTATGACGGCCACGTTCTCAACCAGTCCATCCGTGTCGTGTCTTGTCCAGGCCAGCATTTCCTGTTCTTTGATGTAGGTCAGACTCAAGAACGTCCCGTCATCCAAAACCACCCAGAGAATGGAATTTGGGGTCTGGGCGAAACCCCAGTCAACGATGGTTTTCCCTTCAAAAAGATGAACGGAGAGAATCGTCAAATCGTTTCCTCCATATCCGTCACTCTGAAAATTAAATCCCAAGTCTCTTATGATCGACCCGCCATCCTGAACATAGAGAATCGTATCGTTAATGTTTAACGGAGAAGGATAGGAGTCCGACCCGTTGTACGAATACTGTTTGGCATTGATCGAATCGACGGTAAGAATCCCTGCTGCGTCCCCATTAATAGCCCATTCCCCCGATGAGGTTAAGACAACGAGTTGGCGTGATTCCAGGATATGCCGGATGATATTGGCCCGTTTGCTCGAAAGACTGAACGAAACGGGGGAATCGTCTTCTATTGGAAATTTCTTTTGAAAATTCTTATACGAACCAAGACGAGAAGCGGATATCAAAGACGGATCTCCACTTGTATTTCCGAATATCAATCTGTTCTGTGAGAAGAAAACACAATTCGGGTTTAGGCCGTCGCACGGAGAATCTATCGAGGAAAGAGGGGTTTCAATCGTGGCTTCCTGTGCGATATCCTTAAAATGGGTTTGAGTAGTTTCCCCTATAAGACCATCAGTTAAAAATGGGCTGGCTTCATTCGCTCCGTTCACTTGACGGTAAATTTTGTAATAAGAGGCACCGGTAACAGCATTCCAGGTAAGATTAATAGGAGTGGCCGATCCTGGCCTAACCGTTGAAATATAGGGGTGGATTACAGAACTCCGAAGACTTTCCTCCCCCTTGGAATCGACTGCCGATAAATACCAAACCACCTCACCGACATAAGTGGTAACCAACCCACCAGTTGACACTCCTCCCGTTGGTGCGGCAATAGACGGGCCAAAAACAATATTCTGAAGGGTCCAACCTGTATGCGCCGTTCTCACCAATTCCATCGGGGCGTGATTCGCGTGAACAATCGTAATAACGTCGTTTGATTGTGCATATTGAAATTCCGACAATTCATCTTCCGTGAATGAGGTGGGAATCTCAAAAATAACTCCGGTCAAAGGATACCAATAGGTCGTGTTCGGCGGGACATGGTTCGTATGTGACACCTTGCAATAATAAGTAACCGTTGCGATATCGCAAAGATCACCCTGAACGTATGCCGTAGAAGAATTCCATGCAGAAACACCGGAAACGGTTACTCTCGCACCATTCCGATAGAACCGGATATATCCCACGCCAAACTCAAGAATATAGGTATCGTCGTCGCTGAAAATGAAAGGGATTAAACGAACTTTTGTGGTTGAGTCCTTCACCTCATTGATGAAAGTTGTTCCTGGCCGGTTGTAAGCCCCACCTTGCTTTGCTATGAAAAAATTCCGGCACGTCCGAAGGCCAATGGCGTACATCGCCAAGTCCGTTCGAGCGTAAAGGCTCGGAGAAAGTTCTCCGCGAGCGAAAGATAGCTGTTTACCCATTTCGTTCCCTTAGGAATTCGCTTTCATACCATGAGCCGTCCCTGACTTCCTCGTTGGCAGATCCGGCCATAGCTTCCCTGATTTTAAAAGCAAACATCTGCAACGCCTTCTCACCGAGTTTGAACGGGTCTCCGTTTGAAAGTCGGGGAGTGATGAAGGCCGCTAGTCGGTAAGAGAGTGCCTCAATGAAATCGGGAGGATATCGAAGGGGGTTTTCCACCCTCGATATATATTCAACGCTGGCATCCTCCATATTTGTCAAGAGTATCCGACCCGAATCATCACCAATGATTTTGTAGGGGATTTTCACGTTCGGATCTAAAACATCGGTAGCGGAAGTCAACTTCCATAAATAAAGAGAATTCAACGGATACCGATAGGAATAATACCAGTCTGGTGTCGGATCTTCCTCGATGAGAGCAAGGGCGGCAATCCTGGTGGCAAATGGCCAGGGAAACGCCTTCAACGTCGTATCGCGCGCCAGTTCATAATAACGATGACAAGCTAAAGCTTCCTGGCTGGTTTCCGTTTCCACGTTGGCAATCTCTTTGCCAGATCCAAGATGGGAAATAGCAAGGTTGCAGATATCAGCTATGGATGAGCCGATAACAAGGTCATCAATGATCTGCGTTCCGTCCCAGTCAATGATCTCCTGAAATATAACCCTGTCTGACGCCAGTGGGCTGGCTCCCGCCTGATGTTTGTAGGTGACATGGTACCGGTTAACTGGAAGACCAGTCGGGACATCGCCACTGTACATTCCGGTTGAGGCAATCTCAGGAACGGAAACTTTATAGGTGGCATAATCAGCCCCGGCATAGTCTTCAACCTCTGTTCCATCCCAAAACTCATCCGAAAGATTTCGGAGGATCGCATAACCTGTTAATCCTGATTGCCCTGAAAATTGAAGTTTGAGCCTTGTGATCATTTTTTCACCTCTTATTCAAAATGAAGTCCAGCATAGGGAACGATTTTTGAGTAGTTGTAATACATATCGTTGTGATCCGGCCTGTAACCGTTCCGGTAATTGGGCCACAAAGTTTTCGTCCATTTCATCCACTTGGCAACGTAGTAAGGTTCCAAGATTTCATAACCATGCGTCGAAAACTCTTGGATTGCCGACGGGGAATAACCCGAACCCCGAACAAGTTTAACCCTGACAATATGACCAGGATCAAGAGCCGGATTCATTTCAATCCCGTCAAAAACATTCCCGTAAACATCGTCGCCGGTAACAAAAATGTCGTCCAGTTTCGCTATATGGATTATTGAATGACCTTCACCAGTTCCTTCCCATCTCGATACTCCAAAACCTTTAATTAAAATAGGCGGCCAAGGGCGAAATCCTTTGCCATGACAGATAGGACAAGTGATACCCGGGCAACGGGGGCCGTAGGCGTTTGACCCTCTTGGAATGTTTTTAAAAGGCCAGCACCAATCATTATGTTTTTTATCTTTCAGATGATCTGGTAAAGCGCAAATCGGCATTTATGACCTCCTTATTTGACCAAGGTTGATTTGGAGGGTATTGGGATACCCCGTAAACGTCCAGGCAGATGCGTTAAATTGATTTTTCATCTTAGGGATCCATCCGGGCTGAGTTGATTAAACGCCCGAAGCCTTGCGTCCTTCTCCACCATTTCCTGGCGGCAGAGGTCGCGTTCTTTCTGAAGCCTTCGGTATTGAGACATCGGGACGCACCCCGCCATCAAAAGACTCAGCACAATTAAGCAGATTGTTTTTTGCATTTCGCCCCCCTTTAAAACTTGAGCAATATTTTCTTGACGGGAAAAGGCTCCCTCGCCTTTCTTAACTTTTCTATAAATTCCCGTTCCGAATAATTCGGCTTTCCGATTGTCAAAACGATATCAATGGTTTTTGACCTTTTATCTATTTTCCCGCCGTATCTTTTTCGGGTAGCCTTAATGACGTATTCCGAACTTATGAACTTCGTCGCTTTAATCGCATCTGTGTCAACCAGTTTTTCGACAACCTGACCTATATATTTCCTGAACATTTCGCTTTCTCCTTTGCCGTCTTTCGCCACGGAATCCAACCAAAGGCCCGGACGGCATCATAAATAATCACTCGCTTCCACCAGGGAACACCAAGAACGCCCATAGCCTCCAAAAGAACGGAATCAGATAAGGCTCGACTTAATTCCTGGGTATGATAGAGCCAATCGTGAATCACGAATGCCCTCGTCGCCAAACCGATCGGAGAAACCAACCACCAGAAGCATTGAGGTACAGAACCGAAATCCGTCTGGAATCCCTCAGGCACCTCGATCTTCTGGCCGCTACCAAGACGCCCGATCTCATAATCCATCGGCTCATGGAGTGTCCAGATTTTCCCGTTTTCCGTCGTGACGTTCAGTTTTTCTAAGAAGTGACTCATCCTCCATTCTCCTGTTTATAAAAAGTTCGACGTTCCTCCATCTTCAACTCTATGATCGTGAGGCGTCTTAAAATTTCCTTATACTGCTCCGTACCCACGGCCATCATTCCCCTGAGTTCGGCCTGTTCCTTTTCAATCTCTCGGAGTCGTTCATTGTTGTCTTCGATATGTTTATCCTTCCAGGCTTGCAAAACTTCAATTTCTTTCTCAAAAAGTCCTATTTTTACTTTCACAATGGCGAAAGAGAGCGCAATTGCTGAAATTGCACTCAGGGTTGAGATGACTATTTCGACTGATATGTTCATGTTTCCTTCTCGTCCTCAAAATCCATGTCGTAATAGGTTGGAGTATCCTCGGATTTCATCCCCAAGTGGAGACATGAATGTGGTATAGGAGGATCACCATAAATCGTATTTCCCGTATTACCAGACTTTCCAATCAAACCACCTTTTTCTATATGGTCGCCTTCCTCCACGCGAGTTTCCGAAAGGTGACTGTAAACCACAAGATAAAAATCATCTTTGATATCCACTTCCTGCCAAACCCTTAAACCAAATCCCACTTTAGGATCGGCGGGGTTCTCGTACCCCACCCGTTCGATCTTTCCGTCGAGAATGGCCCTTACTTCTGTCCCCACAGGACAAGCGAAGTCGATCCCGTTATGGGGCTTTTCAATCCCATAAACGGGATGCTTTCTCATCCCGAAATAACTTGAGATCGGAAACTGCTTTGAAACTGGTCTTCCGACGAGAGGTTTCATTTTCTATCTCCCTATCGACAAAGTGGCCGCATCGTCGGCTTTGATTTCCGTATCGGTTGCTAATTTCCCAAAACTCCCATTTATCTGGTAGGCACTCGTTGGCATATTCCACGGACTGTCTGGGGCTGGAAAAGTTCGGGTCGTTCCCAACGGGACGGCACTACTCCAACTCCCCGACCCAAATCTTGTTGTATCAACGACGACCCCAGGCGGCGGATTAACAACCAACTCCCCCAAATACCAATAAGCATTTGAGGTTGCGGCATCTGAGGCTGAATCAAGTTGGATTTTTATAAAGCCACTGGCGGTTGCCGGAGCAAAAACACATTGGAGTTGCTGAGCGTCGGTTGTGGCGGTTGCCGTCGAGAAAACCTGTTTTGTGTTGTTGTCGTAATAAACTTTTAACGTAGGAAGAATGTAGGTTCCGGCGTAATAGGCGGCGTTGTTAATCTTTATTCTGGCCGTAACTGTTACTGTCAGGCCATTGCAATTTCCGATGGTAGTTTGTCCGGCATTATCAAGATAGGTCAAAAGACTTGTTCCGTCGGTCGGCTGGAACCGCATGGCAAACTGGTCAGCATTGGCCACTGAGAAAGAAGATCCACACCATGCCGTTGTATCCCCAAGGCCGTCGCCAGTCCTTTGATAATAGCCGTAGGTTAAAACACCACGATCATCATTGGTGGTGGCATTATGATTGGTGATTTTTATATGAGTGCCGTTGAGGGTTTGTTTCAAATAAGTCGTGTCGTAGGTAATATTTCCGAGAGGGTCTATGAGTTCCAGATCGGTGTATTGCGATCCCGTAAAAGCAATGTCATATGTGTTGGCAGTTGTCTGTCCAAATGAAATATCGGACGCCTGAACATCGACAACTCCCATCGATGTGTAAGCCCAGAGATAAATCCCGTTTGTACAATTGTCGAAGGACAAATTTGAATAAGTCCCTCTCATCATATTTTGAGTAGCTAAACCGCTCCCGCATCCGTAAAATGACGTGTTTGTCAAAGTGGCATCCGTTCCCGCCCACCTCAACCCCGTGTTGCAATTTTGGAATTTGCAATTTGTCATGGAATGGTTAAAAAACATAGCACCGGAAATATCTATCGGGTACGAATATCCAGGCGCGGCAATCCATAAATTATCGAAGGTCGCCACGCCTGGGGGGTTATTCGACATTGTAGCTGGAGCAAAATTGTAAAATATTTGGGTTTTGAGCAAACCATTAACATAACTCATGTCGAAACCATTTTCGTTGATTGTCGGAACAAAACTATAACCGCTCGCTGATGTATACCACGAGCTATGAGTAAATTGTATTTTCGAGCGGTTAGCGGCGGCATCGAACGAGCATGGCGATGTATCGGCGGAATATAAATTGTATATTCTGGAATCTGTAACCCTTGTACCTGATATCACGAAGTTAGATGGGTTATTCAAACGGATCAATATATTTGACGTAGATCCGTTTTGGTTTATGGTCATTCCATACCCGTTCAGCCGAAAAACTATCCCGCCCGTCTTTCGATTAAATGCGGTTAAAGCTCCCGTCAAATTGACCGTCGTGCCAACGGTATTATTGACGGTGTACGTTTTCCATTCGGCACTGGCCGTTTTTGTATCCTGCCCACCGATATAGATCGTGTCCCCGTTGACCCAACCCGTGGCGACATCCGTCACAATCGCCGTGGCCCCGACATTCGCATCTGCGTTCAGCAATGCCCGTTCAACGGCAGGAATTTCCCCATAAATAAAAAGACTTCCCCGTCCTGAATAATAGAGACCATTGAATGGGTCAACGATTCCGGAGTTTCCCGCACTTCCGTAGGTGGGTGTGGCGTCAAAAGTGATGGTTCCCATTTGGGCTTTTGCAATCGGATTGGCCGCCGTTCCCGCCCTGAAACCGGAATGTGCGCCCAAAACCATATATCCATCGAGGGTTAAAACATAACTCGAAACCGCCGGATTCTCCCACTTCAAAAGGGCTACGTTGTCCGATGTTGGATTTGTATTCCGGCAAACGATAGCAGCAATGGATCGGGTCGTTTCGCCTGTCCCCAATCCTTGAGATCGAAAAGTTGCTGACGTATTTATCGTCGTATAACTCGAAACGATGATCGCGTCAAAGTCGGCAAATGAGACGGCGTTATCGCACCAAGTGGCGTAAAACGGATTTGTTCCGTCCGAAGTCTTGATGTACCAGGTTCCCGTCGAACCACCCGACTGAATTACCTGGAATCGCCACGTGCTTGCCGCCGTAGTAACTGCCGTGGGTGT
>Ga0153915_10003804_pt1 | contig 13884 bp, 10 predicted proteins | sample Opewatmetagenome_2_FD_107003 | JGI IMG/M metagenome (GOLD analysis project Ga0153915, IMG submission 107003) | Freshwater wetland microbial communities from Ohio, USA - Open water 3 Core 3 Depth 3 metaG | ecosystem: Environmental > Aquatic > Freshwater > Wetlands | place: USA: Ohio, Lake Erie... | reverse complement strand
CATAAGAGCTAGCGACGATATCTCTTCCTTCGAGAGCGCGGCGGGTAACAGGTTAGGGCGGATCCCGAGACTCGCAACACCAGCACAAAAAATCAGGGCGGGCCCTAAGCCCGCCCGAGAGTTCTCGTCGTTGAATTTTTTGTCTGACCGGGAACCGGAAGTTCTGCCATGCACGCCCGGATCTGGTTTGGTCGCGGGGTACACATGCATTTGCCAACAGCGCTTTTCTTTTTATTGAAGGGCGGAGCCCGAAATGGCCTAAAACATTTTGCGCTGCCACCCATCCGTCGAACGATGTCTACTATGCCGCGTGAAGTTTAAGGGATCATTAGAGAATTATTAAATTTTCTAATTACTTTTGGGGGCCGCGGGGCTCAGCCGGCTTCCTGGCGCTTGCGCGAATGCTCTAAAACGGCTTCCGTCTGTGGTTTGGTCAGGATGGCGCTGAGCGCGGCGGCATCCGCTTCGAGCACTGCCCGGGCGCTGCCGAAGTGCTGCAGCAGGCGCTGGCGGGTGCGCTCGCCGATCCCTGGGATTTCCAGCAGCTCGGATTTGCGGTCGCGCATCTGGCGGCGCTTGCGGTGAAAGGTGACGGCGAAGCGGTGCGATTCATCGCGGATCATCTGCACCAGGTGCAGCACCGGCGAGTGCCGTTCGAGCACCACCGGTTCGTTTTCCTGCCCTTGGACGTAGATGATCTCTTCGCGCTTGGCGATCGAAGCCAGGGGCTGGTTGGTGATCTCCAGGGCTTCGAGGGCCTGGGCGGCGGCATGAAGCTGGCCCAGGCCGCCATCCACCAGCACCAGGCTGGGGAAAGGCTTGTTTTCATCGCGCAGCCGTTTGTAGCGCCGGGTGATGACTTCGCGCATGGAAGCGAAGTCGTCCACGCCCTCGACGGTGCGCACGATGAATTTGCGGTACTCGTTCTTGTTCATGGCGCCGTTTTCCCACACCACCATGGAGGCCACGGTCTCCGCGCCCTGAATGTGCGAGATGTCGAAGCACTCGATGCGTTTGGGAAGTTCGGGTAGTCCGAGCGACTCCTGCAGGCCTTCCTGAATGGCCTCGGCGGCGGGCTTCATGATGCGGAAGCGCTGATCGAAGGACTGTTTGGCGTTCTGCGACACCAGGTCAATGAGCGAGCGCTTTTCTCCGCGCTGGGGCGCCAGGATCTCAACCCTGCCGCCGCGCTTCTCGCCCAGCAGCTCTTCGAGCGGGGCCAGGTCTTCAAATTCCACGGGCGCCAGCACCTGGCGGGGCACATACTGCTGGTCGAGATAGATCTGCTTGAGCAGCGCGGAAAAGAATTCCTCGGGCGAGAAAGGCTCTTCGGGGCTCTGGCGCGGAAGTTCTTCCCAGAAGAACTCGCGGCGGTCGAGCACCTTGCCGCCGCGCATGTGGAACATGTTGACAGCCACCTTCTGGTTCTCGATGTGATAACCGAATACGTCCATATCGTCGCCTTCCACGGCGGCCATGCGCTGCTTTTCGTGCAACTGGTCAACTGTTGAGAGCAGATCGCGATAGCGGGCGGCGCGTTCGTATTCCTCGGCCATGGCGGCCTGCTCCATGCGCTGGCGCAGGGAGCGCGAAAGATCGGTCTGGCGGCCTTCAAGCAGCAGGCGCACGTCGCGGACCGCCTCCTGGTAGGCCTCGGGGGTGGTCAGATCCTGCACGCACGGTCCCAGGCAGCGCTTGATGTAGTACTGCAGGCAGGGCCGGGGATGATAGCGCGTCAGATCCACCTTGCAGGAGGGCACCAGAAACGAGCGGTGAATCAGATCTACGATGCGGTGGGCCAGATTGCCGGGGAAGTAGGGCCCGTAATATTCGCTGCCGTCCTTTTTCAGGCGCCGGGTGACGTAGACGCGGGGGAAACGCTCGCCCAGGGTGAGCTTCACGTAAGGATATGTCTTGTCATCGCGCAGCAGGATGTTGAAGCGGGGCTGCTTCTGCTTGATGAGGTTGTTTTCGAGGGCCAGCGCTTCTTTCTCGTTGCCGACCACGATGTATTCCACATCCACGGCCTCGCGCAGAAGCGAGCCGGTCTTGGCGTTGGCTTCACCCGCGCCTTCCTGAAAGTAAGAGCGCACACGGCTGCGCAGGCTCTTGGCCTTGCCCACATAGATGACCTTGCCGGCGGCGTTTTTGTACAAATACACGCCGGGCTGGGCGGGCAGGGTGCGGATTTTCTCAATCAGGTCCATGGTCCGGGAGGCAGGGCGGAAACCCTCTGCCGTTATGTTAGCAGGGGAGGAGTGGGTAAAAATTTACCCGCCCGCCGGGGGCCGCGAAGGAAGGCCAGGTTTGTAAAGCTGCTAACTCATTGGATTACATAGGGTTGCGAAACGCCTAAACGGGGCCTACATTGGCATCAGGCTTGCTATTACCTGTATGACTCAACGGCACAAGCCGCGCGGGTCGCCTAAGGAGCTTCTGTGATGAACGTGAAATCTAGTCTTGCAGTTGTACTGGCCGGTGCAACGCTGATTTTCAGTTCCGGCTGCACTTCCAAGAAATATGTCAGGCAGCAGACCGAGCCGATCATTGACAAGTCCAACGAGCTGGATGCGGTCACTGCCAAGAACACGAACTCGATTCGTGACGTAGACACCCGCGCCCAGTCGGGCATTAAAGGCGTGAACGAAAAAGCCGCCGCTGCCGATCAGAAGGCCACCGAAGCCCGCGGACGGGCCGACCAGGCGCAGGCGCTGGCCACCCAGGCCGTGCAGCGCGTGGATGTCCTGCAGAACCAGGTCGCCAACCTCGACAGCTACCACTCCGTGGCTGAGACCTCGGTGCAGTTCGCCTTCAACAAGGCTGACCTGACCAAAGACAGCAAGGCCGCGCTTGACCAGCTGCTGACCAACGTTGCCGCGACCAAGGGTTACATCATCGTGCTGGAAGGCGGAACCGATTCCATCGGCGGCGCCAGCTACAACTACCAGCTCAGCGAGCGCCGCGCCGACGCCGTGGTGCAGTATCTGGCGCAGAACAACATTCCGGCGCATAAGATCTACGTCATCGGACTGGGCAAGGACAAGACCGTGGCTTCCAACGACACCAAGGACGGCCGCGCGAAAAATCGCCGCGTGGATGTCCGCCTGATGAGCAACAACACCGGAACCGATAATTCTGCTGCGCAAAAGACGGCCCCCGGTACAAGCCGTTAAAAACGTCTCTCCTCCCCCTGAGGCGGAAGCGCAGATTGAAGGCCACCCTGAAAACGGGTGGCCTTTTATTTTTTTCAGGGCTCATCTTAATGAATTTTAAGATTGTCTTGCGCCGCCTGTTCGTTTTTCGCAAGGACGCACTCATTAAAGTTGACAACCGATAAAAATCAGATAGTGTAATTTCCACGCAATCACAAATCACCGGAAAGTTTGCCGCCGTCTTTGGCGCCAAAATCGATTCGCATTTGGGCCGTCTTTCCGTGAATTTCCGCTTTACCCGGTAGCAGGCCCGTGCGCGCCGCGGGGCGCTCGCGTTCCTGAAGAGAGCAAGGGATAACGCATGATTCAACTCAAGCCCGAACTTTGCAACTGCTTCAACAAGAAGCCCGAGGGGCTGTGGAAAGCCCTGCAGGCCGCGATTGAGCTGGAGCATTCCACCATACCTCCATATCTGTATGCGCTCTATTCGCTCGATCCGGCCCGGAACGCTTCCATCTATAAGCTGATCTTTTCCATCGTCACGCAGGAGATGCTGCACATGTCGCTGGCGTGCAACATTCTCAACGCCATTGGCGGCAAACCGGTCATTGATCATAAGAAGTTCATTCCCGGATATCCGGGACCGTTGCCGGGGTGCGTGGAGCAGGGGCTGATTGTCGGGCTGAGCGGGTTCACCAGACAGCTCGTGAAAGATACGTTCATGGTGATCGAAGAGCCGGAAGATCCGCTCAACTTTCCGGTGCGCAAGGCCGCGCTGGCCGCGGCCCAGGGCGAGACTATCGGCGAGTTCTACGGCCACATCAAGCGCGAGATCGTCGAGATATCAAAGCACAGGAATATTTTCAAAGGGGACCCGCGCAGGCAATTGACCGTGGGTTTCACTGACCTGGTCCGGGTCACCGATGTTGACTCGGCGGTACAGGCCATCAATCTGATTGTGGAGCAGGGGGAAGGCACCGCCACTTCGCCGCTGGACCCGGAACACGAGCCGGCCCATTATTATCGCTTTGCGGAAATTTATCATGGCAGGAAGCTGATCAGAAACGACAAGCCCGGTCCGGGCGAACCGGCGTTCGTATACGGCGGTGAGCCCATTCCCCTCGACCCGAAGGGCGTCACGCCGCTGGTGACCAATCCCAAGGCCTCGCACTACACCGCGGGCAGCCAGGCGGCGGCGACGAACAACAATTTCAATTTCACCTATACCAGCATGCTCAAATCGTTGCACAAGGTGTTCAACGGCAAGCCCGACCATATCGCGCCGGCCGTGGAGCTGATGGAATCCATGAAGCTGCAGGCCCTCTATCTGATGACGATTGCCGTTAAGGATGACGTGTATGCGGGGCCCAGTTTTGAATACCGCCCGGCCAACGATTGAGCGGCAAGGCAGGCGGCGCATCCGCAGCCACTGGGAAATTCAGACAAGTCAGGAGCAAGGCATGAGCGCATCGAACTGGTGGATGTTTCACGGCGACCCGGCGCATACCGGGCTGGTGACCGGCAGCGGCATCACCAGCAAGAACGTTGCCGGGTTGAAATTGCTTCATGATGTTCCGATTCCCGGGCCGGTGCTGTCGGTGCCCGCGATCGTGGATGGCTACGTCTATGTGGGTCTGGCCAACAGCCACCTGGTGGCGGGCTCTACGGGCGGTACTTTTCTCAAGGTGAATGCCCGCAGCGGCCGCATCGAGCAGAAGTTCGAGTGGGCCATTTCTCCGCAGGAAGGCGACTCCCATGGCTTCATGGGCATGGGTTGCACGCCGGCGGTGACCGGCGGCAGGGTTTATTTCAGCGCATTCAATGGGAAGCTTTATTGTCTGGATCAGAAAACGCTCAAACCGGTCTGGATCACCGACCTGCGCCACAGCGACCTGGCCCACAATCAGCCGGTGTCGAATACGCTTTTGTTTCAGGCGGGCGATCCGCCGGCCGCGGGCTGGAGTTCGCCGGTGGTGGTCAACGGCAATGTCTATGTCGGCATCGGGGAAGGCGAGAATCCGGCGTTGTTCGGATTCGTGTTCTGCCTGGATGCGCAGACCGGCAACGTGAAGTGGATCTACTGCACATGCCAGTTCAATCAGGGCGTGCCCAATGTGCCTAACATGCTGCCTCCGGCGGTGCTGTTCCAGCAGACGCCACCGCCACCGCCGTTTTCCGCTGGGCCTGTGAATCCTGCGGTGCGCGGCTGCTCGGTGTGGTCTTCGATTGCATACGATGCTTCGCTGAACCGCATTTATTGCGCCACCGGCAACCCTGCGCCGGATAGCGTTCTGCCGACCAGCGGTTTTTCCAACGGAATTCTTTCGCTGGATGCCGCGACCGGCGCCTACAAGGGGTTTTTCCAGGCGCCGCCGGAAAGCAGTTACCGGGCCACCGACGCCGATGTGGATTTCGGAGGTTCGCCCACGGTGATCACCCTCAATGGCCGGCGCGTGGTGGCGGCCGGCTGCAAGAACGGCGGTTTCTTTCTGCTGGATGCCGATTCGCTCAAGCTCCTGCTGCCGCCGCGCCAGCTTCTGCCGTATTACAACAACGGCAAACAGATCCCTACCGTGGACCCGCACGTTGATGGCAGCAACAACCAGCTTGATCCGCGGGTGCCGAATAAGGCGTCGGATGAGGTTGATCAGGAAAATTATTCGGGAACGTACAGCACGCCCGCGGTGCATCCTAAACTGGGCCGGTTTTTTATCGGAGTGGGCGGCAACAACTATCACAACGTGGCCGCGGGCATTGACTTCACCACGACGCCCTTTCTGCGCGCCCTTGACTGCAACACCCTCGCCGATGCGTGGCCCATGGATGACTACGACCCGCGCCGGTACAAAAATGCCCGGCCGCCCATGTATACGACGCCCGGCGAATCGGGGCTGAGCTCCCCGGCGGTGGTCAACGACGTGGTGTTCTGCTCCACGTCTCTGGTGGCCGTCTACGCCTTCGATGCCGCGAGCGGCAAGATGCTCTGGCAAGACCGGCTGGGCGAGCAAACCGGAGGCATGAACGGCGGCTACGGTTACTGTCTCGGGCCGGCGGTCTCCGGCAACTGCGTTGTGGCGGGCGCGCTGGTATTCGGCAAAAAGGGCGGCGGCGTTCTGCGCATCTACACACTGAAACCCTGAGGAGCTTATGCTCGGAGCTGTTTTACTTCTCGGCGTGGTGGCCGGGCTCGACAATTTGCAGGTCTGCTCTTCCATCGGGCTATTGCCCATGGGGCGCGCGCGCAAGCAGTTGCTGGCGCTGGCCTTCAGCGCCTGCGAGACTCTGGCGCCCCTGGCCGGACTGGCAGCCGGCCACCTGCTGCTCAAAAGTGCGGGCCGGGCCGCCTCCGTGGCCGGGCCGGTGGCCGTGCTGCTTTGCGGCCTGGCGGTGATCGTGCTTGCGCTGCGCGAACAGGATGTCGCGGAGCTGGCTGAAAGCCGGGGCATGCTCTACGGACTGCCCCTCTCGCTCAGCCTCGATAACCTTCTGGCCGGCGTCGGCCTGGGCTCGATGCGCTCGCCGATTCTGCTTTCCGCCCTGATCATCGGACTCACCAGCGCGGCCATGTCGTGCGCCGGTTTGTACTTTGGAGCATGGCTGCGCCGCTTTATCCCCGGGCGCGTGGAGTTGCTGGCGGGCGCGGTCTTGTGCGCGCTGGGACTGCGCATGCTGCTGGCGTGAACTCATGATGCGACAAGTTGCCGCCCATCTCGACTTCCCCACGAGCATCGCTCTCGATTCGCAAGGGGGCGTGTATGTGGCCGAGTCGGGTCTGTCGTTTGCCGGACCGCCTTCCGTTGGCAGAATTCTGCGCATCGCACCCGATGGGAGCCGCGTCTGTCTGCTTGACGGTCTGCGTGCTCCGGTCAACGGCGTGGTCTTTCACCAGGATTCGTTGTTCATCTCCGAGGGTGGATATCCGGGCCGCATTACGCGCCTTTCTCTTTCCAGCGGTGAAGCCACGTCGGTGCTCGATGGCCTGCCGGGGTTCGGCAACTATCACACCAACATGGCGGTCATCGGGCCGGAAGGGAAGCTTTATTTCAGCCAGGGTTCCATGACCAACAGCGGCATCATTGGTCTCGATTCGAATGATCTTGGGTGGCTGCGGAAGATTGAGCACAATTGCGACATTCCCGCCTATGACCTGGTGCTGACCGGCGTGAACGCGGAAACGCCGGATCCGGCTTCAGACAATGGACACAAGGTCATCACCGGGTCGTTCGCGCCCTTTGGCAAGGCCGTGCGGCCGGGCGAGAGGGTTGCGGGCCGCGTGCCCTGCACCTCGGCGGTGATGCGCTGCAACCCCGACGGCAGCGGTCTCGAAGTGGTCGCCTGGGGTCTGCGCAACGCCTTTGGCCTGCGTTTCAGCCCCGATGGACGCCTGCTGGCCATCGATCAGGGCGCCGATGATCGCGGCAGCCGTCCGATTCTCAATTGTCCTGACTTCCTTTTTGAGGTCCACTCCGGCGCATGGTATGGATGGCCGGACTTCATGGGCGGCGTTCCCGTGACCGACGCGCGTTTTGGAGATTGCGGACGTTTTCTTCTGGCCAACCACTCTGACCTTCCGGCGCCCGAGCGTCCGCTGATGGAGTTCGAAGTGAATGCCTGCGCCACCAAGTTTGATTTTGTGCCCCAGGGCGCCGGACGGTACGGCGGCCACATGATCGTGGCGCTTTTTGGCGATGAGCGTCCGCTCACCGCCCGGCCTGGTCCGCGTGTCGGCCGGCGCCTGGCGCGCATTGATCCCGCGGACTGGTCGTTACATCCGGTGTCTGCTCCGCCGCTGTATCGCCCGATTGATGTGCTTTTCGCGCCGGCCGGCGACGCGGCCTGGGTGCTCGATTTCGGCGAATTTGAGATTACGCCTGAGAAAAAGGTGCAGGCGCGCCGGCGCAGCGGCAGCCTGTGGAAAGTATTCCCGGATTCTATGGAGGCCTGAAGTATGGCGACTGTTTCTTTCAAGAAAGACATTGTGCCGATGTTTTACGAGTTCCGCGGTCCCATGTTGTGGCGTCTTGACCTGACGAAATACGAAGACGTCAAGGCCAACGCCCCTATGATCTACAACATGATCACTGTGGGCGGCGGCATGCCGCCGACGCCTTTTCCGGCCTTTACCGCCGGCCAGGTCCAGATGTTTCAGCGGTGGATGACCGAAGGCTTTCAGCCGTAAGGGCTTGAGATGGGTGCATAAGATGGGTGCCCCACCCTTCGTGTTTTTGCGAAGGGTGGGACGCGACGCACCGGCCGAATCATAATCGTGAAACAATAACTCGCTGTTGGATACACATAATTGTGAAGAGGACCCAATGATCCAGACCCGCATTCAAGACTGGCTGAAAGGCTTTATTACCGCGCAGGGCGCGGTGGCCGGAACCGTACATTGGCACGTTCAGTCCCGGGAAAGAACCGGTCTGGAACTGATCGCGGCCGTCAACATTCCGCCCAAAGTGCAGGAGATCGTGGAATGGGTCCCTCCGGGAAAAGGCATGGCCGGGCAGGCGCTGGTGCAGGGCGTTCCCGTTCAGACCTGCAATCTGAAAGATGATTCCTCCGGCGCGGTGCGTCCCGGAGCCAAAGCGGTGGATGCGGCCGCCGCCGTGGCGCTGCCGGTCAGGTCCTCTTCCGGAGAGGTCTCCGCCATTGTGGGTGTCGCCTACAGCGATCAGCGCCAATTCAGCGATGAAGACCTGGCCCGGCTGGAACGGGCCGCGGGCACAGTGCTGGCCGAGCCGCGTGAGGGCTGATCGAATGACTACCAGTTCCTGTTGCAATCGAATCGGCACGGTGGCCGTGGCTGCGCTGCTGGCGCTCATGGTCCAGACCGCAAACTTGTGGTGCCAGTCGCAAACGCCTCCTCCGCCTGCCCAGCCGGTGATTCACGCGAAGCCCGAGGTGGTTGAGGTCACGGCTGAATCGGTGCCGGTGGAAGCTTCTTCAGCCTCGGTGGTGGTGCTGACCCGGTCTGAGATTGAGGACCGTCACGCGGTCAGCGCGGCCGACCTGCTGGCGACCGTGCCGTTTCTGCACCTGGCGCAGAATGGCGCCGCCGGCAGCTTTACCTCGGTTTCCATCCGCGGCGGCAAGCCCAAGTTCACGCTGGTGCTGCTCGATGGCGCGCCGGTGAATGACATCACCAATATTCTCGGCGGCTCGGTTGATCTTTCCAGCATCAGCACCGGCAACATCGAACGCATTGAGATCGTGCGCGGACCGCTTTCATCCATCTACGGCTCCGAGGCGGTCAGCGGCGTGATCAACATTATTTCCAGAAGAGACGCCAAACCGACGGTCGAGCTGCAGGCCGAGGGCGGCGGATTTGGCTCAGGCCAGGCCGTGGTTACGGCGCGCGGCAGCCATCAGAAAATCAGCTATGGGGTGAGCGGGTCGTATTTCAATATCTCCGACCAGGTAAAGTCTGACGCGTTTTCCCTGGGCATGGCGGCGGCGGATGTGCGCTTCGAGCCCGGTTCCAACAAATCGCTGGAGGCTCAGATACGCTACCAGCACGATCAGGATTCCTCCTTCCCCATCAACGGCGGCGGGCCGGAGCTGTCAATCCTGCAGACGCCGGAACAGAGACATTCGGGCGCGATCATTTTCAGCAGCGCGTTTCATCACCAGTTCATTGCGAAATGGCTCTACGGCGTTGAGGTCTCCTATTTCCGGCAGGGCGAGCGATCCAACACGCCCGCGATTCTCGATCGTCCCCGCCCGACTTTTCGTTCTGTGCCCTCGCAGATTGCAGACACCAGCTTTCAGCGCGTGCAGGCGCGCTTCTCCAACCAGATCGTCTTCAACTCGAAGTTTACCGGACGCGTGACGGCCGGCTATTCCGGCGAAGACGGAACCAGCGATGGGCTGCTCGCCAATCGTATTCCTACGCACTTTCACCTCGAGCGTCCGGCGTTCAAAGCCGGCGGCGAAATGATCTATAACGTCTCGCGGCTCACGGCCAGCTTCGGCGCGGGCGTGGATAAGAGCTCTGGTTTTGGTCCGTATCCGGCGGCGCGCGCGGGGCTGAATCTGCGGCTGTTCGGCGGCCAGACCACGCTGCGCGGCTCGTGGGCCTCGGGGTTTCAGTTGCCGTCAATGTTTGCGCTGGGCGATCCCAACGTGGGCAATCCGGCGCTGAAGGCGGAAACCAGCCAGGGACTGGATACCGGCATCGAGCAGAAGTTCAACCGCCTGCACAGCCGGGTCGCCGTGACTTACTTCTGGAACTCCTTCCATGACCTGATTGACTTCAGCACGGTGCAGTTCAAGCTGGTGAATCGCTCCAGCGCCCGCACCCAGGGCGTGGAACTGGGGGCCGGCTTTGTGCCCTACGCGAAGCTGCGAATTGACGGTGATGTTGCGTATCTTGACTGGAAGCTTGAGAACACCACCGAGCCGCTGCGCGATGTGCCGCACTGGGAAGGCGGCCTGCACGCCGACTGGACCCTCACCAAAAAGTTGCACACCCTTATCAATACCCGCTGGGTGGGCCGCCGCTTCGATTTCCAGGTTCCGGCCCCGCAGATTGATTCCGTGGGCGGCTATGCCAGCACCAATCTCTCCGGCGTCTACACGGTCTCGAAGCGCGTGGGCCTCTTCGTGGCCGTGGATAATCTTTTCAATCGCAGGTACCACGAATTTCTTGGATTTCCCAATCGGGGTGTCTATGCCCGGGCGGGGGTTCGGTACCACCTGTTTGGAGAGTGAGAGAAGAGCTTTCCTATCCCAACCCCGGCACCGGGAACTGGAACGCCGGTCCTGCGGTTGTCCCGTCCTTGACGCCGGACGGCGTCTGCATCAGCTGTCTCGCCTGCAGATCGAGCGAGTACATCAGCCCAATGGCCTGATTCAGATAGCCGGGGTCTCCGTTGAAGGTACGGTTCAGGGCCTCCAGCAGCGCCTGATAGGACTGGGCAAACTGCTGGGCCAGAATCAGCGCCCGTGAACCGGCCGGGTAGAGGACCATGTTGGGATCATCGATCATCGGCCAGACGCCTTCGGGATCGAAGGGAATGGGTGCGCCGGTGTACTGGAGCTTACCGTCGGCGCGCTCGAGATGGTGTCCGGCGACGATTTCGGCGAACTTGTAATAGTGGGCCAGCTCCTGGTCGCCATCATCGGGATCGCAGGGTGAGCGGCCTTCGCCCTGGTTCTTGATTTCGTTGATGGCATCCTTGGCGTCCTTCAGGTTTCGGATGACGTAGAGCTTACCCGGTCCTGACCAGTCTTTCACCTGACGGTCTTCGTTGCCGAATTTGATTTTCCCGCTCGCGCTTAACTGTTCGAGGGCGGCCGTGATCTGGTCGTAGAACCAGCCAATGGTGAACGGATGCTTGATGGCGGGATCCTGGCACTCCAGCTCCTTTCGCCTGATTTGCGTGGTCTCTTCCGGCTCTTCGATGGACATGAAGCAATCGCGGATCTGGGGGATGGAGCAGCGGCGCAGGCGCACAATCAGTCCGGCGCGCAGTCCGCCCGGCAGCGGGCCGGGATACTGGGGCACAAACTTGGCGTGACCGATATCCGGGTGGCCGCCGATGGAGACGAAGATGTTCGCTACCAGGGCCATGTGCAGCATCTCTTCCACCACCACGCTGCGTATGAGTTCCGAAACCTCGACGTTGGCGCCCGGCTTGATGCTGTAAAGGGCGCACAGGTAAGGCGGGATGGTCGAGTGCTCCAGCTCAATGGCCAGCTGCAGGGCCTGCATGAGGTCTTCGGCGGAGTCGAGGTTCATGTAGACGGGATTGTCGAGCCACTTGCGAATCATGTTCCGCTTGCCTTCGGAAAGGTCGCGGGTCACGGGCATATAGTTCGGGTCGGTCACCGGCGTGTTGAAGACGTTCTTGAGAATAGCGCGCCTGGAAATCACGCTACCGAAGTTTGCAAGGTCTACAATCGGCCGCATTACCGGGTAGAGATCGGCGTATTGCTGGAAGATAGGACGCACGTGCTCCATCCAGTTCGGCTCGGCCGGTACCGGATATCCGGAAAAGACCAGGGCGCTCAGGAACTGGCTGCCATTCTGCACCGAGCCAATGGGCGGCGGAGCGTTGCCGAGTTGATATGTGACTCCGTAAACCTGGCCGTCAATGTAGACGCGCGGATTCCCCGGATCGCCGGCCTTGAGTTGCAGCTCGGCTGTGCCCTCCTTACCGGTGGTGATGGAGGTGACCGGCTTTTTGGGATTCAGCGGGTCATGGAATTGCAGCGCGGATTCCGGCGTGCCGACGCTGGGCGGGCCGGAGAGAGGCCCCTGCTTGACCTGCCCCTGCATCACTGTGGGGTCATAACCGAGGCTGATCTGCTGGTTGGGTGAACGCTGGCCAAACGTGGTTGCGTAGAACTTTGTGGTTGCGGCATCGCCGGGGTTGAGGCGGAAGACAAACTGATCGGCCCGCAGGAACGATCCGTTGGTGGCTTCCGCCAGCAGCGGCGGCGAAGCCAGGGCCGCTGGCTGCTGAAGGATGGACGAGTTCGCGATGGCCAGCGGCGAACTCTGCGCTGCTTTGGCCTGATCGGCGGTCAGCTTCAGCCGGACAATTCCCGACGTTTGGCTGTACCAGTTGGGAGTCTGGTATTCAATTTCTCCCAGCAGTATGGGCGGTCCGCTGGCCGGTAACGCGGCGGCGTAGAGCTTGCCCATGCCCGTGACGATCGGTCCACCGGCTGACTGGGTGGGGATGCTGTTGCCCAGGTCTACAAGCAGCGAGTCACCGTCGATCATGGCGTAGGCTGTTCCCATCGTAACCGGCCCCGTCGTCACTCCCGGAATTGGACTCGGGACCCCGGGCAGTGCGCGAGCCGCAAGAAAATGCAGCGGCTCACCGGGCGAATACAGTCCTATAGAGCCCACCACGCGGCCGAAGGTAAAGGCGGTCGACGCGCGGTCATCATTGTAGCCGTCAACGTTGAACTTGATGCTCAGCTTGCGTCCAGCCTTGTCGCCGGGCGAGAGTTGATCCAGCTCTTTGAGGAAGCGCGAGGCGGTCTGGTTCGTCCAGTCAAGGTTCTGCAGGACGCTTTGATAGAAAGCGCCGAAGAATGAATCCGGCTGACCTTCCGGAAAGCGGACCCAGATGTCGCCGAAGGCCGCCACTTCAAAGTCGCCGCGGATGGAAAATCCGCTGCCCGAGCCGCCGAGCACCACCTGGAAACCCCAGATCTCGGAAACCATTTGTTGTTCGGGGTCAAGATCGACGAGTTTGCCCTCGGTGCGTCCATGGCCGCTGCTGACGGGCGAGCCAACCACGGGATCTACCGCGGGATCGTCGCAGACCGTTCCATCCTTATATACGGCCTGCTGCACGGTGCATCCGAAGAAACGCCACGCGGCGGTGCCTCCGGGATTCCACCAGCCATTGCTCGCGCCCGGTCCGGGAAGGTTGTAGTTCGACTGAAATCTGCTGGTATCAAAATGCTCGGGGTCGTTGTTGACGGTTGAAGGATCGGCCTGAAACTGGCCGGCGAAGTGCAACCTGGGTGACTGCAGATAACTCATATCAAATTCCTCCATGTCTCCGTATTACCAGGCCCCAAAATCCTCTTTTCCCGCGCAAATTTTCAACCCGGACAACTCTTAAAAAATCAGCGGCTATCAGCGTAAATCAGCGGCAAATTCTCTTTGCTCTTCTCCGTTCACGCGTGAATCGTGGTCCCCACGGCCTCGCCCGCCAGCGCCCGTGTCAGGTTGCCGGGGGTAAGACCGTTAATGATCTGGATCTCGCGT
>Ga0153915_10003803_pt1 | contig 13886 bp, 12 predicted proteins | sample Opewatmetagenome_2_FD_107003 | JGI IMG/M metagenome (GOLD analysis project Ga0153915, IMG submission 107003) | Freshwater wetland microbial communities from Ohio, USA - Open water 3 Core 3 Depth 3 metaG | ecosystem: Environmental > Aquatic > Freshwater > Wetlands | place: USA: Ohio, Lake Erie... | reverse complement strand
CAGCTCTCAGATCAAAGTTCACACTGTCGAGAGCGAGGACACCAGGATAACGCTTGGTAACACCTCGCATTTCAAGAAAGAGGGGCATTGGAGAGAGGAACCTACTGAGATGCGACAGCGGAAGCGCTCGTCTTGTCGACGATCCCGACTTCAACGGGAATCACGCTTGGTATCTTCTCACCGCGAAAGTAGCGGTCGATTGCATCGATGGTTGCAACACCGATCTTCTTCGGGTACTGAATCACATCAGCTTTCAGCGGTGAATCCTCGAGGATTGCTTTTACGGCAGGTGGAGTGGCATCATAACCGACAATAACCAGATTCTTCCGGTTGAATGTCTGGGCAGCATCCAGAGCACCGAGAGCGGAGTCGTCATTGATACCAAAAACACCGTCAAGGTCCGGATGGCCCTGGAGGATATCTGAAGAGACCTGCATCGCGCGATCTCGGACAGCATCTCCGTCCACGTCCGACACAACGGTGATTCCCGGAAACTTGGCGATTGCTTCGCGAAAGCCCTTGATGCGGTCGAGGACGGAAGTCACTACTGGATGATTGATGATAGCAATCTTACCCTTCCCCTTGAGAGCCTTCCCAAGGTACTCCCCGGCCAGGCGGCCACCTGCGACATTGTCGGAAGCAATGTGACTAACAACTTCGCCTTCGTCCGCTGCGATGTCGGCTGTGAATACTGGAATCGAGGCCTGATTCGCCGCCTTGATTGCGTTCCCGATTCCCTTTGAGTCTACAGGACAGACAATGATGGCATCGACCTTTTGCGTCACGAAGTCCTCGACTTGAGGAATTTGCTTGCCGAGGTCCATGTCCGCCGAAGTAACAACGAGTCGAAAACCTTTTGCTGCGGCCTCCTCCCTGATGCCTTCTTCCAAGTCTTTGTAGAAGACGTGAACACGATTGAGGAGGGCAACGCCGACAGTCTTCTGCTTCAAGTTCCCCTCCTCTTTTCGTGAAGTGCAGGTCAGAAGCGTCAGGCTCAGGAAAAAGAGGATCGAGATCCGAAAGAGAGCCTTCAGGAATTCATCCATCATTCAATCCGAATCTGCTACGACTTGATTCTCAGTGAAGAAACCATCTTCTCGAACGTCGGGATATACACGTTCGACTGTGGCCGATACCATGTCAAGAAGATGAAATACATCTTGTTTCCCTTCACCGTGAAGTACGCCCGGCTATCGATCTCACCCCTGGAGTAAGTCAGATCGATAAGGGCCGCTTTTTCTCCATCAATGGTGGCGTTCGCCCTTTTCTTTATCGTGTATCCGGCTTTTTGAAGATTAGCCTCGTTCTGAGCAACGACTTTCTCGACGGTCAGATTCTTCGCATCACTGACTTCGATTTTCATAGTGCAGTCCTGGCGATAGCCCTTCAACTCCATCGCGACATCTGTGCTCGGCTTCTGTGGAAACTTGTACTCAAAATTGCTGGGATAAGCGAGGTCGAAGAACTTCCCTTTGTACGTATCAAACGTCTCAGCCGGCTTCGAGATGTCCTCCTTTGCCGCTGCTGTCATGAGCCGACCGAACCGAACAGTCGTGAGTGCCGTGTCAAAGACTGCCTTGTAGTCTTCAATGAGCTCGTTGAAGCCCGCAACATCAACGTATGTCACAACGTTGTCTTTCAACGCTGCCACCCTGTATCCTCGAATTTCGTTGCGGCTATCGATTTTTGTGACAAAGGGGATCCTCACTGCAGGGACGCCAACGAGAGATGTTTGCTCTTCTGGCTGCACCGTAGAGACATCTGCAAGATCCTGCTCGGCCATTTTCGCGTACGAGTCAAGGGTTTGTCCCTTCGTCGTGTCAATCCCTACTTCAATGTAAACACCTGCGGACTTCGAACCAGTCGGGTCGATGAATCGATCGCGTGCATCGAATGAGGAATAGATTTTGACCCTCCTCCCGACTTCCGGATCCTTTACCCAGTCCTTCGGATACGAGATACCGAAACTGTACGCGGGGTCCTGGTAGCTCTCAAGCTCCCCCACCTGCACCACCCGCTTCTTCGCGCACGAGGCCAAAAGCAAAGCCGCTCCGGCTGAGAAAAGGAACAAAATGTGCAGCGATCGCGATGTCATGGAGACGCCTCCTGTTATTTTGATTTGTGTTTGGTTAATGTCATAATTCCAATTGATTTGCGATTCCTTTCATCGCAACGAGCACGACCCCGATGTGCTCGTCCAGGTTGACGCCGAGCTCAGCTACTCCTTTCTCGATGTCTCCTCTATTGACTGAGCGTGCGAATGCTTTGCCCTTCATCTTCTTTCTCACAGAGGTGACTTCGACGTCAGCAAGTTTCTTGCTGGGACGTACCAGTGCAACAGCGGTGATAAGTCCACACAATTCATCACAAGCATAGAGGCACTTGGCCATGAGGGTGTCGCGAGGAACACCCATGTAATCGGCGTGTCCGAGAATAGCCTTCCGGACATCCTCCGGAAAGTTTCGTTCTCGAAGGATCTCCGAGCCTTTGGAAGGGTGATCGGGGGCATTGGGATAGATCTCATAATCGAAGTCGTGGATCAACCCCGTCATAGCCCACTTTTCCTCGTCCTCGTTGTACTTTTGTGCGTACGCCCGCATTGCAGCTTCGACAGCAAGCGCGTGCTTTCTCAGGTTCTCGCTCTTTGTGTACTCGTGAAGAAGAGCGAGGGTGTCGTCCCGTGTTGGATGATCCACAGTGCCTCTGCTAGTGTGCAAATCTATGAAAATCCAGATGAAAAGCCAAGAGAATTCTGAGAGAGGAGAATCAATACGGGAACGTCCTGGTGAAGGGTGCCTTTGAAAGCTCTGCGAGGTATCCGGCAATCCTCTTGACGGTGAAGTCAACGTACTTTTTCCCCTTCTCGCGGCTTGCTTTGCAGGGGTCACCGTAGCCGCTATCGAAGGTTGCAAGGTCCCACGGCCGGGCGATTTTCACCCATCCTTCGTTGACGCCACGAAGCCTCGATTTCCTCGCCTTTCCCGTTCCAGCCTGGTCCATGTGGACAAGCTCAGGACGGAGATAGAGCATCACGCTAGTTTCCATTTCGTCTCCGTGCTCTCCCGGATTCTCGAACAATCTCGAGCGTATCGAGGCACCGACTTCCCACCAATTGATCAGACTCAAGAAGACTTTCGTCCTTCCAAAGATGTCTTTCAGGATATGTCGAAGATAATTTCCGCCATGCCCGTTGATAATAACTAGCTTGGAGACCTTGTGAGTCTCGAGAGACTCCGTGATATCTTTGAGGATTGCAAAGAGGGTCGAGTGATCAAGATTGAGTGTCAGGGGAAAACCCAGCGTGCTTCGATTCGAACCGATGGGGATCGTCGGAAGAAGAACAACCTTTGCTCCGTGTTTGACTGCATCATGGCACGCTCGATCCGCGATTCCTTCCGCCTCAAAGACATCCGTCCCATATGGGAGATGAAAGTTATGCGGCTCTGTTGCCCCCATGGGAAGAACTGCAACTTGAGTTTTCTTTTTCCGCACATCGGCAAGAGTGAGATCGAGTAGCTTATAGGTTGCGCTCACGGTTTTGGGCATTGAAATTCTCCTCGAAGAGTCGGTATTTGATTTCGTGCTCTACGAAATCCTCTCGACAGAATGATAACAACAATCAGTCGTCAATACAAATCGATCCGAGCCCTTACTGATGACCTTCGGTCTTCTCCAGGTCTATTCCATCGCCCCGCTTGAAACGTGGTGGAATGGTAACCGGAAGCTTTCCCCTGATATCGATCTCGCCGCGAAGCGCCTCGATCACTGCAAGTTGCATCGGACGGATCCCGGAATACGCACAAAGACTCGCGGAGAGTTCTGGCATTTCAGAGAGAACATACGGATCACCGAACGAGATGGCAATGACCGGCTTTCTTATCGAGGCCACCTGTCGCAGGAAGCGCTTAACGGCCCCAGGTAATCCAAGAGGACCTTTCCACGACCCGACGGACACGAATGTGGGGAGCAAGGTTGCATCGCTGCGTCGTGCATGCTCGAGGGCTTGCTTTACTACCTCCGCGCCTGTACTCCCATTCAGATAAACGACACTCACGTTCTTATACTTTCCCTTTAGGGACGAAATGAGATCTCGGCCGAGCTCTCTGTCAGAGACATCAGAGAGGACAACGATAGCAATCTTCGAATCCTCGTCCCGACTGATGGGCACCGCTCGTTTCTTGTTTTCGAGCAGCGTGATTGCATCCCGCGAGATCCGCCTCGCCATTCCCTCAGAAGCTCGTGAACCAACAACCTTCTCGATTCTCGAAAAATGGACGAAACGATTCTTATCGAGTCCGAGCCATGCCTTTGCACACAATATCCGCCTGACTGACGAATCGACTCGTGCTTCGCTCAGCTTCCCTTCCTTCACTGCTTTGACTAATGATGTGTATGCTGTGCCAATGTCTGGGCAGACAAGCAAGCAATCGGCCCCCGCCTGGATCGCAAGAAGAGCCGCTTGGCCAGCGCCGTAATTGTCTGTCACCCCTTGCATCGTGAGCCCATCAGTGACGATGATTCCATTGAACTTCATTCGTTCTCTCAGGAGACCAGTCAGGATTGGCTCGGACAATGTCGCGGGGCGTCGACTTGGATCAAGCTTCGGGAGGGCAATGTGACTGCTCATGACCGATCTGAGTCCTGAAGCTATCCCCCGCTGGTACGGAACAAGCTCAACAGACTCGAGATGATCCAGATCAAAATCAAGGACAGGCAACTTCATGTGTGAGTCTACTTCTGTGTCACCATGACCGGGAAAATGCTTTGCCGTGGCAATGGCCCTTGCATCCTGACAGCCGCGAATGAATGCCACCCCCAACCTTGCCACAGTTTCTGGGTCCTCGCCGAATGAACGGGTGTTGATAATGGGATTCCTAGGATTGTTGTTGACATCAACCACAGGAGCCAAAACCCAATGGATGCCAACAGCACGCGCCTCTTCAGCCGTGATTCTTCCTACTTCATAAGCATACTTTTCCTTTCGAGTCGCGCCAAGGGCCATGTTTCCTGGGAAGATCGTTCCACCTCCGGAGATGAACTTCGGCAAGTCCGGAGCGCGTCCCTTCACGAAATGCCAGGGATGCCAGAAGCCCAGTCCGGCTTCGAGATCCGCTGCGACGATTAGCGGAGTCTTCGACATTCGCTGAAGGTCGTTCAACATAACCGCGATGTCATAGACCGCTCCGCCCGCGAGGATCACTCCTCCCACATGATACTTTTCGATCTGCTCCTTGATTCGAGTGTAGTTTTCACTTCCCTCGTGGCTGTACAAAGCGACGAAGTCTGTGATAAACAACTGGCCGACCTTCTCCCCCAGCGTCATTTGAGCAAGCGTGCTATCAACCCATCGGGTGTCGAATGTCATTGATTGTGCCGAGACGGGATTGGTAAGAAGAATGAAGCCGAGAATGAGTGAAGGTCTGCCCATCTGCTTGATTCTGCGGAAGCTCCGACCCTCTCAAGTCTACTTGTTTTCCGTCGGATTAGTTGAGAAGAGGCAAGTCGAGGCACCCCCTGCCACCTACCATGCTCATCAGACCACCGGAGTTACACTCTTAGATGGAAAGGCAATCCAGGGTTGCCATCGAACAATCTTCGCCCCGAGAATCCAGGTCGAGCAATGTCGACTCCTTCACTTCTGAGTTACCCAATGAATCGCCTGGGTCCAGAATTGCGAGTAGTGCTGCCACCGAATGAAGTTGTAACCCCAGTGCAGCACCGGATCAGACATGAACGCGATCGTGCGACCCTTCTTGAAATCCCATGCGGCGATGAAAGGATCCTTTTCCTCGGTGATCGTGGCGAGAAGTGTCGCCTTTTGCTTCAGGCGAGTCTTGTTATAACCAAGAAACGGCGGCGCGGCGTTCCAGTCGATCCCTTTCATGATGGGATGGTTTGCTTTGACTGCCTTTGGTACTGCCCCCTCAGGGGTTTCCATTTCGTCGTCGACACCCAGCATCTCCACGGGTAGAATCCTGGCTACGGGCGTTTTGTGCCAACCCCCGATGCCCATCCGGCCCGTGAAGCTGAGCCAACCCCCACCCATAATGAACCCACCTCCACGCTCGACAAACTCAACAATCAGCTTGGGACGATTCGGCAAAGTTAAGTGCGCTTCAGGAGCCGAGGGGAAGAACTGTTCATACAGTGTAATAACGACGTTCTCCACGTCGCTCAAGATGACAGCATCAAACTTCTCAAGCTCCTCAAGTGAGGTCGGAAATTTCTTGTACGCGACCCAAGATGGCATGTGAGTCACTTTGATGTTTGGATCGCTCTCAAGGGCATCGATGAGATGCTGACCCCAGACTTTTACGTCGAGGCCCTTCTGCTCGAAGAAGAACGGACTCTGAAAGAACAGGTTGGAAATGTTCGCTGAGGAATCGCCGCAATAAAGGACGTTGATCATACTCAAAATCCTTATGTCGTTTGTTGCATATGGTATGAAAATGAATTGGAGAAGACTTGCTCTCCCGCCTGTCCGATCGACAGAACAGGAGTTCTGTCCTGCCGATCAGGAAACTAGAGCGCGGCCGGCAAGCACTTCATAATCGTCAACTTCTTGCCGGGATCGCTTCGAAACTGATGCCGGCCTACACCCGCCGGAAGGAAGATCTCATGACCACGGTGAAGTTTCAACTCCCCGTTCTGATGAACCAGTTTCCCAGACCCATCAAGAACAATCAAGACGCAGAATCTGTCGTGAGTATCGTCGCTCAGCGAATCCACGATGGTGAGACGGTGACCCGCGAAACACTCTGTCGTCTCGTACCCAAGGAGTTGAACTTCTGTGCTCTCACCCTCTCTGCGCAATTCCTTCGGCTTGATGATAAGCTCACGCTGGACGTCTTCCCAGGAATAGACGCGGTGAATTGTAGAGGAGAGGGCAAGATCGATATCCAACCCCATGAAACAATCCTTAGGCTCGAAGGCAAATCCCGCACACGCACGCTCATAAATAAGAGCAAAGTCTGTGGGCTCCTGCAATTCAACCATGAACACGCCTTCACCGATGGCGTGAGGAAGACCTGCTTTCACATACACCACATCGCCCGCCTTCACAGGAATCCTGTGAACCAAGCGCATCATCTCCTTGACATCTTGCTTCTCGATCAATTCTTTCCACCGACCTGGAGAGACGTCTTCCTTGAAACTGTCGTATACACAGGGTTCTTCCACATCAGGTCGAGTATCCAAGATGAACCACGCCTCGGTCTTCCCAAAACAGTAGTTCAAGTGCTGTTTCGCGAACGCTCTGCTTGGATGAGCATGCAGCACGAGTCGAATCGATGCGTCGAGTAGTTTCACAAGTAGTGCGGCATCGCTGCTGTATGTCTTCGCATGTTCCTTCCCCAACATCCCCTCGGGATTCTCCTCTATGACCTTCTTCAACTGCATGGTCTGATGATCCACTGTCACAAGCTGCAAACCTTCACCTTGGTTGTAGTGCGGTTCCGGATTGACGGCTTGTACGAGTGATCCAACCCACTCCTCGGGATAATGCGTGTCCCTAGCACTTGGCTCGCCTCTGAATCGGTCGATCATCAGCCCACCAGTGTAGAATCGCCAGACGCGGTTGGGCATCAAGACAACCGGGGATTTGCTCATTGAAGCGACAAGTGGATTCATCGTTCAATCCTCCGCTCTAGGCCTTCACCCAGCCATTCTTGTCGACCGAACGATAAGCGGCATCCAGCAGCTTGTGGATTTGAACCGCATCGTGAAAGCTCGGCGACGGAACTCGATCGTTGACAATGCAGTCGAGGAAACTGTATTGGGCAGCCACATGCGACCGAATCCACCCCATCGTGAACTTGGGAGCGGGCATTGAAGCCGGCGACGGATATTTCTGGACCGTCGACACTGCCTTGAACCCCTGGCGGTCTTTCGGTTCGCGTGCGTTGAAAGCCAGTAACTCATTTGGCTTCATGAGGTTGAAGGCAAGCGCACCATTCTGACCGTGAATCTCAAAACGCATTTCGTCTTCGGCTCCCGTCGCTACACGTGACATCTCCGTGTATCCGAGTGCTCCATTCTTCAATCGGAGAAGCAACAACACCGCATCTTCAACATCCACGTCAAGCATTTCTTTGGGATTCTCCGGGGAAGGACGCTGCTTGAAGAAGGTCTCCGTGAGAGCACACACCTCGCCCACCTCTCCAACCAAGTGATGCATGATATCAAGAATGTGTGGGCCCAAGTCCACAAGCACTCCTCCACCGATCACCGATTTCTGCAGACGCCATTCACGAGGACGTTTTGGATCGATATATCCCGAATGCAAATACGCTCCACGAAAATGAAAGACGCGTCCGACGAAATCCTCATTCACCATCTCCTTTGCTTTCATGATCGCCGGGATAAACCGGTACTCAGAGGTGATCTGATGCTTACATCCGGATTTTTCCGCAACGTCCAAGATCTTCTTTGCCTCTTCGAGATCGAACGCAAGCGGCTTCTCGCAATAGACGTGCTTGCCACTTTGCAGCGCAGCGACCACGGCCGCATAGTGTTCCTTATTGGGAGTGCAGATGTCCACGAGGTCGATATCGTTTCGGCTCACGAGCTCGTGAAAATCCGTGCACCAGAACTCGAAGCCAGCTTGCTCCTTTCCCTTCTTCGCGAGAGTTTCGTTCGAATCACAGATGCCCTTCAGGACAATCTTGCATGGCTGCCCATCGTAGTAGAACGGGATGGCTCGATACGCGTACGAATGGATCCGGCCCATCTGTCCATACCCGATGACTCCGATTCTCAGTTCAGTAGGCTTCATGGAAATATTATCGATTGACTAACGCGAGTGCTTTTTGGACTGACGTGTTTTCATGAACGATTGCAGCAAGCGCCCTCAGAATTTTTGCAGGCTGCTTATGCTGCCAGATGTTTCTTCCGAAGACGAGCCCTGCCGCTCCTTCCTCCATCGCATCTTTCACCATCTGCAACACATCGCGATCACTGTCCATTTTGGGTCCGCCCCGCACAAGGATCGGCGCCGAGGAGATGCGCACGAGTTCTCCAAACGCCTTCCTGTTTCCGGGATAATCCGCCTTGATCAGGTCCGCGCCCATCTCGGAGCCCATCCGCACCACGAGCTTCATTATCTCGAAGTCCTGGACAACGTGCATCCCTTTCTTGATCGCCAAGGGCTCGATGATGAATGGAATCGCCAAATCCTGGCACTCCTGGAAAGCAGCCGCGAGCGCCTCAAGATTCCCCTTCTCTTGTCTATCATCTTCGTGCCCGGAGAGAAGAAACGTGACCACTGCATCCGCCCCCAACTGGACAGCCGTTCGCACCGAGGCAACTTGAGCATAGTAGCCCGGGTTCGGTTCCGGCTTTTTCCGCCAGATGTTCGTCGCGTCAATTCGAAGCACGATCCCGGGTTTCCCCTTACCTGAGAAGAGATCCCTATTCGCGCGAACCATCCCAGGTGTCAATTGGATAGCATCAGGCTGACCGGGCAGGACGGCCTCGATCGCCTTCCGCGTGCTCGTTAGTCCTTCAATGGGTCCCAAGAAGAGACCGTGGTCCATTGCGACAACAATTCCCCGATGAGTTTCGGGGTTGATGATTCTACTCTGCCTCAATTCCGTTCCTGTAAATGCCGCCATTAGAAATGTTCCTTTCTTCCTTTGAGCTTGATTTGATCAGTTTTCACAATCGGGTTCGACAAATCGCTTTCAACGCAAGAGAACCTTCCAGCCTTCAGTCAACTCGTCGTGTAACTTCCCTCACCAGTTTCTTTTCTTTCGCCCACCTTATGAGCTGTTGAGTCTCCTGAAACGTTCGGATGCCCGTGGAAGCGCCTATTGCGGACACACAGCACGCCCCGACCATGTTTGCGAACTCGGCGGCATGATACGTGTCAAGTCCACGAAGCCACGCCGCCAGAAAGCCTGCATAGAAAGTATCTCCGGCTCCGGTCGCATCCACAACCTTCTTCACAGGAAATCCCGGAACGAAGTATTCACCGCTTCGGTCGGCGACAAGGCATCCTCTCTTCCCGAGTTTTAACCCAAAGACTCCTGCAGCGCCGCTCTCTCGGAAGAATCTCATAATCTCCTTTGCCGAAGAGTAACCTGTTAGAGACCGGGCCTCGTCGAGACTCGGGATGAAAAAGTCCACGTATGGCAAAAAGGACTTTGTGAGTCGCCGATTTAGCTGTGGAATACCGGCAGTATCGAGGGCAATGGAGACATTCGTCGATTTCTTCACGCTCTGGAAAATCCTTGGAAGCTCGCTCTCCATTTGAGGGAGCAGCCCGAGGTAACCGACCATTAGAATCTTCGCCCTCGAAACGAATTTAAGTTGTGAGAGGAGATCATCACTACCAAGGTCTCGAGTTGACCCAGGAGCATGAATGAAACTTCGTTCTCCACCAGAATCTACACAGACAATCGTCGCAGATGTCTGAGGTGAATCGCCTGATGTGATATGGGTGCAATCAATACCATGCTTCTTCAAAGAATCAATGATCAACCCATTCCAGACATCGCTGCCGAGTCGACCGATGACGCCCACTTTCATCCCCAGTTTCCTGAGCGCGATTCCGACGTTTGCCGCGTTTCCACCAGTCGAAAAGGAGATCGTCTCAATGAGCTGGAGGCTTCCCCGCTTCGGCAGGCGCTTCAAGTCCACAGGCCGACCAAGAATGTCGGCTACTAAGAGTCCAAAGACAACGACGTCGAGGGTTTTGCCGCTGCTGGTGTGCGTCTTCATCCAGTAAGAGTGAACAATCGCTTTAGTATGACAAGGGTTCCGATCGAGACTCAGTATTCAAATTGAAGAACATTGGCACCGAACTCATCACCTGCAGCGTGCAATGATCTTCTCCATATTCCCACCAAAGATCTTCCTCTTGTCTTTCTCAGACAATCTCGTGTACGCTACCCAACCGAATTGAGGAATCGGATCACGCAACGGCTGGTCTGTGCCAAAGACAACGCGCTCAGCGCCAAGTTCCTCTACCATGAATTCAATCACCTTATACGTCACTGCGGTAAGAGTGATTTCCAAGTACACATTCTTTCTTTGCTTCGCGACTTCGATTGCTTTGCGTGCATCCTTGAATGAGGCACCCGAATGTGCGAGGAGAAAAGAGATGTTCGGAAACTTTGCCGCGGCATCGAGTATCTCCTTTACAACATTATCCGAAGGATGGATAAGAGCGAAGTATCGATGGCGGTTGCCATACTCAAACCAGGGATACCACATCTTGTCATTGTACGGGATAAAGGTCCGTGGGTAGTATGGCTTCAGACCCTTGAAGCCGTAATGCTCATACACTTTCTTGAGCTCAGCATTCCAGTCCTTCACATAGGTGGGTTCGAGTGTGGCGTACCCGATGTAATGCTCTGGAAAGCGCTCAACTGCACTGTGGATAATCTCGTTGCCAAGCTCGTAGTCAGCCCAGATTCCGAGCCAAGAGCTGATGCACATCTTCTGAATGCCGATAAGCTTCCCCCGTTCGATCGTGCTCGTTGCATCTCCAAAGGGTTGATACTTGAAACCCACGCCGAGGGCACCGTCTTCGTTGAGATGGCAATGAGCGTCGATGACAGGAATGTGATTCAGCGGCATCCCCTCCTTAACCAACGCAAGGATGCCATCCGTCTCTTTCTTCGGTGGATACTCCGGCGGAAGCTTCTTCAGCTTGAGAAGTCGTGCGAGGTTCCGTCCGCCTATCTTCTTCTTATCCTCAAGGGAGATTTGTGCGTAGTCGAGATAGGCTTTTGCTGCGCCCGGACTCTTCTCAAGTGCACCTGTGGAGAACAAGATTCTCTCGGCACCAAACCATTGCACGAATATCTCGAAAGCATGCTCCAACTGGTAATTCGAGAACTCAAGGTAAAGATGCTTGTGTTTCTTCATTAATGGATAGATGAGCCTTGTCGATTCCCATTTCAAACCTTGAAAAACTACATTGAGCTTGCGATGATGGGTACACAGTGCATCGAGCTCTTCAAACGTGATCTGAATGATTTGCTCTCCGCCATAGACCTGGCCGCCTTCGACGAAGAGAGGTACCTGAGCATCTTCAAGTGCCGAGAAGATTTCACCACAGGTATCCTCATTGAAGGCATAATGATGCGCGCGGGGGTACATCTTAGCAGCCCGCACGCCATTCTCCAGCATCTTCCGAACGAGCCTCTTGCCCGTAGGCACTTCTCCGGTGTGATGCGGCAATAGTACCCAGCACGGCAGGAGCCGCGGGTCGTCCTTGATCTCGTTCATGAGCATTCGGTTCCCGTACATTGGATCATACTCACGGGCGAGGCTGTGAAACACAAGCGCCCCGTGGATACCGCAGTGCTCCATTTCATCAAGAAGCGTCTCCTTTTTCCACTCGGCCATTTCGTCCTTCGGGCCGCGCTTCCCGAAGGAAGCGAAGCAATCTATGTAGATGATGTCTTTCATAGGAGAATGTTATGAGGCTGGAATTGGCGTGATGTCTTTCTCTTTGGTTTCAGCATCCAAAGCGGCGGCAAGCGCTTTCTCCGCTTTCTCTAGTGTCTCATCTATGTCCTTCTCTTTGTGTGAATAAGAGATGAACCATCGAACGCTTGCAAAGATTCCACGACGGTACAACTCACGGCGGAAGAGGAAGTCGATTCGTGCATCTCGATCACTATCGTGCGTGTCGAATTTCAGAAACGAACCCGGGGGAAGCCCGGCGGCGCAAGCTTCGATGCCAAGCTCTTTCGCGATTCCATCCAAGCCCTCCATCAGCCGCCCCCCCATCGTCCAGATGTGCTTGTGCACCTTTTTCTGTCTCATCAGCTTGATTGTGGCAATCGCGGCAGCCATTGACAGTGTCTCGCCAGCGTATGTAGTAGTGAGTACAAAATCGTTCAACTTCTCCATGTACTGGCGCTTACCAACGTAAGCTGAGATCGGGAATCCGTTTGCCATTGCCTTCGCAAACGAGGAGAGGTCCGGCGTAACTCCGAAATACTCTTGTCCACCTCCCAGCGAGAGGCGAAAGCCTGTTAATACTTCATCGAAGATGAGGATGATGCCATACTCGCTCGCGAGCTTCCTCAAGAGCTTGACAAAGTCTCCGCTTGTGTTCTCGTTGAAGTCGTATGGAACGGTGATGACGCACGCGAGTCTTTCTCCGTACTGTCTGATGACGTTCTCAGCAATCTCAAGATTTCCCCATGGAATCTCGCGCACGTAATCCTTCATGAATGTCGGGACACCGTTCGCTGGGCTTGCGCCTGTGGCGAACCAGTCCGGATATCCATGGTATCCGCACGTCACGATCATGTCTCTGCCAGTGTAAGCGCGGGCAATCCGAATGTTGCATGAGTTGGCATCTTCACCGGTCTTCATGAATCGAACCATTTCGGCACAAGGCACAGTCTTGGTCACAAGCTCCGCCAGCTCGAGCTCGAGAGGGCTCGCCATACTGAAGAGAACACCGTTCTTCAACTGCTCTTTCACGGCTCTGTCGACCTCAGGATAGCAGTAGCCAAGAGTCACCGGCCCAAGTGACATCCGATAATCAATGTACTCTCGTCCATCGACATCCCAGATTCGACAGCCTTCTCCACGTTTGATGTAGAAGGGCATGACGCCAGCAAATGTATCGACAGGGCGCTTAGCGTTAGTTTGCGTGCCCCAAGGAATGAGCGCGAGGGCTTTGTGGTAGTGCAGTTCAGACTTCGTCAACTTTCTGGCCATTGCTTCACCGAGTTCCTGACAGTAGTTTGTGCCGCACTCTGTTAACTCAACACTTTGCTGTGAAAGACTCCGCCGTGTCCGGAGAACCTCTCCTTGCGCATCTCAAACGAATGCATCTACACCATCACCTGTCTCGGTTCCCTAACCATGATGGGATACTTGCCATACTTCCTCGCTGCTTCGCGCATCGTCAAGTAATT
>Ga0153915_10003802_pt1 | contig 13886 bp, 11 predicted proteins | sample Opewatmetagenome_2_FD_107003 | JGI IMG/M metagenome (GOLD analysis project Ga0153915, IMG submission 107003) | Freshwater wetland microbial communities from Ohio, USA - Open water 3 Core 3 Depth 3 metaG | ecosystem: Environmental > Aquatic > Freshwater > Wetlands | place: USA: Ohio, Lake Erie... | reverse complement strand
GACGCCGCCGCCAGCGCCACGTTGTTGAAGAGGCAGAAGCCCGCCGCACGCTCGGAGGAGGCGTGATGCCCCGGGGGCCGCACGACCGCGAAGGCGACCGACGCGTGCCCCGCGGCGACGATCGCGGCGGCCTGCACGGATGCCCCCGCCGCCAGGCGGGCTGCCACGGTCGAGTCCGGACCGAGGAAGGTGTCCTGGTCGATCCATCCCCCGCCCCGACGGGCGACCTCGTCGAGCGCCGCGCTGAACCAGGCCGGATGCACCTCCGCCAGGATCGTCGGATCGATCGGCTCGACGATCGAGCGCCGCAGCGTCGCACCGGCCTGGGCGGCGCCCTGCTCGACGCCGGCAGCCGCAGCCTCCAGGCGCTCGGGTCGCTCGGGGTGTCCGGGCGCCCGGTGGGTCGCCATCCGCGGATCGGTGAGCAGGTCGACGACCGGGGTCATCGCCTCAACGGCGGACGAGCCGCATCACGACCAGCGAGCCCTCGAAGAGGAGATACATGACGGCGGCCAGGATCGAAGGCGAGAACGGGTCGCCGCCTGGGGTGACCACGACGGCGAAGAGGACGATCCCGACGATCACCTGGCGGCGTCGCGCAGCGACCACGCGATAGCTGAGCAGGCCCACCCGGGCCAGAGCAACGAGGACGATCGGGAACTCCATCACCAGCCCGAAGGCCAGCATCATGGTGGTGATGAAGCCGATGTAGTCACTGATGGTCAGCAGCGGCTCCACCCGTCCGGGCTCGGCGAAGCTCAGCAGGAAGCCCAGCGCGTACGGAATGATCACGTAGCCGACCCCCAGCCCGAGGGCGAAAAGGGCCAGCGCCGCCAGCAGCAACGGCCAGACCAGGCGCCGCTCGCGGCTCGTGAGCCCGGGAGTGATGAAGCGCCAGACCTGGAAGAGGATGATCGGCATGGCGATCGCCACACCGATGAAGACCGCCACCTTCAGGCGAACGGCGAAGGCGTCCGCCACGCCGGTGAAGTACAGCTTCTCGAAGCCGGCCGGCAGCGGCGCAATGAGGAAGTCGAGCGTCGGCGACGACAGGATGAAGCCGGCCACCGCACCGAGGACAACGGCCGCGACGATGATGATGAGGCGGCGACGGAGCTCCTCGAGGTGCTCCATCAAGGGCATCGCCGGGTCGTCGTGGCTCATCGGCGCCTCATGCGGAAGCTGCTGGCCACCGCCAGCGCTGAGTGACGGCGTTCAGTTCGACGAGGTCGAGTCGGGCGACCCGTTCGAGCCGCTGTTCGACGGTGCGGCGTCGGTCGGCTGAGCCGGCTGAGCCGGCGGGGTGGGCTTCGTTTCGCCCCTGATGGTGTCCTCGAGGCTATTCGACGCCTTGCGGAATTCGCGCACTCCGCGGCCGATGGCGTTGCCGATATCCGGCAGCTTGCCGGGCCCGAAGAGGATCAGGACGATCACGAGGACCAGGATCAGCTCGCCCGGTCCGATGTTTGGCATCCTGGTGAGACCCTCCTGCGCACGAGTGGGGACGAAATCAGGCTGAGAGTGTAGCACCGGCCTCCTGCATCCTCACCAGCCATCTCCTGGCCGCCGCCGCGGCCGCCTCCTGCCAATCCGGTCCGCGGGCCTGTTCCGAGATTCCGCGGGACACGTTCACCAGACCTGGGGCCATCGAGCCATGACACACCGCCACCGCTGTTGCAAGATCTCCGCCCTGGGCACCCACGCCCGGCACCAGGAAGGCGAGCTCCGGGACGAGCCGGCGGAGGCGGGTCAGCTCGGCCGGCACAGTGGCGCCAACGACCAGACCCACCCGTCCGTCCCTCCAGCGCGCGGCCGCCCAGCGCGCCACGTGCTCATGCAGCGGCGTGCCGTCAACGAGCAGGTCCTGCAGCCTGCCGGCGCTCGGATTGCTGGTCCGCGCCAGCAGGTAGACCATGCGGCCCGGGTATGCCAGGAACGGCTCGACCGCGTCTTCGCCAAGGTAGGGCGACAGGGTCACCGCGTCCGCGGCGAGGTGACCGAGCAGGCCCGCTGCGTAGCGCTCGGCGGTCGAGCCGATGTCGCCCCGCTTGGCATCAAGAATGAGGAAGTGATCGGGGGGCAGGTCGGCACGTACGCGCTCGAGGGCAGCCCAGCCCGCCGAGCCGAGGGCCTCGAAGAAGGCCACGTTGATCTTGACCGCCGCCGCGAACGGGCCGGCCGCCTCCATCAGGCCCCGGGCGTATCGCTCGAGGCCCGCAGCACTGTGTTCGATCTCCTGCGGCAACCCGTCAGGATGCGGATCGATGCCAAGGCAGAGCGGGGCCCCGAGCCGGGCGACGCGCGCACGCAGGCGCTCGAGCGGTGACAGCGGCCCGGTCATCCGGCGGCCATCGCCTCCGCCGTCGCGGCGGACGACCGCGCGACCCGGCGGCGTGCCGCCAGCGGGCTCAGCTCCGCATCGGCGAAGTCGGCCACCCGGATCCGGAGTCGTGGCATTCCCTGGTACAGATCTCGTTCCAGCGTCCCGACCAGATCGACGTCCGCTCCGGCTTCGGGCAGCGCGCGGTCCGACGGAACCCCGAAGGCGATCGCGTCGATCACCTCGGCGCCGCGACGCATCCGCAGCGCGACGTGGTCGGCGCCGGCCCCCACGCGTCGGGCCTCGGCGACCCGGAGGCCGGTGACCGCAAGCATCGGCTCCGCGTGCCCCGGCCCGAACGGCACCAGGCGACCCATCTGCTCGGCCAGCGGCCAGCCGAGGTGAGCGGCAGGCAGCACGAGGTCCACAACGATCCGCCCGGCCCGCTCCGGCATTCGCCCCGCGTCGGCCGGGAACGGACGAGGCAGCGCCCCGAAGGCCTCGACGAAGGAACCCCAGGCCTCGATGCCCAGGCTGAAGCCCCCGGCCGCCGGATGGCCACCCCGCTTGCTGAGCAACGGCGCGCACGCCTCCAGCGCCAGCGCGACGTGGAAGTCAGCCGGCGCCCGGACCGAGCCACGGAGCTCGTCGCCAATCCTCCCCGCCACCGCAATCGGCCGGGCGAGCTGGTCGACCAGCCGTTGGGCGACCAGGCCCAGCACGCCGGGCGCCCAGGCGTCATTGCGGAGGGCGATCGGGCCGTCGCCCTCAAGGCCTGCGACCGCCGCCCTCGCCTCGTCGACCGCCGCGGCGGTCAACGCGCGGCGTTCGTGGTGCACGGCCTCGAGCTGTTCGGCGATCTGCTCGGCTGACGCCGCGTCATCCTCGAGCAGCAGCGAGATCGCCAGCTCCGCGTCGGCGATTCGTCCCGCGGCGTTGATCCGCGGCGCCACGCCGAAGGCGAGATCGCGGGCGGTCGGCGCCAAGGGCTGCTCCGCGGCACGTGCCAGCAGGGCGCGCAGTCCCGCTCGCGTGGTGTTGGCCAACTCCTCGAGCCCGAGCCGCACCAGGGCGCGGCCCTCCCCGGTCATGGGGGCCATGTCGGCGATCGTGCCGATGGCGGCGATGCCGGCCAGATCCGCCGCCGCCGCGCCTCGACGGGCGAGGAGGGCAGAGGCGAGCTTGAAGGCGATCCCTGCGCCGGTGAGATCCGGGTCCGGGTAGTCGCAGTCGGCGCGATGAGGATCGACGACGGCGACTGCCTTCGGCAGCAACCCCGACGGAAGGTGATGGTCGGTAACGATGACCTCCATCCCCAGCTCCCGCGCCTGCTCGACCTCCGCCGCATTGCTGATCCCGCAGTCGCAGGTGATGACCAGCGTCGCCCCGGCGGCCCGCAGACGCCGCAGCCCGCCGATCGACAGGCCGTAGCCATCGGCGAGGCGCGACGGGACGTGGCGGAGCGGTTCTATGCCGATCGCCCGCAGGGCCAGCACCCAGACCGCAACCGCGGTCATGCCGTCGGCGTCGTAGTCGCCCCAGATGGCGATCCGCTCCCCCGCCGAGATGGCCTGCTCGATGCGGTCGAGCGCGACCGCGGCATCGGCCATCAGCGAGGGATCGTGCAGCGATGACTCACCGGCAGCCAGGAAGCGCTCGAGCTGCTGCGGGTCCGTGAATCCGCGCCGCGCGAGGAGGGTGGCCAGTGGACGGCCGAAGCCAGGGAAGGCCGGCGGATCGAGCAGCGGCTCGGGGAGGAGCCACTCGAAGCGCGGTGCGATCACCACGGCATGGTAGCCCCGGTCGATCACCGCCCGCTTAGCGCGGCGTTATCGGGCGGGTCAGCGCCCGGAGCTGCGCGCCGCGCCCCGCTGCGCGCTGGCGCGGGCCTTGCGCGCGGCGTCCCACTCGTACCAGGCCGCCAGCAGCTGGCTGGCGTTGAAGATCGAGGAGTAGGTGCCGCTGGCGACTCCCAGCAGCAGCGCTAGGGTGAAGGTCCGGATGGTGGCGGGGCCCAGCAGGAGGAGCGTGGTCAGGGTCACGATGACGGTCAGGCTCGTGTTGATGCTGCGCCCGAGGGTCTGCAGGATCGAGTGGTTGATGATCGCGCCGAAGGGCTCCCCGGCGTGCCGCGCCCGATTCTCGCGGATGCGGTCGAAGACCACGATCGTGTCATGGACGCTGAAGCCGATGATGGTCAGCAGCGCCGTGACGAACAGGGCATCGAACTCCATGCCGAAGAAGTACCCCAGGATGGCGAAGGTGCCGACCACCACGATGACGTCGTGGAGCAGCGCCACGATCGCGGCGGTTCCGTAGCGGAATCCGAAGCGGACCCACAGGTAGAGCAGGATGAACAGCTCGCCGATGACGATCAGGATGATCGAGCTGCGGACGAGATCGGAGCCGACGATGGGGCCGACGGTGGTGATGCTGCGCGGCTCGCCGGCCCCGAAGCGCGCCACGAGCAGCTTCTCGAGCTTGTCGAAGTCGGTGTTGCGGATGACCGGCGCCGGGGTCGCCGTCGGTGAGGGCGCAGGTGTTTCGCTCGGGCTGGCGCCGGGGCTGCCTGACGCCGTCGCGGCGGGGGTCGGCGTGGCCGTTGGCGATGGACTTGCGGCCGGGCTGGCGGATCCGCTCGGCGCAGCGGACGGAGCTCCGCTCCCCGATGCCGTGGCGGTCGGCGCCAGCGACACGCTGGGGATCGGCGTCAACTGTGGCAGGAGATCGATCGGGTTGGTCCGAATCTCCAGGAACCCGTTGCCGACGCTCTTGACCAGCGCCTCGGGATGCCCGAGCTCGACCAGGGCGCTGTGCACCTCGGCCGCGCTGGGCTGATTCGCGTAGCGCACCTGCCAGACCGTGCCTCCGGTGAAGTCGACCGAGGGCTTCAGGCCGCCGAGGATGATGAAGATCAGGCCCGGAATGGTGATCAGGGCGCTGAAGGCGAAGTACCAGTTCCGCTTGCCGACGATGTCATACATGGCTCAGCGCTCCACGTGGTAGAGCGACAGCCGGCGGCCCCAATCGGTGCGCACGACGTAGCGCAGCATGGTCCGCGTGACGGTGACGGCGCTGAACATCGAGATCAGAACGCCGATGATCAGCACCAGGGCGAAGCCGCGGACCACGGTGGTGCCCTGCCAGTACAGCCACGACGCGACCAGCAGCGAGCTGACGTTCGAGTCGAGGATGCTGGTCCAGGCCCGGTTGAATCCGGCCTCGATCGCCGGCCCCAGCGTCTTGCCGGCGCGGATCTCCTCTTTCATCCGCTCGAAGATGAGGATGTTGGCATCGACCGCCATGCCGATCGACAGGATGAAGGCGGCCACCCCGGCCAGCGTCAGGGTGACCCCGATCACCCGGAAGACCGCATAGGAGGTCAGCGTGTAGAAGACGAGGGCCAGCGCCGCCAGGACGCCGGGCATCCGGTAGTAGGAGATCATGAAGATCAGCACCAGCAGGAGCCCCACTGCCCCGGCGGCCAGCGCCTGGGCCAGGAAGTCTGCGCCCAGGGTCGGCGCCACGCGCTCGATCCCCTGCTCGCTGAGGGAGACCGGCAGCGCGCCGAAGCGCAGGGTGTTGTACAGGTTCAGCTGCTCGGTCTGCGCCTGCGCCCCGGTGCCGACCGTGATGATCGTGCGACCACCGCAGATGGCTCCGTTGATGGTCGGGGTGGTGATGACCAGGCCGTCGAGCGAGATCGGTCCCGGATTGTTGACGTTCGCGGTGGTGAAGCGGCACCAGATATCCGAGGCGCTGCTCGACAGGGTGAAGGTGACCCCCAGCTCGCCGTTCTGTGAGTCGGGCTGCACGCTGCCCGGATCGATCTGCCCGCCGTCGAAGAGGACGCCGATCTGACCGGCAGCGATCTGGGTCCGGATGTCCTGGTTGACGGTGAGCGTCTGGCCCTTCGGGTCAAGGAACTGGAGCTGCCCGGTGGAGCCGACCAGCGTGCGGACCTGGGCCTCGTTCGAGATGCCGGGCACCTCGACCACGATCCGCTGCTGGCCGTCACCGCCGGTCTCGGTTCGCACTTGCGGCTCGGACACGCCGATCCCGCCGACGCGACGCTCGATGATGTTGCGCGCCGTCTCGACCTGGTCGCTGGTGATCGTCTGGCCGGCCTTGGCCTGCACCGCCAGGGTCACCCGCAGGCCGCCCTGCAGGTCCAGGCCCAGCACGGTCTTGACGTCCCGACCAAGGATGTTGCTGGGAAGCCAGTCGAGCCCGAGCGTCTTGCGCGGCAGATCGATGAAGATCGCCAGCAGCAGAGTCACCAGGATCACCCAGGGAGCAACGCGGCGCCAGGTCATGCTTCGGCCAGGTGGTCCTCTCGCTGGGGCGCGGGTCGCACACAACAAACGCGCCGCGCTCTCGCGGCGGGCGGCGCCAGTATAGGCAGCCCCAAACGGGCTCGCAAGGCGCGGCGAGTCACGCGAGCATCCCCTCGCGCGCAAGCTGACGCTTGAGGCGCTCTGCCAGGGCGCGGGTGATCCCGGGAGTCTGCGCCAGCTCATCAACCGATGCCTCGCGGATGCGGCGCAGACTGCCGAAGCGCTTGAGAAGCGCCTTCTTGCGCGCCGGGCCGATGCCGGCGACCTCGTCGAAAACGCTGGCCATCGCGGCGCGCGAGCGCACGCCGCGGTGATAGGTGATCGCGAAGCGGTGCGCCTCGTCGCGGATCCGCTGCACGAGGTAGAGCCCCTGGCTGTTCCGCGGCAGCACGATCGGTGCGCTGCGCCGCGGCACGAAGAGCTCCTCAAAGCGCTTGGCGAGGCCCGCCAGTGGCACGTCCTCCAGCTCGAGGTCGTGCATGACGCCCACCGCCGCCGAGAGCTGTCCCTTCCCGCCGTCGACGATCACCAGGTCGGGCAGTGCCCAGCCGGCATCCCCGGCGGGCTCTCCGTCGGCGCGGCCTTCCCCCTCGTCGCCTGAACCCTCGGGCACTTCGTCGGCTCCCACCGCGGCCAGCGACAGGGCACCGGTCTCACGACGCAGCCGCGCCGCCCGGGAGAAGCGGCGCCGCAGCACCTCGGCCATCATCCGAAAGTCATCAGGCGTGTCGCCCGATCGGATCCGGAAGCGGCGGTACTCCCGCGGCTCGGGGCGCCCGTTGACGAACACCACCATCGAGCCGACGGCGCTGGTCCCCGAGATGTTGCTCATGTCGTAGCACTCGATCCGCTCGGGGGCCTGCCGCAGGCCCAGCGCCGCGGCCAGCTCCTCGAGCGCGGCGTCGCGCTTGCCGGCATCGGCCAGCCATTCGGCGCGCTCACGCGCCAGGGCTTCCACGGCGTTCTGATTGGCGAGCTCCACCATGCGTCGCTTCTCACCGCGCTCCGGCACCCGCAACGCCACGGCCGTCCCGCGGCGATCCGACAGGAACTCGGCCAGCCCGGCCGCGTCGGCCGGCAGCAGCGGGAGGTGGATCTCGCGCGGCGGCCGTTCGCTGGCCACGTAGTACTGCTGGAGGAAGGAGGTCAGCACCTCGCCGTCGGTGACGCCACGCGCCCCCTCAACGATGAAATGCTCGCGTCCGATCATCTTGCCATTGCGGATCACGAAGAGCTGAAGACAGGCCTCGCCCTCCTCGCGCGCCATGCCGACGACATCCTGCTCGGCGCGGCTGAAGGCGGCGACCTTCTGCTGTTCGATGGTCCGTTCCACCGCCCGCAGCTTGTCGCGCGCAGCGGCCGCCTGCTCGTAGCGCAGGCCATCGGAATGGGCCTGCATCTCCGCACGCAACTCGGCGGCGATCCCCTCCTGGCGCCCCTCCAGGAAATCGACGATGCGCTCGATCGTGGCCCGGTATTCGGCCCGCTCGATCGCCTGGATGCACGGACCCTGGCAGCGCTTGATATGGAAGAGCAGGCAGGGGCGCTCGAGCACCCGCTTGCCGTCGGGGATCTCCAGGTCGCAGGTGCGGAACGGGAAGATCTTGCGCAGGAGCTTCAGCGTCTCGTCGACGCTGGAGGCCGATGCGTACGGGCCGAAGTAGCGGCTCCCGTCGCGCACCAGCTTGCGGGTGCGGACGATGCGCGGGAAATCCTCGCCCAGCGTCACCTTGACGAACGGGTAGCTCTTGTCATCGCGGAGCCGGATGTTGAACCGAGGACGGTGCTCCTTGATCAGGTTGCATTCGAGCAGGAAGGCCTCGCTGATCGTGTCGGTGACGATGTACTCGACATCGGCCACCTCCGAGACCATCCGCTCGATGCGAGCATCCAGGGGGGCTCGACTGCCGAAGTAGGAGCGCACGCGATTGCGCAGCGAATCGGCCTTGCCGACGTAGAGCACGCGGCCATCGCCCCCCTTCATCAGGTAGACGCCGGGAGCGGCCGGGAGCTGGCGAAGGATGGCGCGGTTGAAGGGCATCAAGCGATTCTAGGAGGGGCTGGCGGACGCTTGCGGTGTGGCGTCCAGCTTGGCGAGCTGCGCCTGGATGTAGGCCCGCAGGGGCGCGTAGTCGGTCTCCGAGGAACGGCCGATCACGGCAAGGATGTACTGGCCGCGGTTGTTGCGGGTCGCCTTGAGGATGACGTCCTCGGTCAGCTCCAGGCGGTGCAGCGCGCTCAGATGACCGGACAGGAGGAAGAGGTCAAAGGCCGACAGGTCGGTGTGCATGCGGCCCTTGAGGGCGTCCATCAGGGCCAGGCCCGGGCCGAGCGAGCCAAGCCCCCCGGCGCCCAGCTTGGCCCGCAGGGCGGAGAGCACCGCCTGCTGACGCACCGATCGGGCAAAGTCGCTCGACTCATTCGGATTGTCGGTGTAGCGAGCCCGCGCATAGGAGAGCGCGCCATCCCCGTTGAGCGAGATGGTGCCGGCCGCGAAGCTGCCGCCATCGAAGACGCCGGCGTGGTACTTGTTCTCGTCCCAGGTGATGCTGAAGGCGCGCGGGTTGACCAGCGTGATGCCGCCCAGCGCGTCGACCATGCCGCGAAAGCCGGTGAAGTCGATCGCCAGCCAGTGCTCGATCTTGAGACCGGTCACTTCCGACAGGAGCGAGGTGGCCAGGCGGCCGGCCTCATCGATCCCACCGTTCTGATAGCCGACCGCGAACGCCTCGTTCACCTTGCCGCCCTTGGGCAGCTCAGGAAGGCCGGCGATCCACAGGTCGCGAGGTATCGGGATGACGGTGGTGGTGTTCGTGGCAGGATCGATCGAGTAGATGTTGATCGAGTCGGCCAGGTAGCTGCCGCCTCCATGCTCGGGTCCGCCGTAGCCGTACATGACCACGTTCACCCGGTCGCTGCCCATCAACGGGAAGAAGAGCGATGAGGACGCCGCCGAAGCCGAGCTGACGCCCGCGTTGAAGTCCGCGACGCGGCCCCACAGCAGGAACCCGCCGACCAGCAGCAGCGCTCCGAGCACGATCGCCGTCCGCGTGACGGTCCGCCGGAACGAGCCGGAGCGACGTGGCCGTCGCTGCGGAGGCCCGGCCGAGAGCTCCTGGCGCGCGCGTGAGTAGGGGTCGATCCCGCGGGCCCGCAGGCGCTCCTCCCGTTCAATGGCCTCGCGAATGCGGCGTGCGCGCGCCGTCTCGCTGGCGTGCATGCGCCGGCGGTCGCGATTCGTCATCCGCTTCAGGATAGCCCGATAAGCGGCGGTTGACCGAGCGGTAAGCCGGCGCCCTGATCCTTGGACGATGGCTTTCGCGACCACCACCAGGTCCGACCCACTCGCGTCGGCGGTCGCCCCCTTGCTGATGTCACTCGACCCGGAGCAGCGCGCCGCGGCGCTGCTGCCCGGTGGGCCGGCGCTCGTGATCGCTCCCGCGGGCAGCGGAAAGACGACGACCCTGATCGCGCGACTTGGGGTTCTGCTCGTCCGAGGCGTCCCGGCCGACCAGATCGCCGTGGTCACCTTCAACCGGGAGGCGGCCCTGGAGCTCACCCAGCGGATCGCCGCCCGCCTGGCGCCGCTGGTGGCCGGCGCCGAGCGCATCGAGGTGCGGACGCTCCACGCCCTGGCCCGGCAGGTCCTGCTCGATGGCGGTCGGCCGGTCCACCTGCTTGCCGATCGCCTGCCCCTCCTGCGCGCCGCTCGCCGCCGCGCGGCGGCCCGGTCGCCAGATGGCGATGCACCGCTGCCGGAGCCCGCCGAGCTGGATGGCCACCTGTCGGCCTGGAAGGTGGAAGGGCGAGCGCCGCCGAGCGTCGCGCTCCCGATCCTCGAGGGATACGAGGCGCTCCGGGCGGCGCGCGGAGCGCTCGACTTCGATGACCTGGTGGTCGGTGCCGTCTCCCTGCTGGAGCGCGACCCGGCATTGCGCCTCCGCTGGCAACGGCGTTTCTCCTGCCTGGCCGTCGACGAGTTCCAGGACGTGGATGCCGCCCAGTTCCGGCTCGTTCGGCTGCTGGCCGCGCCACAGGACAACCTCTTCGTGGTCGGCGATGACGACCAGACGATCTACGCCTGGCGGCTCGCCGATGTCCGTCGCATCCTGGACTTTGAGCGGTACTACCCGGCGGCCCGGCGCGTGCAGCTGGCCACCAACTACCGATGCCCACCGGCGGTGGTCGCCGCCTCCCGCCGAATGGTGGCGGTGAACGCGGAGCGATACGTCAAGCGGATCGAGCCAGCCGCGGGCCGGAGCCGCGAGGCGGCGGCGGTCAGGGTCGTCTCGACGGTCGACCCGCAATGGCCCGATCGGTTGGCGGCCCTCGCTGACGGCGAGGCGCGCGAGGTCGGCCGCTGCTGCCTCATCGCGCGCACGAGGGCAGAGCTTGGCCCGATTCTCATGGCCCTGCTGCGGGCCGGCATCGCCCATGCGACCTCGCTGGACGCGCCACTCCAGGCCGAGGCGGTGAAGAGCCTCCTCGACGATGCCCGCCGACTGCCGGCCCATGCGGCGCCCTTCCGCGAGCTCCTTCGCCTGCGGGTCGGGCGCGGCTGGCGGCGCGGTGATGGCAACGACGCGCTGGGGGACGACGAGCACGCCGCCCTTGACGCCCTCCTCGGCTGGGCCGCGGCCTTTCGCGGGCTCGACGGCTTCCTGGCCGCGGCGGACGCCGCGCTGGCGCGGCTCGCAACCTTGCGCGACCCGTCCGCACCCATCGAGCTGGTGACGGTCCATGGCGCCAAGGGGCGCGAGTGGCCGTCGGTGATCGTCGTCGGCTTCGAGGCGGAGCGCTTCCCGAATGGACGCTCGCTCGCCGGAGCCGCCGATCCTGCCCGCGCCCTCGAGGAGGAGCGGCGGCTGGCCTACGTCGCGCTGACTCGCGCGGGCGGCCGACTGATCCTGGCCTTCGACCCTTTGCGGCCGTCCCCGTTCCTGGCGGAGATGGGTTACAGGCCGACCTCGGCAGCGACCTCGGAGAGGTAGCGAACCATCCGCGTGACGTGCTCGTCGAACTCGAGCCCCAGCTCCGCGGCACCGGCCAGCAGCATTTCGCGCGGCACCGCGCGCGCGAAGGCCTTGTCCTTCATCCGCTTGCGGACGTGGACCGCCTCGACATCGGCCAGGCGCCGGGAAGGTCGCATGAGGGCAACCGCCACCAGGAACCCTGCCAGCTCGTCGCAGGCGTAGACCAGGTGGTCGAGGCGGGATTCGCGGGGGACCCCCAGCTGGTCGTTGTGCGCGCGGACGGCGTGGATCACCTCCGCCGGATAGCCCAGCCGGGCGAGCTCATCGGCACCGATCGCGCCGTGCGTCGACGCATCCGGGAAGCGCTCGTAGTCGAGGTCGTGGAGCAGGCCAGCGATCCCCCATCGCTCCACCGCGTCCGGGTCGAGGCCGTCGTCACGCGCATAGCCGCGCACGCCGGCTTCGACCAGCGTCCCGTGCTTTCGCAGCGACGGGTTCGCGTTCCAGGCGTGCAGCAGCGCGACCGCGTCGGCGCGGGACAGCATCAGCGCGCGCGCGAGCTCATGACCTGGAGGATGCCGGCGGCCACCAGCGACAGCACGCCGAGGCCGACGAAGGGGATCGAGCCGCCGGCCAGGATGCCGACGACCACAAGCAGGATGCCGACGATCACGAGTGCGGCTGCAGCCATTGGGCGTCCTTTCAGCGTGCAGAGGTCCGGATCGAGATGATACCGGCCGGGCGGCTGCTCAGGCGGTCCGCCGCACGCTGGCCGCACGGGCCCGCGAGGTGGCGAGTGCCGCCCGCAGGTAGCGGCCCGTGTGCGAAGCGCGCACGCGCGCCACGTCCTCCGGCGTACCGGCTGCGATGAGGTCGCCGCCGGCGGCTCCACCGTCCGGACCGAGGTCGATCACCCAGTCGGCGCTCTTGATCACGTCGAGGTTGTGCTCGATGACCACCACCGTGTTGCCCGCGTCCGCCAGCCGGCCGAGGACCTGCAGGAGGCGCGCCACATCATCGAAGTGCAGGCCGGTGGTGGGCTCGTCCAGGATGTAGAGGGTGCGGCCGGTGGCCCGTTTCGAGAGCTCGGTCGCAAGCTTGACGCGCTGCGCCTCGCCGCCCGACAGCGTGGTCGCCGGCTGGCCCAGGTGGATGTATCCCATACCCACGTCGTGCAGGGTCTGCAGCTTGTTCCTGATCGAAGGGACAGCGGAGAAGAAGGTCAGCGCCTCGTCCACGGTCATCTCCAGGATCTCGGCCACGTTGTGACCCTTGTAGTGAATCTCGAGCGTCTCGCGGTTGTAGCGCTGGCCCTTGCAGACCTCGCACTGGACATAGACGTCCGGCAGAAAATGCATCTCGATCTGCACGATCCCGGCGCCCTCGCAGGCCTCGCAGCGGCCGCCCTTGACGTTGAAGCTGAAGCGCCCGGGGGCGTAGCCGCGCAGACGGGCCTCCGGGACGGCTGCCAGCAGCTCGCGCAGCGGCGCCCAGAGGCCGGTATAGGTGGCGGGATTGGAACGCGGCGTGCGGCCGATCGGGCTCTGGTCGATCTCGATCACCTTGTCGATCTGCTCGATCCCCTCGATCGCGTCATGCGCGCCGGGTCGCTCGCGCGCCCCCCAGATCGACGCTGCCAGCGCGGGATACAGGATCTGGGTCACCAGGCTCGACTTGCCCGATCCGCTCACCCCGGTGATCGCCACGAAGCGTCCCAGCGGGAAGGCGACGTCGATCCCGCGCAGGTTGTTCTCGCGCGCACCGCGCACCGTGAGCCAGCGCCCGCTGCCGGGCCGCCGGCGCGCGGGAACGGGGACCGATCGGTCGCCGCGCAGGTAGGCGGCGGTGATCGACGCGTCGTTGCTCAGCAGCTCATCCAGCGAGCCGGAATGGATCAGCTCGCCGCCGTGCTCGCCCGCACCGGGGCCGATGTCGATCACCCAGTCGGCGGCACGGATCGTCTCCTCGTCGTGCTCGACCACGATCAGCGTGTTGCCCAGGTCGCGCAGCCGCAGGAGCGTAGCGATGAGCCGGCCGTTGTCGCGCTGGTGCAGTCCGATGGAGGGCTCGTCGAGGATGTAGAGGACTCCCATCAGGCTCGAGCCGATCTGTGTCGCCAGCCGGATTCGCTGCGCCTCGCCGCCCGAGAGCGTGCCGCTGGCTCGGTCGAGGGTCAGGTAGTCAAGCCCCACGTCGACCAGGAAGCCGAGGCGGGCGCGGATCTCCTTGAGCACCTGGCGCGCGATCTGGTTCTCG
>Ga0153915_10003801_pt1 | contig 13887 bp, 13 predicted proteins | sample Opewatmetagenome_2_FD_107003 | JGI IMG/M metagenome (GOLD analysis project Ga0153915, IMG submission 107003) | Freshwater wetland microbial communities from Ohio, USA - Open water 3 Core 3 Depth 3 metaG | ecosystem: Environmental > Aquatic > Freshwater > Wetlands | place: USA: Ohio, Lake Erie... | reverse complement strand
TCTCTCTCTATACCGCAATGCAGGCTATCCCTTTGCATCTGTCAGAAGCGCCAAATTTGATTCTTTATCGGGAAATCTGCATATATCTTTCGATGAGGTGAAAATAAGCGAAATAGAAATTACTGGCAATATAAAAACCGAAAATTATATAATTAAGCGGGAATTCATTTTTGAGAATGGAAACATCAAGTTTGATGCAATTCAAAAAGGACTGCTTGGTTTGCGTGCGACTAACTTGTTTGATAATGTTGAGGTATTCCCGATCTCTCAAGACGGAATCAATAAGCTGATGGTACATGTTGAAGAAAAACTTCCGACTGTCTTAAGATTCGGTTTGAGGATCGATAATGAATATCAGACACAGGTTTCACTTGATTTGAGAGATGAAAATTTCCTCGGCGCCGGCGCTGAATTCGGATTTATTTTTTCGGGAGGAATTAAATCCCGCTCTTTTATGCTTGAACATAAAGCCAATAGAGTGTTCGATTCATACCTGACATACAAATTAAAAGCTTTTTACGACGTTACCGATATAAATGTGTACAGCGAAGATACTACTGTTGCATTTAACCGGTTTTCGAGAAATAAAACAGGCGAATATTCTCAATCATCATACGGAGTAGCCGTAGGGCTTGGCTCGCAGGTAGGCAAGTTCGGCACCCTGCTTGCTGAAACAAGATACCAGACCGATAGGATTAAAGGAAGCAGTAATTATACCGGAGCGGAATATAAAATAGGAATTTTAAGCCTCCGCCTGAGTTTATCGATCGATTCGCAGAATAAATATCCGTTCCCGACGGAAGGATTTCTTATTAAAGGGTATTATGAAACGGCGCAGTCGATTTTGGGCAGCGACATAGGCTATACAAAACTTTATTTCGATTATAAAAATGTTTACAGCATAAGCGGAAACGGAGCTTTTACCGCTCATTTTGTAATCGGCGCCGCCGATAACACTCTCCCTTTAAGTCAGAATTTTTCTCTTGGTGGAGAAAATTCGTTCTTCGGAATGAGGGAATATGAATTCAGAGGAAGACAAATTCTCCTCGGTTCGCTTGAATTCAGGTACCTGCTTCCGTTTAATCTGTTCTTCGATACCTATATTAAAGCAAGATACGATATCGGATCAATCTGGTCGGAAAAAGAGCAGATTAGATTTAAGGATTTACGTCATGGAATAGGCGCGGCTGTGGCGTTCGATACCCCCGTAGGCCCGGCGGAATTTGCAGTAGGGGAAAGTTTTTATTTTAAAGACAGAATTACAAGAAGCACTCTTGTGTTGGGCGATCCGTACTTCTATTTCAGCATTGGATATACTTTTTAGTTTCCCTCTTTTGAATGTTTGCAGGCGAGCTGAATATATTCAGCGGCTTTTACTTTCAATCCGAGTCTTTCATACAGTTTAGCCATTTCGCGGCAGAGAATGCTTTTTTTGTCAATCCGGTTCAAACCTTCTTCGGCCAGATCAATAATGATTTTATTTGTAGGCAGGTTAAGATCGAAATTATAAAGCGAAAGAAGCCGGCAATAGGGTTCCTCGTTTAAGGGATTGTTATAAATTGCTTTAACATAATATGAAACCGAATCTTCAAGCCGTTCATATTCGGAAGAATAATGCGAAAAGATATTTCCTGTCCACATAAAATAATCGTAAGCATCATTACTAAATACCTTTGAAAGATGCTCTGTGTACATTTTTAATTCTTCCGATGAAAGAATTGGATTGCCAAGCAGTATTTTATATGTTTCCTTATTGGAAATACGCTGTGTAATTGCTTTTCTGAACGCATCAAAAAGTTCATCCGGCGAATTGGAATTTCTGAATATGTATTCGATTTCCTCTAAGGGTACATTCATTGAAAATATTTTATTTTGTCTGTAAAATTCTTAAACTTATACTGTTTTATCAATAAACTCAAAATACGATTTTTTGTAACATTTGTCAGGCGGATTTCGTCTCTATATTAGAAAAATGATTATAGAAGCAAAATATCACTACTTTATAAGATTGTACAAAAACAAGATTTTTACGTACGCCTTATATATGCTTAAAAACAGAATGGACGCAGATGATGTTACCCAGGAGGTCTTTATTAAAATCTGGAAAAATATTGAGGAAGTGAACTATAATTCAGCCAAAACCTGGATCATAAGAACGACCCACAATGCCTGCATAGACCTCTTAAGAAAACGAGGAATAGAGCTTAAAAGAGAGACGGGCATTGATGAGTATTTTGAAGAAACATACGCAGGCAATAAAACAGAAAACGATCCATACGTGAGTTTTAATATGAAGCATACAGGCGAAACAATAAAAGAAGCAATTCAAAGACTGCCCGGAAACCTGAAGAGTGTTTTCGTACTTTATGAAATTGAAGAGTTGAAATACAAAGAAATAAGCAATTCTCTGGGCATTCCGCTCAACAGCGTAAAGGTATATCTGATGAGGGCGAGAAAAAGGCTTCAGGAGGAGCTCGAGAAAAAAGAAATTTGCGGAGCTGAAAATTATGAATGATAAAATTGTAGATAAAATTATAAACTGCGCCTACCGCGATGCAGGGCTGTTTACAAAAATTCAGATTTTTATCCTTACAATGAAAGACCGGGAGGTTAAAGAGCTTTATTGTAAGTACAGGGCGACCGCTTCGGAAGTAAGAAAAATTAAGGAAGATGAACTGCCGGAACGGTGCGTGGAAAAAATAAATGAGAATGCAGGCCTTAAACCTTCTAAGGACACATCATTTTTCACCGATATAGTTATTTTGTTTACCTCCAAGCCTATGATCGCTTCATTTGCGGCATTTGTTCTGCTGGGTATTTTGATAACTGCAATATATATAAAACGCCCTGAACAACAGATCGAATATTCGCAGGAGGAAATTTTAAAAGCGGGGAATGATGCAAAGCTGGTTTTCGAAACAATTAACAAAGCGTTTGAAAAAACTAAAAATGAAATTGAGGAGGAAATATTTAAAGATAAGATTGCCATGCCCTTAAATAAAAGTCTTAATAAAATTTCTAAAATAATAAGTAAAGGAGATATAAAATGAAAAGGAAAATATTTATTCTGTTTTTTCTGCTGCTGACGGCAGCGGGCGTATCTGCGCAAAAAAACGACTATACGAAGGACCCCGGATATTTTGATTTCAGCGCAATTACTTCTTTTATGTCGGGGGATAAAGGTTCGGAAATAATGGTTGAAGAACCGCTTTTAAAAATGCTTGCAAAAATGTCAGGGGATAAAGACGATGAATTATCCCGCCAGTTTTCCGAGCTTAAATTAATCCGTCTTAATTCATTTAATATTGAAGAGAAAGACGCTGAAAATGTCGAGAATAAAATAGCCTCAATTGATAAAGAACTGACTGCAAAAAACTGGGACCGTATTGTCCGCACAAAATCGGATAGTGAGTACACGAATATTTACGTTAAAACCTCCGGCTCGGAAAAATTTCTTGGAATAGTTGTTACATCAATTAATCACAAGACTAAAAATGTTTCGGTAATAAATGTGGTGGGCAGCATCTATCCTGAATTAATAGGCAAAATAGCTAAGGATTTTAATCTGCCGCAAATGGATAAAATAAAGAAAGGAATGGGAAAGGGTAAATAATATTACGGTATTATAAGAAGCATGTAAATTGAGGCGCCGGAAGGGGCGTCTCAATTAAAAAAAGATAATTATCAGTAGGAAAAAATATGGCTCTGGTAAGGTTTTAATTCCACATATAACCCCTGCCGCACAAGTTCTTCCCCTCTTCTTTTATACTTGCTCCCCTGCAGAAGATCTTCGAATATAATCTCTTCGGGATAACCCTCAACATCCAGTTTTACCCAGCAAGTTGATAATGTATCGGAATAGTTTACTACAACAAGGCGTCTTTCGCTTTTGTAACGCCATTCCCATGCAAGCAAATTTGTATAGGTTTCATTATTGTACCACGATTTTTCAGGTTCAAGCAGTTTCCATTCCCCGTATTTAAAAATAACGGAACCTGTAATGCTTAGAAGCTTATCATAGTGTTTTTGGATGCACCCGTTAACCTGTTCAACCGGTTCCCTGCCGAGCTGGAGCGGAAGCTTTATTTTTTTCCCTTCAAACTGGCCGTCATAATAGAAATGCATTCCCTGAAGAGTGCTTATAATAACCGAGGCCGCTTTGACCCTTTCCTTGCCGAATAACGCCAAAGACCTTTTCTCATCATGGTTCTCAATAAATCTGGCGCATTTTTTCTGATATTCAGTTTCTCCTGTAAGGTGGTCGTGTATTCCGCGTAGATGATTAACCGCAAGGCGGTCGGTCAGTTTCTTGTCATATGTGAAATCGAACCCAAGCTGCTGAAGATGCCACTCAAGGTCCCAGTATGCTTCGGCAAGAAAAATGAAGCTGGGAAATTCCTTTTTGGTGGCATTAATCGCCTCGCTCCAAAATTCGGCCGTAGGCTTTGTATGGCCGCAATTATCAAGCGAGCCTCCCCACGTATTTTGAAAAACATTATTCATTACAAGTATTGCCATATCGCAGCGCACTCCGTCGCAGAGATCGGCAATTCTTAGAAGAGAGTTGATCATAAACTCTCGTGCCGAGGGGCTGTAATAGTTAATCTGAGCTGTATCGAGCCATGCGGGAAAAAACGGATCGCGCCCATGAGCAAAAATTCTTCCGTCATCAAAAGGCTTATAGAATGTATGCGGGTCTTTTTTAAATGTTTCATCGTTAACGGTAAGAAAAATATCGGGGACGATATCTATTAAAGATGTTTCGGCGTGAAAGTGGTTCGGTATAAAATCGAGAAATAATTTCATGCCTTTAGAATGCAGCGTCTCTCTTATCTTCTTTATGTCGTCTTCGGTTCCCAAGAGTGGATTTATTTCGTATCGGTCTATAGCGTATGGGGATCCGATAATATCGTCATCCTGCCAGTCTTTCAATGCTCTTTCGTATTCAGGTATAAGGGTTTCTTCAAAACAGTACTTAGGCACTGCGTCGGGTTTTGTTTTCCATACTCCCATAAGCCATACATAGTCTATCCCTTTCTCTTTCAGGGAATCCCAATAGCTTTCGGGTATGTTCTTTAACCCGGCCTTAGTTTCTGCCGTATCGAAACGGCGTATCCATACTCTTGTATTTATTTCTATAAGGCTTGGGTTCGGGATGTGTTTGATATCTTTATTTTCCATTCTTATTTTTCCTAAAGGGCAGAAGTCAGTTTTTAATCGATAGTTTTTTCTTTTCTTCAACCAATTCGTTATTTAATTTGAATAATTCAAGATGTTCGGTTTCATCATTCGATTTTGAAATTCTTTCATTATTTAATTTTATCTGTTCGTCTATATTGTATAATTTGTAATTCCGAATGGAATCGATTGCATATTTAAAAGAATCCTTTTCAATTTCTCCTTCAATTGAAAGGCCGTCCCATTTTTTGCTTATCGAGTCGCCGCCGAACGCAATTTCGAAAATCATTTTTTTCAATTCCGCATCTTCAATTTTTTCTACTATTAATGACGGGCTGACGGAACCGGATTTAAGACACTCAAGAACAACCGAAGCCGTCTGCCGGAATTTAGGATTAATGAAGTTTTCCGGCAGAATATTATCGAAAATATATCCGGCAATTTTAAGGTCTCCTCCAAGTAAAAGTCGTATAAGGCTTTTTTCAAATGGATTTTCTTTTAAAGGGGTATATGTTGTCTGATTATTCCCGGTGTCCGGTTTATTAGGAAAAGCTCTGTTTTCTTTCTCTTTTTGCTGCTGAAACAGCTTATTAAGCTCGGTTTCAATCAGTTTTTCTCTTAGATTAAATTTCCGCGATATTGATTTAACCGCCAGGTTCCTTTTAAGCTCATCCGAAAGAAGAGCCGCGCTTTTAACAAGTTCCCGTATTGCTTCGGCCTGTTTTGCCGGATCTTCAAACATTCCGGCGCTTTCAAACTGCATCGTCTTATATTCAAGAAAATTTTTAGCATTGTTCATAAACTTGTTAAATTCGTCTCTTCCGGAAGTATTGATAAAAGAATCGGGGTCTTCTCCTTTCGGAAGCGAGGCTATCTTAACATCAAAATCCTGCTTTAATAGCAATTCGATACTTCTCACAGATGCTTTTTCTCCTGCCGTATCGGCATCGAATAAAAGAATGACGTTTTTCGTAAAACGGGAAAGAAGCTGTACCTGCTCTTCAGTAAAGGATGTTCCTGAAGAAGCTACAACGTTTTTTACACCCGCCTGATATAAAGAAATCAAATCCATATATCCTTCAACAACTATAGCTTTGTCAAGTTTCCTTATTTCCTCTTTAGAATGATATAAGCCGTAAAGAGATTTCCGTTTTGAATAAACAGATGATTCGGGGGAGTTGAGGTATTTCGCTGTGTTTTCTTCGCTTTTTAGTATCCTTCCACCGAAAGCAATTACCCGCCCGTTCGGCGAAAAAATAGGAAACATTACTCTTCCGCGGAATTTATCGTAATATGAGCCGTCGTCCCGTGCATCTATTAAACCAAGCGATTTTGCCCTGTGGAGGTCTATCTTGTTTTCCTTTGCATAAGGAAGAAAGTTCTCCCATCCGTAAGGGGCAAACCCGAGCCCGAATATTTTCTGAGTCTGCGTTTTTATATTCCGTTTCTTAAAATATTCGCGGGCTACTTCGCCGTCGTCGCCTTTAAGAAGGATATCGGAAAACCATCTTGCGGCAAAAACATTTATTTCGTATAGAATTTCCTGTTCTGTCTGTTCTGCCGATTCTTCGCTTTTTTCATAGGTAAGCTGAATGCCAATTTGTTCGGCAATTTCCTGAACCGATTCAACAAATGATATGTTTTTGTAATCCATAAGAAAAGAAAAAATATTGCCCCCCGCGTGACAGCCGAAACAGTGAAATATCTGCTTTTCACCGCTTACTGTAAATGAAGGGGTCTTTTCCTGATGAAACGGGCACAGCCCGATATAATTCTTTCCTCTTTTCTTTAACTGGACATAGCCGGAAATAATATCCACAATGTCTGCCGAGCGTCTTATTTCTTCTATCTTTTCTTCGGGTATTTTCATTTACTCAAACAAATATTAAAAAGTCGTAATTTAAAATATAATCATTTCCCGGTTTTATGTCCGGCTAAGTTTTCAAATCGCCGTTATAATCTGTTCCGGCTCAAAACAGGATAATCAGAATTATTCAATTCTCTTTTTCCGGGGTAATAATTTTGCCTGGACAAAGTATGCAATTCCAATTAATACTATTGCCGCCAGGGCGCTTAAAATTTCTTCCGGCCTGCTTTTATCAAGCTGATCCTGTAATGAATTTATACTGAGTATGTATTTTTCGGTGAATAACCTGAAAGCCAACCCAAGAAAAAAATAACCCGTCAAACCTATTAAAGCCCACTGATATCCTTTTTTACCCGCGGTCTCCGCCGTATAATAAAACATTCCTCCTGTTATTGTAAAACCGATAAGATGAAACATTTTTCCCTCCTGAATGATAAATAATTCCAACACATATTTTGACGTTTCGCTTTCTTCCCGGTTCCAAAGCGGGATAAGATTACATCCGGTAATATAGTTAAAACGTATAATTTATTATCGCTATATTTTTAACGGATAGAAATATTCTCCCGGATTTGAAAAGGCAATTCATATTTAGAAGCGCTAATTATTTCTTGTGCTTTTGGAATTGTTTTACTATTATGCACAAGGAGAAGGAGGGATTTTCAGGGAACCGGTTTAAGTTGTTTTTTCACCCCCCGCATTGCAGAGAACCTGTTATTTCTAAAATATTCTTTAAAAGCCTATTCTATTTAATGATAGATATTGCATTAAATAAATTAGTTCTTAAAGGTATTAGCAGAAGCGCTCTCATTAAAAAATATATTTAAATAAAGGGGGGGAACTATGAAAGTAATTCTATTTTTATTCGGTGTTTTGATAAGCGGAGCCGCACAGGCGCAGAGTCCATTAATGTTTTTTACTTTCGATGGGAAAAATCTTGAAAAGAATATATGGACTGCCGATGAAAGCGAATTTAAATTGCCCGTCAAAACCGAGCTTATGCCGTCAACCCAGAACAGAACTGCTTTTGTACAGGAATACTATTACGATGTTGACGAATATGTGGGGATCAAAATAAACACAGCCAATCTTGATTACATCCGTTTTATTATTGACGGCGGAACTGTAGATCCCTTAAAAACCGGCGATATGGAATATGACGGTAAAACCAAAGCCATATTTGTACAGAATGTTGTTATCTTACATTTAAGAGAAGTGTACAGGGGGAATTATCCGAATGACCCGGTAGGGCTGAATAAGAAAGTTCTTGATGTGGCTAAAGGGCATATTGATATCGGCGGAGGCATGGTAATTAAGGTAAAATATAAAGATGCGGGAGACAAGGTAAACAACGAAACAGAGTATAAGCTGATTCCCGAAAAGAACGGTTTTGTATGGCTTAATCTGGCTTCGCCGTTTAATACCCAGTACTCCGCCAAAGCGTTCGATAATCCGTTGAATAATCTTATTAATATTTTCTATCCTTTCCAATATGTTCTTAAAGCAACCGATAGAACAGGAGTGAACTTAAACTCAATCAGCAAACGCATCTCTTTCGGGCCGTTCATTTCATTAAGCTATAACGAGAATAAAATAAAATTTGAAGGCGTTGGGCCGATGATTGCACTCGGCGCTTCATATAAAGGAAATCCGATATTAGGAATTGGACGGGTCTTTTCTGCCAATTATGAGCCATTCTGGGTGCTCTCAATTAATCCTATTGAATGTTTAAGGCTGTTGTTAAATCCGGGGGAAATTTTAACAAATTAAATTTACGGGGGAATAAATGAAATATAAATGCAAAAAATGCGGAAAGATTTATGATTATGTACGCGAGCCGAAATCGTGTAGAAACTGCGGCTCTGACAAAGAATGGCTTTTTCCGGTAAACGGGAATATCGATCAAAAAGAAGAAAAAGGGAAAAAGAAAGAAGAAGCTTAACTCCGCTATATATGGAATAATATATTTTGCTTAACAATGACATACTTAATGGATATATTAATTTACAAAACGCACCTAAGGTAAACTTTTAGCACTATTCAGAAAACACAAAAAATGGTTGTGTAAAACGGCGGACATTATAAACTTAAATATGAAGATTAAATAAATCGGAGAATATATGCTTGATATAACTTACAAGATTATTCAATGTATAGTGGGTGTCATAACCATAATCGGAGCTATATATGCTGTCTTGCCGAAAACGATTAAAAGCAGAATAAATCGAAAATATAATCAGGTTGGGAGGTATTCGCTTTTTATCCTTTTAATTGTCGTTGGGTACAAAGCCGGTGAATATTTAGAATGTAAAAATTATAAAGAACCGTATGTTAACAAATTATTAGAAGCTAATAATTCGCTTGTTAAAGACAAAGAGAGAATAACTTCTTTTTTCGCCGATCAGCTTTCATATGCATATCACCACCCCTCAGAAATAAACAAAATAATTATTTACAAGGATGTCGAATACTCGGGAGAAAGGCTTTACCTTCCAATTGCAGATTATCCCGATGTCACAATAATGGGTTTTAATGATAAAATAAGCTCAATTAAAATGCCAGAAAATGTGGAGCTGAGACTATATAAAGATATAAATTATGGGGGAGAAAGTTATCCGTTGGAAAGATCAATCGCTTCTTTTCTTGTCTTTGACCCTTCGTGGAATGACGCGGTCTCATCTATTAAGATAATAAAGAAATAACGGCAGAGTTTAATTGTGGATAAAAGGTAAACATTTTAAACACAAGTTCTAATTTTTGCTGATTACGGAACGTACTTCAGTTTCAAATGCCTGGAGAGGGATTCCGTATATTTTGTTAAAACTCGTTTTGAAATTCTCAATTGTTCCATCCCAGGTATTTGCTTCCATTAAGCGGAGAAGTTTTACAATGCCGAATTTCTTGTTTAAGGAATAGACAAAACAGAAAGCGCTTGCCCATTTTGCTTCATCGAGGCCGATTATCTGCGGAAAATGTATAAGTTCTGCGGCTGAGATATATTTATCCGGCCGCAGAATATTGCAGTACTTCAAAAACCGTTTCTCCGCCGCATCTCTATCCCCCAGATCTGTTCCGTAAATAAAAGCCAGCGGTTCGTGGAAAAAAGGGACGTCGGAATATTTAAACAATAATATATGGACTAGCTCGTGAGGGTTTCCGCCAAGCTCCTTCTGCTTAATTCCGGTCATAATTTCCCATGGAGGGAAAGCCCTGCCGTAGTTTTCTTCGGGATCGATAATATAATCCACTTTATCGCTTTGCTGAATATTAAAAAGAAGAGACAATCTTATATACTGGCTATCCCAGAACTCCATTTCTGTCTCGGACGGTTTGTTATTCTTTTTATAATAAAAATAAAAGTGACTGCTTTGAGAGGAATTCCATTTTCGTTTTATGCCGCTGAGATACCTGCATTCTTTCACAATATTTGAATCGGAAGATAATTTAAATAGTAATTTCCTTGCAAAGATAGAATCGGATGGGAGATAATAAAGATTTATTTTTCTTTTAAGAATATTAATCAAATCATCATTGTTCTTAATATCATCTATTATTGAATTGATCATAAGCCTGAATGCGGATACTGTCCTTATCTCATCGGAATGTAAAGCTTGATGCCCCGGATACATATTTTGCGAATAAACAGGAAGACAAAAATAGAAAACATAAAGAAAGAAAATTATAGGGGGTAATATTTTTTTTGCCAATTCAATCCTTAATGAATTATATCAAACGCATATATTGCATCCCGATAATGTTGCGCCGGAACGGAATACAAATTTATTGAAATAAAATTATATTATTAAACGTAGAGGCGCAATAAATTGCGCCTCTACGGGGTGAATAAATTTATAATTACGAAAAAAAATCAAAATGTGAAAGTTAAACCCAACTTGAATGTCTCAATTGTCATCGGGGCGGCAGTCTCAAAAGGCCAGTTCATTCGGTCTTTTTTCAAAAGATAAAAAACGTAAGCGTATGCATTTTTAAGAACGAAATTGACGACAGGAGCCGCAGCGGGGGAGGAACGTTTAATTTTGTGAATAAAATGATCGACAATGCCCATTCCGGCCTCCTCAATTAATGCGCTTCCCGCCCAGTACCAGAACATATACCGGGGAAAAATTACGGACGCTTCATAACCGGCATTAAGAGAAATTGTTGAAGCCAATTCGAATTTAACGCCCCCTTCAACGTTCCTGCCGAACCGGAAGTCATCCCCTATATAGGCAAGCATCTCATCTTCCGGGGTTACAACGGCAGCGCGTATTCCGTTATATTCAATCTTCCTAAGGCTTGTCCACCCGAAGCCTCCGCTGTAATAAGGAATAATGCCTGCAACGCCTATTTTATACCCGATTCCATCCGAATTTCCGAAACCGAAACGCAGAAATTCAGCATTCCATTTAGAAAGAGAGGGGCCTTTTGAAAGAAAATCCTTTTTCAGCATTGAAAAACTTATATAGTCTTCATCCATTGTTAAAAGATATTCTGTATCATCTTCATAAATATCCCGGTATCCGAATTTTGCTTCTCCGAACCCGAGATCGTTAAATTTAGTATCAAATGAATTATGGCTTGTTTGAGAGAAGCCATAGCTTATTTCAATAAATGGATTTCCGCGAAGTTTCCAGCTGAACCAATCTGATTTTCCCCATCTGTCCCAAAAAAATTCTTCATCGTCATTATTGGTCTTTTCTTCCTGGGCGTATTGCGGAATAGATGCTGTAAAAAATGCAATAAGCAACAAGACGGCGCTACGTTTTAACATATTCAACTCCAATTGTTAAATTCTCTTTTGCAATTAGACGGAGGTAGTAATTCTAATGTTACAGTGCAAAAAGAAAAATTTGAGAGGATAAAACTAAGGGAAAAAAGGGGGATTAACCTACCTTAATCCCCGATTTCTGTTCAAGAGTTTTGATAAGGGTGTCCATCAAAACGTCGTTTTGGACGGGTTTTGTTATAAAGATATCAACCCCTGCCTTATAGGCATTATCCTTATCCCTTTGGAAAGCATGCGCAGACAAACCTACAACAGGAAGATTTTTATATTCTTCCATATCCCTTATTTCTTTTGTTAATTGAAGGCCGTCTTTTTTACCCCTCAGCGAAATATCCATTAAAATGATATCGAACTTCTTCTGGTTGAGTTTCTCATAGAATGTTTCAGAAGAGTCGCAAATTTCCAGTTCAAATTTTCTTTTCAGGAAAATCTGTAAAAATTTCTGATTTTCGTAATCGTCTTCAACTATTAATAGACGCGGTTTTTGTTGAACTGTCTCTGACATTGTTTTTCCCGTTTTTATTCACATTATTATCGAAAATAAGTAATAATTGTTAAGAACTTAGGAAATTTTCTGTAAAATTATTCTTAGATATTTAAAAATAATCATTTAGAGTACTCTTTCCAACTCTTTATTTCCAAATCCTTAATCGACTTATCGGATAAAGCCTCTGCCAAACGCATTGCAATCTGCCTGTTCGTAATAAGGGGAATTTTATAATCGACGGCGGTTCTTCTTATAATATAATCGTTTGTCAACTCTTCTTCCTGGAAATTCTTCGGGAGATTTATTACGAGGTCAATTTTGCCCGCTTTAAGGTAAGTAATTACATTCGGCTCGTTCCCTTTAAGAGGCCAATTAAGCGATTCAACCTCCATACCGTTGCTTTTCATAAATTTAGCAGTTCCCTGGGTAGCATAAATCTTAATTCCTATTTTCCTGAATAATTTTGTCGATTCAAGTAATTCGGTTTTCGATTCCACCGGGCCGGAGGAAATAAGAAGGGATTTAATCGGGAAGCGGTATCCGACTGAAATAAGGGCTTTAAGGAAAGCCTCGTTAAAATCGGCTCCTATACAGGCTACTTCCCCCGTAGAAGCCATTTCAACGCCGGTTGTAGGGTCGGCTCCTTCAAGACGCGTAAATGAAAATTCGGGAGCTTTAACGCTTACATATTCATAATTGAAATTCAGATCATCCGCCTTTTCTACGCTTTCTCCGATTATTACCCTCGAAGCTATTTCGATGAAATTTTTCTGAAGCGTTTTAGAAACGAACGGGAAACTTCTCGATGCTCTTAAATTACATTCAATGACTTTTACTTTATTATCTTTTGCAATAAATTGAATATTAAACGGGCCGTTTATATTAAGCGATTTGGCTATTGCCGCTGAAATTTTTCTTATCTGTCTTACTGTTTCGAAATAAGTTCTCTGCGGAGGGAGAACAAGAGTTGCATCCCCTGAGTGAACGCCCGCATTTTCAACGTGTTCGGAAATTGCTGAACATATAATTTCTCCGTCTTTCGCAACTGCGTCAAATTCAAGTTCTTTTGCATTTACAAGAAACTTGCTTATTACAATAGGGCGGTCGGATGATACATCTACCGCTTTCTGGAGAAACTTAATAAGTTCATTATCGTCTATTGCAATTGCCATTGCCGCTCCGCTCAGAACATAGCTTGGGCGCACAAGCACCGGATACCCTACCCGGTTTGCAAATTCAACCGCATCGGGAATTGTATTCAACTGGCTCCACGCCGGCTGTTCAATCTTAAGCTGATCGAGCATTGCTGAAAATTTACCTCTGTCTTCGGCAGTGTCTATTGAAAGAGGAGAAGTGCCCAGTATGTTTAAGTTCTCATTATAAAGTTTTAACGCAAGGTTGTTCGGAGTCTGCCCGCCCATAGAAATAATAATTCCCATCGGGTGAGTTCTTTCATAAATTTCCCGTATAGTTTCAAGAGTCAGTTCTTCAAAGAAAAGGGAGTCAAATTCATCGTAATCGGTGCTTACTGTTTCGGGGTTGCAGTTAATCATTATGGTTTTATAGCCT
>Ga0153915_10003800_pt1 | contig 13888 bp, 18 predicted proteins | sample Opewatmetagenome_2_FD_107003 | JGI IMG/M metagenome (GOLD analysis project Ga0153915, IMG submission 107003) | Freshwater wetland microbial communities from Ohio, USA - Open water 3 Core 3 Depth 3 metaG | ecosystem: Environmental > Aquatic > Freshwater > Wetlands | place: USA: Ohio, Lake Erie... | reverse complement strand
GGCTGGAAGTTCAACCACTGGGAGATGATGGGAGTCCCCATAAGGCTTGAGCTCGGTCCGAGGGATATGGAGAGGAAGCAGGCGGTTCTTGTGAGGCGGGATACAGGAGAGAAGCTGAACATCCCGGAGAAAGAGCTCATATTGGCAGTCAGGAAATCAGGCTCATTCCTTACCCAGAACCTTGTGAAAAAAGCTGATTCCTGGTTCAGCTCAATGCTCCATGAAGCGAAGGATATGCGCGAGCTTGAGAGCCAGCTGAAAAAAGGCGGATTCGTGCGCGTGGATTTCTGTTCCCGCGAGAAAGAGGGCAGGCACTGCGCTGAAAAGATTAAAGAGAGACTGCATGCAGAGGTGCGCGGCACGCGGGCGGATATGCATGAGAATCCCAAAGGCAAATGCATAGTTTGCGGGAAGAAGGCTCAGACAGTTGTGTATGTGGGAAGGCAGTACTAATGCTTTTTCTCTTTTGAGGTTCCAGCCTTCTTTGATTTACGATTCCTTCTTGTAATTCTCCAAACCACGGTAATTATGAACCCGACTGCAACGATTACTAGCAATATCCTTACCAAATCCACCTGCGGAGGATTTTCAGTATTGGAAGCTGGTTGTTTCTCTACAAACTGGACAACCTTTGTCACCCTTGTTTCGTCATAGGCATCCTTCCATGCTATAAGCTCGACTGTGTAGTTACCCGTGACATTGGAAATTATGCGGTTGGGCAGCATAATCTGGTATTTGCTGCCGTCAGGGAACGCGAGTATGGCAGAATAGGATATCCCCTTCACTGAGGAGTTATAGTCTATATAAGCGCTCTCATTCACGAAAAAAACATCCTTCTGGTTTGTGCACTGCAGCTCGGTGCAGCTCATGAGGGTTACGTCCAGCCTGGGCGTCTCCTGCCCTGCCACAAAAAACGGCAGCGCCAGCAGAACAACTGCAGCCAGCAAAAGGGATTTTTTCATGATGTAAATTAGGGGGCAGCATTTTAAATGCTTTGGAATTCATGCGGCTAAAACCAATTTAAATCAAACCTGCACTATTCTCTTAACGTGAGAGAATGGAGCCTACGCTGAAAGGAAACAGATGGGAGAAGGAATTTGAAGAGGAGATAAGGCAGGCCTGGAGGAAAAACAGAGTGTTCGCGTTCAATCCTGAAAGCAGGAAGCCGATTTTCTCGATAGACACGCCTCCTCCGTACGTGAATTTTCCCATTCACATGGGGCATGCTGCCACTTATACCATAATGGATTTCATAGCGCGCTTCAAGAGGATGTGCGATTACAGCGTGCTTTTCCCTCTTGGGCTGGACAGGAACGGGCTTCCTATAGAGGTCGCGACTGAAAAGAAGTTCGGGATTTCTATAAAAGACACCCCGCGGGAGAAGTTCATTTGGATGTGCAAGAAGCTCTTGGAGGAGTCCAGCCTGGAGAGCCTGGAATCCTTTTACAAGCTTGGCCATTCCTACAACTCCTGGAATCCCGGGGACAAGCCGGGAGACATGTATTACACCGATTCTTATGCCTACAGAGCCCTCACACAGTCCACTTTTATCGACCTGTGGAAGAAGGGGATGATATACACCGACAAGAGGGTGAACAACTACTGTCCGAAGTGCCAGACCACGCTCGCGGACGCGGAGATAGAGTACAAGGACCTGCCGGGTGAATTCGTTTACATGAAGTGGAGAATCAAGGAGACGAACGAAACGGTTGTGATAGGAACCACAAGGCCTGAGCTGCTCTGCACATGCGGGATGGTGGTTTACAATCCCAAGGATGAGAGGTACAAACACCTGAAAGGCAAGACGGCCATCCTTCCCCTGTACGGGAAGGAGATTCCCATAAAAGCACACCCGTACGCGAAAAAGGAGACGGGTACAGGCCTCATGATGATGTGTTCCTTCGGGGATTACACGGACGTTCGCTTCTTCCGCGAGATGAACATAGAGCCTGTTTTTGCTATAAACACGGACGGAAGCATGAACAAGAATGCAGGCTTCCTGAACGGGATGAAGATAGAGGAGGCCCGCAAGGCGATAATCCAGAAGCTTGAACAGGAGGGTCTTGTGACCAAGAGGGAGAAGACCGTGCACAGGGCTCCCATATGCGAGAGGAGCAAGACCCCGATAGAGTTCATAGCAATGGATGAATACTACCTGAAGCAGCTCGAGCTGAAAGGGGAGCTGACAAAGAATGTTGTGAACAAAAGCAAGTTCTATGCGCCAAAATCAAGGCAGCTGATTCTTGACTGGATGGATTCCCTCACTATGGACTGGGCTGTCTCAAGGAGAAGGTATTACGCGACTGAAATCCCGCTCTGGTACTGCAAGTGCGGGGAGGTTATAGTCCCTCCGAAAGGCAAGTATTACAGGCCATGGAAGGAGAAGCCGCCTGTAAAATGCCCCAAATGCGGAGGGAAGGAGTTCCGCGGGGAAGACAGGGTCTTTGACACATGGTTTGATTCCTCCATATCTCCGTTGTATATACTAGGATACGGCAGGGAGAGCCTCTTCTTCCAGAAGGCCTATCCATGCTCCCTCAGACCGCAGGGGAAGGAGATCGTGAGGACATGGCTTTACTACACGCTTCTGAGGTGCTACCAGCTCACAAGGAAACCCGCTTTCGAGAACATCTGGATACACTTCCACATACTTGATGAGAAGGGGATAAAGATGAGCAAATCCCTGGGGAATGTTATAGACCCGAAAGATGTGATAGAGAAGTTCGGGGCGGAGCCTTTCCGTGCATGGTGTGCACTGGAAGGGAATATAACCACATCTGATTTGAAATGCTCTTTCGAGAGGATTGAAGGGGGGCTGAAGTTCCTCACAAAGCTCTGGAACGTGGCAAGGTTCATATCCATGTTTGAGCCTGTTCCTGAGAAGGATATATCTCTAAACGATTTGGATAAGCTCATACTCTCAGAGACATCCAAGATGATTGCCTACTCCAGGAAGCAATTCGAGAATTTTGATTTCCACAAGCCATGCACAAGGATGAAGAATTTCATATGGGAGGTTTTCGCCTCCAATTACATAGAACTGGTGAAGAACCGCGCATACAACCAAGCAGGGCTGTTCTCAAAAGAGGAGCAGAATGCAGCCATATACACTCTGCATAAAGTGCTTGATAATATCCTTCTTGTCATGCACCCTGTCCTCCCGTTCATCACGCACAGAATCTACAGGGACATGAGGGGTAGGGAGATAGAGAGCGAGAAGTTCCCTGTTCCATGGAAGCTTTCCAAGGTCCCGTTCTCTGTGCAGGAGCTGCTGGAGCTGAACGGGGAGATATGGAAGGCCAAGAAGGATAAAGGACTCTCCCTCAAGACAGGGATAAAGGAGGCCACCCTCCCGAGCAAATTCAAGCCAATCGAGAAGGACCTCATGGTTTCCCACAGCATAAAGAGCATAAACTGGGGAAGCAAGCTGATTCTAACCCTATAAGCAAAAGCCAAAGAAGTGGGTAAATAAGTGGGAAATCTTTATATACCCCCATTCCAATTTACACTCAGGGGTTGGGGTTATTTATGCCTTTGGACAAGCTGAAATCGCTCGATAGTGAGCTCAAAAGGATAGATTCGGAATACGTAGAGGTAAATGTCCCTGAGGATTCAGAGCACGCTAAAGAGATAAAGGACATGAAGAGGGACGGGATATCTCTCGATGATATCAAGGAATGATAATCCGCATGATAGGCGATTGAAGTGAAGGCGGAATATTCCGCCTTCGTTCTCACAATCTTCTTTTAATAAGAACAAAGCAAATTCTATACTATGCTGGAGATTGTTTTCTTGGGAACGGGCTCGGGAATCCCAAGCAAGAAGAGGAATCCTGCAGCCATATGGCTGCAGTACGAGTCCGACTGTATGTTGTGGGACTGCGGGGAAGGCACTCAGCGCCAGCTCATGAACGCGGGCCTGAACTTCATGAAGATCGGGAAAATCTTTATCTCACACTGGCACGCTGATCACTGGGCAGGATTAATAGGGCTCATGCAGACCATGAACCTGGAGAAGCGCAAGCGCGCTTTGGAGATTTACGGTCCCGAAGCAGAGCGCTTTGTGGGGGACATACTTGACCTGGACTATTGGGGACCCAGGTTCCGCGTGATAGGAAGGGACGTGCCTTTCGAGGGGAACGAGCCCACGCAGATTCTCAATGAGGATAAATTCAAGGTCTTCTCAATTCCCGTGGAGCATACTGTCCCGTCCGTAGCTTACGCCTTCCAGGAGGATGATTCCTGGAACGTGGACATAAAGAAGGCAGAGCAGCTTTACGGCCTCAAGCAAGGGCCTCTGGTGGGGAAGCTGAAGGAGAAAGGCTCCATAGTGCTCAAGGGCAAGAAAATAACCCTAGAAGAGGTGGGGATACACAAGCCCGGGATAAAGCTCGTTTACTCAGGAGACACCAGGCCCTGCAAGAACCTTGTAACCATTTCCAAAGACGCCGACCTCCTGATATGCGACGCCACGTTCGCGGAGGAGATGGAGACGAAGATGCACAGTGGTGCAAAGGAAGCCGCCATCATGGCAAAAAAAGCCGGAGTGCGCCAGCTCGCCCTCACCCATTTTTCCAGGCGCTACCAGGACGTGCGGGAGCTCGAGAAGGAGGCCAAGAGGGCCTTCCCCAACACGATTGTGGCTGAGGATTTCATGAGGATCAAGCTGAAGAAGTAACCGAAAGTTTATATTTATTTAGTTACTATTAGATAATAATTATAGTGGAGGTGCTTACATGGTAGATGTCGTGAGTATGGAAAAAAGGCAGTTCGATGAATTTTTTGACGGATTGTTTTTGGGAAAAGTCCAAAAACCGGATTTGTTCCTTACAGGAATATATCTAGCACCAGACCACAAATATTTAGAATTCATAAGAAAAGGAAAAAACAGACCCGTATTTTATGAATGGAAAATGTGATTTCATGGGAAACTACAGCTATATAACCAACAGGACCCTGCAGAACAAGGCAGGCAAAGAGGCAGGCAGGATTGCTGTCAGGGTCAAGACCGGCTCCGCCACAGCAGAATACAATTACACATGCCCCGAGTGCGGAGACCAAAGGAGCGGCCAGCAGGAGTTCAGAAGACCCATGGCTGTGAGATGCTACAAGTGCGGATACCTGATGAAGCTCGCCAAGCTCAAGGACGAGCTCAAGAAGGAGAAGAAAAAGCTCAGGGATACGGCGTGATTCATTTTTCTGCGAATTCCAAACCATTTATGAAATTCTTTATTACCCAGAATTCCTAATAATAAACCATGAAGAGAATCCCCATAGTCCCCGTGTCCATGGAGAAGGCTGCAGGGGCCTCAAAACACCTCCTGAACTGGGGGGAATTTTTCTCGAACATTTTCCCCGGGCTGGCATTCGAGCTGGAACAATCGGAATTCAAGTTCGAGCCCAGGGAGTGGGTGGCAATTGCGCTTTTCACTGCCCTGTTCTATTTTTCGGTGCTTCTCACAGGGCTTTTTGTCGTGCTGCTTTCGGTAAAGGTGGATCTCACGAAGATGATCCTCATATCCCTTGGGGCAAGCTCCATTCTCGGGATGGTGGGATTCATTTACGTGGTTTTCTACCCCAAGCTTTATGTCAGCAGGAAGGTGAACCAGCTTGAGAAGAACCTGCCCTATGCGCTGCACCACCTGCTGATAGAGGTGAGGTCTGGCGTCCCTCTTTTCAATGCGCTTGTATCCATATCCCAGAGCAGGTACGGGGTCCTTTCGGAGGAGATGAAGAAGGCCGTGGATGACATAAGCACAGGAAAGAGCGAGATAGCTGCCCTGGAGATGCTGGCAAGGAGGAATCCTTCCCTTTACTTCCGCCGCGTTATGTGGCAGATTGTGAATTCCCTGAAATCAGGTGCTGACATAGGGAACACAATAAAGCAGATAGTGGACAACCTCTCGGAGGAGCAGAGGGTAGCTATAAAGAAGTACGGGTCGCAGCTCAATCCCATGACCCTGATGTACATGATTTTTGCCGTGATTTTCCCCACGCTAGGTATAACCTTTCTCCTCGTCCTGTCCTCCTTCGTGGGCATAGGGATTGACCTGAGCCTGGTGCTCATAGGGATACTGATATTCCTTCTGTTGTTCCAGTTCATGATAATAGGTCTGATAAAAAGCAAGAGGCCGGTGGGCGTATGAGGTTCAGATACTGGAAGCAGCTGGCATTCGCGTTCCTGGGAGCGGCAATAATAGCCTTCAATTTCCTTTTTGTGGCGGAATGGCTTCCGCTGGTTTTTCCGATAATAAATGTGGCAGGCAGCCTTATAGCCACAGCCCCCATTGTCCTGATACTTTACACAAGATACAAGACCAACAGAGAGGTAGAGCAGCAGTTCATAGTCTTCATGCGGGATTTAAGCGATTCAATAAATGCCGGAATGACACTGCCACTCGCACTTAACCATTGCTCGAAAAACGAGTATATGGCTCTCACCCCTTATGTAAATGACATGGCAGCCCAGGTGGACTGGGGGATTCCCTTCAAGCGCAGCCTGGAGACATTCGCGAAGAAAATCGAGTCAGTGACAGTAAAGAGGTCAGTTACCACGATAATAGAGACATACAAGGTGGGAGGGAGGATATCAGACACCCTGAATGCAATAAACAGGTCACTCATCACAGTGGAGAAAATAAAGAAGGAGCGCTCCTCTTCAGTCCAGTCCCAGGTGGTGACATCATACATGATATTCTTCGTCTTCATATTCATCCTTGTGATACTGCAGAGCTTTCTCATACCATCCCTTACCCAGAGGTCTGTCTCCAGCGTGGCGCTGTCTGTCACAGGAGCTCCAGAGACCCTTCCCACAACCCAGGATTATTCGGACATCTTCACAATCTTCATAGTTATGCAGGGGTTCTTTGCAGGCCTGGCAACCGGAAAAATGGCAGAAGGCTCTATTATGGGCGGCCTCAAGCATTCAGTTATCCTTATTGTGACAGGCTACCTGGTTTTCTCAATGGCATCGCAGTTCCAGTTCGGGTTCTGATTTTTGGAAAGAAGTCGGCTTTGCCGACTTCCAATCGAGTTCTGAGAATATATGCTTCGCGCTTTCTGTTGAGAATATTTATAAGGACGGGAAGCCAATAATTTAAAAGATATCATGGCAAGGATGAAAGCTATATCTCCCCTGATTGCAGTGATTATGCTTATAGCATTCACCATGATAATAGCAGGCATACTTGCCACATGGACGACTAATTTTGCGACAAGGCAAAGGGTCCAGATAGAGTTCTGCTCGGATGCAGGGGCTTACATACAGGGCGGCACATACGATTCAGGCACACTCAACCTTGTGGTTTTCAACAACGGCAAGGTCCCGCTGAGCTTCATAGGAATCCTCTCATACAAGAACGGCACTGTGATAAGGTACCCGAGCACCATCAATGTGACAGCAGGAAGCATAGCAACATTCACAATGTCAGGAGTGGGCTCAGACCTTGACCAGGCAACCATTCAGTCAAAGGAGTGCACAGGGGTGCAGGACCTGCTTTATTCGCGCAATATCAGGGGCATGAGCTAAGCTCCCCGCCATACCATTTTCTGCATGAGCTTTATTTAGCGGTCCGCACAATATTATAATCATATGTACAGGCTCATGCCCAGGAGATACCAGGGGAAAATACAGGAGCTTATCACCTTCTCGGGAGGCAAGAGGAGCCCAGCCCACTTCTTCCATACTTCACTTATCATAAGCCTTGCAATAGGCTTGGTAATGGGGATAATAGTGAGGAACTACTTTGCATATATTTTTCCTCTGGTATTTCTTGCTACATTCCTGTTCTTCCACGGTCTTCTCTATCTTGCGGTGGAAAGGAGAACCAGATATGTGGAGAGCATACTCCCGGACGCCCTCCAGCTGGTGGCAGCCAACATAAAGTCAGGATTCATACCAAGCAGGGCGCTTGTCCTTTCAGCAAGGAAGGAGTTCGGGCCCTTATCAGAAGCGATAAAGAACGTGGGGAAGGAGATGATGACAGGCAAATCCCTTCAGGAGAGCATGGGAGAGATGACCAAGAACATAAAGTCCGAGGTTCTGGAGACAACAGTCACCCTGGTGACAAAAGGTGTAAGGGCAGGGGGCCAGCTGGTCTCACTGTTTGAAGAGACGGCCATAGATATCCGGAGGAAGGAGTCGATAAAGAAGGAGGTCCGGGCAAATATAATGATGTACGCAATCTTCATAGGCTTTGCCGGTTGCATAGGAGCGCCTATCCTTTATGCGCTTTCGGGGTTCCTGGTGAGCACGATATCAACCCTTGGGCAAACGGTTTCTGTATCTGCTGAAGCAACTGCCAAGATGCCCCTGAAAATGAATTTCGGGATTGGCATATCTTCGGAGTTCCTTTTGATTTTCTCAGTAGCAGCAATACTAATAACAACAATATTCGGCGGGCTTATAATAGGGCTGATAAGCTCGGGAAAGGAGAAAGATGGTATAAAATACATACCCATCCTGGCAATAGCATCGCTAGCTGTATTTTTTGTCACAGGGTTCATGATAAACATGATGTTCGGGAGCCTCATCCCGAGATAAAAAAAGGGTCGCCGGTTTCTGAACCAATATTTATATACAGGCTCGGACAATAATTAAGGGATAATATGAAGAAAGCACAGTCAGCAATGGAATATTTGATGACATACGGATGGGCTATACTGATTGTAATAATAGTGGCCGCAGCGCTGTTCGCATTGGGCGTCTTCAACCCGTCAACCTATACAGGAAGAGCAGCAACAGGATTTGGCGAGCTTGGAACACCTTCAGACTGGCAATATTCTACAACAACCCTTACAATAGTTCTCAGGAACCAGGTTGGCCAGGCCATTACCGTGAGCAACGTCACAACGGTGCAGGGATGCTACGATGCCACTTCAACACCCATAGCAGCAGGAAGCACAGCAACATTCACTCTGAGTGGCTGCACAAGCAAGAGCACCGGATCAAGCTTTTCAGAGCAGATAGCAGTGCAATACACAGTAGCAGGCGGTCTTCCAAGAACAGCTAGCGGAACAATAACAGGAACAGCAGTGTAAATCCGTAGTCATTCGTTCAATTATTAGGATGGGGGTTTTCCCCATTACTCTTTTTATTTGTTTCTCTGTCGAATTTATTTAAGCCAAAAACCGATTCTCTTAATGACAAAAAGTTAATCCGAAACCATTTAATAATCTACAAAGGCGAAATATGTACAAGCAGGTAATTGCAGTCAGGAAGGACCTCAAGCTGGACAAGGGGAAGCTTGCTGTCCAGGTTGCCCATGCAGCTCTTGATTCCTACAGGAAGGCAGATCTGGATTCCAGGGAGGCCTGGGAGAAAGAAGGCTCCAAAAAAGTTGTGGTGGAGACCGAGGGCTTGAAAGAGCTTTTGGATATACAGAAAAAAGCCCGGTCTCTCGGTTTGCCTTGCTCCCTCATAAGGGACGCCGGGAGGACCCAGCTCAGGTCCGGAACAATAACATGCCTGGGGATAGGGCCTGCTGAAGAAGGGAGCATAGACAAGGTCACAGGAAAGCTCAAAATTTTATAAACCCTCAATGGAGTGAATGCTAATGGACAAAAAAGAAGCACATTCACCTAAGAACCCCAATGAAGAGTCAAGCGAGAAGGAGATGCAGGAGAAGGTCATACTTTACCAGCTCCTGCAGAGGCATCTTGAGAGCCTCAGCCAGAACGCGGTCATGCTCGAGAGGAGATATGAGGAGATAGAGGCCGCAAGAATGGCTTTGGAGGATATAGAAAAGGCGAAAGGGAGCGAGATTCTTGTGCCTTTAGGAAGCGGCTTCTTCACATACGGTAAAATCCTGGATTCCAAAAGGATGCTTGTTGATGCGGGTGTAGGGGTGTTCATGGACAAGGACACTGACTCGTCAAAGAGTCTTCTGGAGGACAAAAAGAAAGAGCTTGAAAAGCTTGCCAAGGATATGCAGGATGAGATAATGGACGTTTCCTCAAGGCTCAACAGCATTGCCGTGGAGCTGGAAGGCATGTCCCAGGAGCCGGAGCACAAGGAGAAAAAGCACCACCACGATTGAACAGTTGGGAAGAAGGCGACTCGAGAATGAAGGTGCCAAGAGACACCTTCTTAAGTTCGTCACCTTCATTACAAGAATTTCAAACGTCCTATCCCTAGAAAACCCTTTCGAGGGTTCTAGATTCTCCTTATGAAGCATGAATCATTGCACGCTACCGCCACTCCCAGCCTGCACTGCGAGAGGTGCGAGCAAAGGTAGCAGTCCTCAGGCGTGCACGTTATATCCATCCTCTTGCCGCGGATTTTTAATCCTGTCATACATATCTCCTTAATTTTTCAGACCTTGTCCAAGGAAAGATATTTAAACCCCGGAGAACAAACTGTAGGTTAATCGATTCTCGATTGACGGCTTGCTCGCATCATTAACAGGATAAGCTCTTAATGAAGCGATGCCGTCTTTCCAAAATCGGGTTGGGTAAGGTCCGGGCAGCAAGGATTCCACAGAATTCTCAAAGCCGGCCAGAGTCGAAGCCAGGCACGCATTCATTCGAAGGAAGTAGGCAAGAGCCTACTTCAATCGCTTAATGGAATACGCTCCATGAGCTTGTGATCCTGCGTACCCGGACCTTTGGTTAGAACATCCAATTACTCAGGCCTTGAGAACATGTTGGTCATCCGCTGTTAGCGGCCAGAAAAAAGAACGGAATCATCCCAACTTATTCCCATGTGCATCCGCACTTTGTAGGGAATGTTGGGTAGAGCCCGTTAATGACTGCAGTAACTGCTGTCCTAAGTGCCATAGAATTCGCAGACTTATGACCAGCAGTTAATTTCATGATAAATAATTCTCGCAATCGTTTATAAGATTTTCTGTTCTATTTGTGCAATAAGCGATTCACTAAAAAATAGTTTTTGAGTGACAGAATTTTTAAAAAATAATTTAGTGATGTTCGTACTTCTCTTTCAGCTCTATGTCTATCTTCACGCCCTCTGGTATGGGGATCCTCACGACCTGCCTCAGGGCGCGTTCATTCGAGCCAATATCCACAATCCTTCTGTGGATTCTCATTTCCCATCTGTCCCATGTGGCATTCCCGTGGCCAGTCCCATCCCCGCAAGGGGTCTTCAGGGTCTGGACTCTGAGCTTCTTTGTGGGCAGAGGTATGGGCCCGCGCAAAGAGACACCATGCTTCTTTGCTATCTCCTTTATCTCCTCGCATATCTGGTTTATCTCCTCTATACTCCTTCCCGCGAGCTTTATCCTTGCGTACTCCATAATACACCTTTATCTCTTGGACCTTTGCTTGTACCTTCTTGGGCCCCATGAAGAGTGGGGCGGCTTGTGGGGCTCAGTCCTCCTTGAATCATATACTATCAAATTCCTGTCATAGGATAAAAATGCCTTCCTCGCCTCAGGCCCCATAAGTTCGGATAATCCCCTGGCTATAACCTGCCTGACAGCATCAGCCTGCCCTGATGGGCCTCCTCCTCTGACAGTTATCTTAGCATCATATTTTTTCCATCCGTCCCCTATAATCATAAGTGGCTCCATCATCTTGAGCCTGAACATATCAGGCATGACAAGGTCTATAGGGATGGAATTCACTTTTATCATGCCCTTTCCCGGCCTGAAAAGCGCCCTTGCAATCGCCCTCTTCCTTTTACCGGTCACAAAGACGGTGGTTGGAAGGGGCTTGATTTTCGGCTTGAAGGCGGCACCCTTGCCCGAAGGCGCTCTAGCGCCTTCCAACAAAATTCCGCCTTCTATCTCCTTCGCGGCCTCCTTGGTTTTGGGCTGCTTGGTTTTCTGCTCTGCCTTCTCTCCGGATTCTGAAGCTCCCTCTTTCTCTCTCCCAAGCTCCTGGCTCCTTATCTTCTCCATCTTCTCTTCTATGAGCTTCTTCACCCTCTCCTTTTCATGCTTGGGCTTCGCAGCCGCAGCCTTCTTTTCATCTCTTTCGGATTTCTTGTCTACCATGTTCTCTTAGCTCCAAGCCTCTCGGAAAGCTTTCCGAGGGTGATGAATTTTGAGCTGAGTCTGTTTCCAGGCTCCTGCCTCTGGAGAGTCTCTTTGGCGAACTCCTCAGGAATGGAATTATAAACTCTTATGCGCATGAAGGCCTTTCTCCCGTTAGGCTTCCTATGAGGGAGCATGCCCCTGATTATGCGCTTGAGCATCCTGTCAGGGATTTTGGGATAGAAAGGTCCGTGGTAAGGATTCCCTCTGTTCACCATCTCGTAATACCTCTTTATCACGAATTTGGGGTTTCCAGTTATAATTGCCTTCTCCGCATTCACTATAAAGACATGTTTCCCCTTGAGCGCTTCCTTTGCAGCTTTTGAGGCCAGCCTCCCCGCAACCTGGTTCTCTGCATCAATAAAAATCTTTTCCATACTAACCCATTATCCTCATTTTAGAAGTATCCTTTTCCTTGGAAACCTGATCTATAGACAGGCACTTCCCGCCAGCCTTCTCTATCTTCTTCCTTGCCTCTGAAGAGAACTTTACAGCAGCCACGGTCACTTGCTTCTTGATTTCCCCTTTGCCCAGTACAATCCCTGGCACTATTACGGTATCATTCTGGTTCGCGAATTTCTCAAGCCTTGAGAGGTTCACCTCATACCTTTTCCTTCTAGGCCTGTTCAGGCCCTTAGCCACACCCTTCCATACAGGCTCCTCTATTCCTGCCTTGGCAAGCGACTCTATCTCCTTCCTCAGCAGGGGATTTTTTTCTCGGATTTTCATACCTTTCACCTTGATTTTGGTTAGGGAGAAGGCGGATTCGAGACAGAAGGCGCCTCTTGGCGCCTTCATTCAATTTCTGCCTTCATGCAGGTGCTCCCCTATATAGTTAATAGTAAATTAAGTTTACTCTTGGCATTTTCTATATTTAAAGTTTATAAAGAGTGCGGAGGGCCGGATTCGAACCGACGAAGGCACTAAGCCACAGGATCTTGAGTCCTGCGCGTTTGTCCACTTCGCTACCTCCGCACTGCTAATAAGTATATGGAGTCTTATTATAAACCTTTCAGAAAAAGCACGCTCAAGAGGATATTGTTTTTAATTCATCCCTGATTTTCGAGATCTGGTCATACACCCCCTTTATGTAGTCATCCATGTGCTCGGGCGTCTCCCCTTCTATCTCGCCCTCTTCCCCGCCTGCCAGCCTGATGAGCTTTGCATCCATCACGGATATTATGGCATTGAAGTCATCCAACGCCTTCTGGGTCAGGTCTATTCCCGTCCTGAGCTCCTTCTCTATATCATTCAGGGCGTCAAGGGCGTCCCTCAGGCTTAGCGCATAGGACTTCAGCCTCTGGAGGTTCTGTATAATCTCCTTGTATTTGTCAATCCTGATGAAAAGCGGCGGGTATTTCCCCTCCATAGGAGTGTCTTCTGCGGAAGAAACAGCAGCCCTTCTTGCTGGTGAAGGAGCAGATGGCAATGAAGGAGGCAAAGGCATTCCGCCAAAGGGCTTCTTTTCTTCAGGCATGGAAATTCCGCGATTTTTAGAGTTAAAGGCGCTTCGCGCCTCTAATCCATATGTGATATTATTGGTTTCTGATTCTTATAAATAGTTCGGATGGAATTGACAAAATAAAGCATGCGTAGGGCGGGGATCGAACCCGCATCGACACCGTGGCAGGGCTCCGTGCCAGAAGGTGTCTCTTGACACCTTCCTTCTAACGTGCCGTCCTACCATTAGACTACCCACGCAATTCTGGAGCGAAGGCGTCCGATGACGCCTTCCATCCGCAAGGGCCTTTTTTCAAAAAAGGCTTTGGAATCTAAAAACCTTTACCTGAACTATGTAATCCAAATATATAAAAACTAGCGTATTCAGCCCTTCTGGACCGAAATCCAGAGCTTTACTTGTCCTTTTCTTTGACCTTTTTCAGGTTCACTCCCCTG
>Ga0153915_10003799_pt1 | contig 13889 bp, 11 predicted proteins | sample Opewatmetagenome_2_FD_107003 | JGI IMG/M metagenome (GOLD analysis project Ga0153915, IMG submission 107003) | Freshwater wetland microbial communities from Ohio, USA - Open water 3 Core 3 Depth 3 metaG | ecosystem: Environmental > Aquatic > Freshwater > Wetlands | place: USA: Ohio, Lake Erie... | reverse complement strand
GCTCACCATCGGAGAAGACAATCTCTTCTACCCGTTCTCCTCCATCGGCCTTGCCTCGCAGGATCTCAAATACAAAGGCGAACGCGCCGAAACCCGCATCGGGAATCGCAACAAAATCCGCGAGTTCGTCACCATCCATCGCGGTACCGCAGGCGGTGGACTGGTGACATCGATCGGCAATGACAACCTCATCATGGCGTACTCGCACGTGGCGCACGACGTCAAAATCGGTAGCCACTGCATCCTGGTGAACAACACCACGCTCGGCGGCCATGTAGTGATTGAGGATTGGGTCGAGATCGCCGGCCTCAGCGCGGTGCACCAGTTTTGCCGCGTCGGCAAACATGCCATCGTCGGCGGCGGCTCCATTGTGACCCGCGACGTTCTGCCCTATTCGATGACCGTCGAACCCCGCGACGCCAAACTCGTCGGCGCCAACAAAGTCGGTCTCGAACGCCGCGGCTTTTCGGCAACGGCCATCGACGCCCTGCACAAAACCTTCCGCCTGCTGAAAGACCCGAAGCTGAACACCACGCAGGCCATCGAAAAGATCCGCGAAGAAGTTCCCGGCGGCCACGAAGTCGACGAAGTATTGCGCTTCATCGGCAGCAGTCAGCGCGGCGTGATTAAGTAGGGTGCTATGGCCTCCTACGCCATCATCTGCGGCAACGGGCGCTTCCCCATACTGGCTCTCGAAGCCGCGAAGAAGCTCGGTGACGAAGTCGTAGCGTTAGGTATCGAAGGCGAAGCTAGCAAAGAGATCGAAGCGCTCGCTGCCCGCACTCATTGGCTGACGATTGCTCAACTCGGCAAGCTCATCGATACGATGCACAAAGAGGGTCTCACCGAGGTCATGATGTGTGGCCAAGTGAAACATGCCAGCATCTTCTCGTCGCTCCGCCCCGACTGGCGCCTGGCGAAATTGCTGCTGACGCTGCCGCAGAAGAACACCGAAGCCCTCATCGGCGGTGTAATGCGGGTGCTCGAAGAGGAAGGCATCCACCTGGTCGACTCGACCAAGCTTCTGAAGCCTCTGCTCGCCGACGAAGGCGTGCTGACCAAGCGCGAACCATCGAAGGCCGAACAAGCCGATATCGACTACGGCCGCCGCATCGCAGCCGCGCTTTCCGGGTTCGATCTGGGTCAAAGCGTTGCGATCTGCGAACGGGCGTGCGTTGCCCTGGAAGCTATGGAGGGCACAGACGCCATGCTGCGCCGCGCCGCGTCGCTTGCCAACGGCAAACCACTGACGCTAGTCAAAGGTTCCCGCCGTCGCAAGCATCTGTTGTTTGATGTGCCCGTCGCCGGCCCCGCCACTATCGCCACCATGAAGGAGACCGGCACAACTGCTATAGCCATTGATGCCGGCCGCACCCTGCTTCTCGACAAAGCCGACATGCTCGCCGCCGCCAATGCCGCCAAGATCACCGTGGTCGGCCTTGCTACTGAATCGGATTAACGCCGAATTTCGAAGCTCTTGCCGTTGATCGTCATCCGCTCGATCTTGGCTTCACTCGGCTTGGCCTTATCCTGAAAGCCAACCACGGTCAACGTCGTCCCCGGCTTCAAATCTTCCTTCTTGATCCCCCGGGCCTGCATCCGGCTCGGCGGCGCCAGCACGGCGTGCCACAGCTTTGCGCCTGGCTTGCCTTCATCCACCTGCAGATCGATAAAGGTGTGCGGATTCTCATAGCTCGATGCCCGGACCACTCCAGTGAGCGTCAAGCTCTTCGATTCGTCATAACCCGACCAGCCATGATGCGCCGAAGCCGTCGCAGCCAAGGCCACTAGCAGACAGCAGCCAAGCAAAGACTTTGCCATGTTCGTATACCTCAGCCGACATTATGAAGAAGTTGTGATGAAGAAGTTGTGCCCACAAAGCAAAACCGGGACCCATCGTGGGTCCCGGCTCGCAACATCTCGACTGGAAAATAGCGCTTCGATCTAGAACAACGCCGTCGCGCGGCGGGTCCAGTTCTTACCTTTTTCCTTGGCTATCTTTTCGCAGTCGTTCACATAGGCGCCGGCTTGCGTCAGCACGTGGTGCAGGTCGTTGCCCACGCTGATGAAGGTGAAGCCCTTTTCCAGGAATTCGCCAACGCGCGACGTGCCGAACAGGAACAGGCCGAGAATCCGGCTGTTCTTCTTCGCCGCTGCGATCAGGCTATCGGTGGCGGCCTTCAGTTCGGGCGAGAAGTACATTTCCGGGAACACGTACTTGCCGGCGAAAAGGCCCATCGACATGCAGAGGTCGTTCTGGCCGAGGAACAGCATATCCACGCCTTCGACGGCGGCGATCGCATCGATGTTCTTGATGCAATCGGCGGTCTCGACCTGCAACGCGATGATGGCGTTCTTGTTCCAGTTGCCCACATAGCCGAGCAGGCCAGCCTTGTTGGTGGCGCGCTGCGGGAAGTAGACCGAACGGGTACCGGTGGTCGGATAGAGGCAGCAGCTCACGGCGTGCTTGGCTTCTTCGGCGTTGTTGATGTAGGGGACCAGGATGGCATCGGCGCCGCAATCGAGCGCCTGCTGGATGCCCTGGCGATCGTCATAGCTGCCGACGCGGACCATGCTCTTGGCGCCGCCGCTCGCAATGGCTGCGAGCATGGCCGAAAGGTTTTGGCGGTCCATAGGGCCGTGCTGCGTATCGACGAGCAGCCAGTCGTAGCCGGAATGCGCCAGTTGCTCAGCCACCGTCGGGCTGTGCGAGTTTACGAACAAGCCGATTTTCGGCGTGCCCGCGCGTAGTTCTTTCTTGAAGTCTTCACCGCTCATGGTATCGGTACTCTCCTTGGGTTTTCCGGATGGAAGCTGCTTTATTTGAACTGCAGACGGAAACCGCTACTATATCGAAACCGATGGACGCCAGTCAAAGCACGCCGATGAGGGTAGTGTTTCTCGCCCTACTCTAACTGGGCACATCACTGGGCGGAAAGCCCGGCGCCTTACGCACTTCCTGTGCCTGCTCGGCGTGGCGCTCGCTATGTGCCGAGAGGAACCAGATCCATTGATGCGCCGAAAGTTCGCCCAGGGCTGGATGGGGCTCGACAAGCGCATGCAGCGGGGCCTCGGTGGTCCGCACAAATTCGATGGTCTGCATCCGCAGCGGCGTGAAATGCGCGTCGAATTCGGCAAGCGTGGCAAAGCGCGCGGTGGGGCGGGCCATTTCCGGCGCCTGGCGCTTGTTTTCGCGGGACCGGCCGGCGGTGGTGGCTACGCCTTCGCGCCCGGCCACGCGCTCGGCAGCCTCGGCATCGGCCTGCGCCGCGGCCATGCGGGCAAGCCGCGTGTTCAGCATTTGCTCGACGATGGCTACGTGATCGAGGCATTCGGCCACGCTCCAGCTGTCGGGCGCGGGCTTCCAGTTCCACTGCTCCGGGCTCAGGCCGCTCGCCGTCTCGATCAGTAATTGATGTGAACGTTCGAGGTCGGCCACGAGCGCCTCGCGCTGTTCTGAAGTAAGCGTGCTCATTGGGCGATTATACTTCGAGGATTTCTTCGCCGTGCAAAACCGAGCCAGCCTTTGGCTGCCCTTTTCGCTCACCAGTGCGGGGTAATACCGGAACGGCTCGTTTTGACGTAGGATAGATAGGACCGGAGGCGCCCACCCTGTTTTCCCATCCGGAGGGAAACGCTTCCATCGACGAATTTCCTCTACCTGTTTGCGACGCAATGGCTACCGTTAAGAATTCCAAAGACGACAAGACAAGAGGCATGGACCTCAAGGAACAGGCACGCCTGTTCGGTGAAGCCATGGGGCGCTTTCAGAAGCGCGACTTTGCTGGCGCGCGCGAACTGTTCGCCAAAGCCGCCACCGGTCCCGATGCCGCCCAGGCGCATTCGGCCACCATGCACGTCAACATGTGCGACCGGCGCACGATGAAGACGGAAGCGCCCAAGACGGCAGAAGAACACTACATGCTGGGCATAGCCGCCATGAATGGCGGCTCGCTCGACACGGCGCTGTCGCATTTTGCGCAGGCGCTAAAGGGCCACGAGAACGTCGATCACTATCACTACGCCATGGCGCTGTGTCAGGGCTTAAAGGGCGACATCGAGGCTTGCCGTCAACATCTGAGCCGCGCCATCGAGCTCGAAGCGGCCAACCGGATCGCTGCGCGCAACGATCCCGATTTTCAATCCTTGGCCCGGCAGTCGCCCATCAAGGAACTGCTCCATGCCGAAAAGGCCAGCTGAGCCCCACCGCTCTGTTCGCCGAAACGCAACTGGAACGAACGCGAACCAGCAGCAAATAACCCCGCACCGGGACGTGTTGCGCGTGGTCGCCATTGGAGGCGGCACGGGGCTGTCGGCGCTGCTGCGAGGGCTGAAGGCCTTTGTCCCCCATCACTCGGCCGAACTGGGCGCGACGACCAGCGGGCCGCACGTGGATATTACGGCCGTCGTCACGGTGAGCGACGATGGCGGCAGTTCCGGGCGCCTGCGCCGAGAGTTGGGCACTCTGCCGCCGGGCGACATCCGCAACTGCATGGTAGCGCTATCGGAAGACGAAGCGCTGCTTTCGCAGCTGTTTCAATATCGCTTTGAAAGCGGGCGCGGGCTGAAGGGCCATAGCTTTGGCAACCTGTTTCTTTCGGCGATGACGGCCCTGACGGGCGACTTTGCCAAGGCGATCGCGTTTTCCTCAGAGGTGCTTGCCAGCCGCGGGCGCATTTTCCCGTCGACCTCGGAACATGTGATGCTTTCGGCCGAGCTCGTCGATGGCTCAATGGTTTCGGGCGAAACCAGGATCAGCCGCAGCCGTGTGCGAATTCACCGTGTTGCGATGGAGCCGGAGCGGCCCAAGCCGCTGCCGGAGACCATCGATGCGATTCTCGGCGCGGACCTGGTTTGCCTGGGCCCAGGGTCGCTCTATACGAGCGTGATTCCGAACGTGCTGGTATCGGGTATACCCGCAGCGCTGAAGCTTTCGCCGGCGCGCGTGGTGTACTTCCCCAACCTGATGTGGCAGCCGGGCGAAACACTTGGCTATAGCGCGTCCGACCATGTGCAGGCGATTCACGACCACGCGGGCGAGGAAATTGTCGACTGGGTTGTCGTGAATACCACGCCCATTTCAGGCGGCATGCGGCGGCGCTATGCCACCGAAAGGCTGTTTCCGGTGGCCAACGACCTGCCAAAGCTGGCGGCGATGGGCGTTGAGGCGATCGGCCGGCGGTTGCTCGATTCGGGCGAGAAGGTGCGTCATTCGCCCGCGGCCACGGCGGAGGCAGTGATGGAACTCGCTGTACGCTCGCGCCGCGAACGTGTGGTCAGGCCCGCATCAAAATGACAGCGCACAACGCATTTGCTGTGCGCAGTCGAAACCACGCTTAGCGCAAGGAACACATAGGGCAATCTGAGGCAAAGCCGAAGGTTGGCTCCGTTGTGCGCGGTAATGCAGGCTGGGCGCACAGGGCCGGGCGGAGGCAAAGCCGGGCCCGAGCTCCGTTGTGCGCGCTAATTCTGATAATGCCTTCTCGGAGAAACTCAATCGCTATTTTGGCCGCGGGCATGGGCACGCGGATGAAGTCCAAATTGGCTAAAGTCCTGCATCGCGCTGGCGGCAAGACGCTGGTGGAGCACGTCACCGATCAGGCCCTGCAACTGGCCGCGCCCGAATCGATTGCCGTTGTGGTCGGCCATCAAGGCGATGCCGTGCGCCAGACTCTCGCTTCGCGCGGCGTGCGCTTTGCCGAGCAGCGCGAACAAAAGGGCACGGGCCACGCGATGCTGATGTGCCGGCCTGTTTTAGAAAAGGCGGGCGAATTTCTGCTGGTGCTCTATGGCGATGTGCCATTGCTGAAGATGGCCACACTCGAACACTTGATCGAGCGGCAGGCGAATTCGAATGCCGCGGCTACCGTGCTCACCTGCAATCTGGCTGACCCAACGGGCTATGGACGTATCGTCCGCAACGACGAGGATAATATCGCGGCCATCGTGGAACAGAAGGCGGCGAGCGCCGAACAGCGCGCCATTCACGAAATCAATTCCGGCATCTACTGTTTCCGCACGGATCTGCTGTGGAACAATTTGGCGACCATCAAACCCAACCCGGCCTCGGGCGAATACTATCTGACCGACATGGTGGAGCTGCTCAACCGCCAGGGCCATACCGTGGCCGCCCTGCTGCTCGAAGATGAGACCGAGCTGCTAGGCATCAACACCAAGGCCGAGCTGGCCGTGGCCGACCGCGTGCTGCGAGAGCGTAAGGCGATGGAGCTCATGCTTTCGGGTGTGACGATTGAGAAGCCGGAGACGGTGACCATCGATACGGACGTGCGCATTGGGCAGGACACGTTAATCGAGGCGTTTGCACAAGTACTTGGCAAGACGGTGATCGGCGCCGATTGCCGCGTCGGTGCATGTTCGATCGTACGCGATTCGAAGCTCCTTGATGGCGCCATCGTAGAGGCCTTTAGCCATGTTGTGGATTCGCAGCTCGATGTCGGCGCCAAGGTTGGGCCGTATGCACGCCTTCGTATGAATGCGCATCTGGGTGAAGGCGCCGTGGTTGGTAATTTTGTCGAACTGAAGAAGACCACGCTCGGCAAGGGCGCCAAGGCCCAGCATCTGGCCTACTTGGGCGATGCGACCATCGGCGCCAAGGCCAACATCGGCGCGGGCACGATTACGTGCAACTACGATGGCATCAACAAGAACGAAACGCACATCGGCGACGGCGCCTTCATTGGCAGCAATTCGACGCTGGTGGCGCCGCTCGAAATCGGCGAAGGCAGCTATACGGCCGCGGGTTCGGTGATCACGAAGAATGTCGGTCCGGATACGCTTGCAATTGGCCGCGCGCACCAGACCGAGAAGCAAGGCTGGCCGAGCCACCGCAGGAAAACCCTCGTCAAAAAGTAGAAGGCTGCCCCTTCGACCAGCTCGGTCGGTAGCCAGACAGCTCGCAAAGGCGAGGCCGTTTTGCGAGCGAAATCAATAAAGCGCGGATCCTCCGAGTCTCCGCGCTTTTTGTCTGGATGCAGCCGGATTCGGCTCGTCCGCGTTTGTCTCAGACTTCCGTTGGAGGCGATCCTTGTGACTCGCCGCTGGAAGCCGGTCCGAACTGGCCGCCGACCGTGAAGCACCGTTCGCACGAGCAGGGCCAAACTGATTTCATCTTGTTTTCAATTACTTGCGCTCCCAGAAGCGGAGGCCCCTGCGCGAGCACTGTAAATTCTACATAGGTAATTTTTCTAATCCAATAGTATTTTTAGGCGTCTCGCACGCTGCGAATTTATGCGGATTTCCAACAGACTAGGCCAGCGCCTTCCCGATCTCAGTCTTTTCGAAGTGGATCCCATCGGCTCAGGTCAACTTCCTCCAGAGGACTTGGGGATGGGGACTGGCTTCTTGGCTTACCGATTCCGAGATTTTAGAACTGAATCCTGGCCACCACCTGCCCTTGCCTCGGGGCTCCGCCGGCGACGGCGAAAGTTCCCTGATTTAAGGTCGCATTGTTGATGAATCCGAAGCCCGCCGTGGTCTGGTTGGTTCCCGCGCGAACAGTCTGGCCCGACAGCGTTGGATTGGTTGAGGTGGGATTGTTATAGTAGGCGCGGTTGAAGACGTTAGTCATCTCGGCGCGTACGTTTAGGGTCACCCGTTCCCTTATGCGGAAGATGCGGCCCACCGACATGCTCTCCGCCGGATGGCGCTGTTGGCGGTAGTCATTGTAGTAGGTAGCGGTGCCGAACTGGCCCGGCGCGGGGTTGGCCCATGCTTTGGGATTCAGTACGAAGGTCGTGTTAGGGTCGTAGCAGTGGCAGTTCAAATCCACGTTGAACAGCGGTTCGCCAGGCACACGGTTCTGTACCGTGTTCTGGAAGACCAGGTTGCCAAGGGCGGGGTTCACAGTGGAAACGGGCGGCGCAAACGGCAGGCCGCTCGAGTACTGGAAGAAGCCGCCGAGCGTCCAGTCGCGCAGGGCGTACGAGACAGCCTTGTGGCTCCCTAGAATGGCCTGGACCGTATAGTTGATGCCCAAGCTGCTGATGAACGGGCGGGAGTTCGCCGAAAGCCCCTTCAGGTTCTGGCGATTCGACACATCGCCCGGGCCGGGTGTCGTAGTGCTGTTGCCCATGGAGAGCGTGTCCATCTCCTTCGACCACGTGAAGGCGTACGTGAAGTCGATCCCATGCGAGAAGCGCTTGGTAGCCTTAGCTTGCAGCGAGTCATACCAGGCCTTGCCGAGCGGCGCCCACAGCGGAGTGAGGCCGCCGTTAAACTGCGGATAGGGCCGCAGCGACTGGGCCACAGTGCCGGTGAAGCCGGGGAATGGCAACTGGTTTTGGAAGCGGCCCGCCGTCGCCGCAGTGATCGGCGAGTTCAGGATAGCGAGATCGGCGGCAGTGTTAAGGCTGAGGCCATATGCGTTCAGCCGGTCCTGGCTAAGGAAGTTGTAGTTCAGCAGGTTGGCGGCGGTGAGCCAGATCTGCCGGTTAGCGACATAGGAAGCTTCCACAACGAGGTTGCGCGCCACTTCGCGCTGCAGGCCAATGCTCCATTGATACTGGCGGCCCGGGCGGCCGGCGTTCTGGTCAACCACCGAGGGGGGGCCAGCGCCAACGAAGGCATTTACAGGGAAGTAGGCGGGATCAAAGTTCGGCCAGGCAATTTGCTCGCGGGTTAACGGCACGCCGGCCGAAAGCGTCGTGACAGCAGCTGCTGGTGTGGAGTTCGGCCCGAAGGGATTGGTCGCCGATACCACGCCACCTGCCAGGTTGTATTGAGGGGTTCCACTATAAGCAATGCCGAAGCCGGCGCGAAGAACGGTCTTGGGGTTGATCTGGTAGGCTAGGCCAAAGCGAGGGCCAAAGGCAAACTTGTAGTTGTTCGCCCAATTGCAGTTGCAGGTCGCTTCGAACTGCGCGCCGCCGGGGCGGTTACCCGCCTTCGGATTCAGCACGTTCGGCGACATGTTCACCATGCGGCCGTATTGTTCCTGGAGGTAGGTGGAATAGTCATAACGCAGCCCGATGTCGAGCGTCAGCTTGCGGGTCACCTTCCAGGTGTCCTGCGCGTAGAAGCCCCACTGCTGTTTGCCGATGCGGGCGCGCGAGCCGGGTTTCACGTTGCCGTTGTCCACCAGGCCGAGCAGGAAGCTAGCGTAGTTGAAGCCGATGTTCTGGCCAGCCACCTGCGAATTGGAATTGCCGGCGACGACATAGGGCAGCGAAGTCTGGTTCGGCTTGAAGCCGTAGGTGCCGTTGATGCCGCTTTCGTCCAGACGGTAGTCGCCCTGGTTCCGCAACTCGCCGCCGAACTTGTACGTGTGGTTGTTCTTGACCCAGGTGAGGCTGGCGATTGCCGTGCCCTGCTGGAATACGTCATCGGCCAGCGCGCCTACGGAACTGATGTTGTTCATGCCGCCACCCTGCACGCAGGCCGTTGCGCCGGGGTTGGTTTGGCACAAGCCGGTGAAGTTCGGAAACGTAGCTTTGCGTCCGGTGAACGGACCCTTCAGGCCCAACAGAGCCGTCGCGTCGATGTCGTTGACGAGCGCCGGACGGCCCAGCCAGTTCTGCGTAAAGCCGATGCCCCAGTGCAGCAGCATGGTGGGCGAAATCGTCGTATCCCAATTCAGGCGCTCGGTGTGGGCGCGAATGTCCGTGCCGATGGCGGCCGAAATCGGCTGAGGTAGACCTTCCGAGCCCGCGCAGTAATCGCACTTAGTCCTCGTGCGATTGAACAGGAAGGAAAATTTGTGACGTGAGGTAACCACCTGATCGATCTTGATCGACGGCACACCAGTGACGCGTTCCTGCCGGAACGTTCCCTGGAAATTGTTGACCAATCCGGCATTGGTGGCGCTCGGAATGAAAGTTTGTACCTTCAAAGCGACGGGATCCAGCAGGCTCTGCGGGATCACATTGCCGGGAAACGGATCGCGATAGCTCACCTGCGTACCCACCGTGCAGGTAGGGTTGGTGGTGGCGCCAGGGGCTGCCAGACACGTCACGGGGCGGGTAGAAAACGGGTCATAGACCTGGTTCGTGCGAATCGGCTGCAGCAGGGCGTCGACTCCCAAATTGGCGCCGAGGGCCGCGCCGAAATCGCCCTTGCGATAGGCGTCGGTCGGCACGGGAATCGCGTCGGCCAGCACGTTTGCGCCCACGCGGAACTGTTCCCAGTTGAAGAAAAAGAATGACTTGTTGTGCCCATCGTAGACTTTGGGAATCCAGACCGGGCCGCCAATCGTAAAGCCGTAGTCGTTGCGGCGCGTCTTCGGGCGGGGATTGCCGTTGGCGATGCGATCCGGACTGCCATTCAAAGCATTCAGCAGTGGCTGTCCCGCATTGAACTTCTCATGGACGAAGTATTCGTAAGCGCTGCCATGGTAGTTGTTCGTGCCCGACTTCATGGTGATGTTCATGATGGCGCTGCCGGCCTGGCCGAACTCGGCGGCGTAGTTGCTGGTCTGGATTGCGAACTCCTGCACAGAATCGACGCCCACCTGGTTCTGCTGTGAGGCGCCCTGGCCAAGGCTGTTCGAAGCGTCCATGCCTTCCACGAGCATCGTCTGCGAGTTATTGACGCCACCGTTGATGCGCACGGTGGGGCCGGTTTGGCCGGGCGTGAGCGCCGAGCCGGGAATGAGCGCGACGACCGTAATGGGATTCCGAATGCCAGCCGAGCCCGACACGGAAGATGTTTGCAAGCCTGGCATGTTGTTCATGCGGTCGGTAGCGACGACGTGACTCAACTCACCGCTCTCGGTCTTTAGCAGCGGTGCCGCCTCGCTCACCGTGATCGACTCGGTCGCGCTGCCGACTTCGAGAGCAATGTCGATGCGGATGGTCTGCGCGGCTTGCACCGTCAGCCCCTGGCGGGTGTATTTCTTAAAGCCCGGCACGGAGACGGTGATTTCATAGTTACCCGCCGAAAGGCCCGTAATCGTGTAGTTACCCGTGGCAGTGCTTCCCACCGTGGTGACAACGCCGTTCTGAGTATTACGCGCTTCGACTGAAGCATTGGCAACTATCGCGCCCGCCGGATCGGAAATGGTGCCCGTCACCGTTCCGCGGTCTGGCTGGCCAAAAACGGTGGAAGAAATGACAAGAGAAACGATGAGTGCTGCAGTAAGAAGTCTCATTGACCTTACCTCTTAAACTTTCCGCCCCTGAATGCTGCGGCTGATTATATCGACTGGAACAGATATGTCAAGCGATTCGCTAGTTATCGCGGTTCGCTTTGAAATCGCCCTTCATCGCCCCCTGGGTCCAGGTGCCCGCCATGGTGCGGCGGGCATTGGTGACGTCGTCGAGTTTGGCATCGATAACGACATGGTTGGTGGCGCCGGAGCGGTCCTTCAGATCGGCTTCGAAGTGGAACATCCAGTTGGGCGGATCAAACGAAGTTTTCTGGAGTTGAGCCGAACGCAGGCCGGGGTTCATGATGCCGGTCACGGCTTTGCCATCCCAATCCAACACCAGCGTGACGTCGGTGCGGGTCTTGGCGTCCGGGCCGTAAGTGCCGTGCCATGTGCCACGCAGCGGATGGCCTTCCTGGGCAAACAACCAGATGGAGGCTGCTAGAAATGCGCCAACAAACGCGATTCGCTTCATCATTGTTCAATCCTACTGGCCTACCATGTGTTCGGCGTCGCGGTTGTTGTCCTGGCAGAAATACTCGTCGAAGTCCTGGTCGGGTGTCCAGTAAATGTAGTGGCCGCCGGTCCAGGGCTTGGTGTACGTCTTCGGGTCGTCGATGGTCACTTCATACTTCAGCGTGTTGTAGTCCGGCCGCGAAATGCGCTCGATCAAGTGCAGAGATTCCGTGTGCGGAAAGCCGGCGCGGGCAAACCAGAATTTCTCGTTGTAGCCGACGCTATCGATGACGAGCGTGTCGCCTTCCCAATGTCCCACCGAGTGGCCCATGTAGGTGGGCTGGTAATCGTCGCTCGTCGGATGCGGGCGGCCGTCCATGTAGACCACGCGCCAGGTTCGGGGGCCGCCGCCGCTGATGATAAACACGCGCTTGGCCTCGGGAATTTCGTAGATCATGAGTCCGAACGGCGTGTGAAACTGGCGGGGGCCGCCCGGGCCAACGCAGCGAACGTGGGGATCGTTCTTGGATTGAGTACGGCGCCGTTCGTCAAACAGCGCCTTGGACCAGGGCATAAAGGGCACTTCGTCGGTTTCGAGATTGGTGGGCAGGTTCACGCCGCCCTTACCGGTGAGGCCGCCGATGCCGGAATTCCAGTAACCGAGCTTACCGGGCGCCTGGCCCAGCATGATGTGGCCGTCGGGCCAGCGTGGCGTGGGGGCCGACGGCGGCCTGGGAGGGGCCGCACGGCGCGGCGCCGCTGCCCCCTCCGTACCGGTAGGAGCGGGAACGGAAGGCAGCGGTGTTTGAGCACACAAGGTTGCCGTTGCAGCGGCGACAAGACACGGACTTAAGAGACAGAACAACCTACGAGCGCGCATGAACACGCCTCCTCTAGAAAAATCTGACGTCGGAATGGTGAAACGAGCGGCCTTGGCCTTTATCGCCCTTCACTCGACGCAGCGCCCAGGCGTTTGCCCGTGGAATTCAGCGTTACAGCGCGAGCGTTGCCGTGATTGCCGCCATCCTTGGCCCGGGTACCTTCGACGGTAATCACGTCGCCGATCTTCATCGTGGTACGCGTCCAGCCGCTACCCTTCAAGGCAGAGGGAGCCGCCATTTCGAAAGCCCAATTCGTGACCCGGCCGGATTCGTCTTCGACGTCGACAAAGAAGTAGACGTGGGGATTGGTCCAGTCAATCTTGGTCACCGCACCCGTTAGCTTCACCGGCTTCTTGGAATCGTATTCAGCAGCGAAGGAGTGATGCGCCCAGGCCGGCACCGTGGCTAATCCCAGAATGAGCGCGGCGCCAAAGATGCGAAGTTTCATTGATTTCTCCTTGATACTTGTACCGCGATCATCATATGCCAGGTCCGGTCCAAAGGTAAAGGCCGCTGTTTTGGACCACACCTACCATTTCAGAGTTTGGCGTGATAGGGCGTTTCCAGCCTGAGGGAAGGCGGGCTCCATGAGGACGCTATTCGTGCGACCAAACGCACGGACGAGCCTGTTCATAGTTCAGGAGCCGCATGGGCGCCATCTGCCCCGGGCGGCGGACCTGACAGTTCTTTCACAGGATCGGTAAGACGTCCCGGTGGAACGTGGGGCCATTCGGCTGGCCGGCGGCAAGGGCGAGGCCAGAGGCACCAGCGTGAAAGTCCAGGAGCGGAGCATGTGCTTATACTAAGTCCGTGAACAGTCGCAGCCAAAGCCCGAATGCGGTGCCTTACAAAAGTTGAGGGCCGGGTGAGCAGCTCTTGCGACTACCCTAGCCAAGTGGGGGTATTCCATAGTCGATGAGATTGCTTAGTGTGCTCGTGCTTGCGGCAACTTGTTCCCGCGGGCAAGCAATAGATGGCGCGACACGCCAGGATTGGCCGCATTATGGCGGCACACAGGCGGCTTGGCGGTTCAGCGCACTCGATCAGATCAAGACTTCCAACGTCTCCCGGCTGACACCGGTCTGGATGTTTCAGACCGGAGACTATGCCGACGGCCTGCATTCGACGCCGATTGTGCGCGACGGTGTCATGTACGTCATCACACCGCGAAACTGGGTCTTCGCCTTGGACGCTGCAAGCGGCCGTCTCATCTGGCAATACAAACCGCCGGCTCCCCGGCAGGCACGCGCCGGCGGTGAAGCGTTCACTTTGAACCGCGGCGTCGCGGTGGCCGATGGCAAGGTTCTCTTCGGAACCACAGATAACTTCTTGGTCGCCCTCGATCAAAAGACCGGCCGCGAGGCCTGGCGCGTGGCCGTGGACGATGTTCGGCAATGCGGCTGCAACATTACGGCTGCGCCGCTGGTGATCAAGGATAAGGTGATCGTGGG
>Ga0153915_10003798_pt1 | contig 13889 bp, 12 predicted proteins | sample Opewatmetagenome_2_FD_107003 | JGI IMG/M metagenome (GOLD analysis project Ga0153915, IMG submission 107003) | Freshwater wetland microbial communities from Ohio, USA - Open water 3 Core 3 Depth 3 metaG | ecosystem: Environmental > Aquatic > Freshwater > Wetlands | place: USA: Ohio, Lake Erie... | reverse complement strand
CAGGATCGGGTTCTTCCTGGTCTTCGCGGGCTGCGTCGCCGGCTGGTTCAAGGCGCTCCCGGCTTGGGTCCTGATCCTGGGCGGGACCGTGGTCATCGCCGCGGCCGCCGGCCGGGCCATGGGTCGAGCCCTGCCGATCCTCATTTTCCCGCTGATCGTCGGCCTGCTCTATCTCTATGCCTTTCTGGCCGGGAAGAGAAGGCGAGAATAGGTACTTTATTCATCCGCCGTCCGGGCCTCGGTCAACGAAAAGGGCCCCGCCCCCGTCTAACGGGATGAAAATGGACGAGCAGGACATCATCGAACGGTGCCGGGCGGGCGAGCTGGATGCTTACCGCCAGGTCTATGACCGTTACGGCCAGCCGCTGCTCCGGACGGCCACCCGGCTCCTGGGGAGCAAATGGCCTCCCGATCGGGGGCTTCGGGCCTAAACGCCCCGGGGCCCCCGGTCGAATTCTCCTTGGAAGCCCGGCCGCCCCAGGCCGGGCGGAGGAGGCCCGAATGAGAAAAGCGATCCCGGCTCTCGCGGCGGGCCTCTTTGTCGCGATCCTGTCGACGTCCTCGATCCCGGCGGCCTTCGCCGAGGACACGGTCACGCTCCCCTGCAAGTCCCGGTGCCCCACCGCCGGCCGCGTCCTCGAGCTCCGCGAGGTCTTCAGGATCACGGACGGCCAGGGCGGGTTCTTCTTCAAGAACCCCGAGAACCTCCAGCCCGCCCCCGACGGCGGCCTCATCGTCGTCGACGAAGGCCAGCTCCTCCGGTTCGACGCCTCGGGCAAATTCGTCGTCAACATGTTCCGGCAGGGCCAGGGGCCGGGCGAACTCGAGCGGATCGAGAACTACGTCATCTGGGGCGGCAACATCCTGGCTTTCCAGCGGAACCCGATGAAGTGCGTCGTGACCCGCCTCGACGGGACGTTCCTCCGCGAGTTCAAGCCGGACGCGCCCGTCTTCCGTCTCCTGGGCCGCTACGGCGACCGGCTGCTCGCGGCCATGAGCTCCCGGATCCCGGTCGACAAGGTTCAGAAGCCCGAGGGCGAGATGCTGGACATCAACTGGACGCTTCAGCTCATGGGCGACGACGGCCGCGTCGAGACGACCCCCCTCGCCTATCCCACCAAGTTCTTCGCCAAGCGCCTCCCCAACGCCCTCATCGCCGACAACGTGACCTTCCTTCTCACGGCCCCCATCGACGACGCGCTCATCGCCGTCGCGAACGAGGACGGCTATGCCATCCACATCGCCGACCCGGAGAGGAACGTGGCCCTGCGGACGATCCGCCGCGATTACCGCCGGGTGAAGTACGAGCCGGAGAAGGCGCCGGACTCGGATCCTGGGTCGCGCCGCTTGGCCCCGCCGCGGGACTATTTCAACGCCATCCAGAGGCTCTTCGCCGTCGACGGCTCGATCTGGGTCGTGACCTCGACCCTGGAGCCGGGCAAGGGCGTTCTCGTCGATGTGGTCAGCCCGGCCGGCGAGAACCTCGACAGCTTCTACCTGCCCCTGCCGAAGGGCGTCGGCCTGCACGCCCTGGCCCGCTACCCCCTGACGATCTCCGGCCGGACGGTGCTCGTCGTCGAGCCGCGCGAGGACGGCCAGCTCCAGATCGTCAAGTACGAGATCGCCGGTTAGCGCCCGGGGACCAGTCTTTACGCTTTTTTGACAAATCGTTGACAACTCATCGGCGCGGAAGGCCGATCATGAGGCCGGATGGGAGGGACGCCGATGAAAGCACTTCTTCGGGCATCAACCGTCATCGCCATAGCCGCCGCCCTCACGGTCCCCTGCGGCCTTGCAGCGAAGGACAAAGACCAGCTCTTTGTGGGTTTCAAAGGCGGTTTTTCGCTCCTCGAGGATCCTTCGGTCGAGCAAAGCCTTTTTCCGGGCAGATACCCGAACAGGCCTGTCTTCAGCGTCTTCCTGGCTACCGTCGATCACGCTCCCGAGAAGGCCTGGTGGGACAGGACCGGTGTATCCTTGGAGGTCGGGTACGTCAACCAAGTCGCCCTCTATGACGTCATCGTCAGGGACGAGCTCGGCAACATCATCGAGACCTATCCGGAGAGGGTCAGGCGCCAGTACCTTCAGATCCTCGATCTGGGCAAGCTCGCGCTGAGGGCCGGACGCCGGGTGACCCCCCTTCTTTTATTGGGGACGGCCATGAACATCCTGCTGAACACGTCGAGGACCCCCGGCTACGGAAGCCCTCTCCAGGCCTCCTTCAAAGGCGTGGTCTTCAGCTTCGTCATCGGCGCCGGGCTCGAATTCGAGATCGGCCGCCAGCTCTTCAATCTCGAGGTCCGGTACGACTGGGGGTTCGATTCCTTCGGCTTTGGCCGCGCGGACCCCAAGCCGGATTCGTTGATGTTCGTCATCGGGACGGGATGGAAAGTCTCCGGGAAATAGCAGCCGGGATCGCCGATCCACCCTCAGCCAAAGCGAAAGCCCGGCCTCGCTGCAGGCCAGGGTATAGTCCTCTCGAACGAGCCGGGCCATATCCTCGTCGGCCATGTCACGGTCGTCGAGCAGGAGCTGCTCCGGCCGGTACCGCCTGACGACGGCCGCGATCTCGGGCGGTGTGATCTGGCCGGTCCAGAACCGTTTCTTGGGCATCACGGCCAGCTCGGGGATCACCGGCAGCCTGGCGTGGAAGGCATACATCGTGGACCGCGTGTAAACCCAGCGCGTCTGGGGCGCGGCGGCTTTCATGGCCGCGACGATGCGGTCGGACTCGATCCGGCGCTCGCTGCGGATGGCCTTGATCTCGGGCCCGAGCTGGAGCCCGGCGTAGACGACGACCGCGGCGCTCAGGAGAGACGCGGCCGTGATCCAGGCCGGCCTGCGCAGGGAAGCCGCGGACTTCCACAGCTCGCCGGCCACGTATCCCGTCAGCCACGCGACCGGCAGGGCGAAATGGAGATAGTAAAAAGGCCAGAAGGGGCGGTAGAGGAGATGGACGGCGAGGGCCGTGGCGAAAAGGACAAGAGGAAAGGCGATGCGTTTCAAGTGCCCGCGCCAGGCCGCGAGGCCGAGTGAAGCCGCCAGCGCCAACAGGGCCTGCCGGTACCTCAAGAGATCGGCCGGGGTGAACGCGTACTTGCGGATCTCGGCCAGCGCCGAAGGGCCGACCGCCGCGAAGTGCGATCCATAGGCCTGGCCATAGTCGGCGCCGAGAAGGAGCCCCATCAAGACAAGGCCGCCAAGAGCGCTCCCGCCGAAGACGAGCAGGTTGCGGACGATCTCGACGCCCTTTCGAGGCTTCGGGCGGGCGAGCGTCAGGACCGCCAGCTCGACGGCGAGGGCGGGCGCGAGGAGGACCGCCGTCAGCTTGATCTCGAGGGCGACGGCCAGGGCCAGTCCCGAGACGACGAGCCAGACGCCGTGGCCGTCACGGTCCCAGCGCCGGATCGCCCACAGGGCCCAGAGGCCGACGGCAAAGGCGGGGAGCTCCGTCATCGGCGACAGGCTAAGCTTGAAGACATGGGGCGCGGCCAGCAGACCGGCCATGGCGACGAAAGCCGCGGGCACGCCCGAGCACTTGCGCACCAGGTGGAAAAGGCCGGCGACGAGCAGCGCCCCGAAGACAAGGGCCAGGCCGCGCGCCGTCCCGGCATGGACCCCGATCCCTTTGAAGAGGAGGCCCTGGAGGACCGTCAGCAGGGGCTGCTGATCGTTCCAGATATCATAGTAGAGGCTGAATCCCTTGGACCAGAGGAAGGCCTTGGTGACCTCGTAGTGCTCGTCGTCGCCGATCTGGAAGCCCGACCACAGCGCGCCCCAGCAAAAGACCAGCGCGACGACGAGGAAGATCGCCGCGGCGGCCAGGTCCCAGCGGATGCCGGAGCGGGCCGGTCGACTATCCATCGCCACCTAAGGGAAGAGCTTCTTCGTCAGGGCGGCCAGGTTCTTGGCGTGGGCCTCGCAACAGTCGAGGGCCCTCTTGTCGGGCCGGCCGATCGAGACCGGGCCGTAGTGATCGTACTGGTGGCTCCCGCGGAGGACCATGCCGTGGATGAGGAGGGCGTTGAGGATATCGAGGACGGTCGTCTCGTTGCCGCCGCCGATGTTGGCCGACGAGGTGAAGGCCCCGCCGACCTTCCCCCGGAGCTTGCCATGGAACTTGACGCTCTCGTCGAGGAGCTTCTTCAGCTCCGCGGCCATCGAGCCATAGTAGGTCGGCGAGCCGAGGACGATGCAGTCGTACCCGGGGAAGTCGGACGCGGCGGTGTCCTCGACCCTCTTCAGATCGACCTCGAGGCCCTGGGCCTCGAGGACCTCGGCGATACGCTCGGCCATCTTCTTGGTATTCCCCGTCCGGGAATAGTAGGAAACCAGGGCTTTCGGCATTGAAGTACCTCCTGCGACGCGGCCGTCGTGGCCGCGCTTCTACTCGATCGCCGCGAGGGTGATCTTCTCCGGCTCGAAGATGACCCGCCGCTCCCCTGCCTCGACCTGGCCGAGCTCCAGGAGGTCATAGCCGGCCTCCCGGCCTGTCTGAATGGTCCGCTCGGCCTCGCGTTCCGGCACGTAGATATAGAAACCGATCCCCCAGTTGAAGGTCGTCAGGCAGTCCTCCAGGCCGACCCCAGCCTGGCGCATGAACTGGAAGAGCGGCGGTATCTCCTCCACCCACCTCTTCACCCGATACGTGTAGGGTTTCTTGGCATAGGCGATCTTGGAGATCCCGCCTCCCGTACCGCCGAGGAAAGAGTGGACTTCGATCTCCTTTTCCTGAAGGGCCTCGACGAGCCCGACGTACGAGCGCGTGGGGATGAGCGCCTCTTCGCCCAAGGTCTTCCCGTTGGCGAGCGGCGTCAGGAACCGGTCCTTGAGCGCCAGGGCCCGCTTGATCACCAGGGAGATCCCGTTGGCGTGAAGCCCCGAGGACGGGGCCCCGATGATACGGTCGCCGACCGAGATCTTCTCGCCCGTGATCATCCTCGTCGGGGGGGCGATGAGGCCGGTCACGCAGCCGGACAGGGATGGCGCGCTTCGCACCGGCGGCTCGGCCTTGACCAGATAGCGGAGGGCCGGGGACTCCCCGGCCGGCAGGGCCATCCCGCACATCTCGCAGGCCTGGAAAAAGCTCTCGGCAAGGTCCCGGCTCCGCCGCTCGTCCATGAACCATTCGCTGTCGCCGGCCGCCACTTCGTCGGTGTAGACGACGGGCATGGCCCCCTGGCAGATGACGTCGTTGGCCGCCATCAAGGCCGTGTCGATGCCGATGCCCTCATAGTACGTCCGCCCGGTCCCGGCATGCTGATACATCCATTCCGCGATCCAGTTCTTGTTGCCCAGGCCTTCCTGGGTCATGCACCAGACGTGGGGCCGGCCTCCCCGGTACTCGAAGACGGCGCCGTGAGCGCCCACGCTCTCCTGGTCAACGTACACCCCGCGCCGGTTCGGGAAGGCGAGCGTCCTTTTCCCGGCCCGGACCATGGCCATCTTGAACGGCTCGATCTTCGTGTAATCGACGCCGGACTGGGCATACTCGGACTTAGGGCGCGTCGCGGTCATCCTCTCAGGCCTTGTGAAGCTCGTCCATCTCGGCCGGCGAGGGCTTGTTCGGGATCACGGCCACCGTCTTGCCTTGGTACTCGAAAACCTCTCTCGCGTCGTCGTTGATCTCGCCGATGACCTCGGCCCGGACGCCCTTGGAGCGGATGGCCTTGAGGACGACCTCGACGTCCTTCTTGGCCACCTGGACCGACATCCGCCCCTGGGACTCGCAGATCAGGATCTCCTCCGGCGTGAGGCCCTTCTCCCGGAGGGGGACCTTGGACAGGTCCACGCGGGCCCCGAAGCCGCCGTAGCGCGCCGATTCGCAGACGGCCGCGCCAATGCCGGCCGCGCCGAGGTCGGAGCAGGACTTGATCTTGCCCGTGCGGAAGGCGGCCAGCGAGGCTTCCATGATCGCCCGCTCCTCCTTGAACAGGGCCACGGCCGGCCGCATCTCGCTGACCAGTCCCGCCCGGTAGAGGGTGTCGTTGCCGTCGCTGCCGGTCTTGCCGATCAGGATGAACTGGTCCCCGGCGGCCTTGGCCGGCTTGGTCAGCGGCTTGGGCGCGACGAGCTTGCCGAGGACCGAGACGACGACGGCCGGGACGATGTCCGAGAAAGAGGTCGAGAAGCCCCCGCCGACGATGAAGACGTCCATGGCGCTGCACATGTCCCGCAGGCCCTTAGCCATCAGGTTGACCCGCTCGCCGCTCGTCATCTCGACACACTTCCCGCAGGAGCACGTCCCGGTGAAGCCGCAGGAACCGACGATGACCTTCTCGCCGAGCGGCTTGGTGCCGATGAAGTTCATCAGGAAGATCGGCCGGGCCCCCATGGCCACGACGTCGCGCATGGCCCCGCCGGCGCCGGTGGCGGCCGCGTCGTACGGCCGCGGCACGCACGGCGAGCAGTGACTCTCCATCTTGCCCACGAAGGTCTCCTTGACCCCGGGGAACTTGAAGGCCGCGGCATCGTCGCCCGGGCCGACGATCAAGGCCTTGGGAAAGAGCTTGCCGACCTTCTTGTTCATGGCCTCGATGGCCTTGAAATCGATGGCCTTGTCGATGTTGTGATGAAGGTGGACAAAGAGCGCATGCATCAATGCTTTTTCGATGGTGTTCATTCCTTCCCCTCCTTGAAAGATGCGATTTCCGGCTCCAAACGGCCCCTCATCATAACCCAGGTCCAGGGCCGCTGTAAATCGGGAATCTCGCTTCCGTTCGATTAGGGTTGAAACTTCAGCGGCAGGTTGGTGCACCTCTTTCGGGCAAGGGGACTTTTGGAGAGACGAGGCGTAGATGGACCCCTCCCTGGGGCTCCAGGCCCTGCTGATCGCTGCCCCCAAACGGAAGGAGAGGCCGCTCTAGAACATCCACCCCCACTTGATCGGGAAGCGGAAGAACGGCGGGGTCAGCCCGGTGTAGTCGCCGTTGACCTTGGCGTCGTAGGGCGCGTTCAGCCCGACCTTCGCGTTGTCCGGGTCGAAACCCGGCGTGTTGAGGATCCCGTAGGTCGCCCGGATCTTTCCCTTGCGGTCGACGATGATGACGCGGTCGTTGAACTGGTCGCTGATGATGGTCAAGCCGTCCCTCAGGCGGATGGCGCGCGAGGGCGACGGGTCCGAGTTGCTCCCGGGCTCGGTGTTGGTGACGTACTGCCAGACAATGAAGTCGTTCCGGTCCACCTCGACGGCCCGGTTGTTGCCGGCGTCGGTGAGCAGGGTGTGGCCGTTAGGCAGGCGGCTGGCGAAAGCGATCGCGCCCGTCGTGCCCCCGGCGGTGAAGGTGGCGACGATGTCGAGCGCCCGCGTCACCTCGATGGCCCGGTTGTTGTTCTCATCGGAGATCAGGATGTGCCCGTTGGCGAGGAGCTCCGCGCTGTTCGGGGAGTCGAGCTGGTTCGGGCCGTTCCCGGCGATCCCGGTCTGTCCGTACTGCCAGACGATGTCCTTGCCCCGGTCGACCTCGATGATGCGCTGGTTGCCCTGGTCGGTGATGAGGACGTTCCCGTTCGGAAGCCAGGTTGCCTGGACGGGCGTGTTGAGCTGGTTGAAGTCCGAGCCGGTGACGCCGAACTGCCCGTACTGCCAGATGATGTCCCCGAACGGGTCGATCAGGAAGACCCGGTTGTCGGGGCAGCCCAGGTCGCAGCCGGGCTCCAGCCCGGGCGGCACGCCGGTCGCGGCGATCAGCGTCAGCGGCCCGACGCGCTGGGCGTCGTTGACGCCGAGCGGCGAGGTCGCCGTGAGGTCGCTCGGGCCGACGCCGTACTGCCAGATGATGTGGCCGTCCTTCTCGATCTCGATGACGCGGTTGTTGAACTGGTCCGAGATGAGGATGTTGCCGGGCCTGTTGAAGTGCTTGTCGAGGATGCGCCACCACTGCGAATCGCCGACCTGAGGCAGAAGCAGCAGGAGCGCGGCGATGGCCGCGAAGACGGCCACCCTGGAGATTCGCCCCCTCCCTCTCGATTCCCTCGTTGAACCTTTCATTTTTCCCCCTCCTGAACAAGAAATGGACGCCCTCTGGAATTGCAAGAAACGTGCCCGCGAGGGAGGAGATGCGCGGGCGGTAGGGTCAAGGAACGGGCGGAAAAGCGCGCTGGCGCCCAGGCGAATCCTACAGGGGAGGATTCAGTCCTATTAGGAAGAAGGCATTGAATAAGGCGGTCTGAGTTGATACTCTAGTCATGGTCCGATGGGATGATCCGGAAGAGGATTTCGCTCGCCCTGCTCTGCGGGCTTGCGGCCTGCGCGGCCGGCCCGGCCGAGGTCGATGTCCCGCCGGGGGCCAGGCTCGCCCTCATCAACGGCACGCTCATCGACGGCACGGGGACGGCCCCGGTCAGGAACGCGGTCCTGGCCATCGGGACGGACGGCAGGATCGCGGCCGTCGGGCGGCGCAGCGGCGCCCCCATCCCGGCCGGGACGACCGTCGTCGACGTGGCCGGCGCGACCATCCTGCCCGGCTTCATCAACGCCCACGTCCATGACGCCTACTCGGCCGCCAACCTCGAGGCCTGGGCCGCGGCGGGCGTGACGACCGTGCGGGACGAGGCGATCAACATCTCGGGCGCGAGCCTGGCCGACCTCATCGCCCGGCGCGACGGCGAGTGGAGCGCGCCCCGGTACGCCCGCCTCGTTTCGGCCGGCTGGATGATCACCGCGCCCGGCGGCTACGGCCGCTGGGGAGTCGCCACGGCCGAGGAGGCGCGCCAGGCCGTCCTCGAGGAGATCGAGGCCGGCGCCGACCAGATCAAGGTCGCCGTCGAGGACGGCATCGCCGGCCGCACCGATCTCCCCGTCCTATCCGCCGAGGCGCTCGCCGCGGCCGTGGCCGCGGCCCATGAGCGCGGCCGGAAGGTCTCGGCGCACATCACGGACGCCTTCTTCCTCCAGACGGTCGTTTCCGCCGGCGTCGACGACGCCGCGCACACGACCTGGGACCCTGCGCCGGACGCTCTTCTCAGGGATATGAATTCGCGGCATATCCCCATGGTGCCGACCCTGACCGTTTTCGACGCCTACCAGTCCCTGGCCGGCGCCCAGGCCAACGTCCGGCGCTTTGCCGCACTGGGCGGCGAGATCGCGCTCGGCAGCGACTACACCGATATCCCGCAGAACGATTTCCCCCATTTCGAGCTCGGCATGCCCATGCACGAGATCGAATGCCTGGCCGGGGCGGGCCTGGCGCCCATGCAGATCATCGTCGCCGCGACGCGCAACGCGGCCCGCGTCTGCGGCCTCAACGGGGAGCTGGGGACGCTCGAGACCGGCAAGACCGCCGACGTCCTCGTCATCAACGGCGATCCGCTTCAATCCCTCGCCGCGCTAACGAACGTCCGGCTGGTGATCCACCGCGGCGAGATCATTCACGGCAACTGATCTTTCAGGACGCATTCCCAGCTCTCGTCCGGGCCGGGGGGCTCGACCCGGCCGCCGAGGTGCTGGCCGAGGAAGGCCTCGATGGCCGCCCAGCGCCGACGGAGATTGATGGGGATGCCGCCGCTCACGTGCCCGGCGCCGGGAAAGAGGAGATAGGTCACGTCTTTTCCGCGGTCCCTCAGGGCCGCGGCCATGCGGTCGGCGTGCTCCTTCGTCACCCGGACGTCGTTGGCGTTATGGATAAGGAGGAGCGGGCTCGTGACGCGGTCGGCGCTATTGACCGGGCTGATCTTCCTCAGAAATTCCGGTTCCTTGCCCAGGCGCGCCTCCCACTGCCCCCGCGACCAGTAGGCGGGCATCGTGGCCATGAAGAGGTTGGCGTCGCTCATGGCGTTGATGGCGACGCCGCAGCGGAACTCGCCGGGATGGAAGGACAGGGCGGCCAAGGTGGCGTAGCCGCCGAAGCTTCCGCCCATGATGGCGACGCGGTCGGGCGCAGCCACGCCCCGGGCCACGGCCCAGTTCTTGCCGTCGACGAGGTCCTCGATCGTCTTGCCGCCCCACTCGAGGTCCCCGGCGTTCTGATAGGCCTTGCCGTATCCCGTCGAGCCGCGGAAATTGACCTGGAGCACCGCGTAGCCCCGGTTGGCGAGATACTGCGCGGGGAAGTCGAGCTCCCACGTGTCCCGCGTCCAGGGGCCGCCGTGGACGAAGACGACCATGGGCAGGCCGCGGGCGGGGACCCCCTGCGGCACGGTGAGATAGCCGTAGAGCTCGAGGCCGTCGCGGGCCTTGAAGCGGATGGGTGTCTTTGGTGCCAGGCGGGCGCTCTCGAGCTTCGGATCCTCTGAAAAGAGGTAGCGGGCCTTCCCGCTCGCGCGATCGTAAAGATAATAGGTCGTCGGGGCGTCGGTCGCGCCGTACCTGACGAGCCAGACGCGGTTCGCCCGGTCCCTGCCGCGGAGGGAGATGTCCCCGGCCCGGACGCGCTTCAAGCGCTCGAAATCCGCCCCGGCCTTGCGATCGAAGAAGTCCCAGCTCCTCCTCTCCCCGAGGAAGCCGACGGCCTCGATAGAATGGCGGACGGGATCGATCATCACGCTCGCGACGTCGAACCGGGGGTCCGCGCTCAGGACCTTCCTCTCCCCCGTCGCCAGGTCCACTTCGAGGAGGCGTTCGGCGTTCGCTCCGAGGCTGGTGACGACGAGGACCTTCGTGTCGTCGGCGGAGAAGCCCACGACCCCCGTCATGTCGGAGTTCATCTCATCCGCGCCCCAGGCGAGGACGGTCCTCCAGGGGGCGCCGGCGTCGTCCCGGACGCGGACCTCGGCGGAATTGTCGGGCTTGGTCACGTCGGCCGCCCTGGCCCGCAGCTTGTGGTCAGCGTAGAAGCGGGACATATCGCCTGGGTTCTCGGTGTCGAGAGTGAGGGCACCCGTCCGGAGATCCAGGCGGTAGAGGTCAAAATGCCGCCTGTCCCTTGCGTTGAGATGGATGAGGACCGTGTCCGGAAAGCGGTCATCCGCGATGAGGGCCCGGGCCCTGGCCCCGGCGACGGGGGTCAGGTCCTTGGTTTCGAGGGTCTGGATGTCCGTCTGGAAGAGGTGCGTGTTCTCGTCGCCGCTCTCGTCCTTGAAATAGAGCACGTGCCGGCCGTCAGCCTGCCAACGGCAGGAGTCGATGCCCCCTTCCCTTACGTCGGTGACAGCCCGATCGTCACCCCTGTCCGCCGCCCTGACCCAGATGTTCTTGATGCCGTTCGAGGGCGCGCAGTAAGCGAGCATCGTCCCGTCAGGCGAGAGGACGGGATTGCCTCGCTCGGAGTCCGCAAGGAGGATCGCGCGAGGGATGAGGGGCGGCAGGCCGCCTTCGCCCCCGGACGCGGCCGGCAGGATCGGGCCAAGGGCCGCCGCCAGAAGCGCGGCAACTCCAAAGAAAATACGGCACGAGGCAGCTTTCATAGCTTTACTCCCAGCTATGTTTACTCACCGGGCCGGACAAATGTTACGGCCCCAAGTAAAGGCCATGGAGTGCGTCAAGAGGTTGAGAGGTCCATTGAAATGGGAGTCAAAGAAGGCTATAAGAAAAGGAGATCGACCGATAGGGGGAAAGAGCGATGCCGCACAAAGGATCTTTGGCCCTGATATCGCTGATATTGTTGCCGATCGTCACAGCTCTTCCTGATGTGCTCAATAAGGACAAGCCTCAACGTGGAGAATGGGATCTCAGGCTCAAAAAGGTCTGGGAGATCGACAGCGCCGGAGACGAGGTTCTGGGCCGTCCCCAGGCTATACTGGCATCCGCTGAGGGGCTCCTTTACCTCAGTGATTCGGCGAATGGGAAAGACTATATCTTTGGCCCTGAAGGGAATTTCATCAGGTCATTCGCCAAGACGGGACAGGGGCCCGGAGAGGTTCAGCGGCACGGAAGGTTCTTCCTTGTCAATGACAAAGTCATTATTCCCGACGTGGGTCGCATCCATTACTTTACTAAAGAGGGCGAATATCTCAGGACGGTCAACAAAGACTGCGAGCCCCATGCGTTCATTGACGAGAACAGATTGATCGATGCTCCCCTATCGGCTCTTTTTTTGCCTGATGGCAAAGGAAAGATCACCTTGTGCGATCTCCAATCCGGCAAGGATATCGTCATTAAAGAATTCTCGGCTTTCGAAGGCGGGGTCGCTCGCAGCAGCGGGCAGGCGGTGGTGGACGTGGTCGTGCCGCTCTTTTCGCCCTTGATGACGATCGGCTATGCAGACGATCGCCTCTACTGGGGAATGAGCGATCGATACAAGATCAACGTCAATAATCTGGAGGGGAGGGACATCACCTCATTCTCGGTAGACCGAGAGAAAACAAGGGTTTCCCAGAGGGATAAACGGGAATATTTCAGTTCAGGAAGTATGCCCCCGGATATGCTCAAACAGATCGTGGATAGTCTGCCCGATGAAGTGGCGTGCTTTCATCGCATTGAAGTTCACGACACACTCGTCTTTGTCTTTATTCCCGAGATCGATCTCGAGAACAAGACGCTTCGCATCAGACAGATCGATATATTCTCGCCGGATGGGAAATATCTCTATAAGGCTCATCTGAATTTTGGAAAGAACCGGGCCCATCTTTCCTCGCCGCTTCGGAACATGGTCATCACAAGCGACTTTCTCTACGCTGTTTTGCAGGATGAAAAAGACACCGTCTCGGTCGCCAAATACGAGATTTCTCTTCCGACTCCTTGAAAAGACGGCGCCCTGACGAGCGGAATTAGTCGAGTATGGTATAATGGTCTCGTTCATAAGCAAAGGGAAACCCCAGCTTTTAACACCTGAACCACTAAAGGAAGGGGCCAGAGGCCCTGATCGGTCAAATCCTCCTCTCCTTTACGACGTTCAAGAATCTTTAGGAACCGGGAAGGCTCGGGAGAGTCTTTCCATCGTCGAAAGGAGACGAGAATGAATATCTATGTTGGCAATCTGTCCGGCGGTGTCACCGAGAACGACCTGAGGGAGGCCTTCCAGGCGTTCGGCGAAGTGGCCAAGACGGCCGTCATCAAGGACAAGTTCAGCGGCGAATCGCGGGGCTTCGGCTTCGTCGAGATGCCGAACCGGGAGGAGGGCACGAAGGCCATCTCCCTGATGAACGGCAAGGACATGAAGGGCCGCACGGCCAAGGTCAACGAAGCCAAGCCGAAAACGGAATCTTCGGGGTCCGGCGGCTACGGCGGCGGCCGGCGCTACTAAGCCCCGGAACGATCCGGGGTCGTGAACACGGCTCCACGCGGGGAGCGGCTGGTTCAGCCGCTCCCCTTTTTTTTATCCCTCCGAGGGGCGAGAGATCTCCGGCGCGGCCAGGCACGCCGGGTGTCGAGATTGACATTGGCGGGCTAAAGGTCGATAGTAAGGGCAGGGGAAAGCCATGACAGCGCTATTCAAGAAGATGTTCGGGTCTCAAGAAGACTTCCAAGCCAAAATGCGCAGCCACGAATTGCGCGCGGAGGGTATGGCCTGCGGCAAGAGGGGCGATTTCAAGAACGGGCCGGCTTCTTCCCTCACCCGGGCGAACCTCGATGACCCCGATCTCGTGGTGTTTCCGAGCGCCGAGTTCATGAAAGAGAGGTTCATGAAAACGGCCTCGCCGAACGAACTCGAGCTGGCCAACAGGGACGGGATCAACACCCATTTCCCCGAAGATGAGAAGGAACAGGTGAGGAGCCTTTTTTATTACGCGAGGTGCTGGAACAACGAGGTCTGGAACTGGAAGACCGAAGAATGGGACGGGGTCTGAGGAGGCCGGAAGGGAAGAAATCGCGAAGACCAACGCCGCGCCTTCGGAATCAGGTGGGAATGCCGGTCGTGATTCCGACCTTCCGGCGCGCGTCCTGTCGGACGAGGATGACCAGGACGGCTCCTGAAAGCGCGCCTATCACAGCTCCAGCCACGGTCCCCCCTATTGCATAGGCCAACGTCACTCCGATGGAGGCGCTTTGGTATGCACCGTAGCCTGCATAT
>Ga0153915_10003797_pt1 | contig 13889 bp, 11 predicted proteins | sample Opewatmetagenome_2_FD_107003 | JGI IMG/M metagenome (GOLD analysis project Ga0153915, IMG submission 107003) | Freshwater wetland microbial communities from Ohio, USA - Open water 3 Core 3 Depth 3 metaG | ecosystem: Environmental > Aquatic > Freshwater > Wetlands | place: USA: Ohio, Lake Erie... | reverse complement strand
GTAGCGGAGCGTCACGGTGGTCCCCGCGGTTCCTTTCACGCTGAGCCGGTTCAGCCCGTGAAGTTCTGGCCCAGGTCGAACAGCGTCTCGCCCGAGGGCACCCGCCGTACGACCACGGGCTTCAGCTCCTGCACCCGCCGCACCGGCGGGGACATCTGCGCCACCAGCGTGGCCGGGGGCGGGTCCAGCACCGAGACCGGGCTCCAGGAGCGATCGTCGTAGGGCGCACCGGCCCATCCGCCCTGCTCCCGCCGGGCGTCGTAGGTCTCGCCCATGTAGATGTCGGAGGACAACACCGGGCCGGTGCCGGTCTTCCAGCTCGAGTCGGAGACCACCCGCTCCGTGCGGCCGTCCTGATAGGTGATCTCCAGCTGGGCGCGCAACGCCAGCCGCTTGCCGTAGAAGCCCCGCTGCCCGGAGAACCCGATGTACCCGCGGTACCAGCCGTCGCCCAGCATGGCGCCGATAGCGTTCCCGCCCGGCTTGAGCAGCGCGGTGACGTCGTAGGTTTGATACGCCAGGCGGTGGCGGTACGAGGTCCAACCCGGCGTGAAGAGCTGGTCTCCCACCCGTTGGCCGTTGAGATAGACCTCGTAAAGGCCCAGGCTGGTGACGTAGAGGCGCGCCGAGCGCACCGGCCCGCGCAGCTGGAAGGCACGGCGCAGCAGGGGGGAGGCGGAGGGCAGGCTGTCCGAGGGATTCTGGGCCGGTCCCACCCAGCCGGCCGTCCAATCCGCCGCCTGGAGCAACCCCATCTCCCAGAATGCCACCGGGCTCCAGGGCGAGGCGTGGCCCTTGGCGTCCCACACTCGGACTCGCCAGTAGTACCGGGCCCGCGACGCCGGCGCCGGTCCACCGTAGTCCACCCACACCGACGCGTCGGAGCTGATCTTCCCCGAATCCCACAGTAGCGGCGTCCCCCGCCTGAGGGCCGCTTCGTTGCTCGCCACCTGCACCTGATAGGCGGCTTGTACCGTGTTGCGCTGGGAACTGGTGAGACGCCAGCTCAGACGCGGCGGTGCGGCGTCAATGCCCAATGGGTTGGTGAGATACTCGACCCGCAGTCCGCCCACTTCCAGGGGAGCCTGCGGAGGCACCGGCGCGAGGATCGCCAGCGCCAAGAGGGCGGCGAACGGCATCTTGCCTCCTGAGTGCGTTACAGCCGATGCTGATTACACCGGCGCGAGCTTGACCTTAAGCAGCGCCTCGACGTCCGCCACCTCGGCCAGACGGTGTAATTCCAGGCGGACGGCCAATCCTTCCGGGAACTGCTGGGCCGACTGGAGCGCGGTCCGGATGCGCCGGGGGATCCGGCCGGCCAGCGCCGCGTCCTTCGCCTTGCGGCTGATGAGGAACGAGACCTGTACCGAGTCCGTGTCGGGCCGCACGTAGTACAGCGTACGCTTGCCGTCTATGACCTTGAGCAGCAGCGACGCGCCCTTCTTATAGCAACGCCACTCTCCGCTCACACCCGGCCTGGGATGCGCGACTTTCTCGAACAGCGGGTAGCGGCGGCCCAGCAGCCGGCGCAGCTCCGGCTCCGGCGGAGCGGCCACCAGGCTCCTGGGCGGCTTGGTGGGACGAGCGGTCACGGATCTCCTGGACCTGTCATCCCCGCGCTTCCGCCGCCCGCCGCACCGCCTCGAAGATGTGCCGGTAGGATCCGCACCGGCACAGATTGCCGCTCATGCCTTCGCGGATCTCTTCCAGTGAGGGGTGCGGCTGCTTGCGCAGCAGCCCCTCCGCCGCCATCACCTGTCCCGGCGTGCAGAAGCCGCACTGGAACCCGTCCGCTTCCACGAACGCCGCCTGCACCGGCCCCAGCGCCTCACCGTTCATGAGGCCTTCCACCGTGGTGATCTCGCGGCCCTCCGCCTCCACCGCCAGGACCAGACAGGCGTAGCGCGCCGTTCCATCAATCAGAACGGTGCAGGCGCCGCACTCTCCCCGCTCGCATCCGTCTTTGGTGCCGGTGAGCCCCAGCCGCTCCCGCAGCACGTCCAGCAGGGTCCAGCGCGGCTCCACCAGCACCCGCTCCGCGCGGCCGTTGATCCGCAGCGCCACCGGCGTGAGTCCCTCTTGCTGCGGCGCCGGCTCCGCGGCGGTGAGCGGCGGAGCCGCCACCGTCAACGCTGCGCCCACGGTCGAGGCCCCCACGCTCCCCAGGAAGTCCCGGCGGCTCAAGCCCTTGCCGTCGCCCTTGCTTCCGCGCCGTCTCGTCATACCAGAGCCTCCAGCGTCTCCGCCACGATGCCGCGGACCAGATGGATCTTGTACCCGTTGTGGGACAGCGGCTGAGCGCCCGCCACACTGGCGGCCGCGGCGCGGCCGATCGCGTCCGCGTCCAGCGGCTTCCCCACCAGCGCCGCCTCGGCCTCGGTGGCGCGCCAGGGAATGGGCGCCACACCCGAGAGCACCACCCGCACCTGCTGCACCTTGCCTTCCGCCAGGACGGCCGCGACCGCCACTCCGGCCAGCGCAAAGTCCCAGGATCCGCGCGCCCGGACCTTGCGATACCGGCTCCGCATCCCGGCGGGAGCCGGCGGCAGCCGCACCTCGCTCACCAGCTCACCCGGCCGCAACACGTTCTCGCGCCGGACCGTTTGGGCCGGCGGCACGAAGAACGACTCCAGCGCCAGCAGCCGCGAGCTCCCTCGCGACACGATACGGACCTGCGCGCCCAGCGCGATCAGGGCGGGCGCCGTGTCGGAGGGATGCACGATATAGCACCCCATGCCGCCCAGAATGCAGTGGAATTGGTTCTGGCCCGCCACGGCGTAGCAGCGGCCGCCTCCCTTCCTCAGGCAGTGGAAGTCGCCCCGGAAGTACCAGCAGCGCGGCCGCTGGCAGAGGTTGCCGCCCAGCGTGCCCTGGCTGCGGAGCTGGGGGCTGGCGGCGGAGGCGGCACCCTGCGCCAGCGCCGGGTACCGCTCCTGGATCGTTGCATGCTCGGCGATCTCGGCCAGCGTGGTGAGCGCGCCGATCCTCAGGCCGCCCTCGCGGGTCGCCGCGATCCCCCGCAGCTCGCTGAGCCCGCTGAGCGAGACGATCTTGCCGGCCTGGAACACGCGGTCTCGCAGGCAGCCCAGGAGGTCGGTGCCTCCGGCGTGCAGCGCGGCGCCTTCGGCTGCTCCCTGCTCCAGCGCCTCGGCCACGGTCTTGGGCCGGACGTAGGTAAAGGTGGGTAGCATGGCTTACTCCCCTCCTTTCGGCACCGCCAGCAGCTCCAGCATGCTCATGGGTGTGATGGGCGCCTCCGTGACCCGGACGCCGGTCGCGTGGTACACCGCGTTGGCGATGGCCGCAGCGGTGGGAATGGTGGCCGGCTCCCCCAGCCCCTTGGCGCCCGTGGTGTTGCACTCGGTGTCGTGCGGGTCCACCGGCACGCAGGTCTGCTCCAGCGGCACGTCCTTGGCCGTGGGGATCTTGTAGTCGTGCCAGTTGGCGTTGGCCATCTTGCCGGTCTGCGGGTCGAGCAGCCGCTGCTCGGTCAGGCCAAACCCGATCCCCATGGTCATGCCCCCGAATACCTGGTTCTCATAAGTCTTCAGGTTCATGACCCGGCCGCTGTCGTGCGCCGCCACCAGGCGGATGACCCGGATCTCGCCGGTCCGCCGGTTCACTTCGACTTCCGCAAACTGCGCCGCAAACGGCAGGCCGACTTTGCCCTGGGGATGCGGGTGCCGCCGGCCCACGCCGACTAGCACCTGCCGCTCCTGGAGGCCCCGGAGGTCGGTAACCGGTTTCGGCTCGCCGGTCGAGTCGGCCCGCGCCACTTTGCCGTCCGCCAGCACCAGGTCGCCGGCGCTGCAATTCATCTCGCCGGCCGCGATCTCCAGCAGCTGGCCCTTCACGTCCGCCGCCGCCGCCCGCACCGCCGGCGCATTGACCAGCACCGTCTGGCTCCCTCCGCTCACCGGCGCGTACTGGGTGGTGCCGGTGTCGGCGTGCTCGATCTGAATCCTCGCCAAGGGCACACCCAGCTCCTCCGCCACCACCATGGCCATCACCGTCTTGGTGCCGGTGCCGATGTCGCTGGCCCCCATGTTGAGGTTCACGCTGAAATCAGGGTACAGCTTGACGATCACCGTGGACCGCGGCTCGCCCGGGTAGCCCCACATGCCGGCGGCCATGCCCACGCCCCGCACCACGGGGCCCGCGCCGCGCGGCCGGGCCCGGGCCGCCTGCCAGCCGAACGCCTCCGCGCCCCGGGTGAGGCACTCGCCCAGTCCCGTGCTGGTGAACGGTGGGTTACCCCACATCTGGAGTACGGTGGTGAGGTTCTTGAGCCGGAGGTCAACGGGATCCATGCCCAGCTTCTGGGCCAGGTCGTCCATCAGCTGCTCCAGGGCCCAGTTGCACTGGGGGAATCCCGGCGCCCGGAACGCTCGGGCTTTGCCGGCGTTGAGGTACAGGTCGGACTCTTCCACCCGCACGTTGGGGCAGCGGTACAGCGCCAGCACCTGGAAGGCCGCGGTCCCCCCCGAGGGGTAGGCCCCCACCACCCCGGTGAAGCTGCCCTGCAGCGCCGTCAGGGTGCCGTCTTTCTTGGCTCCCGCCCGCAGGGTGATCAGGTTGGCCGGGCGGTTGCCCTCCGAGAGGAACGACTCCTCCCGGGAGAGGGCCGCTTTCACCGGCCGCGCCGTCATGCGGGCCAGCAGCGCCGCGATCACCGTGTACTTGCCCACCTCGAACTTGCTGCCAAACCCGCCGCCCATGTAGGGGCAGATCACCCGCACCGAGCTGAGCGGCAGACCCAAAGTGCGGGCCAGGCCCTCCCTGGTGGCGTAGACGCCCTGGGTTGACTCCCACACGGTGAGCCGGTCGCCCTCCCACCGCGTCACCGAGACGAACGTCTCCATGGTGGTGTGCAGCTCGCAGGGCGTGCGGTAGCTGCCTTCCACCACCATGTCCGCCTGCGCGAAGCCGGCCTGGACGTCGCCCCGTTGGGTGACCCGCGGATCGCCCAGCCGGTTGCCGCCCTCGTGCACCTTGGGAGCGTCCGGCTTCAGCGCCGCGTCCGGGTCCACCACGAACGGCAGAACCTCGTACTCGACCACCACCGCTTGAGCGGCGTCCCGGGCCTGGTGCGGCGTCTCCGCCGCTACCGCGGCCACCTCTTCACCGGCGTAGCGGCAGTGGGGGTCGAACAGCTTGCTGGTGGGCCCCTGCTCGCCGAAGTACCACGGGAGGTCGGCGCCCGGCGTGGTGCCTGTGAGCACGGCCCGAACGCCCGGCATCTTTTCGGCGCGCGAGGTGTCCACCTTGGTGACCCGCGCGTGAGCGTGGGGGCAGCGCACGATGGCCGCGTGAAGCATGTCCGGAAGCGCCACGTCGAGCGTGTACATCGCCGTTCCACTCACCCGCTCGTAGCCGTCCACCCGGCTCAACGGTTTCCCCACCACCCGCGTCTCCCCCCAGGGCGGGAGCTGGGGCGTGCCCTGCGGCTCGGTGGCGGGACGGTCTTCGCCGTCTACGTAGTACCTCATGCCACACCTCGTGGGATGCAGAAGGGGCCGACTGCCATCATGCGGCCGGCCCCTTGAGGCTACCGTGAGAGATTTCCGAAGGCCCCTGTACCATTCCCGACTAGAACGGTCCGCTCCCGTTGGGGCGCTCAGGGAGTGCAAGCGCGCGCCCTATGTCTTGGCGTCCACTGCGGCGCGCGAACTGCAGGGCGCGGAGGGGACCCACCCCCCACCCGACTCCAGCCCCCCAATGCGTCACGTTCGGGGCTGGCGCTTGCCCACCCGGCGCGGCATCCTTCCCCTGTCTCCAACCCGAGACGACCCCATGAATCGACGCGAATGGATTCAGACGGCAGCGGCGGCGCTTCCCGGCGTCGCATACATGAGCCTCCCCACTCCGCTGGACCGCATTGACAAGGTCGGCGTCCAGCTCTACACCGTCCGCGACGCGATGGCGAAGGACTTCGACGGCACCCTCGCCAAGGTGGCGGAGATCGGCTACCAGGAAGTGGAGTTCGCCGGGTACTACAACCGCGATGCCAAGGCGGTCCGCGCGGTCCTCGACAAGGTGGGGCTCGCTGCCCCGTCCTGCCATGTCGGCTTCGACGTGCTGGGCGACGCCTGGCAGAAGGTCCTCGACGACGCCAAGGTCGTCGGACACCAGTACGTGGTGGTGCCGTCCATCCCCGACGACATGCGCAAGACCCTGGATGGCTATCGCCGGGCGGCCGAGCAGTTCAACAAGGCCGGAGAAGCGGCCCAGAAAGCCGGCATCCAGTTCGGCTACCACAACCACAACATGGAGTTCCAGGCGGTGGAGGGGCAGGCGCCCTACGACGTGCTGCTTCAGGCCTGCGACCCTAAGCTGGTGCAGTTCGAGATGGACCTGTACTGGATCATCTTCGGGGGCGCCGATCCCCTGAAGTACTTCGCCCGCTGGCCGGGGCGCTTCCCGCTGGTCCACGTGAAGGACATGACCGCCCAGCACACCATGACGGACGTAGGCAGCGGCGTCATCAACTGGAAGCAGCTCTTTGCCCACCACGAGGCGGGCATTCGGCACTACATCGTGGAGCACGATCAGCCGGCGTCGCCCTTCGATTCCATCCGCGCCAGCTACGCCTATCTCAGCAAGCTCGAGTTCTGATGCCGCGACCGCCGGCCGCCAGGCCCCTGCCCCTCTTCCCCCGCTGGCCCCTGTGGCTGGTGACGGGCCTGGTGCTGCTGGGCCTCGCCACGCTGGCGGCCCGCTGGTACGTGGGGCGGCGGGCGGCCGGGGAGATGATCGTCCCGGCGCCGGCAGATACCACCACGCCGCAGAGCGCGGGCGTTCCCTACGCGGCGCTCTTGCTCCCCAGCGGCGACCACACCATTCGCGCCTGGTGGGTTCGCGGGCGGACGGTGGACTCCACCCGTTCCGCCCGTCCCGCCCCTTCTGCCTCTTCTGCCTTCGCTGCTTCCGTCGCCCCTGCGGTGCTGCTCTTTCACACCAACCGCTCCAGTCTCTCCCAGCAGGTAGGTGTGCAGCAGGTGCTGTACCGCGCGGGGGTTTCGTCGCTGGCGTTCGACTACAGCGGCTTTGGCGGGAGCGGCGGATCACCTTCGCCCGCCGCGCTGCGCCGTGACGCGCGCGCGGCCTATCTCGCCTTCGCCGACAGCGCCCGCACCGCGTCCCGCCGGGTGCTGCTGGGGACCTCGCTGGGCGCCGCCGTCCTGCTCGACGCCATCACCGATCTGGAGGCGGGGGTGGACGGCATCGTGCTGGTGGGCGCCTTCGCGTCCGCTCGCCAGGCGGCGGTCCGTTCCGGCCGCGCGCCCCGGCTGCTGGCGTGGCTGGTGCCCGACCTCTATGACAACCTGGCCGCCGTCCGGCGCGTCACCAAGCCGCTCTTGATCGTGCACAGCGCCCAGGATGAGGTCTTCCCCATCGCCGACGCCGAGCAGCTGCTGGCGGCGGCGCGGGGGCCCAAACGACTGCTGCGGCTGGACCGCGGCGCCCACGCATCGTACCTCTCCACCGCGGCCGAATGGGCCCCGGTGATCGCGTTCATCAAACAGGGATTGGACTCGCTACCATGACCAGACCCCTCCAGGCCAAGACCTACGACGTCTGCATCGTGGGCTCCGGCGCCGGCGGCGGCATGACGGCCCACGTGCTTACCGCCGCCGGCGCCGACGTGATCATGCTGGAAGCCGGGCCCATGTGGGACAACAGCAAAGACTCCGCCATGTTCAAGTGGCCCTATGAGTCGCCTCGGCGGGGCGCCTCCACCCACGAGCGTCAGTTCGGCGAGTTCGGCGCCAACCTGGGCGGCTGGAGCCTGGACGGCGAGCCGTACACCTCGGCGCCGGGCGAGCGGTTCGACTGGTTCCGCTCCCGCATGCTGGGCGGCCGCACCAACCACTGGGGCCGGATTTCGCTGCGCTTTGGGCCGGACGATTTCCAGCGCAAAACCATAGACGGCCTGGGTGACAACTGGCCCATCACCTACGACGACGTCGCCCCCTATTACGATCGCGTGGATCGCCTCATCGGCGTGTTCGGCAGCAAGGAGGGATTGCCCAACCATCCCGACGGCATCTTCCAGCCGCCGCCCCGGCCCCGCTGCTACGAGCTGCTGATCAAGAAGGCGGCGGACAAGCTCAAGATCACCTGCATCCCGTCCCGGCTGTCCATCCTCACCCAGCCCATTGGCGACCGGCCCCATTGCCACTACTGCGGGCAGTGCGACCGCGGGTGCGCCACCAACTCCAACTTCACCTCGCCCAACGTCCTGATCTTCCCGGCGATGAAGACCGGGAAGCTCACGCTCAAGACCGGTGCCATGGTCCGCGAGGTGACGACCGGAGCCAACGGCCTGGCCGACGGCGTGGTCTACATCGACAAGAGCACCGGCCGCGAGGAGCGGGTGCGGGCGCGCGTGGTGGTGCTGGCCGCCAGCGCCTGTGAGTCCGCGCGCCTCTTGCTCAACTCCCGCTCCTCCCGCTTCCCGCTGGGCTTAGCCAACTCCAGCGGGGTGGTGGGCAAGTATCTCACCGACACTACCGGCACCGACGTCGGTGGCTTCATCCCCGCCCTGATGGACGGCGTGCATCACAACGAGGACGGCGTGGGCGGCATGCACCTCTACATGCCGTGGTGGCTGGACAACAAGAAGCTCGACTTCCCCCGCGGCTATCACATCGAGATGGGGGGCGGGCGCCATCTGCCCGGCTACGGCGTGCTGGGCGGGATTCAACGCTTCCCGCCCGGCGGCGGTTACGGCAAACAGCTCAAGGACGACTACCGCCGCTACTACGGCTCCACCGTGGGATTCAGCGGCCGCGGCGAGCAGATCCCCAACGAGAACTGCTACTGCGAGATCGACCCCGACACCGTGGACCAGTGGGGCATTCCGGTGCTGCGGTTCCACTGGAAGTGGTCCGACTACGAGTACAAACAGGTCAAGCACATGCAGGAGACCTTCCGCGCCATCATCGCGGAGATGGGCGGGACCCCCTTCTCACCCATGCCCCCGGCGGAGCGGGGATACGGGATCTCGAACGGAGGGCAGATCATCCACGAGCTGGGGACGGTCCGGATGGGGAACAACCCGTCCACCTCCGCGCTCAATGCCCACTGCCAGGCGCACGACGTGAAGAACCTCTTCGTGACGGACGGCGGCCCCTTCGTGTCTCAGGCGGACAAGAACCCCACCTGGACCATTCTGGCGCTGGCGTGGCGAACGTCCGATTACATCGTGGAGCAGAGAAAGGCGGGTGCCCTGTGAAGCGCCGCGAGCTGATTGGACTGCTGGCGGCTGCCCCGCTGGCCGGCCTGGACTGGACCCCGGTGGACGTGCAGCGCGCCGCGCAGGCCGTGGCCACGCTGCGCCGCCGGGGCCAGGCGTTTCAGGCCCAGTTCTTCACCGCGCACGAGTACCAGACCGTGCGCATCCTGGTGGACCTCATCATCCCCAGGGACGAGCGCTCCGGCAGCGCCACGGAGGCCGGCGTGCCGGAGTTCATGGACTTCATCGCCCACGACCAGAGCGGCCTCCAGACCCCGCTCCGGGGCGGGCTGGCCTGGCTGGACACCGAATGCCGGGAGCGGTTCGGCAAGGACTTCGCCGACCTGGACGACGCCCAGCGCCGCTCGGTGCTGGACGACATCGCCTGGCCCGCCAAGGCGCGCCCGGCCATGAGCCAGGGAGTCGCCTTCTTCAACCGGTTCCGCGACCTGACGGCCACGGGTTTCTGGTCCAGCAAGATGGGGGTGGACGACTTGGGCTACATCGGCAACACCGCGGTGGCGGAGTGGAAGGGATGTCCCGACGAACAACTCAAGAAACTGGGTGTGAGCTATGGCGACTAAAGGCGGGCGATCGAAGCCGGCCGGCAACGGCCGGCGCCTGGGCGTGGGGTTCGTGGGCGCGGGGTTCAATGCCCGGTTTCACATGCAGGGGTGGACCGGGGTGCGGGATGCCGACGTGCAGGGCGTCTGGAGCCCCGACCGCAAATCCATGGAGGAGGCCTGCGCCCTGGCCCGCAAGCTGGGCGTGGGCGAGGGGAAGGCGTACCACTCCATCGCGGAGATGGTGGCGGATCCCGCCATTGACGCGATCTGGCTGGCCGCGCCCAACTTCGCGCGGGACGAGAACGTCCACGAGATCGTGGACGCGCTGAAATCGGGCAAGGGCGAGCTCAAAGGCATCGCCTGCGAGAAGCCCCTGGGCCGCACCGTCAAAGAAGCCGAGCACATCACCAAGCTGATCAAGAGCGTGAACCTGCCCCACGGCTACCTGGAGAACCAGGTGTTCTCGCCCCACGTCACCCGGGGCAAGGACATCACCTGGGCCCGCGGCGCGGCGCTCACCGGCCGGCCCTACCTGGCCCGCGCCGCGGAAGAGCACAGCGGCCCGCACTCGCCCTGGTTCTGGCAGGGCAACCTTCAGGGCGGCGGCGTGCTCAACGACATGATGTGTCACTCGGCGGAACTGGTTCGCTTCCTCCTCACCGAGCCCGGCAAAGGGCGCTCCACCCTCAAGCCGGTCCGGGTGACCGGCCACATCGCCAGCCTCAAGTGGACGCTGCCCGAGTACATCGAGCGGCTCAAGAGCACCATGGGCAAGGACGTGGACTACGCCAAGGCGCCGTCCGAGGACTTCGCCAGCGCCATGATCGAATTCGAGACCAAAGACGGTCGCCGGGTCATGGGCGAGGCCACCACCACCTGGACCTTCGTCGGAGCGGGCCTCAGGCTCTCGGCCGAGCTGCTGGGCCCCGAGTATTCCATGGCGTGGAACACGCTGGACAGCGGGCTCAAGCTGTTCTTCTCCCGGGAGGTCAAAGGCAAAGCGGGCGAAGACCTGGTGGAGAAGCAGAACGCCGAGATGGGCCTGATGCCGGTGGTGCCGGAAGAAGCGGCCGCTTACGGGTATCAGGCGGAGGACCGCCATTTCGTGCAATGCTTCCTGCATGGCGAGCAGCCGCTCCTCACCTGGGACGACGGGGTCGAGGTGGTGAAGCTGCTGATGGCGACGTACATGAGCGCGGAGCAGGGAAAGACGCTGGACTTCCCGCCTCCGGGGCTGGCGGAGTTCGTCCCCGCCGTGGCGAAGGGGACCTGGAGACCATAGGTTTCTCCACGGGAGGTTCTCGGAAAACGCTCTAGCTGGGACCTCACGTGGATATTGCCGAACTGAAGCACCAGGCTCGTGCCCTCGAGCAGCAGGGGAACCTGGGCGGAGCCTTGGAAACCTACCGACAGATCCTGTCCGAGATCGACGCCATCGGCGGGATCCGGCAGGAGCTCCCCATCCTCATCAAGATCGGGGACCTCCACCTCAAGATCGGCGACGTTGACCAGGCCGTAGACGCCTACGAGCGGGCGGCCGGTGAATACGCGGCCCAGGGCGCGGCCCAGCCCGTCATGTCCCTCTGCACCAAGATTCTCCGGGCGGATCCCCAGGCGGTGGGTGCCTATCTGCGCCTGGCGCGACGCCTGCTCGACAACGGGTACCCCGATGGGGCGCGGGAAGTGCTGATTGACTACGCGCAGCGGGGCAAGCTGGACCGGACGCGCGAAGGCCTGGAGCGGCTCGCGGGCCGCGCGGACGACGAGGTCAAGCGGGTGCTGGCCAAGGCGATCGAGAGCGCCGAGGAGCGGATCCCCAGCCGCGCGCCGCGGCCCAAGGCACCTCCCCCGCCCCCCCCGCCGGAACCGCCCCCGGAGCCTCCACCCGAGACCAAGAAACGCCTGACCGTTCCGGTCGGCGCGCTGGACGCCGAGCCCGACCCCAGCCTGCTGGAAATGCGGCCGCCCGAGCCGCGGCCGACCGAGCTGCCCCCTCCGGCTGCCGAGCCGCCCCCTCCGGCCGAACCGCCTCCTCCGCCCGAGGTGATGCCCGAGCTGGCGTTCCCCACGGCCGAAGAGCTCCAGGCGGTCACGCCCCCAGTGCCGGCGCCGCCGGCTGCTGAGAAGCCGGCTCCGCCGACGCCCCAGCCGCCGGCCGCTGCACCCGAGATGCCGCTCCCACCTCCTCCGCCGCCCAAGCTCGAGCTGGAAACCTCGATCGCGCCGCCGATGGAAGGGATGCTCTCCACCCTGCCTCCCGTCCCGGCGCCTCCGCCGCCCCCGCCCGAGCCGTCGCAGCCCCGGCTCAGCGTGCCGATGATGGAAGCGATGATCGAGCCTCCGGCGCCGGCGCCGCCCGGCCAGGGCCCCGGCGAAGCGTGGCCCCAGCGGCGAGAGCGGCCCTCGCGCCCCTCGCACGCCATTCCCGAGGAACCGCCCCGGGTGTCCCACGCGCAGCCCCGGGCCTCCCGGGCCTCCCCGCGGATGCCCCCTCCCTCGTACGCCTCACACGGCACTCCCACCTGGGTCTGGCGGGTCGTGGGCGTGCTGGTGGTGGCCGCCGTGGTCGGCGTGCTGATCTGGCAGCAGGTGATTCCCATGGACTGGCTGCGCAATCTGCTGCGCCGGGAGGAAGCGAAGGTCGAAGTCGCGCCGCCTCGACCGGCGCCACCGGTCGTGCGCCCGGACACCGTGATGGCGCGCGATACGGCCACCGTGACCCCGCCCCGCCCGGCTCCGCGCCCGGCGCCGGCTCCGCCGCCCGTCGTAGAAGCACCCCGCCGGCTGGTCGCCCCCGCCTTGCCGCCCGGCGTGGCGCTCAACCGCTCGGTCATGATGGTGAGCGGCTTGCAGGTGGAAAGCGTCTCGCAGATTGACGAGGAAGGCAGGAGCGGCATCCGCATCGTGCAGCTGCTGACCAATGGCCAGCGAGTGATCCTCGAGGAGTTCCCCACCGACACCGTGGGCGCCGCCGGCGAGATCGGCGTCACCGGCATCCCGCCCGACACCGTGGTGGGCCACGTGCGCGTGGCCGACCTGGAGATCCGCATGAAGGCGGTGGGCATCCCCGAGGACCGAATCGTCCAGTTCCTGCAGGAGCTGGTGGAGGTAAAGCCGTAGGGCGCCGCGGGCGCCGTCGCGCCGCACCTTGAGCCTCACGAAACGGACCATTCACGCCATGACATCCATCCGCTTAGGACTCGTCGCAGCCTTGCAGCTGATTCCCTGCTTCACCGCGTCGGCGCAGCACGCCCCGCAGCTGGGCAAGGCCCCCCTCAAGGACGTCGTCGCCGCCATGACCACGGAAGAGAAGGCGAAGCTCCTGGTCGGCATGGGCTGGGCCAACCGCCCGGGCGTCACACCGGCCCCCGAAGACGCCATCCCCGAGAAAGTCCCCGGCGCCGCCGGGCGGACGCACGCCATTTCGCGGCTCGGCATCCCCTCGCTGACGCTTTCCGACGGCCCTGCCGGCGTCCGTATCAGCCCCATCCGGGGCGGCGACAGCACCAAGACCTACTACGCCACGGCCTTTCCCGTGGCCACCCTCCTCGCCTCGACCTGGGACACCGCGCTGGTGCGCGGCGTCGGGGACGCCTTCGGCGAGGAAGTGCGCGACTACGGCGTGGACATCCTGCTGGCGCCGGCGATGAACATCCACCGCAACCCGCTGGGTGGGCGCAACTTCGAGTACTACTCGGAGGACCCCGTCGTCTCCGGACACATCGCCGCCGCGTTCGTGCGGGGCATCCAGGACCAAGGCGTGGGGACGTCCGTCAAGCACTTCGCCGGCAACAACCAGGAGTTCAACCGGACGCAGCTGAACACCATCGTCAGCGAGCGGGCGCTCCGGGAGATCTACCTGAAGGGCTTCAAGATCGCCGTCCAGGAGGGGCACCCGTGGACGGTGATGTCGTCCTACAACCTCATCAACGGCACGTACACCTCGCAGAGCCGCGCGCTGCTGACGACGGTGCTGCGCGACGAATGGGGCTTCAAGGGATTCGTCATGACCGACTGGGGCGGGGGCAATGATCCCGTCGCCCAGATGCAGGCCGGCAACGACCTCATCGAGCCCGGCAACCCCG
>Ga0153915_10003796_pt1 | contig 13890 bp, 9 predicted proteins | sample Opewatmetagenome_2_FD_107003 | JGI IMG/M metagenome (GOLD analysis project Ga0153915, IMG submission 107003) | Freshwater wetland microbial communities from Ohio, USA - Open water 3 Core 3 Depth 3 metaG | ecosystem: Environmental > Aquatic > Freshwater > Wetlands | place: USA: Ohio, Lake Erie... | reverse complement strand
GACAATTTCGAGCAGGTGGTCTCAGCTGCGCCGCTGGTCAGTGAATTATTGCGTTTCGCTCCAGGTCTGAAAGTATTGGTCACCAGCCGGGTAGCCCTGCACTTACGCGGGGAGAATGTCTACACGGTGCGGCCACTATCAGCTCCGACTGGAGACCTGATACCGATTGTAGGATCAGGGCAAATTTCAACCCTATTCAGCAATGAGGCAGTGCGCCTATTTGTAGAGAGAGCGGTAGCCGTAAAACCTGATTTTACCTTAATCGAAGAAAACATAGGGCTAGTCGCTGATATATGCCGACGCCTGGATGGATTACCATTGGGGATTGAGCTGGCCGCAGCGCGCATCAGGCACCTGCCTCTGCGCGCTTTGTTGGAGCGGTTGAGTTCTCGGCTTGAAATATTGACTGGCGGGGAGTGCGATCTACCGGAACGGCAACAAACTCTGCGTCAAACACTGGATTGGAGCTATGAACTGCTTAATGAAAATGAGCGTCGCCTGTTTACTAGTCTTGGCGCTTTCCCAGGTGGTTGCTCTTTGGAAGCTGCAGAAGCAATTAGTTGGCAGCCTGACTCTTTACAGGTATTGGATGGACTTGCATCTCTGGTGGACAATAGTTTGTTAATCCAAAGGGATTTTCTCAAAGGACAACCACGCTATTGGATGTTGGAGACAATTCGTGAATATGCATTGGCGCGTCTGGGGGAGGGCGGAGAAGCAGCAATTGTGTGGCGCAAGCAATTGCAATTCTTAAAGGGATTGGCGGAGATAGGAGAAAGCGGAATAAATGGACCTGACGCCGATTATTGGTTTAAGAGATTTCAAGCTGAATTAGACAACGTGCGCGTAACCCTGAACTGGGTACTGGAAAACAAACCTGCTGAGGAACAAGATGTGGAAGCAGCAGCCTGGATAGTCGGAAGATGTTGGACGGCATGGTACCAGAATGGAGATTTAAGCGAAGGCCGCAGATGGACTACCCAATTATTGGCTAGATTACCCATGAATTTACCCGCTCGTGCCAAGCTGCTTATCGCTGCAGGCTGTTTTTCCTGGCTTCAAGGAGATTATTCTACTGCTGCTCCCTTTTTAGATGAAAGCGTCAGGCTGTGGCGAGAGTTAGGCGATGAAACTGGATTGGCCGAAGCATTACATTTCAATGGCCATCTGATCTTTGACCAAAAACAATATGCTACTGCTGGTATCCTATACCAGGAGAGTCGTGAAATTTACCAGAGGCTGGGGGATTTTCAAAGCATACCACCGCTGATTGGTGATTTGGGTATGGTGGCTTATCACCTTGGCGATTATGAGAAGGCGCGGATTCTTTATGAAGAATGCCTGGGAATAAGCCGTGAGCAAGGGAGCAAAGATAACATTGCACAAACTCTCTATCGCCTTGGAGACCTGGCGCGCCTCGCGGGTGATAATACACGGTCTGAAAAATTCTACGAGGAAGGGCTAACCCACTTTAAAGAGATGGGTACGAAACTAGAAATCGCTTCCGGGCTTCATAAGCTGGGATATACAGCACTTTATCGCCATGATGCTTCTAAAGCTAATGATCTATTTAAAGAGAGCCTCAAAATACAACATAAAGTTGGCAATAAACAGGGGATTGCGGAATGTTTGTTTGGCCTGGCTGGAGTGGCTGGGATGATGGGACAACTGGAACATGCAGTCCAGTTATTCGGAGCTGGTCAGGCACTAATAGATAAGGTCGGTGCCCCCCTTGCCCCTGCAGACCAGGCGGATTGTCAACGCGATCTGGCCGAGGTTCAGAGCAAACTCTCTCGTGCAGTTTTTGAAAACGCATGGCGAGCTGGGCAAATTATGCCTTTAGAGCAGGCGCTGGAGCTAGCGAATCAGTGATAAGACTCGTAGATCAACGTAGTCATTCAGGTCTTCTAGTAAAAGAATAAATGGATGGCTGCGGTTATGGCATGTAAGATATGCTGGGTACTTCTCAGCTCATAATACAATATCGTCATCACGATATTCTCTTATGCTAGAAAACCAAGCTAGATAGGCTCTTCTTGATCTTGGGAGGAACACCTTTATTACCATCCTAAGAATTACTGCGACTTTCAAAGTAGGAAGGCTTATAGTGCTGGATAAGATCGTGGATTCTCAGCATGAATCAACAAAGAAATGGAGAAATTGGCTAAATATTTTCGTCGTCCTAACTTTACTGACGATTTATCAGATGCATTATCAAGTTTCTTCAAACATAATGGTGAACATGATCTATCTTCCTTACTTGGAATAAGGGAATAAAACATACGGGTTTCTATTTTGATGAGTACTGGTGAAAACAATTAGTTCATGTTGAGAGATATAGACCCAATGCATGGAGAATGGCTTTTCTTGATCTGAATAATAATATTTAGAAATGAATTATTACCGCACTATACATCCTAATTTCATATCCTTACACTCTTCCACCCGCCAATGAATTGTATTGGCTGCCTGAGCATACAATCTTTTACACTTGTGTTGTTCATAAAAAATGAGTATAGATGATGCTCATCCCGTCCACCGATTAGACAATGCTGCAGGCTGCCATACCTTATTAATCCATAATCAGTTGGATGAAGATTCAAGAATGTAAAGCACCACCCAGATGTGGAGATTTTTCTTCGATATATCTTATATATATGGTGGTCAACTTGATGTGAAGTTTAGTTTTCGCCGTTATGGTGCGGTTGTGGGACAGCCAGATGATCAGGACGGTCATCTGTATCCAAGCGGGTGGTCATGCCATCTTCTTCATGGGCGATGAGCAGGCAACATCTACCACAGTTACGTGCTGGACAACCAACCTGCCTTGAATAGAGTCAAACGAGCAATCGACACCAAAGTGATACTTCACGAAATCACGATCTTCTTTGTTCCGATCCACGGAGGCACGAATCTTGTAACTATAACTTTAATATTGATTATCAATCGGGTGCAAGATCTGCTTGGGGAGAAACCTGTATGTCTTACCAAACGATGACCTCAGTCGCGGATGCAATCAACGCTCTGCCTAACCCCTACCCGCCAGTATGCCTGACCAAGCATTACAAAGGGACTACCCTAAACCAGCAGGGGCGTATCGTCGATATTAACCAGGTTTCCGCCACGATCCAGGCAACCCAACGCCTAACTTTCCACATAATGTATGGCATGATTCACTTGCGCAGTGAGGCTTTCAAGGGGGCGATCTCTGCGACCATTCATCCGGTCGATTACACACATGGAACCTTCCACCTTTCCAACTTATCCTACAGTGACTGGCGTGACCGCAAAGCTGAACGCGTCCAACCGAAAAAACCGATCTATATCAACATGTACTTCTATCGAAAAACTTATCGTGCCTTCTTGGAAGACATTTCTACCGAGGGGATTGGTATCCTGGTGAATAAGACAATCGACCCTGATTACAGGCTGGGACCTGGTGTAAAAGTCTTGCTCGAGCTTCGGCTTACTCCGAAGCACTTATTCATCAACCTCAAGGGCACGATCGTGTATCGGAAGAATGTTGGGCATCAGATGATCAAGTATGGATTGCACCTTTTCCCCAATACTGACCAAAAAACTACTTTACAGGCCTATATTATCCAGCGTTATGATGAAATCCTGAATGAACTGGAACAAGATTACATGCGGATGTGCGAGCCATGCCGCGTTGAGAATCAGAACTTCTGAATAGTATAACCAAATCCCCATCAGTGATACTCTTCTTGCTGCATGGCATACCAATCCATTCGCCATGCAGTTTTTTTTACCTTTCCTGTCCCCCTACCCCTACCCTGGCGGTATCCCTCGGGTCATCAACGCCATGTGATGCGAAGATATATAGTAGTTATACCCCCATGTTCACTATTGGTCTTCTTACCCCCTCTACATAACCAGCTTTTAAACAAGCAGGGGAAAATAGTTGAAAACCTATTCATATGAATAGGCTCAAATGCGGGAAGTACTGCAGTTCAACTAAGCGATTTGTTAGTAATAATCGAAGTCTTCTTGGATGTGAAAACAAAACGCAGGATATTTTTCCATTTCAGGATAAAATAAAGTGAGATTGCAGTAAAGCAAGAGACCGTAGAATCAATAGTTGGGTCGTCTTGCCGACTGGGAAGATGGGTGAAGGTACAGGTAGGTCGAAGATGGAGCGTTGCATGTGATGGAATTTCGCAGGTTGGGGCGAAGTGGTGTAAAAGTCAGCCCATTGGGATTAGGTACGGCTCGCATGGCCGGCTTGGGTTGGCATGATGATTTGGTTCCGCAAGATCCCTCTCAGTCGAAACGGGATGCTGTTCGACAAATTCAGGCGGCTGTCGATCTGGGTGTGACATTTTTCGACACAGCGGATAACTACGGCCAAGGTTTGAGCGAGCGCATATTGGGTGAAGCCCTTCAAGGTCATCTAGACGGCATCGTGGTGGCAACCAAGTTCGGGGAAAATCCAATAGTAGATCATGAGGATCCCTGGTCCTTGGATGTCGGTACCGTTCAGCGGGCATGCGAAGCCAGCTTACGTCGCCTGGGGGTAAAGTGCATAGACCTATACCTGCTGCACCGCCGTGATTACCCGCTCGAACGAGCTCCAGCATTGATGGAAGTGCTTGAAGACCTGGTGAGTGCGGGTAAGATTCGCTATTACGGCTGGAGTACGGACGATGTTGAAAGGGCCAGGTTATTTGCACACGGAGAACACTGCATCGCCATCGAACATCGTTTAAACATGTTCAATGATAATGCAGCTATGCTGGATCTGTGCCGAGATCAGGATTTAGCCAGCTTGAACCGCGTTCCATTGCTTATGGGTATACTCACGGGGCGTTGGTTGCCAGAAACGAAGCTGGAGGAGGGTGATCCCAGGGCGCAATGGTTTGAGCAAGAGGAATTCCTAAAGCTGTTGGCATGCGCGCAGCAGATTGGACCTTATCTAACCAGTGACGGACGATCTTATGTGCAAGGGGCGTTGGGGTGGATCTGGGCACGCTCCCCTTTGACGATTCCCCTACCAGGCTTTCGTAATATGGAGCAAATCCAGGCATTGGTGCAAGCACAGCAATTTGGCCCTCTCTCCTTGGAAGTTATGCAGGCTATCGGCGAACGGGTGAAAAACGCAGGGTTTGCTGAGTCTTGACAGAATTATGCAAGGGAGGACAACATGTCTGAGACTAGAGCGAGCACGACGACATCAAGTTGAAAGTAGCTTACTATCTTCGGATACAACTAATAGTAAGCAATTCTGCTTCAAGCGCCTGGATAATATGTGATGCTTTATCCCGAACACAGCCAGTAGCATTCTTCTTATAACAATTGATGGGACTGGATACAAAAATTATAGACATCGATCCTGATGATATATAGGTTCCTTCTTAACTCTCCGTCTTAACCAAAACTCAATCCTAATAAATATGCAGATTAGGCTAAGGTGGTGTGTTACCTATCAATATTGGTAAGTGGTTGGCTGTACTCTCGTGGTAGAATTTCCACTTATTCTTGGGTAAATCCGGTTAGATTTCATCACGTGATGATTTTTTCGACCGATAGATATTCATTACAATTGGATTAGTAAGTATAAAATACTATGATATATATGGAACCTTTTACTAAGCAAGGAAAAGTGAAGCGATACTCATTTCCAATTGAGGAATTCCAATCATGATTTATAAGATAAGACTAATATTCTACAGAATCCGCGAGATCCTTGCAGAAGGCAATTTGAGGAAGCTCATCCAAACACGGCTATTTTGGAATAGGATAGCGACTCCGGTAGAAATGGACCTGACCACTCTTCCCTCCCAAATTAATATTAAGCTGGATACAGAATATAAATTTATCGAACTGAAACTAGCAGATTTACAAGCTTCAAAATGGGATTTTCCGATTTACAGCCGGCGTGTAAAGGCAATGCAGAACTTAAATAACGGTTGGCGTAATTTTGCAATCATCAAGGATTCCTCTGTGGTAGGGGATGTCTGGTGTATCCCTTATCATCGTGAATTGGCACACCATATGCATCGAGATCTAAAGATGCTGGGTATTCGTTGCGGAGAAGGGGAGGCTTATGCTTTTGACATGCTCATCGATCCCACGTATCGAGGAAAAAACCTTGCCGTGCCGCTTCATAGACAACTTCACTTAACCCTGAAAACTGAAGGTTTCCGAAAGGTATACGGTTATTACTGGGATGACTATCTGCCAGCATTATGGATGCACAAGGTGGTCAAATACCATGAGCTCCCGAAACGACAGGTGTCCCGATTCTTTTTTATCATCAGAGCAAGGTATCTAGATAAAACCCATGATTCCTTGCAGGATATAAAGAATGGATCCTTAATAAAATCTAAAGAGGATAAGTCATGAGCACAAAAAAGATCATCCAAGAATTTATCTCCCATGAGTTGCTTCATGATACGATGGACACACCATTAAAAGATGAAGATCAACTCATCGAATCAGGAATAATTGACTCATTAGGTATCATGACACTCCTGGTTTTTGTGGAAGAGAAGTTCTCTCTACAGATCCCAAGTGAGGATCTCGTTCCTGAAAACTTTGATTCTATCACCGCGATCTCCAACCTGATAGATCGCCATTTGAAGCAGTAGGCCATATGTCGGGGATAGACTTCTCTCTTACCAGTGAGCAACGAGAGCTGCGTAAAGCAGTTATCGACTTTTCTCGGCGTGAGCTAAATCCAGGGATTTTGGATAGAGACAGAACGGGTGAATTCCCACGGTACCTTTGGGAGAAATGTGCAAAGCAAAGGATTTTCGCTTTACCATTCCCCGTAAACCTGGGAGGCGATGGTTTTGATTTCGTAACTACGGTATCGGTCTTTCATGCCTTAGGGTATGCATGTAAAGACTCAGGGCTGATTCTCTCACTGTTAACTCAGGTGATTTGTGGGATCACGAGTCATCTCTTTGGGAACCAGGAGCAAGCAACTCGCTTATTACCTGACCTGGTATCGGGGAAACTCATCTATGCCCAGGGCATTACGGAACCGGGATCAGGCTCAGACGCGTTTGCAATGAGGACCAATGCAGTCAAGGAGGATAATGGGTATATCCTCAACGGAACCAAGACTATGATCAGTAATGGTCCTATCTGTGACCGGGCACTGATCTATGCAGTGACCGACCCAACTAAAAAGACACTAGCCAGGCTCTCTTGCTTCTGTGTCTCAAAGGGTAGTCCGGGATTTACCGCAGGAAATCCGATGGAAAAGATGGGGCTTCGCACCATGGCAAGTGGGGAACTGATCTTCGTCGACTGTTATGTTCCCGCCTCTTCTTTAGTGGGAAAAGAAGGCCAGGGTGTAATGCTTTTCAGCGAAGTAGTGGAGTGGGAACGAGTTCTAACTTCTGCCTATTTGTTAGGACAATTGGAACGTGTGCTCGAGGATTCCGTCTCCTACGCTAAGGAACGCGAAGCATTTGGCAAGCCCATCTCAGATTTTCAAGCAGTCTCCCACAAGATTGCAACGATGAAAATGAATGTAGAGCTGGGAAGGCTTGCCCTGTACAATGCTGCTACCCTTAAGAATCAGAGGAAGAATGCCGTACTTGAAGCCTCTGTAGCCAAACTATTCATCAGTGAGAGTCTCAAGCATGCCTGCCTTGATGCGGTTCAAATCCGCGGCGGCTATGGATATATGTCAGAATACGAGGTAGAGCGCGATCTACGAGACAGCATAGCCTCCACCATCTATTCTGGCACATCAGAAATGCAGGCTAACACCATTGCCCGCCTTGCGGGCTTATGAAAACAGGAGAGCAGCTCTTTTTCGCCAAAAGGTAGAAAGGTGTACCAAAGAAAATGGCTTTCTTACTACACCAACTTTTATCTGAAAGTGCAGTTCGATATCCGGACAGAGAAGCGATAGTATTTAAAGATCGCATAATCACATATGCCAAACTAGAAAGAGAGTCAAACAAACTCGCCCACACGCTCATAGAGTTCGGAATCGCCAAGGGAGATCGTGTTGGACTCTATATGGATAGGGGCATAGAATCCATTATCGCTGCCTGTGGAGTTTTGAAGGCAGGAGCTGCCTATGTTCCCATCAATCCTGCGAGTCCTTGGACACGCGTCAACTACATAATCGATAAGTGTGGGATAAGATCATTACTTATTACTCATAATAAATTGCCTGAAATTAAGGCGGCATTTCCCGAAAATTCTTCACTTAAATTTGTCGTCCTAATGGACGGGATCGATTCAAACACAGTAAGATTGCCAGGGACAACACAATTTATCGATGGATACGCGTCGGTTCCTGACGAGTTTGGAGATTATGCTCCTGATGTGAATATTGTTGATTCAGACATAGCATACATCCTATTCACTTCTGGCTCTACGGGGAATCCAAAAGGAGTAATGCTATCCCACCTGAACTCATTGACATTCGTAAATTCTGCTTGTGACTTTTTTCGCATCGAAAAGGAGGACAGACTTTCTAACATTGCCCCCTTGCACTTTGATATGTCGATCTTTGATATCTTCGTCGCGTTCAAGGCAGGAGCTTGTGTTGTTGCCATTCCCGAGGCTATTGCCATCTTTCCAGCAAAATTGGCGGAATATATTTCAGCGAAAAAAATATCGGTATGGAATTCAGTTCCTTCTGCACTAACGCTTTTGGCGACGAACAAGAACCTGAATACTTGTGACTTGTCAAGTTTACGATTGATCTTATTTGCGGGAGAATTATTCCCTTTGAAATACTTACGGATTCTTCAAGAAGCTATTCCCGGAGCGAGGTTTTGCAACATGTACGGGCAAACAGAGGCAAATTCATCAACCTATTATTGGGTAGATCAACTGCCTTCAGAATCGATAGGAGTACTTCCCATTGGTAAGGCAATCCCCAATTTTGAAATCTTTGCCCTTGATAAAAATGGCAATCGTGTTCAAGACCCTAACCAGGAAGGTGAATTATATGTCAGGGCATCTACAGTCGCGGTGGGATATTGGGGCGAACCTGAAAAAACAGAATCCTCTTTCGTAAGAAATCCTTTACGACCTGACGTACCTGAAAAAGTGTACAGGACAGGGGATCTGGTCCGTCTAGATTCAGATGGCAACTACGTGTTCATAGGGCGTAAAGACCATATGATAAAAAGTCGAGGGTATAGAATTGAGATTGGAGAGATAGAAACGGTTTTGTGTAACCATCCAGACATTAAGAACGCCGTTGTTATCCCAATTCCGGACGAGCTCATAGGAAATCGGCTTTCGGTAATCGTCGTACCGTTCACGCCGGGAAAACTCACAAAGGAGGATGTCTTTAAATATTGTATTTTACAGCTCCCCAAATACATGATCCCAGAGATTGTTGAATTCCGCGACGCATTACCTATCACATCGTCTGGAAAAGTTGATCGTCAGAAGTTGAGAGGCTGAGGAATATGTCCACTTCAAAGCTAATCAAAAACGATTGGTATCGTGAAGCAAGCAAATCCTTCACTATCACTAATATCCTTTGTCATGAAGTCCATCCCGAAGGATTGGATGTTGACCGGATTCGCTTTCTCGAGTTTGGAGAATTCACACCAAAATCTAACGTCGGTCATATCATTAGTGTTCTTCGAGGAAGCGGTAGACTTCACCTGGCAGATGATAACAAGCGACCTCTACACCTGGAGGCAGGAGTCCACATATATCTTCCGCCTGGTTTGGAGACATATATTGACGCTGAGCCTGGGGCTGAATTTCTGCGGGTTTCGGGTGCATCCACGTCGCAAGCACGCGGTAAGCAGTTATTGCTGCGCGACGAGATTTTTCTCGCAGCTTGCGCTTCAGGATCTCAGTCGTTGCGATGGATTCTTACACCGCAATACTTAAGCCGTCGAATTTTCTTACACCACGATCCAATCCTTCTCTCGAAATCCGGGAATCCTGTTTCATGGTTTCGCACCACGATGTTTGCGGTGAACGGGCTTCCCAAAAATGAGGATGGAGAACCTGTTTTTAAGATGTCTTATAATTCCCGAACTGAGTTTAATGTATGCTACGAAGTAAAAGGGCATGCTCGTGTGCGTATGGCTCATCATCCATATCAAAAGTCAAATCAGCCTTGGAGCCCATGGTTGGCGCTCGATGGAGATTCAACATATCATTTGAATGAAGCAGCAGGGAGTCCTGAAGAAGAACGCCACTTTGACGAGGTGACCCAAGCCCCGCAGTTCATGCGCAATAAGCACGAGGTCTACATCGTTGATGGGCATGTGACGCTCTTCTGTTTGTTTGATCCAGCTCCAACTGGCATCGAGCACCACCGACCCGGCGAGTACAGTGACTATGAGCCCCTGAACCAAGTAGTCAGAACCAAGCCGTATAAAATATTTCAACGAGAGATCGCGAAATATGACAAGATGTTAGATTCGTTATCAATGGCTAAAGCAAAAGGAGAATTGAGCTCATTCCAAGGTACACCGATCTGGGAGTTGTACTTGCGAGGCCGAGAAGCGCAGGTTGCTATCGAAACTGAGCTAGCAAAAACACTTACCTTGGAGGGAAGTGGTCGCGAGAAGGTTCTTGCAGATTGGATGCAACGCACGACTGAATAATAATTGGTCACTTATAGAAGATCACACACTTTCTCATCTCCCATATTGTGACCACCCTAAATAAATTGGTCCCAAAGATAAATTAGAACATCTCCTTTTCTCCGGTGATCATCGCACAAGGAGATTGCTAAGTAACTAATGAAGCGATTATGACCTCAGCGATCCCAATATTCAATCGTCTCCTCGATAAGATTCCCTAACACCAAGCTGATATTTCTACCTTGATCTTGCTTGCCCTTCAGTATCTCTTTGTCAAAGTTGACCGTAATCGACTAATCTTATGTTCTCAAGCGCTCATCTTCAAACTCTAGAAGGATTGGGCCTTGTCCCTTCACGCACTCCGACCAATCTCTCTATAACCTGAAGACGACCTCATTCATATTGCCTCAATTAAACCTGCCATTTGTTTGTCGCCTCAGGTTATTGTTCACTGTAGATTCCATTGGATCCATGGAACCTTGGAATGTTGGCACCTAACCATTATCCAACTATTGGACAAATCTAGAAATTGGCCTTTAAAATGCGAAAGAAAAGAGTACATTGTGCATATGCGTTTTTCATTTTCAAAGAACAGGCTCAGTTGAGTAGATGTATGGGAGAGATCAGATTTACTTTTACTTTCCCAATTATTTAGGTATCAGATCGATTACTACCACCTCTGGTGGGGATAGGAAACGAACTCGAGGAGCAATCCCGCCTGCCATACCTAATCCACGGCTTACATACATAATAGTGTTATTGAGGTGATATAAACCCATCTCAAAAACTTTATTAAATCTGGAATCAGTGATTAATGCACCATAGAAAGGCAGACGGAACTGCCCACCATGTGTATGTCCGGTAAGATATAAGTCGATACCCAAATCACGCGCTGTATAAGCCAGGTCAGGTTTGTGATAAAGTAAAAGTGTAAAGTCATCCGGCTTCACCTGAGACATCAAACCTTTTAAGGTATCTTCGTCAAGGTACCATTTAGTGTAGTCCAATCCTATTAATACAAACTGCTCTCCCAGTTGGGGAATCCGGATCACCTCATTGTCTAAACAATGAATATCTAGATCTGTGAAAAGAGTTTTCATCTTCGCGCTTGTTTCTACATTTCCATTTACTGCATAAATCCCAAGCGGAGCGTGTAACTGAGTTAGGAGATCTTTCAGATCTTGTTGTGATGTCTGGGTTTTTTTGTAGGACTCGTTTAAATAATCACCTGTCAAGACGATCATATCTGGTTGAAGACTATCAACCAATCCAGGAAGAGCGAGTTCTCGTCGGCTAGTACGCTCGACATGGATATCGCTGAGCTGTACGATCCTGACTGATTGGTGCAAACCGGGAACATCTACTGTCAAATAACTCACTGTAAGCCGTGTTGGTTCAATAAAAAAACTATATATTTCTATTCCGAGGAACAGCAGATTTAGACAGAGCAATAGCCAGATCGGGAATTGGGATATCGTGCTGGATCGACTGATTACATGCCCAATTGGTAACGAACGACCAAGCGCGATTCCACCAAACAAGATCAATACAAGAAAAAAAATAGCTCCACGTAACGAAATGAGAATAAAGAATGGTACACGAATTCCACCATAAGAAATTCCCAGTCGTGATAACATGAGTTGAGATATCCCATCCAGGAAAACGAATCCTAAGCTTATCGCTAAGCCCAATATTAGAATCTTTAAATTAGAATCATATAACATTAGTTTTTTTATCATCAGAATTGTGAATAAAAATAATAAGGTGGTCTTGAGTAAAAATAAGTTATATCAAAAGGATTACAAACACTAAATTGACCAATTCATCATTCCAGTTAAATATACCATAAGAAACCAGATCAAGCTAATTATCCATGAGATGAGCATGTCGCTAACTGAGCGAAGAATTCATTTACCTGGCTAATATATTAGCAAGTCCAAAATTTCCAGGAACCCTCTCTAGATGCGTCAATCTGTGGAGCTTTATTATTGCAGTACCAAGCGTGATCGGTGGGTGCTTAGTAGGTATGTGCAAATTCATTTGAATCTACTCAGGTGAGTATTGAAAAGCGGATGATGAAAGTTGAAACCAGAATAGTTTCAGGTTTGATGAGTCACAGAAATAGTGCAACGCCCATGTGTTATATAATTCAACCAATATTGATTGACATATGATGCATCCTTTGATATATTTTAAGAACAATAAAATATATCACCCCATCCTTGTTATGAAGTACAACAAAATCTATAATTTTTTATAATCGATAGATTTGACTTGTGAATAATTAGGGGGAGTGATCGCACCGAATTGATCTTATCATGGATAAAAATCCTGTCCGCATTGTCATACTTGATAATCACGCCCTGGTAAGAGCGGGATTACGCCTAATAATCGAACAACAACCGGGGATGGACGTGATCGGTGAGGCAGGGAATCTTATCGATGGGTTGGAGATCATTTCAAGTCAAAAACCTGATATTGTTTTGCTAGAGTTGAACCTAACAGAACAGGCAAGCTCAGATGTCATTTCACAAATAATCAAAGCCTCTGATACGTCACGCTTAATCTTGGTGACAGGTACCAGTAACTCGTTAATAAACCAACAGGCAGTTGAGAATGGTGTAATGGGAGTAGTATTTAAGTCTCAATCACCTGAGATTTTATTAAAAGCAATTGAGAAGGTTTATGCAGGAGAAGTCTGGCTAGAACGTTTAGTGATTGCTAATGTTCTCTCCCGCCTATCTCGTAATAGTAAGTCCATTAAGATAGGCTCAGAAGTGAATAACGTTGATGAGCTAAGTGAACGAGAGAAAGAAATTGTTCGCTTGATTGGCCAGGGGTTTAAAAATAAAAAAATATCATCACAATTATGCATTAGTGAGACGACTGTGCGACACCATTTAACGTCAATTTACAGCAAATTGGGGGTTTCTGACCGGCTGGAATTATTGGTTTATGCCCATCGTTACGGCCTGGTAAAATCCGCTGATTCATAAAGATTCAGTTTCTTAATTAATCATAATCAAGCGAGAAGGTCAGAAAATTAATCTATGAAAGATTAATCAAATCCTAGAATGGCACAAATGTGCTATTAGGGTGGTCGGTTTGTGTCATGTATAGGCATAAAAAAATGGTCTATATGGGGGAAAATGTTTAGCTATTTTGACGATGCAAAATTAATGATTTTCTAATATATTATATATAAATAAACAATCTCATGAATAAACACATTAGGTTCGACGATGAAGTTCGAGGAGTGTTAGAGTGTAAAATGTATATTACTCCAGACAGACGTATAAAACCAAGAATTGATTGCGATTACCCAGCGATAGTTGAGGGG
>Ga0153915_10003795_pt1 | contig 13890 bp, 18 predicted proteins | sample Opewatmetagenome_2_FD_107003 | JGI IMG/M metagenome (GOLD analysis project Ga0153915, IMG submission 107003) | Freshwater wetland microbial communities from Ohio, USA - Open water 3 Core 3 Depth 3 metaG | ecosystem: Environmental > Aquatic > Freshwater > Wetlands | place: USA: Ohio, Lake Erie... | reverse complement strand
TACCATCACATGCCGGAGCCTGAGCCCCGGGTCGTGGGACCAGCCTGCCCGGAGGTCCACATCATCGGGCCGCAGTCCCTGCATCCCCTCTAACCACCGCGTGGAGCGGACGCGCCCAGGCGGTCGGCATTCTCACGCTGAGTGCCACCGGACGCCGGCTTGCTCGCTTGCGCGACGGCGCCTCGCCCTGCAGCTTAGGCCGCCAGGGCTCATTCCGAGTCCGCTGAAGTCAAGAAGTTCGCGTCGATCCTCTATCCTGCGTGCCTTGCACCGGTAGAGTTCAGCGACTACAAGCAGGTAGCGACCAATCAGAGTACGCCGCCTCGCTAGCGTACTCCCACCGGCACCCGCCGCCCAACCACCGGATGGGGCTGGCAGGCACGGCGGTCGCTTTACCACGCCCACGACGCGGCCCGACGGTGCCAGGACGGGCTTGCCGAGCCAGGTGTAATTCTGCAGCTTACGCGAAGCCGTCCGGCTTCAGGATCGGGTGCATCTCAGGCACGCTCAGGTGCTCCGACACATCAGCGTACCACCACATCTACGACTGGAACGCTCCTCATGCGCCTCGCATGGATCGCTCTCTCGACTCTGGCGTCCTTCGCGTTCCCATCCCCCGGAACAGCCCAGGACCTCATGCCGGACGTGGAATACTTCACCGGCAAGGACAGTCTGCCGGACAAGACCAAAGGCGTCCTCATGCTGAGCGTCGAAGGCGTCAAGTTCACCACGAAGGATGGCGCCCTGATTTTCAACATCCCCATGGGCTCGATTACCCAAGTCGAGAGGTCAACCGACATTCGTGACGCCAGCGTTGGCAAGAAGCTGCTCTTTGGCAACCTCGCGGGCAGCCGCAAGCAGGAATTCATCACCATTTCTACCGAGACGAGTTCTGCGGCTGAAGCCATTGTATTCAAGCTGAAGCAAAACACCGCCGCTGGCGCTGTTGCCAAGATCAACTTCTATCGCAAGAAGGCCGGAGCCAGTGTCTCTGAGGACTCGGCCGCAACGGCCACGAAGAGCAATCCTCAGCCACCCCGGTAGCCGGCAAGACCACGGGGCCTCGAGACCATAGGCCAACCCCATGGCTCTGAGCATTCAGCGGACCCCGGGCGCGCTACTGCGGTTCCGGCGTCCCACCGGCGTCTATCAGCAGACCTTCCGCACAGCGCTGGACCGGTTGCCGGTGTTTGTCGCGGCTCTCCTGGCCGGCTCACCCCCAATCACGGCGGGCACTGTCACCGTCAAGGCGGTTGTCTTCGAGCCGCGCCATCTTGCGGCTTTTCTCGCCATGCACGGTTTGCCCCAGGAGGTTGGCCCCGAAACCACCGTCACCGCCACCAATGCCGAGGAGGTCAATGGACTGCTGGTCGCCACGCTCGCGGATTGGCTCGACTTCTACTTCCTACCCAAGCCAAACCGCTTTCTCGTATACGCCGACCATGACGAGTACACCACAGTGTTCTCGGCCCGCCGGACGGCCGTATCGCGAATTGCCACCGCGATGGGCGTCGCCGGCATTGCGGAGGTACCAGGGTTTTCGCGGGAGGCCTAGCCGCTCCCCGAAGCGTCACCTAACTACCGCATGCAGCTGGGACGCCTCCGCCATCGCTTTGCTCGGGGGACAGATAACTCGACGCAGGAGTGTTCTCTTGCGCGCGCACGTCTCGGGTCAGTCGCCACCACCACGACACATCCGCCCGTAGGCTGGGGCTTCCCGTTCCCCGGGTACCTCCATGTGTGCCGCTGCCCAGTCCCTGTCGGTCGCCATCCTGGCCGCTATCGCAATCGCCGGATGCAGCGACTCCTCCGCCCCTGCTCCGCTTGCCGAGTGCACCGGGCCGGTGGCCGTGAGCGTCGGCAGCGGTACCAAGCCCCTGATCTCGTGGTCGCCCGCCTGCCGGGCCAGCGCACTCCTGGTGGATATCCCTAACAGCGGCAACAACTACTGGTTTCTCACCACCCAGGGCGACACGAATGGGCTGCGGCCTCCGATCGTCTACGCCTCAACGCCGGCCGGCACGGTTACCCAGATAGCGCCTCTCACCCTGGCGTCCGGCACAGAGTACCGCGTCACGCTATCGCGGGCGGACGACTCGGGCCCGATCGCCACCCTGGTCATCATCGGCAACGTCACATTCACGCCCTGACCACCGCTTTCCCACCGTCTGCTTGACTTCACCCGAGCTCACCGTACCTGGAGCGGGCAGATACCACTCCGGGGGCAGCGATGACCAGCCTTCGGGAGTGATGCTTACGCTGATGGGAAGGTGACGTGGAGATGCCGCATCCTGCGATGGCGTTGGACCGGGGACAGCGGGTGCCTCAAGGCCGCTATGACGAAACCCCGATACCCATTGAGTCTTTCCAGGATCCGGTTCACCGGCTGAGTTCCGGGATCCTGGCCCGCGGTCTCGGAGGTCCCACGCCCGAACAACGCGTCTCCATCCTCGAAGAACAGCACAAACGAAGTCGCCTGAACGGGCCCAAACAATCGTTCGAGGTTCTTCTCGGTCTCCCCGATGTACTTCGAGACAATCTGGCTCAGGTTGACGCGATACAGGCTCCGCCCAAGGCTCCTCGCCACCTGCTGCGCCCCGGCCTCCAGTTGTTGAGGCGATCCGCCTCCGAGAGTAATCACCGTTGGGCCATCGACCACGGCCGTTCTGAGCGCACCAATGGCGTCGTTGTATTCCCGGCTCAGGAAGCGAGTGCTCCCGGCGTTCGCGGAGTGGTGCCGCATGAGGCCCTCGTGTCTCCCTGTTGAACGAGGCCGACCCGCCAAGTTACGGGTCAGTGTGGGCCCACGCCAGCGTCGCCTCACGCCACTCGTCCCGGGTGCTGGCTAACTACCGTATGAATCAGGCACGGTTGCCGGGAGGCTTGTCGAGCGAACCCCGGCCCTGCAGCTTATACGGGGTCACCGGCCGCAAACAGGCCCGCATGGTCGAGGCTGACCCCACGCCGCGTTCCCCCTTGGATGTCCTGGTCGCCGAGGTCCGAATGCGGCTCCGGACGTCGGGGAGACCATTCCTTGTCGCCGTGGACGGACGCAGTGGTGCCGGCAAGTCGACAATTGCGGGCCAAGCCGCGGCGATCCTGGACGCCGCGTTGGTACCGACCGATGACTTCTTTGCCGCAACGCTTACCGATCAGGCATGGTCTGAGCGCAGTCCTCCCCGACGGGTCGCCGATGCCCTCGATTGGCGCCGGCTCCGCGCGGAGGCCCTCGAGCCCCTCCTCGCGGGCCGGCCCGCCCACTGGCGGGCGTTCGATTTCGAGGCCGGCGCGCGTCCGGACGGGTCCTACGCTTTCCGGACCCTGCTCACCGAGTGCCGTCCCAGGCCAGTCGTCATCCTCGAAGGGGCATACTCCAGCCGTCCCGAACTGACGGATCTCATCGCTCTGGCCGTGCTGATCGAGACGCCCGCCCCGCTTCGCCGAGCCCGATTGGCCGCTCGCGAAGCGCCGGAGCACCTGGCCGTCTGGCATGCTCGGTGGGATGCGGCGGAGGATTACTACTTCACCAAGGTCCGCACACGGAACGCCTTCCCCCTCGTTCTGGAAGGCGTGACGAGTCCTGCGTCATCTTGAGTATTGGCATGCGCCAGTCGCTGGTTGACTGCCAACGAAGCTTCGACGCATTCGCTTGCGTGGCCGCGTCTTCGCCCGCACCTTAAGCGGGGTCGTTAGGCGCTGCTGCCCGTGATTTCGCCGGTGAGAATCCATGACCCTGGCCCAACGTCTGTCTGCCGGGCTCGCACTCATGACACTTGGCACCACGCCGCTCCAGAGCCAGGAGCGATCGATTCCCCGGGACCAGCTCCCTCCCGCGGTGGCGGCCACGGCTGCCGAGCACAGCCGACAGGGAACCGTGCTCGGGTACACTCGCGAGCAGGAGGGCGGCCAGACCTACTACGAAGTGGCCCTCCTCGTCGCCGGCCGCCATCGGGACGTCCTGATCGACTGCTCCGGGGTCGTCGTCGAGATCGAACAGGAGCTTCCGTTCGACAGCCTGCCGTCCCCTGCCCAGAGCGCCCTTCGCGCGAAGGCCGCTGGCGGCCGGATCAGGACAGTCGAGGCCCTCACGAAGAAGGGCCGCCTGGTGGCGTATGAAGCGCACCTCGGCCGCGGCGAGCGGGCACGAGAGATCCAGGTCGGACCCAAGGGCGAGACTCTCCCCCACGAACAATAGACCACATTCCCATGCACCCACCCCTTCGCTGGCTCACATACGGCGCAGTCCTGTGCCTCCTGTGCTCCTGTGGCGATTCCAGTGGGCCGAGCGCCATCACCGGTGACTTCGCGCTCGCGACCGTCAATGGCTCCACGCCCCCCGTCCTCGTCGGCAGCACGGTCAGTTGCGACGAGAGCATTGCCTCGGGAACTCTAAGCCTCACCAATGATGGTGCCTTCACACTGAGCGGTGTGGTCCAGTTCGACTGTACGCGCGCCGGCGGACAGGTCCAGACTCAGCTCGTAGGCCTGAGCGGCACCTACGCCCGCAACGGTCAGAGCCTGAGCTTCACTCTTCCCGGTCAGGGATCCATCACCGCCCGGTTCGATGGCACGACGCTAACCACGACCATTCCGGCCAGCCCATTCACATTTCCCACTGCGGTAGCGCTTGCGTTCACGCTCCAGAGTGCTCCCTGAGCCCCAGTTGCCGCGGGCCACACCTGGCTGCAAGCCCCCTATGACCCGAGTGCCGCCGAATCCTCGCCTCTGGCAATGCCCGAAGTGCCGGCGGCGCTTCGCGAACCTCCACCAGTCTCATGCCTGCGCCCGCCATACCCTCCACGCCCATTTTCGCGGCAAGGATCCCGGTATTCGGCGCCTCTATGACGAGGTTCTCGCCGCCATCCGGGTACTGGGCCCGGTCACCGTGATCCCCGAGAAGACACGCATCGCGTTCCAGGTCCGCATGTCCTTCGCCGTTGTCGTCCCCCGCCAGCGCTGGCTGGATGGCCACCTGGTTCTCGCGCGGCGCGTCGAGGACCCGCGCTTTCGGCGGGTGGAGACCTACTCGCCCCGGAATCACGTGCACGTCTTTCGCCTCAGCCGGGCCGCGGAGATCGACTCTCAGTTCCGGACCTGGCTCGCCGAAGCCTACGCCGTGGGCCGCCAGGAACACTTGCGCCGGCACAACCGATCGCAGGCGTAACTCGACGCCCCGCCTCCCCCCAGCGTGGCCTGGCAGCCCGCGCGCTTCATCAGGATGCTTCTGACTATTGCACGAGGCGAACGCGCCCGGGCCATCGGTCTCCCTGCGGGAGACACCACCAGCCGTCTGCTTGCTCGCTTGCGCGAACCGGCCTCGGCCTGCAGCTTGTGCGGGGGTGGTCAGACGGCCGTAAGTACTTCCGCGCGCCAAGGCCCGTCGGTCCCATGTTTCCAGAGCCAGTCCCTCCCTACGCTTGCGTTCAGGCCACTGTGCGTGCCGGCGCCCAGGCGACCGCGCCTTGGGGCCTCGGTCTCCTTGCCATCCTGCTCTGGGCTCCGTCGACCCTCGCCGCCCAGCGTCCCTGTCCGCAATCCCCGTTTCCACGCATCACCTCGGAAGGCACCTCACCGTTGGTCCTCGTCGCACGGCTGACGGGAGTCATCCTGGACCGCGAGCCGCCGGACGAGGGTGCCCGGCCCTATGTCAACTTGCAGCACGCGATCCTCACCTACCAGCCGCTCGCGGAACTGCTCGGCCACCGCGAGGACGGCAATCACGACTTCAACGGAGAGTTGCCCAGGTTGGGCGGCCTGGACTGGACCGTGGGAACCACCTACCTCCTCGTCCTTGTCCCACTGCTCGATTCCATCCCGGCCAAACGGGCCACGTACTGGACGGCAGCGTGCTATGGAACCCAGGTGGTTACAGGCGTCGACGAGGCGAAGCGTATCCTCGCAGGCGCTCGGAAACCCTGAGATGCAGGCTGGCGACGGGCTGACTGCCCACATGAGGCTGAGACGCCCCCCTCTGGTCGTACCTCTGCTCGACTGCCGCACGAACCTGACCGTACGCAGCCGTCGCCTTGCGACACCCCACTGGCGCCCCGTCGTTGGCTGGGCGGGCTCGCCGAGCCGGCGGCGGCTCGCCAGCCTCCACCAGGTCATTCGACGGGTGCACCACCACTATTCTTCACCCCATGCCGCCCGACCCACCTCCTGCGGAGACGCCCGACGTCCAGATGGAGCCAGGCCTTTCGGTTGGCCAATGGCTCTTCGAGCACCTCAACGAGCACTATGTCATCGAGAGAGAGCCGTGGGCGACGGACCGCGCCGCCCGCGTCCTCGCGCGTCTTGACGCCGTTCGCCCGGCAGGGCGTCGGCTCTCCGTGGTGATCCCCTGGCTCCGTGCCGTTACCGCATTCACGGCCCCCGGCCCATACATCTTCTTCTCCCGTTCCCTCTACCAGCTGTGCCCCGACGATGAGACCTCCGCGTTCGTCATCGCCCACGAGATGGCCCATCACGATCTGGGTCACCTCCGCACCTTCCCGCCGTGGCTTGGGCGTCTGGCCCGTGCCAGGGGAGTTGACCTCCCGTTCCTTGTCTTCCGGGCCGTCGAACGTCGACTGTATGGGCCGGAAATGGAGTGCCAGGCCGATGAGCACGCGTTGAGCCTGTGCCTGCGGGCCGGGTACGACGGGCGCCGGTGCCTGCGCTTCTTCGGCATCCTCGAGAACTACCTACTGAACATGAAGGACGAGGCAGCGGTCGTTGGCCCCGATCCCGATTCGGATGAAGAGCTCTCCCCGGATGCGCCCTTCATGACGAAGGCGCGTATTTGGGCCTGGCAGCGTGCATACGGCTACCTCCCGGTTCGGGACAGGCGCCAACGCCTGGAGCACTACCTGTACCGTGTTTCTACTGCCGACGGTGTCCGGCCTAACTAGCGTACGACTGGGGCGCGCTGCACTCGCGTTGCGCCGAGCGCGTATGGCCGGACGGTGCCCGGGATGGGCTTGCCGATGCAGGAGCGGTCCTGCAGCTTATGCGGGTCGTCAGGCCACCTCACTCAGTCCACCGGGGATTCCGGGAGCGATGCCTGTACAGTGGCGACTAGCCCGTTCACCAAGCGTCCATCAATGCGCTCGCCCTTCACCAACACGACTCGCTCGTCCCCTAATCACCTCTCAGTGGTGAAAGCCGGGCGCCTCTTTCTCACTGTTGCTTCCCTTGGTGTTCTCTCGTCTTGCCTGACCGCCTGTCGTATTCGCCCACCATCGAGCGGCTCTCCGAGTGTCCTGTTATTCGAAGGAAGCGGAACGTCACCGAACGATGTGGCCGCTATCGAGACACTCCTGGATGAGAACCATATCCGTTACGCGACTGCGAACTCAGCACGACTGAACGGGATGAGCCCATCGCAACTCAGAACATATCGTCTACTGATCGTTCCTGGCGGGAACTTTGAACAGATCGGCAATGGCCTGACATCGGGCACGACGGCGAATGTTCGCAATGCCGTAGGCGGTGGATTGAACTATCTCGGGATCTGCGCGGGGGCATTCTTTGCCGGAGCCTCCCCCTACAATGGGCTCAATCTGACGTCAGGCGTGGGGTTCAGCTTCTATGCCATCGAAGCCCAGGGCATCCACAAAGCAGCAGTGGACATTGCTGTCGCTGGGTCGCCAGCGCTTGCCCACTACTGGGAGGATGGCCCGCAGCTCACGGGCTGGGGCGCGGTGGTCGCCAAGTACCCTGACGGGACTCCTGCCATCGTTGAAGGTAGCTTCGGAGATGGATGGGTCATCCTATCTGGGATTCACCCTGAAGCACCAGAGAGTTGGCGGCGCGGAATGAACTTCACGACTCCGGCCAGCGTAGCCACCGTCTACGCTGGAACCGTGATCCGCGCAGCGCTGAACCGGACGCGGCTGGAGCATTACTGAGTCCGCAGCGTCGTTGACGCAGTGCGACGGCGCATAGCGATGCCGACTTGGCGGCAATCTGTGTTGATTGCGGGACCGGGAAGGTCATGGTCCAATGGAACACCAGTGGGAAGCGCCTCGCCTAACTTGCCCTTGGCACCAGCGACTGCTATCTGTCGCGGCGCGGGGAAGCTGAGGTCCTCGGCCAGCGGCTTGTGTGCCCGAAGGGCCAGCGGATGGAGGCCCGCTCGCTTGCGCGAACGCGCGTCGGTCCGCAGCTTATGCGGGGTCGTTAGACGGCGCTATTTCTCCACCTCTCCCATTCCCCAGCCAGCCTCATGCGTTGCCATCACGCCGCCTTACTCGGGCTCTTGTTCCTGCGCGCCGGGGCGACATCAGCCCAGATCCTCCACGTCGGTGACCTGAACACCCGGCAGATTGCAGGCCTGGACCTGGCTAAGACGGTCGTCATCTTGCAGGGAGGCATGCTGGAGGAGCACGGCCCGTACCTGCCTGCGTTCACGGACGGCTTTCTCAGCAGTCGGCTCGCTGACGCCTTAGCTGAAGGAATCACCCGACAGCTCCCCGGCTGGACGGTCCTTCGGTTCCCCGCGATCTCCGTGGGAGCGAGCGGTTCCAACGAGATTGGTGGCCACTTCACCTTTCCGGGTACCTATACCGTTCGTCCGTCGGTCCTTCGGGCGATGTTCATGGACCTGGCCACTGAGCTCGGCGAGCAGGGGTTCCGCTGGATCCTTGTGGTGCACGTCCACGGCTCGCCACTCCATATCGAGGCGATTGACGATGCCGGTGACTACTTCCACGCCACCTATAATGGCACCATGGTGAACCTGTGGGGCCTCCTCCCCGTGCTTGGCGGTTGGGGTAGTGTGCTCGGCAACCTACCCGACTCGATCAAACGCGAGGATGGCGTTTCCCTTCACGCCGGGCTTGATGAGCACAGCATGATGCTCTACCTCGATTCCTCCCTGGTGGCTTCAGACTATCGAGCGGCGCCTACCGTCGCCGGCGTCAGTTATGACTCGAGCTTCGCGGTTGCTCGGCGCCCCGGCTGGCCGGGTTACCTGGGAGCGCCACGACTGGCTACGGCCGCCCTGGGCCAGGCCATCTGGACCGGCTTCGCCACCGCGACCGTGCGAACCGCCGTAGAGATCCTCCAGGGAGCCGATCCACTGAAGTATCCCCGGTATATGACCTTTCTGCGGCAGAGCCCTCTCTATCAGCACTGGATTGCCGCTGCGGAAGGACACGATTCGGCGCAGGCGGCCCGTCAACGGTCCTGGCAGGAGGCTCGCTCTGTGCAGCGCGCGAGACCACGGTGACCGCGCAGTCTAACTACTGCCCGAGCTGACATGCCTCGGCCATCGCACTGGGGATAGACGACCAGATGGCAGTTTGCTCGCTTGCGCGGCCGCGCCTCGGCCTGCAGCTTATGCGGAGTCGTTAGGCCCATGGAGCTCCCCATGCGCAGGTTCGCTCTCCTCCTCACCCTCCTGCTTGTCCCAGAGACGGCCCTCGCCCAGAGGACCGTGTTTCGCACACTCCTGGACGGCTATGTCAGGTATCGCCCGACCGCTGCCTGGCGAGTGCTCCGCACCGTCGCGGACCGGGAGGGGGACGGCGTCCTGCTCGGTGCTCGTGACGCCGCCGATTCCGGCCTGTCGGCGCTGCTGATCGCCTACCCCCGTACCCTCCGAGGCAGTTTCGAAGCGCTGACGGATTCTCTCCTTCAGGCCCACGCCCCAGGCAACAACGCTGTTCGGACCGGGGATCGAGCCACCGATTCACTCCGCGTTGTACTCTGGACCGCCGATAGTCCATCCGGTCGTCTCCTTGCCATCGACCGCCTCGTTCTCCTGCCCAAGGCTGTGGTCTACGCCCGCGTGGCGATGCCGGCGATTCCCCCGGCCGACCCGGACCAGATTCCGCTTCGGCTGGAGGTCATCGACGACCTCCTGACCACCATCCATGCCGACGGGCGGGTTCTGTTCCCGTCCGGGGCCCAGTTCGCGATTAAGGTCTTCTAGGACGCGGCTATGGTCACGATCTCCGTTGAAGGCTCCGAGCTCATCCTCGAAGTGGAAGGCCTCGACAAACTCTGGAGCCTCCGCAGCCGCCTCCACATTCCCCTCGCCCATGTCCGAAGCGTTCGGCCCGAGCCCGAGGAGGCTCGCCGCTGGTTTCACGGTCTCAAGCTCGCTGGCTCGAATATTCCTGGGGTCCTTACCGCGGGGACATTTTATCAGACAGGAGGTCTGGTCTTCTGGGACGTGCATGACCCCGAGAGAGCCATCGCCCTGGAATTGGCGGATGAACGTTACCAGCGTCTCGTCATCGAGGTCGCGGATCCTCCGGCCGCCATTCGGCTCGTCGAGAATCACCTGAAGCGACCGAAAGCCTGACGATGTCCACCTTTGGCCCTGGGGCGGATTCGGCCGGTGGTCGGCTGAATGAACGGCGGGGTCGTCGCGCGTGCGGCCGCCCTTCGGCGGCCCGAATACAGCGGGTGGCTCCCGGGACCGGCCTGTCGACCGTGCGGCGCGCCACGCTTCTGCCGGGTCGTTAGAGGCGGTTTCATCTCTTCACTCACTCCATGCTCACATGTTCCTATGGTCCGCGACCGGACCAGGTCGGAGATCTCTACCTCCCCGAGGTCCACCAGGCGCCCCTGGTCTGCCTCTTCCACGGCGGCTTCTGGCGTATGCCCTATGGTCGGGACGAGCTGGCCCCGATGGCCGTCGATCTCCAAGAGCGTGGCTATGCCGTCTGGAATCTCGAGTACCACCGTGTCGCCCCGGGCGTCGCTGGATGGCCCACGACCTTTCAGGACATCGACGACCTGCTCGCCTACCTGCCAGCCCTCCAGCAAGCCCACCCCGTGGTCGATCTGCGGCGGATGCTCTTCGCTGGCCACTCCGCAGGAGGCCATCTGGCCTTCTGGGCCGCCTCCCGGCTGGATCGCGCCTCCCTGCCGCGCACGTCTGCTACCGTCATTGGGCTCGCCCCTCTCCTGGACCTCGTCGCCGCCCACGCCGCTGGGCTGGGCACTCATGCCGTTGAGGCGTTCCTGGGCGCCTCTCTCGCTGCGGTCCCGGATCGCTATGAGTTGGCGTCCCCGAGATGCCTGCTCCCTCTGCATGTCCGTCAGTACGTGCTCCATGGAGATGCGGATGCCGCCGTCCCCTTCGAGCACTCTCGGTCCTATGTTGACGACGCCCAGCGGAGGGGTGACGACGCGACCCTTCTGCTATTGCCCGGCTCGGACCACATGGCGTTCCTCGATCCGGCCTCTCTCGCCTATGATGCCTTCTGTCGGTGTCTGACCCAGGCGACGCGTTCGCCCTGACACCTGCTTGCTCGCTTGCGTGAGCGCGCCTCGGCCCGCAGCTTACCGGGGTCGTTAGGCGCTCCGTGCGTGCTCGCCATCGCCAGATGCCTGAAACCAAAATGCAGTACCTCCGCGCAGCATGGCACCACACTCACCCTGATGAGCCTATCGAGGTCTATTGCGAGATAGGCCCAACTGGCTTCGAGACGCGGAAGGTCGAGCGTTTTGGGGACGGCCGACTAGGCCATGCGTTTGTCGCACGGAGGCCCATGGCAGCCGCCTCGGGACCGCGCCGCTGCCGCCCCTGGAAGAGATCGCCGCGGACCCTCAGTTCGAGCCGTACGTGATCTCAGCTTCGGAGTTCGAGGCTGTGTGGCGAACCGCCTCCGAAGCACGGCAGAGTCCGGGTGGCGCCTGACCGGCAGGGATGAGAACGAGGGGAATCGGCTGGCGCCGAGGTGCGGCAGTCGACGAGAGCACTTGGAAGAACCGGTCGGGCACAGGAGCATCCTTATCACGGGGGCACAGTGAGTCATCCAATGGCGGGTTTCATTGCGGGTGTGCTCTTCGGACTGATTTCCGTCGGAGTGATGCTGCCCATGTCTTTCGCCGAGAAACGGGCCGCGCTGACAGCCGCGTTTCTCAACCGGTTCGGCATCGGCGTGGTGATCGGGTGCGTCGAATTGGGGAGACCGGGCTGGCTTGTCGGCCTCGCATTCGGACTCCTGCTGAGTGCGCCGTCGGCCCTTATCACCAGGGCGTACGCTCCCATCCTCGGCCTCGGCAGCGTTGGTGGCGTCCTGATCGGTGGCCTCATTCACGGCTGGAGCTAGGCCCAGGGTACCGTGAGCGTTCAGACCTTTCGACCTTCGCCGAGAGGCCCCGCGTCCGGGGCGTGGGCGGCGCTTGGATGGGGTGACCCATGAGACCGAAGTCCCTCTACGCGGGTCTCTGCGTTATCGGCCTTGTACTCCCATACTCCCAGTTCCTGCCGTTCGTCCGAGAGCACGGCCTGGACCTGCGGCTACTCATCCAGGACCTCCTCGCGACTCGCGCCAGCGCCTTTTTCGCCCTGGATGTTCTGGTTTCCTCGCTGGTGCTCGTCGTCTTCCTCCGCGTCGACAGTCGCCGCCTGGGACTCAAGGGGCGTTGGGCGCCTATCCTGGCTCTACTGACCGTCGGGGTGTCGCTGGGATTGCCGCTTTACCTCTATATGCGGGAAATGCATCTCGAACAAAAGTCTGCTCCGGATACCGCCTGAGCCGACCCCGGGTCCGCGCCAGCAGGGCTCTCCGAATCGGCTGGTTCTGGCCCTTCACAACGTCCTCCCCAGGCCCGAACGCGCAGAGGCTGGTCCAGCCGCCTCCTTGTACCGCCCAACTGTGCCATGAAGCGGTCAGGGCGCGGTCGTCGCCCTGCGACTCCGCGCTCGACCGGGCGGCGGTCGGGATAGGGTTGCCGACCTGGGCGCAGCTCTGCGAGCTTGTGCATCTTCGCGAGAACGACTCCAACCAGCGACCACACCAGGCGCGCGCCCTGCCCCTGACCTCCCGGATGACGATTCGAGACCTCCTCGCCTCCAAGGGCATCGTTCTGCCCTCTCCCCCCAAGCCCGGGGGAGCTTATGAGGCCGTCCGCCTCCTGGACCGCACTGCCTACGTGGCGATTCAGTTTCCAATTCTCGATGGGAAGTCGCTCTATCGGGGTCGGCTAGGTGCAGAGGTGACAACCGAGCAGGGTTACGAGGCCGCTCGCCTGTGCGCCCTCAACGTCCTCGCCCAACTCGACCAGCTTCCTGGACTCGACCGACTCGCCGGCCTCAACCGCGTCGATGCGCAGATGCAGACTGTGGAGGGCTGGAATGACTTTCCGCGTGTCCTCGATGGCGCCTCGCATCTGTTCCTGGACGCCCTGGGGGACGTGGGCAAGCATGCCCGGACCCTGTACGGAGTCGAGAGGCTGCCCGGCAATGCAGTGATCGCCTTGACGGTGACCGCAACGATCGTTCCGGATTCACGCGACCGGGCCGACTGACTCCCGCCTCAAGCTGACACGCCTCGACCGTCGGGCCTCCTGGAGGCCGGCCACCGTCGCCCGCGCTTGCGCCGGCGCACCTGGGCCCGCAGCTTCTGCGGCGTCGTTACCTGCACACCAAGGCCGACATGGCTGATTCGTACGCCGTTACTCTGGATGCAGCGACACTGGCCGATGCCGGATTGTTGGCCAATCTCCTCGAGTTGTACATTCACGACCTCAGTCAGACATTCCCCGACATCGAACTCGGAGCTGACGGGCGCTTCGGCTACACGAGACTTCCGCTGTATTGGTCGGAGCCGGACACCCGGTTCCCATTCCTCATCAGATGCGATGCCCGTGTGGCGGGGTTCGCCCTGGCCACCCGTGGTTCGCCGGCCTCGGAGGACCCGAACGTCTTCGATGTCGCTGAGTTTTTGTGCTTCGCCGCTACCGCCGCTTCGGCGTCGGGCGTCAGGCAGCCCGCCTTCTATGGCACCATCTCCCGGGCGCGTGGACCGTTCGGGTTTCGGAGGGGAATCAACGGGCCCTTTCCCTCTGGGCCCGGGTCGTCTCGGAGTTCGGCGCCGGCGCGGCGACCGAGTCCAGGCGGCCTGGCCATCCGCATCCGTGGCGCGTGTTCTCATTCGAGAGTCTGCC
>Ga0153915_10003794_pt1 | contig 13891 bp, 12 predicted proteins | sample Opewatmetagenome_2_FD_107003 | JGI IMG/M metagenome (GOLD analysis project Ga0153915, IMG submission 107003) | Freshwater wetland microbial communities from Ohio, USA - Open water 3 Core 3 Depth 3 metaG | ecosystem: Environmental > Aquatic > Freshwater > Wetlands | place: USA: Ohio, Lake Erie... | reverse complement strand
TCGAGCGGCAGGCGCCGATCCGTAATCCGCCAGTAGCGCAGCCCACCCGCTCTCTTCTTCCGGTGGAACTCGAGATACGCCCCGTCCCCCGGGTAGCCGTAGTCCGCGCTCCAGACCTGGACGCTGGTACCCGGGTCGCGGGCGAGGACGGCGACGCGCGGACGCCCCCGCTCCGCCCGGAGGGCGTGCGCTTCGTTGGGCGAGAACCCTCGGGCAGGCGCCGTCGCGTCGAGGCGCCCCTCCTCGAAGCGATCGTCGTACGTGCCGAGAGGGACGCCGCCGGCCACGAGGTGCGTGTCCACGAAGAAGTACCGCAGGTGGTGGCGGGCGAGCACGTCCTCGAGGCCGGGCCGGATCCAGGATCGCGCGTCGCCGACCGGCCTCGACCAAGGACCGTGGGGCCGGTACGCGCATTCGGGGAGCCACACGCCCCGCGGGGCGCGCCCGAAATGCCGGCGGTAGGAGGAGATGCCGCAGCGAATCTGCGCGGCCACGGATTCGTCGCGTCCCAGGAGCGGCAGGTATCCGTGGGTCGCTGCGGAGGTGATGATTTCGATGAGGCCCGCATCCTGAAGGCGACGGAATCCCGCGACGAGGTCGCTCCCGAGGCGTCCCTCGAAATCGGTTCGGATCGTCCGATAGAACGCGGACCACGCGACGGCCTGGCGTTCCGCGGGCGCGTCCCCTTGCACGCGGAAGTCCCCGCGGTCCCGCTCGGCCTGGCCCTGCCGTTCCTCGAGGTAGGCCAGGAAACCTTCTCGGAACCTCGGGGAGGCCAGGCTCTCCGTGAGCACGGGGGTCATGCCGAAGGTCAGGCGGACGTCGGGCGCCTCGGTGGCAAGACGATCCAGCATCCGCAGGAGCGGCACATAGCATTCCGCGGCGGCCTCGTAGAGCCACGATTCCCCGTGGGGCCACCGACCATGGCCCAGGACCCAGGGAAGATGGGTGTGGAGGACGAAGACGACCGATCCCATCGGCTTGTCGACCATCGTTTCACCCATGCAACGCTCGCGCCGCTGATCTCCCGGCACAACCCGGGCCCTGCGGGAAAGCCTCTACGCACATTTGAATACGTGACCCCCCTTGGGACCGCCGGTTTCTATGAAAGTGCTTTTTGCGGCAGCGGAAGCGTACCCGCTTGCGAAGGTCGGCGGCCTCGGCGACGTGGCGGGGAGCCTTCCCAAGGCCCTCCGATCGCTCGGCCATGATGTCCGGATCGCGCTGCCCCGCTACGGAATGATCCGTAGCACAAAGGAGGACCTGGGCGCCTTTCCGGTTCGCATCGGAGGGACCACCCAGGAGGCGCATTTGCTCACCTCCAGCATCGACGGCGTCCCCGTGTACCTTGTGGACAAACCGGACCTGTATGACCGGCCGAAGGTCTACGAATACGAGGACGACGGCCAGCGGTTCGGGTTCTTCTGCAAGGCGCTCCTCGACCTCTTGCCTGCCGCGGACTTCTGGCCCGACGTGATCCACTGCAACGACTGGCATTCCGCCCTGACCCCCGCGTTCCTCCGGACGCTGTATGCGGGCGACGAGCGCTACCGCGCGATCCGGACGGCCTTCACGATCCATAACCTCCAGCACCAGGGACTGTTCGGTCGGGACCTGTTCGAATGGACGGGACTTCCGGCGGATTCGTGGGGACCCGAGGGCGTCGAGTTCTACGGACAACTGAACTTCATGAAGGCGGGCATCGTCTACGCGGACCTCGTCAACGCGGTCAGCCCCACCTATGCCAAGGAGATCCGGACGAAGGAGTGTGGGTTCGGCCTCGAGGGTCTCCTGGGCTCTCGCAGCTCGAAGCTTTCGGGCATCCTCAACGGCATCGATTACGACGTGTGGAACCCGGCCCGGGACGCCCAGATTCCTCACACGTACACGAAGTCGACGATCGACAGGAAAGCGAAAGACAAGCACGCCCTGCAGAAGGAGGCGGGGCTTCCCGCGGACCCAAAGGCCCCTCTGCTGGGCATGGTCTCTCGGATCACGGAACAAAAAGGGCTCGACATCCTCCTTCCGGCGCTCCCCCGGATCCTCGAGCTGCGTGCCCAGGCGGTCATCCTGGGCACCGGGGAGAAGAAGTACGAGGACCTTCTCGCGGAGCTCTCCAAGGGCGCGGACAACCTCGTGGCGTACCTCAAGTACGATGAGGCCCTCGCGCACCGGATCTACGCGGGTTCCGACTTCTTCCTCATGCCCTCCAGGTTCGAGCCTTGCGGGCTTGGGCAGATGATCAGCCTGCGGTACGGGACCGTGCCCATCGTGCGCGCGACGGGCGGGCTCGTGGACACCGTCACGGACGTGACCCAGGACCCGAAGAAGGGGAACGGGTTCGTGTTCTCGGACTACGCGCCGGAGGCCCTCTTGGATGCGACCCGCCGGGCCGTGGAATTCTACCGCGGGCGGCGCGGCTGGAAGGCGTTGCGGCAGAGGGCCATGGCGTCGGATTTCTCCTGGAACAACTCCGCGGCGCAGTACGCCCGCTGGTACGAACGATCCCGGGGCGCCTAGGGCTCGAGGTTGAAGACGATCGTCTTCAGCTCGGTCATTTCGTCCACGCTGTACCCGATGCCCTCGCGGCCAATGCCGCTCGCTTTGCTCCCGCCGAAGGGGAAGAAGCCCACGCCGTGCCGGGGATAGTCGTTGACCGTGAGCCCGCCGACTTGGAGGTCGCGGGCGACCCGCCACACGCGGCGGTAGTCGTTCGTGAAGACGCACGAGTCGAGGCCATAACCCGACATCTTGCCGACCTGAAGAGCTTCCTCTTCGTCCTTGATCCGGATCACGGTGACCACGGGAGCGAAGGTCTCCTCCCGGGCGATGCGGGCCACGAACGGGACATCGTCCAGCAAGGTGGGCTCGACGTAGCACCCCCGGACGTTCCCCCCGCGCACCAGGGAGGCGCCGTTCGAAACCGCGTCCCGGATGAGGTCCTGTGCGTGCCTCGCGGCCGCGGCGTTGATCACGGGCCCGACCCGAACCCCGGGTTCGCGCGGGTCGCCCACTTTCCACTCGGCCACCTCCGCATCCAGCAGCTTGACGAAGGGGTCCGCGATCGCATCGACCGCGAGGACCGCGGAGACCGCATCGCACCGTTGCCCCGCGTTCTTCAGGGAACCCTCGACACACTTCTCCGCCGCCAAGTGCAGGTCCGCGTCGTCGAGGACGATGGCCATTCCCTTGCCCCCGAGCTCGAGGTGGAGCTTCTTGATTCCCGCGGCCCGCACGATCGCCTCCCCCACCTCCGTGCTGCCCGTGAAGGAGACCATGGCGACCCTCGAATTCGCGGCCAGGGCCTCGCCCGCGGGGGCGCCGCGTCCTGTGATGACGTTGAAGGCGCCCGAGGGAACGCCCGCCTTCTCCAGGACGCGTGCGAAGAGAAGCATGCTCAGAGGCGTGTCGCTGGCGGGCTTCAGGACCACCGCGTTCCCGGCCAAGAGCGCAGGGATGGCCTTCGCGGCCGCGATGAAGAGGGGGTAGTTGAACGGACAGATGGCCGCGACGATGCCTAGGGGTACCCGCACGACGATCGCCGCGCGTCCCCGAGCGTCCTTTGTCCACTCGCCGGGGATGAACTCCCCGGCGATCTCCCGAGACTCCTGAGCCGCCAGGGCGAGACGGTCGGCCGTGGCGCTCACCTCGCCCTCCGCGTCTTTGGGCGGCTTGCCGGCTTCCGCCGTCAGGACCATCTCGAAATCCCTCCGGTACCGGAGCAGGAGTTCTCGCGCTCGCTCGAGCAGCTCCAGGCGAGAGACGCCGGGGGTCCCCTGAATGGCCCGGCGGCCTTCCGCGGCCGCATCGACGGCGGCCTCTACGTCGGTGGCCGACGAGTCGGGAACGCGGGCAACGATGGAGTCATCAATCGGCGAGTCCACGGGAAGGGTCCCACCGCCGCTGGCGCCCACCCACAACCCATGGATGAAGACCTTGAAGGAGGGGATGCCCCCGCGGATTTCACGGATCGGCTCGAAGAAGGAGGAGAGGCTCTCAAGCATCGCGCGACCGGACGGCGTAACGGCACCCAGGCCATAGAAGCTTCGTCCAAGTCGTCAGCGCGTATCGTTGGGGGTGACCATCTACCCCCGCAAAATCGAGGCGGCGTCCTCCGGCATCACCGGGTTGATGTAGAACCCGGTGCCGCGCTCGAACCCCGCGGTCTCCGTGAGCCGCGGGGTGATCTCCACGTGCCAATGGAACCGGACCTCCTTGCGGTCGCAGGGCGCGGTGTGGATGAAGAAGTTGAAGGGAGGGTCGTCCAGGATATGGTACAGGCGACCGAGCACCTCCTTGATCATCGACGCGAGCGGGGCACGCTCGGCGTCCGTGATGTCCTCGAAGGCCATCTCGTGGGACTTCGGTAGGATCCATGTCTCGAAGGGGAAACGGGCCGCGTAGGGCGAGATCGCGACGAACGACCGATTCTCGGACACGATCCGTCGCTCCTCTTCCAGTTCGGTCTCCACGACCTCGCAATAGAGGCATGAGCCGCCGGTGGCCTCGTAGAATCGATGGAGCGCGTTGACTTCCTCGAGGAGGAGGCGCGGGATGATGGGGGTCGCGATCAGCTGGGAGTGGGGGTGTGAGATGGAGGCGCCGGCCCGTTCCCCATGGTTCTTGAAGATGAGGATGTACTTGAACCGCTTGTCCCGTGTGAGGTCGACGTACCGCTGCTTGTACGCGGTGATCACCTCCTGCATCTGGAAGTCGCTCAGGGCGGAGACGTTGCTCTCGTGCTCGGGTGTCTCCACAATGACCTCGTGGGCGCCGATGCCGCTCATGCTGTGGAACAGCTGGGTCACGTGGCGGTGGAGCTCCCCCTCGATCTGGAGGGCGGGGAAGGCGTTCGGGATGCACCGGATCCACCATCCCGGGGTGTTCGCGGTGCCATCCTTCCGGTACGCGAGGATCTCCGGCGGGGTCATGGCCTCGTGGCCGGGACAGAAGGGGCATTTCGCCTTGTCGGTGGGCCGCGTCTGGGTGTGGAAGTCCGTGGGCCGCTTCGAGCGGGCCGGGGAGAACACCACCCAGGTGTCCGTCACGTAGTCCTTCCGGAGTTCGGGCATGGGGACGCCTGTAGGGGACGCCCGTCGATGAAGGCCTCCGTATTTTAGGGTTGTGCCGTGTCCCATTCGGTTCGGAGGCTGGATGGCTCGAATCTCGCGTGATCCAGATTTCGTTTGCGGTTCGAACCCCGACCAGCGGGCTTCACTCAGCTGAGGAGGCAATCAGCCGACCAACGGCGAGCACCTCTCCTGAGGCGTCTGAGGATGGATGTGTTTACCTGGCGGGATGAGGTCTGGCTTGGACGCATGAAGCGACCTCGAGTCCAACGAGGTCGGCGGGAAAAGGGGCATGCGAAGATTCGTCGCGACCGACGGCGGAAGGAAAAGGCCCGTTTCCCGGAAATCGTGATCCTCCGTGACACTACGCCTCCGTGGGACCGCAACACAGAGATTAAGAGGAGCCAGCTCGCTATGGGAAACTTGGGGGTGGCTTGATTGCCAATCAGCAGGGACGAGTTCGACGAAGGGGCCAAGCTCAGTGATTGGGCCAAGGAAATCCATACGTTCTTGGAAACTCAATCCGGAGAGGCGTTCACGAAGATGGAGATTTTCCATGGGTTGGGGCATGAGATACCCCAAGAAGAGCGGCCACTTGTGGACCTTCTTGACTTCACCGCTGCGCTCGCAGTCCTCAATTCGGCGCTTGGAGAGCTCATGAAAGCACGGAAGGTCGAGCGTCGCAAGGTCGGTAAGGAAGAATACTACGCCTGCGCAAGGCGCAAGTAGTCGAGATAGCGAAAGGTGCCCGCCCTCGAGACAGGTGCAACTGCCCGGCGCACACAGGAAGGGATTTCCTTGGTTGTGAAGACACCCGAACAGTTCTGGGAAGAGCTCAAACGGAAGCACCAGATTGACGAGTTCTTTTTTCAGGGGGTCGATCTTGGCCGCCTTCCGAATGGCCCAATCACCGAAGTGAGGGTTGCGGCACAAGCACTCCTCGAGGCGGGAATCCGGGTATCGGCGAGTGCCATCGCGGCTGAGTTCCGGCTAAAACAGAAGTCCGTAGCCTACCTGAACCGGCATAGCGAAATTGAGGAAAGCCTAGCGGCCAACACCGGGCCTCGAGCAGGTGCCATGTTTCCGCTCTCATTCGAGGTTTCGCAATACGTGGTTGATGGGGTACTCTCGCTCATCGCGAGCGGGTTCTTCTGGGAGATGGGGGCGGATGCCTCCAAAACTCTGAAAGCTTTCTTTGCCAAACGCCTTGGAAGTAGACCTTACGTCGATGTGCTCGTGGGAGCGACGGAGGCGTTTGTTCGGGACGAGAGGCAGATCGTCGTCGAGATTGGGCGCAATCTCAAGGCACAGGGCAAGAAACAGCGGCGTCGGCCAAGGCGAGCCCGAAAGTGAAGGAAACCCTTTCGGGAACCGTCTCGCCTCGGCCGGGTACGCGGGCGTCGCTTGTTGGGCTACTCCACCTTGAGCCGAACCTAATCGTCGCCTCGGCTTGTTCTACTAGGGGCTATCGCACCCCGGGCACCGTTTCGGCGCTCGGGCGATTCTTGTGACCCCTCGCGGCGGAGCCGGATTCTTGTGCACAGGCCCCTCCGTGAGGGAGCGCGCCCAGCTCCCCCGCCGCGAAACCATTTTGTGTCGGGCGGGGCGTAGCCCAACCGAAGGCTAGCCCGAGGGGGAACCACTGATGTCCTTGGAGTCTCACCATACATGGAACCCGCAAGACGATGCCATCGCGCTCCGAATGCGCACCGAAGGTCGGTCCTTCCGAGAGATCGCCGACGAACTCGGCTGCTCTGCAAGCTCGGTCAGGACACGATTGCGGAAGCTGGATGCGCGTCGCCGCCGTGACGCCAAAAGATAATGGGCCTCGGGGCAGCCCGCACCCGTTCCCAAGGGTAGAAGTGCTCCCGGCGGGTAGTCAACCCCCCGGGAACAGCGAGGTAGCGTTCGGCCCCCCGGGGACCTCCGAACGTCCCTCGCCACCATCCGCGGCAATATGGCCAGAGCAGCCACCAGCATCAACACCCTGACCCCGTGGTCGAGATCGCTCGATAGATATCCTTTGACGCGGATTCGAGAGGAATAGAGCGCCGTCGTGCGGATTCCTCTCCGTCCGGGTCCTTGGAAGCTCGAACCTACCCTGGTGGACCAAACTCTTTTTCCCTCGATCTAGCGTTTAAGGTCCAAGACTCGGGAGGGGAACGGCCATGAACAATGTAAATGCTAAACAAATGAACGCGTTTGTCGCTGAACTGGAGCGCGACCCGGCGGTCGGGAAGAAGCACAAAGTCGTCGTGGGAGAATGGTCGTTTCCCGAGAAGACCACCCAGTTCCGCGCGACTCTGGAATACCCCCAAGGGAAGGCGGCCCTCGCCTCAGAACTTCCGCCTTTTGCGGGCGGCTGGGGAACGAGTCCCGACCCAATCCAGTACTGCTTGTACGGGCTGGCCGCATGTTTCGCGGTCACCTTCGCCGCCACGGCGACATCGAAGGGCATCGCCTTGAAGAGGCTCCGCGTGACCGCCGAGAACTGGATGGACCTCAGGAAGCAAATGGGGGTGTCGAAGGACCCCATCATCGAGCGCGTCCAGTTCACGGTCGATGCGGAGGCGGATGTATCTCGTGAGCGCCTTGAGGAGCTTCTGCGCTTGACGGAGGAGCGTTGCCCCGGGACCGAGTGCGTGACTCGCTCGATTCCCTTGAAGACCCAACTCGCTTAGACCCGGCCGGTCTGAGGGAGCAGCGTGTTTATCTTCTGATTGAGAGTACCGGGACCTCGTGGACTCCCTTGACGTCAAGATCATCCGGACAATGGGACTCCGTCCCTACGGCCACTCGCCGCAGGCCCTTGACCACCTGAAGCCATCCTTCATTGGCGCCCAACTCGGGGTAGAGCCGGAAACGGTGAAGGCGCGCCTCCTGCGGATGGAGGAGGCAGGCTTCATTCGATTCTACCAGCTCTACCCGAACTTCCGACACCTCGGGCTCCTGGCCTCTGCTTATCTGTTCCGCGTCCCGGACGAAGACCGAAAGTCAGAGGCGATCCGGAGGATTGAACCTATAGACGGCTTGGTGGAGATCCACAACTTTCTCGGGGCGGAGATGTGCGTCGACGTCTCTTATCGGACCCCAATCGAGCTGAGCAAGAAGCTTCGCCTCCTCTCCGATTTCACGGGCGACGCCGAACCCACGCCCTTGTACGAGCGGCATATGCCCGAAGTGGAGAGATCACTGAGCCGCCTCGACTGGCGCATCCTTAAGGCCCTTCGCTATCACGCCCGTCGCTCCTTGTTAGAGGTCGCTGACGAAGCCCACGCGAGCGTGCGGACCGTACGGCGCCGGTTCGACCGGATGGCAAGGGAAGGCTCCTTGTTCATTGTCCCTGCTGTCGACGCGGCCAAGGCGGCGGGGATCGTGCTGTACGAACTGCTGTTCTACACGGATCCGGGGACGGAGCGTTCCACCATGAACCGCATCCTGGAGGCGTACGCGGACCGGTACATCTACCACTACGTGCCGTCCTCTCAGGCCCTCGGCAACTTCGATATGCTGTTATATGCGGAATCGACCGGAGAAATCGAGGCCATGCGCCTGCGGGGTCGAGACGTACCTGGCGTGGCGAAGGTCGCGTCCCTCGTCTTCCGCGGCTGGACGGAGTACACGGACTGGATAGATGCAGCCATGGGGGAGCGAGCTCTTAGTTCGTGACCGAAATCACGGGTCGAGACAGGAATAAGGGACAGTCCTCACGGGAACCTGACCCGTTTTCCGTATCTGTCTTCCACAGTCCTTTCGCCCTCTGAAGGCCTGCGCCCGGGCAAGGTGATAGCGTTTGAGCAGTAAACTGATCTTTGTGTGCACCTATGGAAAGGACAACCCGGAGCGCGCGTCGCTTCCCTTCGTCGCAGCCAACGTCGCGGCCACCGCGGGCCAAGAAGCAATCGTCTTCTGCACGGTGGAAGGTGTGTGGCTCGGGACGAAGAGCGGCAGGCAGGGAATTGAATCACACGGACTACCGCCCCTGTCCAAGATCTATGCAGACTTTGTCGCGGCTGGAGGAAAGGTGTGGCTCTGCGGCGCTTGCACGAAACCCCGCAGCATTACGGACGATCAGCTGGCGGAGGGCGCAACGATCGTAGGCGCGGCCAAGCTTGTCGAAGAACTCGCGGCCGGAGCCAGCTCGGTAAGCCTCGGGTAGTTAGGAGGGACGCGAACATGGAGTCCACGCAAACCACCCCCGTGACCGCGACGGAAAAGGACGCCACATCAACCGGCAAGGCCTTCGTAGCCGCACTGGCGGATCGCGACTTCGAGAAGCTTGAGGCGTGTCTTCACCCCGAGGTGCAGTTTCGCGCCCTCATACCACCCGGGCTCAGGGAGCGCAACGGATCGACAGAAGCTGCAGCCCAGCTAAAAGCCTGGTTTTCCGGAGCGGACCGCATGGAACTCCTCCAGCAGGAAGTCTATCCCGTTTCGGAGCGCGTCCACATCAGCTACCGCTTTAGAAACCTCTACTCCGACGGCGAGACGGAGGTCATCGAGCAACACGCGTTCTGCGATGTCCACGAAGGTCTGATCGAATCGATCGATCTTCTCTGCTCCGGCTTTCTCCCTGAAACCGAGGGGTGATGCCGCGGCCGATCTTCCCCGGCACCGCTACGACTCGGGAGACTTGGGCTGCGGAAGCGGATTGCCTCAGGAATTCCGCCGCCAAGTCAGTGCCATTCCCGTCGGACATGTCCTAGAAGTCGTGACGCGAGATCCCTCGGCGAAGGAGGACCTACCCGCTCTCGCGCGCCTCTTAGGTCACGAGGTGCTTTCGGTCGGAACATCTGCGGACGGAAGCACCCTCATTGTGGTGAAACGCGGGCGCTAATGCGGGTCTGCTCCCTCCTTCGGTTTCGCGGCGGAGGACGGCCTGGCAACCCAAGAGCGTGACTTGGGCAAAGGGCCGGGCCTTCGCGGCCCTGCGGCGGCTCGCGGCCGCGCGCCGGGGGATGGGGGGCGGGCGACGGGCCCCCACGCATCCCCCACAATCCCCTGCCGCACCGTCCATGCGCCCGCTTGGGGCGTCCAACGGGAGGAGCATGCTCCTGGCGGTTAGTGGGCGTTCCAAGGCCCAATCCCGGGTGGCCCTCCAAGGGATATGCCAGTGGCATAAGAGGAAGGCGGGCGCCGCGCCTTCCGCGATTATCAGGGACAACCTAAATCACACCACAACACGGCAAGTCATTAAGTAGCGACCGTCCCCCTTCGGTATACCGAAACCGCGAGGGTGGGTGGCGGCCGGGAGGGAAGCGAACTATGGACAAGTATGAGGACACGTTGGCGGATATTCGTGGGACGCTGGGGATCGTGCCGGGCTTCATGAAGGCCTTGCCGCGCGAGGCGCTCGTTAACGAGTGGCCGAATTTCAAGCGATATGAGCTGGAGCAAACCGAGATCCCGGGCAAGTACCGGGAACTGATTGGCCTCGCGATCGCGGCGAACATCAAATGTCCGTACTGCCAGTTGTTCCACATGTCCGCAGCGAAGATGAACGGCGCGACGGAAGCGGAGCTGGCAGAAGTTGCGTTCCTCGCGAGCCTTGCGACCCGGTGGAGCGCGATGATCCACGCCCAGCACTACGACTACAACACCTTCGCCAAGGAGACCGAGCAGATCGGAGCGCACTTGCAGAAGGCCGCGGGCAAGAAGTGAAAACGCCCCGGTCCTACATGGAGGAGGCTGTCGGATGAGCGAGAGCAAGCACCTGGACACGATCCGCAAGTACTACGATGGCTGCAACCGCGGCGACATCGACCAGATGATGTCCACGTTCACGCCGGACGTGGTGCACTACTTCGTGGAAGAACCGCCCGTGCGCGGAGCCAGGGAGCTGGCGAACAAATGGGCGGGGTTCCAGCAAGAGGGCCGCGTGGCCACATGGACCGTGGACCATGGAATTGCGCAAGGAGACGAGGCGGTCATTGAGTGGACCCTGGTCTACACGCGCCCTGCCCGGTTGCCCCCGACGATCCTTCTGCGGGGCGCCGAATGGTATTTCTTCAAGGACGGGAAGATTGCCGAAATCCGGGCGTACGAGCTCGTCCCCGGAGATCACAAATGGGAGCTCGACGGCTTCCCTTACGCGGCCAAGGGCTACCCGATGCTTCCCGGGACGTGACCTCCCCAGCGCGGGCACCCAAGCCCCCGCAGGAGCATCTCTCGCCCGGTGAGCGAGACGCCGACGGAGTGAGCCGAGCGGAGCCACCGGCCTCGCATCACGACTGCAGATCTCCACCCTTCTGCACGGCAAGCCCGGAGCTGCAGGTTCTGCCTCCAACGGAGATCGGCTCTGACGAAAGAGTGCTCCCGGCGGAGAGCCTTCTTGTACAAGGGCAGACCCCCGGGCATTGGACGACCCCAGTTCGACCGCGTGTGGAAAGTCGAACCGAGCAACTCTTCCTTGGAGCCTCCGCTTGGCCAACTCACGCAGGTGTGATGCCCGGGAGAGGGTCCAACGTTCGGCCCCAGGAGTCCGAGCTTTTTCCCCCAAGACTCTTATATCGCGCTCCTGGTCACCCGCTTGGCTCTAGGAGCCATGCAGGGGAAGCGCGAATGCTGTACATGGTGGACATCAGGGCGGGCATGGAACGGGCTAACGAGGTCGATCGGGGCGAGGGACCGGGACCCGTGTTCGAGAAGATCGTCAAACGGTTCCACCCGCAGGCCGCGTGGGGCACCCCAGACGCGCGCCGGACAATCATGGTGGTCGAGCTCAAGAGTCCGGCCGATATGGCAGAGCTCATGTATGCGCTGACTTGGTTCACCGGAGGACAGCCCACGTTCACGCCAGTCATGCCGCTCGAGATGTTTGGCGAAGCCCTAGCAGCGGCGAAGCACATTGTGACTCCTCCGTGACGCGAAGCTGGTCGCGGCACTACGTGGACCGGGCGGTCAGCGATCTGAGGTTTGGCATCCCGGGGCCTACGCGGTTCGGACGCGAGGCCGGCGGAGCGATTCCCATCCCTCGCGAGCACCGAGGTACGAGGCTGTCCTCCGCCAGTCGGCGAGTAACCACGCAAAGTAGGCGGAATCCAATCCATGCTAAAAAATATCATGCTCCCGGCGGAGAGCGGGCTTGAGCAAGGACAAGCCCGACGGCTAACCCAGGTGGAACCCTCATTGTCGGCTGTGGGGACCGGAGGCCACGCAGTGAAGTTCAGACTCCATCCATGAGTTCGAATCCGCCCAAGGGCTTCGGAGTCTCGAACTTCCCGGACTACGCCCGAGGCGGCCTCTCATCCCGCTCCGTCTCGGGCATGGAGCGCGGCGCCCGCTTCCGGGGACGAATGGCCCAGTCCACTCCCACGGCCGCCGCGAACAAAACGCCGCCGAGCGAGGCCAGGGTGAGCTGGACCGTCGGAGGGAAGCCCACGTTGTAGGCGGTGACCGTCAGGGACACGTTGGACGTGTAGCCGGGGGGCATGTAAACAGGCAGCTCGGCGTAAATCCAGATGGTGTAGGCACCGGTCTGGGGGACGATGTACCACGTCGCAAAGGGTCCACTGTAGTTGTACGGCTGACCTGCGGGCTCAATGGATGGTGGGAACCCACCGCCATACTGCGGCGTGTTAGAACCCACCGGATACCAGGCCGCGGTGAAGGTGGCCGTGACGACCTCGCCCGCGACGAGGTAGACCGTGGCGGCGCGTTCCGTGCCGTAGTAGGCCGTCAGGAAATTACCCACGGAGGGGAGCTCGCTGTCCGTGAAGATCAAAGTCCTCGCTGGCGGCGTCGCGAAGCCGACGGCCGCGGCCGCAACCAGCAGAACCGTGCCCAGGAGTGCAAGCGCCACGATCGCGACCTCCAGGCGCCTCTCGGCGCGGCCAGGCAAAAGGGTCTCGACCGTGGCTGCGCCCTGCTGCGTGACTATGAAGGCGCCCGCCGCCACGATCACGAGCCCGACCAGCGCGTACGCGACGCGACGGGCTGCGTTCGCGGTCTGGTAGGACCAGTCCATGGCGCACAGCCCTGTCGCCGGGCTGGAGGTTGGGCAGCCCATTTGCGGACCGCCGAAGGCCGCAATCCCGAGAAGAATCAGTGCGAATACCGCGCCGAGGAAGCCGACCGCTCTCTCAGCGAGCCGCAACCCCTCGACCATGGCAAGCCCTTCAGCCCGCGACGCGCCTGTCACAGGATAAGCCTTGCCCCGCGGCAAGTTACTTACGTCCGAATCCGGTATGAGGGGCAACGTCAGAATCTCCGATCGAGCACGAGGTTCCCAGGGGACCCGTGCAAAGGAGGGGCGCGAGGGCGGCGGCTCAGATAACCGTCGCGGTCGTTGCAGTGGCCGCCGCGCTCGTCCTTGGTTTTATCATTGGCGCGGCATCACAATCCGCTCCCGTGCTCGAGCCGCTGCCTCCGCCCGCAGCCACTCTGCCGATGCCCATCGTCGTGCTTGCTCGGACCCTCGCCCTGCCTTTGGCCAACGTTTCCTCCTCCTTCGCGACAAACGGGGCGGTGTACTGGTCCGCTGCGTATGTCGGCGGACGGTTCACCTTTGCGTGGACTTCTCCCTTTGCAATCGACGCGTGCGCGGACGACAATTGGACCTATGCCGTGAACTTAGACAGCATCGCGGCGTGCACGTCCCAGAACGGATCCGCGGCGTGGATGAACGCGACGGCGGGCTGGATGAATTTCACCGTGCCCTCCCAGTTGGCGGTGTTCGTCTTTTGCGCCCTCTCCCCGCGCGGATTCTCCGGGCGGGTGCAGGGCGAGTACTCGATCACGACCGCCCAAGGCACCACGATCTCGAGGACGCCGCTCGATGTGGACCTCCCGCTCGGAGCGCCGGCGCCCCCGTTCGTGTGGGG
>Ga0153915_10003793_pt1 | contig 13893 bp, 8 predicted proteins | sample Opewatmetagenome_2_FD_107003 | JGI IMG/M metagenome (GOLD analysis project Ga0153915, IMG submission 107003) | Freshwater wetland microbial communities from Ohio, USA - Open water 3 Core 3 Depth 3 metaG | ecosystem: Environmental > Aquatic > Freshwater > Wetlands | place: USA: Ohio, Lake Erie... | reverse complement strand
TACACGGATGGCCTTGGCCGGCGCATCACGGTGGCCCCCGAGACGCTGGTTCGTGTCTGCGCCGCAGTGGGCGCCCCGGTCCAGCGCCCCGCCGATGCCACCGAGGCCCTGCGAGCGCGCCGCGCGAGCCGCAAGAGTGGGCTCGCGCCGCCCGTCCTCGTGGCCTGGGACGGATGACTGCCTCCCCTCGCGATCGGCGCAAGCGGCCCCGTCAGCGCCGAGATCCGGCTCGGGGGCGGCGAGGCCAGCCCGCTCCAGGTCTCCGGCACCGAGATTCGCACAGCGCGCCCCCTTCCCTTCGGCTACCACCGCCTCGCGGTCGAGGCCTCGGGCAGAACCGAGACGTGCACGGTCATCGCCGCACCGGTTCACGCGTGGCGGCGGCCGGGCTCGCAGCGGAGCTGGGGCGTCGGCACGCAACTCGCCGCCCTGCGCGCGACGCGCAGCCGCTCCGTGGGCGACCTCCGGGACCTGGAATCTCTGTGCCGCTGGGTGCGAGAGCGGGGCGCTGACCTGGTCACGGTCCTCCCCTTGTATCCCACCTTCAACGCGGAGCCGCCGGAGCCGAGCCCGTACTCCGCGGTCAGCCGCCTTTTCTGGTCCGAGCTGATTCTCGATCTGGAGGATGCCCACCGGCAGTCGGCCCCCCCCGGGACCCTGGATGTGACCCGGGCAGACGCCGAGGTGCGCTCAGCGCTGGCGGAGCATCGGGCTCCGTCACCACCGATTCCGGACCAGGAGCTGGTGCGCTACGCGCGGTTCCGCGGCACGCAGGCACGGCTGGGGAGGAACTGGCGGGCCTGGCCTGCGCGGGCCCGGGCCGGAACGCCGGAGCCCGACCATGTGGATGCCACGGAGGAGCGCTTCCATCTCGTGGCCCAGGCGCTGGTGCGCCAGCAGCTCCACGACCTCCGACAGCGCCTCGAGGAGGACGGGATGCGCCTGGGTCTGGACCTGGCGGTCGGCGTCCACCCGGACGGCTACGATCCGTGGTCCCGGCAGACCCTGTTCGGCGAAGGGATGTCGGTGGGCGCCCCTCCCGATCAGGGCTTCCCGAGCGGGCAGGACTGGGGCTTCGCCCCGGTGCTTCCCGAGGCGTCGCGCCGCGAAGGTCACCGGTACCTGGCCGCGTCCATCGCCCACCAGGCGGGCCTCGCCGGGGTGCTCCGGGTAGACCACATCATGGCATGGACTCGCCTCTATTGGATTCCCCACGGCTTCGGCCTGCACGAAGGGACCTATGTCTCGTATCCCGCCGAGGAGCTGTTCGCCATTCTCACTCTGGAGTCGAACCGCAACCGGTGCGAGGTGGTGGGCGAGAACCTCGGCAACGTCCCCCCCGAGATCTACGAGGCGCTTCCGCGCCACCGGATCTGGGGGATGTATCTGGCCGAGTTCCAGGCCTCGAAGGACCCGGGCGTCGCCCCGCCGACCGCCGCGGACATGGCCCTCGTGGGCACGCACGACACACCCACCTTCGCGGGATGGCTCGCAGGCACGGACATTGCCGAACGGGTTCACTACGGTCTCCTCGCCGAGGAGGCCGCCCCCCGGGTCCGGGCGGAACGCGCGAGGGCCGCGCGGCGCCTCTCCAGGCGGCTGGCCCGCACCCTGAAGGAGCCCCGCGCGTTGCTGGCCGAGCTGCTGGAGTGGCTCGGCCGGTCAGACAGCCCGCTGGTGGTGCCATGGCTCGAGGATCTCTGGCTCGAGGATCGTGGCGTGAACCTCCCGGGGACGCGATCGTCGGACCGCCCGAACTGGCAGCGCCCCATGCGGCGGCTCCTCGACGAGATCTTCGCCGACCCCGAGATTGACGGGCTGATCCGCCGCCTCCAGCGTGCCCGGGCGCCGGAGTGAACGGAACGCGAAAACACCACTCTTGAGGCCCAGGTCCACCATGGGATCACCAAAAGCCCCTCTCACCGCTCCCGGAGCCGTCCGGCTCAAGCCGCGCCTGACCTTCTGGGACATCTGGAACATGAGCTTCGGCTTCCTCGGGATTCAGTTCGGCTTCGCGCTGCAGAACGCGAACGTCAGCCGGATCTTCGAGACCCTGGGCGCCAAGGTGGAGAACATCCCGATCCTGTGGATCGCCGCCCCCGTGACCGGGCTCATCGTCCAGCCCATCGTCGGCTACTTTAGCGACCGCACCTGGAACCGCCTCGGCCGCCGGCGTCCTTACTTCCTTGGCGGCGCCATCCTGGCCTCGCTGGCCCTGCTCGTCATGCCGAACTCACCGGCGCTGTGGGTGGCGGCCGGCATGCTGTGGATCATGGACGCGTCCATCAACATCTCGATGGAGCCGTTCCGCGCCTTCGTGGGCGACAACCTGCCCTCTGCGCAGCGCACTACCGGGTTCGCCATGCAGAGCTTCTTCATCGGCACCGGTGCGGTCGTAGCATCCCTGCTCCCCTGGCTCCTCACCAAGGGGTTCGGGGTGAGCAACACGGCTCCCGAGGGCATGATCCCCGAGTCGGTGCGTCTCTCCTTCTACGTCGGCGCCGCGGTGTTCTTCGGCGCAGTGCTGTGGACCGTGGCGAGGTCGAAGGAGTACTCCCCCGAGGAGATGGCCTCGTTCGAGGAGAACCGGGCGCGCGAGAGCTTCGCCAGGGAGCGGCGGACGCATGCGGAATACGCGGTCAACGGCGGCCGGCAGATGCGCCTGGGCTGGATCCTCCTCGCCGCCGGTGCGCTGCTCAGCCTGTGGCTGGCCTGGGCGAGGATCTACGAGGTCATCATCCTCTCGGCCGGGATGGGGGTCGTCGGGGTGCTGCTCATCGCCAGCGGGCTCCTGCAGCGCGGCGGCCGCTACGACAACGGATTCGTCACCATCCTGAATGACTTCCAGGACATGCCGGGCACGATGAAGCAGCTGGCCTGGGTGCAGTTCTTCTCGTGGTTCGCACTGTTCGCGATGTGGATCTACACGACGGCGGGCGTCACGAGCCACATCTACCACACCACCGACACGACGTCGGCGCTCTTCAACGAGGGCGCCAACTGGGTGGGCGTCGGCTTCGGCGTCTACAATGGCGTCGCCGCCGCCGTGGCGTTCGCGATCCCTGTGCTGGCGAGGCGGACCAGCCGGAAGGGGGCCCACGCGATCTGTCTGGTGCTCGGCGCGCTGGGGCTGCTCTCCATCTTCGTCATCTCGGAGCCCCGGTATCTGCTGGCCTCGTTCGTGGGGGTCGGAATCGCCTGGGCGAGCATCCTGGCCATGCCCTATGCGATCCTGACCGGGTCGCTGCCGCCTTCGAAGCTGGGGTACTACATGGGCGTCTTCAACTTCTTCATCGTGATCCCCCAGATCACCGCGGCGGCCCTGCTGGGCTTCTTCGTCAGGCGCTTCTTCGGCGGAGAGGCCATTTGCGCCCTCATGGTCGGCGGCGCCTCGCTCATCATCGCAGCGGCGCTCACGCTGCGCGTGAGGGATCAGGACGACGCGGCAACGGCGGCATGAGCTGGCCGCCGGCCGCGGCGACGGCGCGTGCGAAGGGCTGGCTGGGCGCCTAGAACGCGCTGGCGCGCTCGGCGCGGGCGGGGCCGTCCGGTCCGCGGTATGTTGAGGGTACCGCGAGCCGATTTTCAGACCGGGCATGGAACGTCAGTCGGCGCAGCGTAGCCAGGGTGAGGGGGGCCTCCATGAGGTGGCAGGATCTTCGTCGCAGCAGCAACGTCGAGGACCGGCGCGGAATGCGCATGCCGGGCGGCCCCATCGGGGGCGGCCTCGCCCTGCTCGTCGTCGTGATCATCGCGATGGTCGCGGGCGTGGACCCGCGCCAGTTCCTCCAGGACACCGCGCTGTCGTCCGGCCAGCCGGCCCCCGCCACGGGCACGCCACAGGACGACACGATGCGGGCCTTCGTCTCGGCGATCCTCGGCAGCACCGAGGAGTCGTGGGGGGAGGTCTTCCGTTCCTCCGGCGGCACGTACCGGGAGCCCACGCTCGTGATGTACAGCGGCGCGACGCAGTCCGCGTGCGGCGTCGGGCAGGCCGCGATGGGCCCGTTCTACTGCCCGGAAGACGAGAGGGTGTACATCGATCTGTCCTTCTACGAGGAGCTGCGGAGCCGCTTTCGGGCTCCCGGCGACTTCGCACAGGCGTACGTGATCGCGCACGAGGTGGGCCACCACGTCCAGCACATGCTCGGCGTGGACGACGAGCTGCAGCGGCTGCGTGCGCGGCAGTCGGAGGGCGAGGCGAACGCCGCGTCGGTGCAGCTGGAGCTGCAGGCAGACTGCTATGCCGGCGTGTGGGCGCGCCGCGCCGAGGCGGCCCGGCCAATGCTGGAATCCGGCGACGTGGAGGAGGCGTTGGCCGCGGCGGCCGCGGTCGGCGACGACCGGCTGCAGCGACAGTCGCAGGGCACAATCTCGCCGGAGAGCTTCACGCACGGCAGCTCGGCGCAACGGGTACGCTGGTTCCGGCGGGGGCTCGACACTGGCGACCCGGGTGCCTGCGACACGTTCCGCGGGAAGCTCTGACCACGGCCGCTGCGAGGCGGGCAGCGCTGGTCTCGTCATGCGTGCTGGCGGCCCGGCCGGCCTCGGCGACCGCCTTGTCCTGCGCCCGGAGGAACACATGAGAGCCTTGACGCGCGTCGTGCTGTTCCTCGGCCTCGGCGCCTGCAGCCTCCTTTCCGCCTACATCCACCGGGCGCCTGGAGCCCAGCCGCGGCAGTCGGGGGCGGGGGCGGGCATCGCGGCGGAGGAGGCGGCCCATCCTTCGGTCTTCTGGAACAGCGCCACGGTCTACTTCCTCCTCACCGATCGCTTCCTGGACGGCGATAGCACGAACGACCACGCCCTGGGCCGTGCGCCGGACGGGGCCCTGCTGCGCAGCTTCTTGGGCGGGGACCTCAAGGGCGTGCTGCGGAAGATCGAGGAGGGGTACTTCGACAGCCTGGGCGTCAACGTTCTCTGGATGACGCCCTTCGTGGAGCAGATCCGCGGGAGCACCGACGAGGGGACGGGGAAGACGTACGCCTACCACGGCTACTGGCCCCGGGACTGGACCGCGGTGGATCCCGCGCTGGGGACCAAGGACGACCTGCGCGCGCTGGTGGACGCCGCCCATAGGCATCACATCCGCGTCCTCATGGACGCCGTCATCAACCACACGGGACCCGTGACCCCTGAGGATCCCCAGTGGCCCGACGATTGGGTGCGCACGAGTCCCCGGTGCACCTACCGGAGCTACGTCACCACGGTGGACTGCACGCTGGTGGACAACCTCCCGGACGTCCGCACCGATCGGGACGCACCGGTGGACCTGCCCCCGGTGCTGGTGGAGAAGTGGAGGCGCGAGGGCCGCCTGGATCAGGAGCGGGCCTCGCTGGACGCCTTCTTCCAGCGCACGGGATATCCACGGGCGCCGCGCTACTACCTCATCAAGTGGCTCACGGACTGGGTGCGCCAATTCGGGTTCGACGGCTACCGGATGGACACCGCCAAGCACTTCGAGGATGGGGTGGGCGCCGCGCTGAAGCGGGAGGCCGAGCTCGCGTTCGGGGACTGGAGGCGCGCCCATCCCACGCAGGCGCTGGACAGCTTGCCCTTCTACATGGTGGGCGAGGCCTATGGCTGGGACCCGAGCCAGGGCCGGCAGTTCAGCTACGGGGACAGCACGGTGGACTTCTTCGCCCACGGCTACGACGGCCTCATCAACTTCGGCTTCAAGCGTGACGCCGCTGGGCCTCCGGACAGCGTCTTCACCCGGTATTCCGCCGCGCTCCACACGGGCGCGCTCCGGGGGTTCGCGCTCCTCAACTACGTCAGCTCCCACGACGACGGGTCGCCCTACGACCTGGACCGGAAGGATCCGTTCGGCGCCGGCACCCGCCTGCTCCTCGCGCCGGGCGGCGCCCAGATCTACTACGGGGACGAGCTGGCCCGGCCCCTCAGGGTCGCGGGTGCCCAGGGCGACGCCAACCTCCGCTCGCTCATGAACTGGGCGGATCTGCGGTTCAAGGACTCCACGCGCCAGATCCTGCTGCATTGGCGGAAGCTGGGCCTGTTCCGGCGGGCCCACCCCGCCGTGGGGTCGGGCGTGCATCGGACGCTCCAGGCGAACCCGTTCATCTTCAGCCGCACCCTCCTGACCGACAATATCGACGATCGGGTGCTGGTGGCGATGGACCAGCCGAAGGGCGCGAAGAGCGTCCCCCTCTTCGGCGTGTGGCCCGACGGCGCCGCGCTGGTGGACGCCTACTCGGGGGAGATCGGTACCGTGAGCAAGGGTGCGGTCGCCCTCAACACCCCGTTCGACCTGGTGCTCCTGAGCCAGCGCCCCGCAGTGGAGAACGACACTGTCGTCGTCTACGTCACCAACAACTACGAGATCCCCATGGAGGTGTACGTGGCCGGGTCCGGCACGGACTACCGCATGGGGACGGTGAATCCGGGCATCGTCAGTCGTTTCGTGCTTCGCTGGGACGTGGTGGGCACCAACCGTCAGGTGGAGTTCGTGGCTCAAGCCAGCGGTTACGGGCCGCGGGTTCGGACCGGCCGGGTGTACGTCTCGCCCGGGGACATCGTGGACTTCGAGATCTCGACCCAGCTGATCGGCAGCCGCGCTGTGGTGCGGCCGTAGCGGCCGAATTGCCGTTTCACCCGTAGAGCTGCGGCAGGCCCTACTCTCTAGTTATCGCGGCGCGGATGACGCGCCGGCGCGCCCCCGTCCGAACAGGAACGTCAGCGGGTCCTCGAGGCGCGCGCGCCAGGAGGCCTCGTTGTGGGTCGCGCCCTCATATCGGCGGACCACGAAGTCACGGCCCTCGACGAGGCCTTGTTTGAGCAGCCACGCCCGCACGGCCTCGTGGGTGGGCCCGTAGGTGGAGTCGAGCCCTAGCGCGCCGTAATCGAACCAGTATCGGGTCCCCCTCGGGACTGTTAGGCCGGCCGCGATGTCGCGGATGATGTAGGGGGTCGTGTCCGGACTGCTCGCCGTAACGGCGCCGGGGAAGACCCGTGTAACCATAGCCTCGGAGAGCGGGAAATGCGTGGACATGCAGCCGCAGGCGCCAAACACGTCCGGGTGGTGCGTGACGAGATAGAAGGACAGGAGCCCGCCCATGGACGAGCCCATCACGGCCGTGTGTTCGGGCCCGGTCAGGGTGCGGAATTCCCGGTTGACCCTCGGCATCAGCTCGCTGATGAGGAAGCGGGCGTAGTCCGGCGCCCCGCGCCAGGGCGAGTACTCCCTGCCCCGTTCGGCCGAATTCCAGACGCCAACGACGATGATCGGAGGGATGACGCCCCGCTGCACGAGACGCACCACCGCATCGTCAACGCCCCAGTCCACCCCGGTGTTCGCGATGCGGGGGTCGAACAGGTTCTGCCCGTCGCTCATGTAGAGGACCGGATAGCGAGTGGACGAAGCTGAGTCGTAACCCGGCGGCAGCCAGATCTCGACGTGGCGCGCGAGGCCGAGGTACGCCGAACGCACATCCGTCCAGTAGACGAGGCGGCCCTGGACGCCCGAGCCCCGCCAGTCGGCGATGTAGTCCCGCGGGTCCTTCTTGAAGCTGGCGATTTCATGCGTGACCACGGTGTCGCGCTCAAGAACGAGCCGGTGGTTCGGCGGGACGGCGCCCGAAGGACCGAGCGCCTCCCGGTCCCAAGAGCCGAGCGTGAACTTGTACTCGAAGGTCGTGCCGGGCGGCGCCGTGACTCGAGCGGTGCGCTCCCGCCCTTCGCCCGGCATGGCGAGTCCGTCGGGACGCCACGGCCCGAGCTCGGGCAGGCTTCCGGCGAGATAGACGGTGCCCGTCCCTTCCGGCACGCGTACGTGAATGGTCGCCGTGCAGCATTGGGCGGCCGCGTCTTGGAGGAGCGGCGTACCGGACGCGCCGGCAAGGAGCGCAGCGAAGACGAGAGACAGGCGCATGGACGAATGCTCCGTGATTCGGGCAGCGACGCGCAGGCGGGAACCTACCTCGACGCGGCCCGGGTGGCCAAGGCTTGGCGCCGCCGCAATCCCGTCAGCGCGCGCCGAGCGGCGCCCGGCCAAGGCGGCGCGCGCGTCGGCCGCACAGCATCACTCGCTGCTGCGCCGGCTGAACCCAAGCAAAACCCACTCCACCTCCACGCCGTAGCTGCCTGACGAGACCGTGACGCCGTCCTCGCGCCGCAGAGAGAGCTGCAGTCGCTCCAGTCGGCCGAGTCGCGGGCGATCGCCCACTCCACCACGCCCGCCTGCGGGGCCCACCCAATAGTTCCACTCTCCCGGGAACCCCTCAGGCAGGAGAGCGCCGCGGCCGAGCGTGAAAGAAGCCAAGGGCAGCGTCGCCTCACTCCACGTGCTGTCCAGCGGGGCCTGCGTGGTCCAGCTCGTGCCGTCGTCCTCCGTCAGCGTGACGTACAGGACCTGATGCGGCCCGAGGCCGCGCAGCCGGACGTGCAGCGCGTCCGCGCCGGCGATGGTCTCCTGGCGGGCCTCGATCCGATCCCTGATCACCAGCGACGCCGTGTAGTCGGCGAGCGCCGCCCCGCTCTCGCCGGGTGGCAGCTCGAGGTGGAAGACCGGCTGGCCCGTGACGGCAGACAACGTCAGGCGGAAGAGTCCGCGCCGTCCCGCATCACCGATTCGAGTGAAGGTCAGGCGAGCGGCGTCAGCGCGGGGGGTGAACAGCGTGAGCGGCGTCCAAGCACCGACCACATCCAGCTTCCACGACGCGCTGCCGAAGTAGTCCCAGTCCCACGGCTTCAAGTGCAGGCCGCTGGGGAACGTGATGGCCGAGTCGCCGCGGAAGATTGTGATCACGAACTCGTGTGGCCCCTCCCGCAGCGCTGCCGCGGGCACGGTGGCGGCGTACAGGTAGCCGCCCGCGGGCCGCATCGCGAAGCCGCGGTAGAAGCCTCCGGCCGTCGGGCGGATGAAGAGTTCGGCCGAGTCGGGCGGCGTCGGCTCCACGACGCGAGCCCTGAGCTCGGCGTCGCGCCCCGCGAGGGCCTCGGGTGCGGCCAGCGACTGGACGGACGGAGGCAGTGAATCCGGCGGCGGCGCGTGGTACTCGGCGAAACCGACATGGCCCACGTACGCCGGCAGCGTGGTGACGTCCACGGGCCCCGCGGCGCTCAACACGTGGACGCCGGGCGTGACCGTGAACCTGCCGGACTCGGCCCGCTCCGTCCGCGGGTTGCCCGCCGTGATGGGCTGCACCGTGAACGAGGTGCCGAGGTCCGGCAACGTGACCGTCATCGGCCAGGCGCGGCCGATCGCGCGAGTCACGATCTTGTCGGGGTTGGGCGGCTCGAAGGGGTCGCCGACGGGCACCGCGTCGGGGTAGACCTCGAGACGCCAGATACCCGGCCGCACCTTATCGAGGAAGTAGATCCCTTCCCCATCGTAGGTCACGATTGGAGACGAGCCGTAGCCGGCGACGCGGCGCAGCGCGGCCGGATCGGGGGGCGGGGTGCGCGTGGCGCCGGCGTTGAGGAACGCGTCGCGCGCCACCAGCTCCCCCAAGTCGCTGTCGGCGGATAGGTGAAAGTCGCCGAACGTGGTGTTCTGCGGATATGGGCCGTACGAGCGCAGGCGCGGCAGGCGGCGCATGGCCTCGGCCGCGATGATGGCGCTCACCGCCTTGCGCGGCGTGTAGACGAGATTCAGGTAGTGGGTCTGCCAGCCCAGGTTGCGCGAGGCGGTCTCCAGCATGTCGTACGCGAACATGGCGGCGAACTGCGCGCCCACGGCGCGGAACGTCCGGGCCATCGCCGGATACATCGTGCCGGTGCGGAGGTCGGGCGAGTCGAATTCGTAGACGATGCGCGGCATGCGCGCCAGCTCCGGGCGCAGCATGTCGGGGAAGGTGTCCACCGCGCGCAGGTAGTTGCCCACCAGCTCGTGGCCCGAGACCAGGCCCGTGGGATACCAGGCGAAGGTCACGCCCTGCGCCCGCGAGCGCCGGATTGCCTCGCCGATCCGGAAGTCCTGGCTCACGTTGTAGAAGACGAGCTTCTTGCACCCCGTGCTGCGCACCGCGTCGGTGAGCGCGTTGATGTAGCGGATCGAGCCCTCGAGGTCCTCGGGGTGATGCCACGGCTCATTCACCAGCTCGATGAAGAGGATCGCGGGCTCGTTCTTGAGCGCCACACCCGTGTAGGGGTTCACGTGATCGAGGATCTGGCGCAGGTAGTTCACCTGCGCCGCGATGGCGGCGGGGTCGGTGCCCATGCGGGCTTTGCCGAAGCGCCGCCCGAAACCAGGCTCCGAGGTGTCTGCGAGCGCGTCGGGCCAGTTGGAGCCGTAGAGCTGGATGGGGCTGAAGAGCATGTAGATGCCCCGCTCCCGCGCCCTGGCGATGAGATAATCCAGCAGGTCGAGGTGGTCGTTGGCGATGAGGTTGCCGGCGCTGTCTGACGACTCCCAGTCGCCCCAGAAGGTCAGCCGCAGGCCGTCCCAGCCCATGCGGGCGAATTGAGCCATGTCCTCGTCGATCATCCGCTTCCGATCGCCATGGACGTAGCCGGCCGCGCGATAGTCGGAGGCGGTGTGGATCACGTAGTTCGCGCCGAAGAGGGCGACCTCCTGTCGGTCGTCACTCCACCGCACCACGCCCGCGCTGTCGAGATAGACGGCCCGGTTGGCGGGCGCGGGGGCTTGACCCCTCAGCGTCCGCACCGCCCCGGGCGCGGGCTGGGCGAGCGCTCCCAGGGGCAAGACAGTGAGCCAAGCCACGACTATCAGACCGAGCGTTCGACGCATGTGAAGGCTCCGAGGCACCGTGCAGCCGGTGCGGGAAGGTGCAACTCTGACGCCACCCGACGCAACAAGCGATGGGCCCGCTCCAGTGGCCTCGCTGCGCTGGCCGGACGCGGATTGAGGCGTTCATCGCCAATCGTGGCGATGACCGGGGATCATCGAGCACCCAAGCTGTGTATGTAACGGGCGCATTCTCCAGAGACATTTCGGAACTGCAGTCCCGGACTCAATCGGCGATGGATTGAGCCACAGGCAAGGCGTTTGGCCCGGAGGAGAGCATGGTCGGCAGATCCAGAATCGTCTTGGTGCTGTCCGTGTCGCTCATGTCCGCGACACTGTTGCGGTGTGGAGGAGAAGGTGGCGGGAGCGGTCCAACAGCACCGGTAATCCCCAGAATCGTCGGGACCTTCGGCTCGCCCGTCACGTTCGCGACGCATGCCGCGCTCGCCGGCTATGGCTACTCGTTCGGTCCTTCCGACGGGCAGTTCGGTGCCATCCGTGCGAGCGGTGCGACCTACACGTTCTACGGCAGCGCCGGCTCCAACGCCTCGTGCGCGGGCACGCCGAGCCTCAACGGAGAGTACACGTTCACCGGTACCCTCGATCAGGTGGCCGGCAGCAGCTGCACGCGGCTCTTCGGCCCCGGATCTGGACCGGCGGGCTGGGTCTTCGACAGCAACTATGCGGGCGGCGGCCAGGTCGTGCGTTTCGCGACTGGCGCGAACAGCGGCTGGCTCATTCCCTTCCACGCCGAGTTCCACTGGACCAACCCGGCGACGGCGGACGGCAAGTGCTACGTGTCCGGAAACTCGGGTGGGGAGGTGCCCTGCTTCTACGGGGGCATCGGGTTGGCGGTATCCACCGACGGAGGAGCGACCTTCCGGGTCGCCGGACAGGTCTTCCAGCCCAGTCAGCCGCTATCCGTCTTCAGGGGCGGCGGCACGAACATGACCGTCGGTTACGGCTCGCTGATAGTCGCCGACGCGAACGGCAAGCACCTGCCCAACCCGCCCGCGGACCCCGCCGGCGCGTACTTCTACCTGTTCTTCACCGACCGCTTGCCGGGACTGCCGGGTGTCTGCGCGACACGGTCGTGCATCGGCGTGGAACGCGCGCCGTACAACGCCGTGGTGACGGCCGTGCTCTCGGGCGACCCGCACCAGGTCGCAACCGTGTTTCACAAGTTCAACGGCGCCTCGCCCGATCCCTGGACCCAGCCGGCGACCAGCAACACGCCCGACTTGTCGGGAACCGCCGGCTCGTACGCACCGCTGTTTACCGACGAGGCCGGAGGCGTGCCCGAGGTGCTGTACGACAGCGCCGTCGGCGCGTATCTCCTCGTCTACCAGACAGCGGGCGCCACCGTGCGCGCCTCGGTCGACCTGATCCACTGGTCCGGTTCGATCGGCACATACAGCGAGCCGGGGCGCACGCTCTACTACCCGACGCTCATGGGCGAAACCGGAGATCCCACCATCGGCGGCCCGGCGCCGCGGGTCTACTTCACCAGCTTCCCCACCGACTCGTTCCCCAAGTGGTCGACGTCGGTCTTCGAGAGCGTTCCGCTCACTCTGTCGCAGGGCCCGTGAAGTCGCGATCCTTGGGGACATAGCCCGCCGCAGAGGCGGACCAAGCGCGGGACCGGCTGGGAGAGGCCGGGTCTGAAATCTGGTGGCACGCGCCGGGTATCCCGATGTTGGGAGCGCGACTTATGTTAGGGCGTCGCTGACCAACCCGGACTGGACGCCCACGCTGCGGCTGACGAGTTCGAACCGCAGTCATCAGAGAGGCGCGCTCCTGACCACCATTGAACCGACTTCGCCAGCCGACCGCGACGTGCCGCCGTCCGCGCTGGTCCTGATCGGCGCCAACCTGGTCCCGCTCGTAGGCGTGATCGCGTTCCACTGGACGATCTTCTCGATCTTCCTGCTGTACTGGTGCGAGAACGTGGTGGTCGGGGCGTTCAACGTCCTCAAGATGGCCCTGGCCGATCCGCGCAACGCCGGTGCCGATGTCCTGAAGCTGTTTCTGATCCCGTTTTTCATCGTGCACTACGGCATGTTCACGATGGTGCACGGCATTTTCGTTCTGGTACTGTTCGGCCCCGGGGGCAACGTTTCGCCCAGCCCGGCGAGGTTCCTCGCCGCGGTGAGCGATGCGGGCATCTCGTACGCAGTGCTGGCGATCGCCCTGAGCCACGGCTTCTCGTTCGTGCACAACTACCTGGCGGGGGGCGAGTTCCGGCGGACCTCGCCTCAACAGCTGATGGCCCAGCCGTACGCCCGTGTGGTGGTGCTCCATATCGCCATCCTGGCCGGCGGGTTCGCCGCCAAGGCGATGGGCGCCCCGACCGTGGCGCTCCTCGTCCTGATCGGCCTCAAGACCGCGATCGACCTCCACTCGCACCTCGCGGAGCGCCGCAAGCTGGGGATGGCGGCCGCGGCGTGAGGTGGCTGCGCGCCGCGGCCCGACCCGCCCTCACCGCGCGGGCGGGACCGCCTCCGGCGCGTCGCCCCGCCGCACCACGATCACCGCGCTCGCGTCCCGCAGCCCGTCCGCGCTGGCCGTCAGCCGGAGCACCCCCGGCTGGTCCGCGCGCAAGATGGCCAGCCCGCGCCCGTTGAACGCGTGGCGGCGGTCCGACCGGTAGGGGTCGTGGTCGCTGAGGTCGGCATTGTCGAGCGCCACGATGCTGCCGCCGGTCACCACGAAACGCACCAGGTTGTCGGCCGTGGGGACGACCGTGCCGGCGGAATCCACGATCTCGAAGCTGACGTTCGCCACGTCACCCGGCGCCGCGGCGACGGTATCGCGGTCCACCGAAAGTCGGATCGCGGCCGGCGAGCCCGCCGTGCGGACTTCGGCTTCGCCGCAGGCGGACCCGTCCCGCCGCTTGCCAACGGCCCGGAGCACGCCCGGCTGATAGGGCACATCCCAGCTCAGGTGCAGATCGTTCGTCGTCGCGTTGACGACCGGCTGCGCGTAGCTGTTCCACCCGCCGGACGTGCCCTGCGCCGGGAACTCGAGGCGCTTCTCGCCCAGGGAGCGGCCGTTGAGGAACAACTCCACGCGGTTGCAGTTCGTGTACGCCAGCACGGGGATCACCTGCCCCTCCCGGCCCCGCCAGTTCCAGTGCGGGAAGAGATGCAGCACCGGCCGGTCCGTCCACTGGCTCTGATAGAAGTAGT
>Ga0153915_10003792_pt1 | contig 13894 bp, 12 predicted proteins | sample Opewatmetagenome_2_FD_107003 | JGI IMG/M metagenome (GOLD analysis project Ga0153915, IMG submission 107003) | Freshwater wetland microbial communities from Ohio, USA - Open water 3 Core 3 Depth 3 metaG | ecosystem: Environmental > Aquatic > Freshwater > Wetlands | place: USA: Ohio, Lake Erie... | reverse complement strand
CTGGACCTCTCGATACCGGACGGGAGCCGAATACCCATTGAGGAGCGGGACCCGGACGAAGTGCGGAAGATCCGGGATGTGCCGGTTACTTCCCCGGGAACCAGGGTCGAGAATCCCGCATTCGATGTCACCCCGCACCGATATGTGAGCGCGATCATCACGGACCATGGGGTGGCCCGACCACCTTACTCGGAAAGTCTCCGCCGGCTTGCCGCGGCCGCGCCCTCATCGTGAGGCTCAGCCCATGGTAGTTCTCGGAATAGAGTCTTCGTGCGATGAAACAGCCGCAGCCCTGGTGCAGGACGGGACCCGCGTCCTATCCAGCATCGTCGCCTCGCAGATCAAGACGCACAAGAGCTACGGAGGGGTTGTGCCCGAGCTCGCGAGCCGCGAGCACCTGAAAAATATTGGCTACGTCGTGCACAAGGCTTTTCACGACGCAGGCATGCAGTACGTCGACATCGACGGGATAGCGGTGACACAGGGGCCGGGCCTCATCGGTTCCTTGTTGGTCGGCTTGTCTTTCGCGAAGGCGATGGCTTTTGCTCTGAACAAGCCACTCGTGCCGATCAATCACATCGAGGGCCACATTTTTTCGGCTTTTATCGAGAACCCGGGGATTGAGTATCCGGTTCTGGCTCTGGTGGTTTCCGGGGGCCACACGTCGTTGATCTTTTCACCGGAGCCTCTGAGCTACGAGTCGGTTGCTCGCACCAGGGACGACGCCGCTGGAGAGGCACTCGACAAGCTGTCCAAGTTTCTCGGGCTGGGGTATCCGGGCGGGCCGATCATCGACCGCCTCTCACGAAAGGGAGACGCCGGGCGCTTTCATTTCTCTATTCCAAAGATCAGCGACGGGAGCCTCGACTTCAGCTTCAGCGGCTTCAAGACCGCCGCGCTGCGGCACATAGAGCAACACCGCGTCAGGCCGCATCGCCCCGGGCGCAAGGTTTCGCCGAGAATCCTGGACCTGGTGGCGAGCTATCAGCGGGCGATCGTGGACACTCTCTTGCGGCAGACGGAGAAGGCGGCGAGCCGTTTGCAGCCCGCCACGATACTGCTTGTAGGCGGAGTTGCGTGCAACTCGCTGCTGCGCAGTGTCTTCAAACAGGCCTTCGACACCTCCAGGACCGAAGCCGGCGCTCGCCGCTCTGCCTTCCCGGTCCGCGTCTGTTACCCCTCACCCGGGCTCACGACTGACAACGCGGCGATGATCGCTGCTGCCGGGACCCCGAGACTGAGCGCCGGGGCCTATCCCCGGCTTGATCTCAACGCGTATGCTGATCTCCGCTTATGCTGAACCTACCCCGGGCATCTTCTGATGCCCGCGCAGCTATTCTTCCGGCGCCATCTGCCGATTCCATGAGGGATGGCGCCTAGCCGTGCAGCTCGAGAATGTCTCCGTCATCAAGGCAATGGTGACGTTCCACCATCTGGCCGTCAAACTTGACGGTCCGCGCAGATCGATGAGAGCTCCAGACCCGGGCGAATTTGAGGGAATACTCGAAATCGCGGTGGACCACGCGCGCAACGTCCAGAACAGTGCAGCCCCGCCTGAGCACGTAGGGCGGTGTTGACAGATCTACCTTCTTCCCCGGTGCCTTCGTGAATACCCTCACGAGTCCCAACCGGCCAAAAACCGCCTGCGGCAACCAGCTGAGACCCTCGCCGAGCGTGGCCGACACGGCTAAGATCTGGAATTTCGTTCCATAGAACTCGCGCAGGATTTGCAGGTTCTCAGCCGAAGCAGGGCCGTCGCACTTGTTGCCGATGACCAGGGTGTCGCGATAGGCCTCGGTCGCTATCTCTGTTCCAGGTTCGGGAGGAGGGGTTCCCATCAGATGAATATGCGAGCCCTGCAACAGCCTTAACACCTCCTCGACCTCGTCCAGCACGTCGTCGCTGCTCAGATCCACGATCAGGAGCGCCAGGTCCGCCGACCGGATGACGTTCCCAACCCAAGGTTCGTAAAACTCCTCCGCCACGGGAGGGAGATCAACCATCTGGATCTGGATGTTTTCGAACGGCATCATGCCGGGATGCGGGAGCCGCGTTGTGAACGGATAGTCGGCAATCTCAGGAGTGGCATGCGTGAGACGGGCCAGGAGAGACGACTTGCCGACATTGGGGGCGCCCACCAGGACTACCTGCGCTGCGCCCTCGCGTCTTACCGAATAGATGGCAGACGCCTTGGAGACGCCGTGTTTCTTCCCCATCTCGCCACTAAGCTTAGCCAGGCGGCGCTTGAGATCGGCCTGGAGCTTTTCTGTGCCCTTGTGTTTGGGTATGGTCGCCATCATTTCACGCAGGGCGTCAACCTTTTCCTGCGTTGTTGTGGCGCTCTTGAAACGCTCCTCGGCTGCCAGGTATTGGGGCGTAAGGTTCGCCGGCATCGGTGCCTTACCTCCGACACTCCGGTATTCTAACGCCGATCGTCGGGCAATCGCCAAGGAGCGATCGGTCGGGGGTGATCACCTGCCGTCGACAATCGGCAGGGGCCTCGAAACGGGCAAGTCCGAGAACCAGGCACGGACCTCGCGGGGACTCGATCTCCGGTGTTTGCGGAGTGCCTTCCGGGCCACCAGCGCCTTGGGGAGGGCATCTAGGAGAAGCGGAAAAGCGCGGAGGGAAGAGGGCTCGCGAACCAGGACGTATCCGAGTGCCGCGAGGTCACGCGCGGTGATGGGGAGTAGAAACCGCAGGTAGGTCCCCGGATCCATGTTCTTGATCCGCAGCAGGAAGCGGTTTTTAAACGAATGCATGTTGATCTCCGGCGGCAGATCGGCACGGCGCTCGGGGAGAACGCGCCTCACGTGCCGGCCCCTCGCCTCCGGGACATACAGGCACCGCCATCCCATCCACTGGGCGCGCCACGCGAGGTCGGCATCCTCTCGGTAGGCAAAGAACGACTCATCGAAATATTCGTTCCCCACGCGGATGTCGTCCAGCATCGCCCGCCTGTAGAACGCGGCCGCTCCGGAGGCTCCGAATACATACTCACATCGTCCGTACTGGCCGTGGTCGGCCTCCCCGGCTCCGCGATCAAGATGGCGCTGATTCGTCGTGAAGTACATGCCGGTGGTATCCAGAGTCTTCTCTGCAGCCTGGGGACACGATCCGACCCCGCTGGGGGACCATCTGCAGAGCCTGCCCGTGGCCGAACCGGCAGTGGGGTCTTTCTCAAGGGCCTGCACGAGGATCTCGGTATATTCGGGGTCGAGCTCCACATCGGGATTGAGAACCAGAACATATTCCGATGCCGTGGATGATATGATGCGATTATGAGCGACGCAGAAACCGACATTCCGGTTTGATGCCTCGACGCTGAGCGTGCGGCCGTGAGCGGCAGCCACTTCGAGAGATCGGTCTTTGGAAGCGTTGTCCCACAGGCGGATTTCAATGTTGCCGTAGGTCTGGGTTGCGAGACTCTTCAGACAGGCCTCGAGGTAGCGGGCAGAGTTGAATGTAACCACGCTGACCAGCACCCTGGGCTTCACCTGACCCCCTCCCGTGTACCAGCCAAGTTCCGTGCCGCACTCCAGAAAAGCCTGGCACACTCAACGCGTCCCGGGCCTTTCACAAGAGGATAAGCCAGGGACAACGTGGCGCGCAGCCGGAGCCCGGCGATGGCGAGCATCCGTACCTGGGCCGCTGCCCGTTCTCCGTGGTGCCGGGCGAAGTAGAGTGCCTGATTGCGGTGGAAGTACTCCAGAAATTCACCCCGACCCAGACTGTGGAGGCTCGACCCTCCGTGATGAATAAAACGGGCGCCAGGTACGAAGCGAATGCGCCCGCCTGCGCCGCGCAGCCTTTTGCAGAAGTCGACATCTTCAAACCAAGCCGGCCTGAAACTCTCGTCGAAGCCGCCCAGCCGTTCGAGGGCGTTCCTGCGGACCATCAGGCACGCTGCTGCCGGTTGGTCTACGTCCTGGGAGGAGTTGTAGTCGAAGTCGGAGGCGCGGTATTTGCGGGTCCAGGGATTCCGCGGCACGACCTCATCGAGGAAAAAGGTCTCGGCAAGGACACTCCCCAGGGTGGGAAACGCCCGGATATTGAATCCAACCTGCGGGGCGCCCTGAGGGTCGATGAGATTGCCGGCCGACGCCCAGATCGCCGGATTCTCTTGCAGGGGGAGGGCGAGGAGCTGGACGGATCCGGGGAGCGCCTCAGCATCTGGATTTAAAAAAAGAACAAGTTCCCCCCGGCTGCGCCGCCATCCGATGTTGTTCGCGGCTGCGAAACCGAGGTTCGTCTCGTTGCGGACGGTGACGATCCGATCGGCCAGGCGATCGGCAAATGAAAGGCTCGTGTCTTCTGAGCGATTGTCCACGACGATGACCTCGCATCCGCCGGCGTTATCGAGGAGCGCGAGGACACTCCGCTCGAGGAAGCGCCCGCTGTTCCAGTTGACAATCACGATCGAGACCCCGGGAACGCTTGTCGTCGATGTCATTGGGAATCCCGGGTCAAGGACGAACTTTCCAGCCCGACAGATCTGAACAGGCGGAAATAGAGCCTGAGGAAGAGCGATGGGCAGTCAGAAGCGGAGCAGTCGCAGTCGGCTCGAGCTGTCGCTTCGGACCGCAAAATCGCGCGCCACAGCCTCTCCACGGTGCCGGAATCCCATTGCCGACGAAGCTCATTCCGGCTGCGGAGCATGGCCGGCGTTAGCCGGAGCACGCCCACCAGCCCGCGGAGGTAGCTGAATATCCTGCCGTGCCTGATCACCCGGGCGAGCCAGAAGGCCTGGGAAAAGAGGATCATCGGGGCGCAGCGCAACAGGATCCTGGCCGGAACGCTCTTCAGCAGAACGAGTAGGGAATTGCGCGTGCGGAGGTTCACACCGAGAGGGGAAAACTCGCCGCCGCTGGTCGCGGCGCCGTGATGGTAGACCCGTGCGCCGGGCAGGTAATAGCCCCGCAGGCCTAGCGCCTGCAGTCGCAGTCCCAGTTCGACGTCTTCCATGTAGGCGAACAGCCGCTCATCGTATCCGCCGACGCGCTCGAGGACAGACTTACGGTAGAGCGCCGCGCACCCGCACGCTGCAAAGGTCTCGCTTTCCACGTCGTACTCAGGACGGTCCGGCTGCTCCTGGCCGCGGCGATAACCGATCCCGGCGCGCAGGAAGCAGTCTCCAGCGCTGTAGCCCAGTTCACGCCGCCCGAAATCTAGGATGCGGCAGGCAAGAAAAGCCGCATCCGGGTGACGGCCTATAGCGTCGGCGCACCGCGCCAGCCACTCCTCGGATACCTCCGTATCGTTGTTGAGGATTGCGATCCACTCCGCGGCGCCAGCATGGATGCCTGCATTGGCTCCGCCGGCAAAACCCAGGTTTCTCTCCTGACGGAGGATGACCGCGCTCGGCGCCGCTCGCCGTGCTGTCTCAAAGGAGTCGTCGCTCGAGCCGTTGTCCACGACCAGCACCTCGAAATCGGATCTGGTCTGCCGGACGAGCGATGAAAGGCACGCGGCAAGATACGCGGCGCCATTGTAGTTAGGGATCACCACCGAGATCAACGGTGGCTCATTCGGTTTCATCACCAGCCTGACCTTGACAGGACTTCAGCTTCCGTCCCCCGGGCAACCTGATCCCACGGGCGGTGTTCCCGGCGGCCATGCGCGCTCGAGGGCACGGACCTTGCGCTTCGGCAAAGCCCGCCCACTCCCTCCCCGGAGGCTCCTTCTGATGAGCGATGCCAAGCCTTGGTCACTCCATTTTGCTTGACTCTCAAAGAGTGTGAAAATAGCCTCGCCCTTTCTGCCGATATGATTTCATTTGAGGGATCCAAAACGCGATGAAGCTCTCCGTCGTTATACCCGTGTACAACGAAAAAAACACCCTCGGCGAAGTGCTGCGGCGCGTGCGGATGGTCGATCTGCCCAAAGAAGTCATCATCGTGGACGACTGCTCAACCGACGGCACGCGCGAGTTTCTCCAGGGGCTGACTCCTTCGGACGACCAGACGATTGTCCTCCAGCCGCGCAACGCGGGAAAGGGAGCGGCGCTCAGGGCCGGATTCCGCAGAGTGCGGGGCGACATCGTGGTCGTTCAGGACGCCGACCTCGAGTACGACCCATCCGAATACGCCATTTTGATCCAACCCATTCTTGCCGGCAAGGCGGATGTCGTCTACGGTTCGCGTTTTCTGGGGGGGCCGCACCGTGTGCTGTTGTTCTGGCATTCAGTCGGCAACAGGATCCTCACCACCCTTTCCAACATGATGACGGATCTGAACCTTACGGACATGGAGACCTGCTACAAGGTCTTTCGCGCGGATGTCCTCGAGAGGATCGAACTCCGGGAGGACCGATTCGGCTTCGAGCCTGAATTCACCGCGAAAATCGCCAGGGCCCGATGCAGGGTCTATGAAGTGCCCATTTCCTACAGTGGCCGCGACTACTCCGAAGGGAAGAAGATCGGCTGGAAAGACGGAGTGGCCGCCCTCTACTTTATTGTGAAATATCGCTTCTATAGCTGACGCACGAACCTCTGATTGAACTTTACCTCGGACTTCGACATGTACCGGAGCAACAGGAATCAGCTATTCCCCGGACAGGCTCCCAGTACTTCTTGCGGAGATGTTGAACCTGGATGACCTGCATCAAAGCACGTCCACGAATTCGCGCTTGGTGTAACGGAAGAAGGCCCCGCCGGCAACAAAGACCAGGAAGGAAACCGCAGCCAGCAGCGCCAGGTTTCTCAGATTCGGCACCGTCATGCGCAGCAGGCAGTCCCGGTAAGCCGTCACTATGTGAGCCATCGGATTCCACCGGACCAGGAAGAGAAAGTTGCGCGGGAACCTGTCGGCCGAATAGAAAATGGGCGTGAACCAGAACCAAAATGTGAGGATCACGCTGAGAACCTGGGAAACGTCGCGCACAAAAACGTTCAGGCTTGCGACCAGCCAGGAGAGGCCGAGGGTGAACATCATGAGCACCAGGAGGTAAACGGGCAAAAACAGAATAACCACGCTGACCTTCCCGATCGAGAAGAGGATGACGGCAAGCAGGATCGCGAAGCCGATCAAGTGGTTCACAAGCCCGGCGAGCATTACCGTGAGCGGAAGGATCTCGGTGGGGAAGAGCGTCCTGGTGACCAGGCTCGTGTTGTCGATTACCACGGTGCTCGAACGCTGCAGCGTGTCCTGGAAGAACAGCCAGGGCAGGATGCTGCAGAACAGGAACAGGGGAAAGCTGGTCGTGCCGCTGTCCGGCAGCGGACGAAGGCCGAAGATGATCGAAAACACGAAAGTGTAGCTCACCAGCAGGACGATGGGATGAATCACGCTCCAGAAGAAGCCCATGAACGATCCGATGTAGCGGGCTCGCAGGTCCCGAACCACGAAGTTGCGGATCAGGCCGCGCTGGACGTAGATCTTCTTGAAGAAGGTGGAGAGAATGATCCAGGGCACCAGCACCAGACGGACTCCCGCTACTGCCTTGCCTTCCGGGCTCATAGGGCGCGCATTATATCAGACACTTGTGCCGGTGGGTTCGGTGGCGATCACCAGTCAGTGAGCGCCGGTTGTATGCGGCCGTTGCCCGACAAGGCGGGTAAAGAGTCGTTCGTACCTGTCCACTACGCTGTTCCAGGAGTATTCGGAACTCGCCCTTTGCCTGGCAAGGCCACGCAGGTGAGCGAATTCCTCGGGGCAATCATTGACACGCTGCAGCCGGGCCGCGAGGTCTGACACATCGTTCCGGCTGTAGAGGATCCCCGTGTCCTGCAGCACCTCGGCGTTTTCGGGTGTAGCATTGGCCACAATCAGGCTCGCCAGCCCCATCGCCTCGATCAGCGCCGGATGCGATCCTCCGACCTCGGTTGCGTGCACGTAACATAAGGCGTTGGCCATTAATTGCCGGTATCGCACCCCGTAAATCGCGCCGGGGAAAGCGATCCGTGGATCGCGCGTTTCCCTCAGTCGACGGATATATTCTCTGGCATACGGGGCACTTCCCACGACCAGCAGCTTTCTGGGTGTCCTCACTCTCTCGAAAGCCTGCACGAGAAGGTGCGCGTTGTTTTCAGGTTCGAGCCGGCTCACGTAAAGAAAGTACTCGCGCGGCGCGAGGCCGAGTTCTTTGAGCGCGGAATCGCCGGCAGGCATTTCCGTGGACGCCCCGTAAGGAATGAACTCAGATCTGGCCCTGTAGGTGTCGCGATAGTACTGCTCGATGCATCGTGCGTCCGTAACGATCTCGTCGGCGAACACGGTCGACAGGTATTCCGATAGACGATAATAGGCCCGTCCCAGCCAGCTCCATTTCCGCCGCAGCCGCTCAATTCCGTCGACGTTTACGATGACTCGGGTTCCGAAGATCCGCGGGACCCAGGCGAAGATGCTGTTTGCGGCGTTGCAGATCAGCATCGCGTCAAAGCGGCGCGGGATGGCGTGGAGCACGGAGAGCAGTGTGTGCACGACCGTGTCAGCGTACTTCCAGGGTAATGTGGGGAGGACCGTCAGCTGGACGCCGCGGCACGACCGCAGGTCCCGCGAAACGTAATGCGAACGCCCATAGACCGTGACGTCATGCCCCCGTGCCGCCAGGCCTGCGGCACACTCCTCTGCGAAGGTTTCAAATCCGCCGTAGTTCGCCGGGATGCCGCGCGTTCCAAGGATGGCGATCTTCATGATTGTGAGGCTGTTCCCCGTGCCGGTTTTGCCTGCACGCGTTCGATAGCCGGAGCACCGGGGCTCGTCCGTTGCTTCGCCGGCTCCCCCGCAGCGACCTCCCCGCCACCCTGGAGTCGATCAATTCCCCGCACGCGAAAGGCATACGGAGCAGCCATGACAAAGAGAAAGAGGGCCAGAATCTCCGAGTCTCCGAAATTGTACTCGAAGAATCCCGAAACCATGAGCGCTACCCAGCAGCCGAGCGCGGCCGTCGCAGCCATAAGAGCCTCCCCGGATGCAGGATCCCGCCTGGAGCGAACGGAAAGTCGCCAGGCGTCCCACGCAAGCCCAAGCATGAACCACAGCCACAATAGCAGGCCCGGGATGCCGCGTTCGGCGGCGATCTGCAGCAGGTTGTTGTGCATGTGCTGGTACATCCAGTCGGGATAGTCCCCGCTCCCGCGATAACGTGGTGCCTCCCGGGCCACGTTTTTCGGGCCGACCCCGAACCAGGGGTTGTCCCTGATCAGCCGAAGGGAGGTCTCCACTAGCTCGATACGATTCCTCGTATTGGGATCTTCAGCGTGCCAGCCGGCGCGAAAGCGTTGCTGAATCCTGGCAGGGGAGAGGAAGTAGAGTGCGGGAATCAGTACTAACAACAGCAACGCCGCCCTGGGGCGCCTGAGCAGGAGCACCACCAAAATACCCGCGATCACGCCCAGCACGGCACTCCTGGTCTGCGACAGGTAGATTGCGGCGAAGATCATGGTGCCTGCCGGGATCACCCACCACTGCCTGCGCCAGTCAAAACAGACACAATATGCGGCGAGCGCCACCAGGGCCAGCATCAGCAGGCCTGAGAAGGTCATCCACTGGCCCATGAGCCCCGAAATCCGGTGCAGCAGGTCACGTTCAGGATTCGCGATGAACTGAATCAATCCCACCGCAGAGGAGACTACGGCGGCGGCGAAAACCGCCCTGTAAATCCAGGTGACCCTTCCCGCTCCTTCTGCGGCCAGCGGCACCAGCAGCAGGATGAGTAGTATGAAGAACTTCTTCGTGATCGTCAGGCCCAGGCGGACATCGGATGAGGCGACCGCGGCGAGGATGGTCCACGCGAGGAAGAGCGCCAGAACCAGGAGCATCTGGCCTAGATGGGAGAAACGGCTTGGTCGCGGCCTCAGGAAGGCCACAGCTCCGAACGATGCGACAGCGAGCATTATCTGTGACGCGGCAATGGAGAGCAGCGAAGCCGCCACGGATGCCGCCAGCGCCAGGAAGATAAGGCGTGCGGAGGTCGTCTCGAATGATCCTGGGAAGTACCCTCTCAGCGGTTCAGGCATGGGTTTCCGTAGAGACCTTCTTCGCGGTACGCAGAAGGGAATAACAGAGCTGCTCAGTTTCCTGGATCTTACGCTGCAAGGTGAAGTGCTCCTCGGCACGTTTTCTTCCCTGCACGCCCATCCGAAATGCGGCTTCAGGATCGTCAAGCAGCTGCTGGATGGCCTGGGCGAGGCTCAGGGGATCCGCCGGAGGCACCAGGAGCCCGGTTATCCCGTGCTTGACGAGCTCCGGGATGCCGCCGACATTCGTCGCAATCACCGGCAGCGAGCAGGCCATGGCAGTCAGGATCGCAGAAGAGAGCCCCTCCGAAAGGCTGGGCAACACAAACATGTCGAAAGACCGCGTGCTCTGAACGGTGCGGTCCTGGAAACCGGCAAAATTGAAACACTCGGAGAGGCCCCTATCCCGAACGAGGCATTGGAGTTCACTTCGGCACTGACCGTCCCCCACAATCACAAACTTGAGCCGGGACTGGACCGAAGGGATCATAGCTGCTGCCTCGACCAGGAATTGCAGCCCTTTCTCCGGGCTTAAGTGCGCCACTGTACCGACTACAACCCGGTCGCCAGCTTGACGAGGAGTGGGGCCGGTTCTGCGCGGGTACAGGGACATGTCGATCCCCTCGTATATTGTCCGGATCAGGGAAGGCGGTATCCCGCCGACAACCAGCTGCCGGTGGATCGACTCGGATATCGCCACGATGCAGTCGATGCCCCAGGTGTACTGAAAGCGCGTGATGGGATTGTTCCGCAGCGGGAAGTTCACCCTTCGGAACACAATCCTGGCCCGGACCGGCACAAACCGCGAGGCCACGTTCCCGGCGAGGATCGGGCGGGGAGTGTTGAACGCAAGGATATCCGGGCGGCAGTGCCAAAGGACTCGCGCTATTCGAAGCATCGCCAGCAGTCCGAACTGGAAGCGTATGACGACAGGATGCACCCGGACCCCGATGGGGCGCGCCCTCTTCTCCAGCAGCGTGCCCGGATGACAGATTAAGTGAATGGCGTGGCCACGGAGAATCAGGCCGTGCAGGAGCGTCAGAAGCTGATCCTGTCCCCCTCTCCACACACGCTCGGCATCGACGAACAGGAATGAAATCATAGAGCGATGCCTGGCATAAACTCCCGGTGGCGGCCAGGAAACCTCGGACGTCGGGCCTCAGACGCCCGAATTCAGGATCCCGCCCCCGCAAGTATTCTGAATTCTGTGGGCTGAGTTCTTTCCTGCTTCAGGTCCGGATCCCCGCTATCTGCCCGACTCGCCGCCACTAAGAATCCTCAATCTAGATTTTTACGACTTTTCCGGTCCCCTTGGGAAGAGCGTTCCTGCAGTCAACTATCAGGGGGGCCTCGCGGGCGATCAGGTCGTAGTCGAACGCACGGTGGTCGGCGACGACGACCACGCAGTCGAAGCCACGGAGATTCTCAGGGGTCAGACTCAGCGATCGCAGGTGCCCGTGGTCGAGCTTCAGTTCGGGGTTGTATGGGTCGGAGCAGGAAACCGCCGCTCCCTCTTCCTGCAGCAGACGGATTATGTCCAGAGCCGGCGACTCCCGCGTGTCGGAGATATCTCTCTTGTAAGAAATCCCGAGCACCAGGATCTTCGAACCGTTGACCGCCTTCTTGAGCCTGTTGAGCGCGCGACCAACTTTGACAGAGACGTACTCCGGCATGTTCGTGTTGATCTCGCTTGCCAGCTCAATGAAGCGTGCGTTGTAGTTCAGGAGCTTGAGCTTCCAGGAAAGGTAGAGTGGGTCGATGGGTATGCAGTGGCCGCCCAGGCCCGGACCCGGATAAAAAGGCATGAATCCGAAGGGCTTGGTTGCCGCCGCTTCTATGATTTCCCACACATCCAAATTCAGCTTGTCGCACATGATTGCGATCTCGTTGACCAGGCCGATATTCACCATGCGGAATGTGTTCTCCAGCAGTTTCACCATCTCCGCAGCCTTGGTCGAACTGACCGGTATCACACGCTCGACGACCCGCTCATACAACTGTTTGGCCAGGCGCGTACACTCGGGCGTGACGCCCCCGATGATTTTGGGCGTGTTGTGGGTGCCATAGTGAGGGTTGCCAGGATCGACGCGCTCGGGGGAAAAAGCGAGGTAGAAATCCCTGCCCACCTGCAGGCCGGCGCCAGTAAATTCGGTGAGCAGGATTTCGTCAGTTGTGCCCGGGTAGGTCGTGCTCTCAAGGACAATCAGGAGTCCTGGGTGGAGATTCTCTTTTATCCGGGCAGTCGCGTCGACTATGTATTGGATATCCGGGTCCTTGGTCTTCCGCAGCGGCGTTGGGACGCAGATGCTCACAGAATCCACCTGCTTCAGTGCCGAAAAGTCGGTCGTGGCCGTGAGCTTTCCGCCGGCGACGACCGATTTCAAGTCGGCCTCAGGCACATCCTTGATGTAGGACCTGCCCTCGCGTATGTCGCCCACTCGCCGGTCGTCCACGTCGATGCCCGCGGTCTCATAGCCAGCCTTGGCAAACTCCACGGCCAGGGGAAGGCCCACGTAGCCTAGGCCGATGATCCCGACCTTCGCTGAACGATCCAGGATCTTTTCCTGCAGTCCCATTCTACGTCTCCTTGGTTTCGCGAAACCACGCCAGCACTCGCTCCAGCCCTTCATCCAGGGATACCGCCGGTGTGTATTCCAATATGTCCCTGGCCTTGCTTACGTCCGCGACCGAATGTCGGACGTCCCCGGCCCTGGCTGCCTCATACACCGGATCGAGGCGAGTGTCTAGAATTGCGTTCAACCTCGCGACAAGCTGGTTCAGGCTCGTCTGAGTGCCGCAGCCGATATTAAACACGCCTCCCGCCGCGCGGGGATGGTTCGCTGCGCGCCAATTTGCTTCCACGACATTGTCGATGTAGGTGAAGTCACGCGTCTGCTCTCCGTCACCGTAAATCGTCGGCCTCATGCCTGCCAGCAGTCGGGTACTGAACCGGGGTATGACCGCAGCATACTCCGATCCTGGATCCTGGCGGGGGCCGAAGACATTAAAATACCGCAGGCAGACAGTCTCGAGGCCGTACAGCTTATGAAACAGGCGGCAGTACTGCTCGCAGGTGACCTTGCTCAGGGCATATGGGGAGAGGGGATGGCCCACGTGATCTTCCCGCTTGGGCAGTGTTTGGTCGTCGCCGTACACCGAAGAAGAGGACGCGACCACGACGCGGCTGATTCCGGCGTCCCGCGCAGCTATCAGAACCGAGAGCGTTCCGGTGACGTTGGAGGCATGCGTACGCGCGGGGTCGGCGACCGAGCGGGGAACTGAGGGGATTGCCGCCTGGTGAAAGACGAAACGCGCGCCCTTGAAGAGGCGGCGAAGCGTGTCGGTCTCGTTCACGTCCGTTCGCGCCACTTCAACCCGATCGGACAACTTCCTGGTCCAGCCCGCGAGATTCTGCTCCCTCCCGGTGCTGAAGTTGTCCACGACCACAACCGGATACCCCTGAGACGCAAGGCGCTCGGCTAGATTCGAGCCTATAAAACCAGCCCCGCCGGTGACGGCCATTCTTTCCATAGAGATCTCCTCGGTACACGTAGGACCCGCATCGTCAAAATAGGGGGTGTATCTTAACAGAGATAAGGACAGGAACCGGCGGGCAAAATCGAGCTTCCGCAGCCGGTCTCCCCATTGACCGAAGACATCGACCGCAGACAATGACGCGCGGACGCACTCGCGGCTCGGCGCCGCTACATGCGGAGTGGAGGCGAATTGGGGGCGAACAGCCTGATGGTTTCGTCCGAGAGCATGGCCCACAAGCCATATATCCCCAGCGCCGTCCCTAAGGGGATATTAAGAAGATGCAAAGCTGAGACGACGACCGTCAAAATCCGCGCCCAGGGGGCCATCCGGAGCAATCCGATGCCTGCCAGAACAGAGGGCACCGAGACAACGAGAAGAATGATCATGATCATGCTTCCG
>Ga0153915_10003791_pt1 | contig 13895 bp, 16 predicted proteins | sample Opewatmetagenome_2_FD_107003 | JGI IMG/M metagenome (GOLD analysis project Ga0153915, IMG submission 107003) | Freshwater wetland microbial communities from Ohio, USA - Open water 3 Core 3 Depth 3 metaG | ecosystem: Environmental > Aquatic > Freshwater > Wetlands | place: USA: Ohio, Lake Erie... | reverse complement strand
CGGCGTTCGCATCCAGGATTCGGCGCTCGTGGCCGCGGCCGTGCTCTCCGCACGCTACGTAAGCGGGAGGTTTCTGCCGGACAAGGCCGTCGACCTGATCGACGAATCCGCGTCTCGCCTGCGGATCGAGATCGACTCCATGCCGGTCGAGATCGACGAGGTCGAACGCCGCATGAAGCAGCTCGAGATCGAGCGCGCCGCACTGAAGAAGGAGTCCGATCCCGCTTCGCAGGAGCGCCTGGCCAGGCTCGAGAAGGAGCTCGCGGACCTGCGGGAACGCGGCGACGAGATGAAGGCGCACTGGCAGCGGGAGAAGGAGCGCATCGACCGGATCCGTCGGCTCACGTCGGACATCGAGGCAGCCAGGAGCGAGGCCGAGCGTGCCGAGCGCGACGGCAACCTCGAGCGCGCCGCGGAGCTTCGCTACGGGCGGCTCGTCGAGCTGACCAAGCAGACGGACGTGGAGAATGCCGAGCTCGCCGAGATCCAGCGCGACCGGAAGATGCTGAAGGAGGAGGTCGACGAGGAGGACGTCGCCGAGGTCGTCGCCAAGTGGACCGGCATCCCGGTCTCCCGTCTCATGGAAGGCGAGATGGAGAAGCTCGTCCGGATGGAGGACGCCCTCCACGAGCGCATCGTCGACCAGAACGAAGCGGTCGAGGCCGTCTCGAACGCGATCCGCCGTGCCCGTGCCGGCCTCTCCGATCCGAACCGGCCGATCGGCTCGTTCATCTTCCTTGGCCCGACCGGCGTCGGGAAGACCGAGCTCGCTCGCGCCCTCGCGGCGCTGCTCTTCGACGACGAGCGCGCGATGGTGCGGATCGACATGAGCGAGTATCAGGAGCGGCACACGGTCTCGCGGCTGATCGGGGCGCCGCCCGGCTATGTCGGCTACGAGGAGGGGGGGCAGCTCACCGAGGCCGTCCGCCGGCGTCCCTACTCGGTGGTGCTCCTCGACGAGATCGAGAAGGCGCACCCGGACGCGTTCAACGTGTTGCTGCAGCTCCTGGACGACGGGCGCCTCACCGACGGGCAGGGACGTACGGTCGACTTCCGCAACACCGTCGTCATCATGACCTCGAACCTCGGGGGCGCCGTCTTCGGCGATCCGGCGGCGTCGCCGCACGAGCGCACGGAGCGGGTGCTTGCCCAGGTCCGCGCAACGTTCCGTCCGGAGTTCGTCAATCGCGTTGACGAGATCATCGTGTTCCAGTCGCTCGGAAGGGAGGAGATCGCCCAGATCGTCGACATCCAGCTGCGCCTGCTCGGAGAGCGTCTGGAGGGGAGGAAGCTGAGCGTTCGACCGACCGACGCCGCCCGCGCGTATCTCGCCGACAAGGGGTTCGATCCCGCATACGGCGCGCGCCCGCTCAAGCGCCTGATCCAGCGCGAGGTCCAGGACGCTGTTGCGATGAAGCTGCTCGCCGGGGAGGTGCGAGAGGGCGACGCGATCGAGATCGACGCTGAGCATGGTCACCTGACGTTCCGGGCAGAGCGGTGAGCGCCGGGGACGGTTTGAACGGCGAGGGCGTCAGGCCGTAGGGTAAGGGCATGGCGGACGTGCCCACGCCCGGCGCCGGTGAGCGGCTGTTGCGGCGCAGCCGGACCGACAGAGTCATCGCCGGTGTGTGCGGGGGCGTCGGGCGCTACCTAGGCGTCGATCCGGTGCTGATCCGGATCGCGCTCGTAGTCCTCGCGGTCGCGGGCGCAGGCGGCGGCGTGCTCGTCTACATCTTCGCGTGGATCGTGATTCCCGAGGAGAAGGAGGGTGAGGCGCTCGGGCAGACCCCTCCGTCCTTCTTCGACTCGGCTCGGCTCGTCTTCGGGGGCGCGCTGATTGCGATCGGAACGATCCTGCTTCTCGAACTCGCCGTCCCGAAGGTCGGGAAGTACGTCTGGCCGCTGTCGCTCATCGCCCTCGGAGTGGCGGTCATCGTCCAGGCATCGCCGCGCCGATGAGCCGCTTTCCGGACCCACCGCCTTCGGCCGGGCGTCGGGGATTCCGGGTCGGGCGGCTGCTGGCCGGCCTCGTGATCGTCGCGTTCGGCATCGGGTGGCTTCTGGAGGCGCTCGGCGAGGCCACCGTTCCGTGGCGGGTCGTGCTGCCCGCCGCACTGATCTTGATCGGCCTCGCGCTGGTCCTGTCGGCCCGAGGCGGCGGGGAGCACGGTGGACTCATCACGCTCGGCATCCTGCTCACGGTCGTGCTGACGGTGGGAACCGTGGTGGACGTCCCCGTGCGGGGCGGCGTCGGCGAACGGCGCGAGCGGCCGGTCGCATTCATGGACCACTCCTACGACCTGGCCGTCGGGAAGCTCACGGTCGACCTGCGAGCATTGACTCGTGCCGAGTCCGGCGGGAAGGCCCGCATCGATGCGCACGTCGGGATCGGGCAGCTCGTGGTGATCGTTCCGCGACGCTCCCTGACGGTCGACGTCAGGGCTCGCGCGGGCGTGGGAGAGATCGACGTGTTCGGGGTGCGGCGCTCGGGCTTCCACGTGGACTACTCGACGCCCACGTCGGCCGAACTCGGCCCCGTCGTCGTGCTGGACGCATCCGTCGGGATCGGAGATGTGGAGGTTCGCCGTGGCTGATCGAAGGACGACGAACCGTTCGGCGCTCGTGTTCGGGATCTTCTTCATCGTCGCCGGGGTGGCGTTCCTGCTCGACCGGCTGGACGTATGGAACCTGCGCGTCCGCTATCTCGCGCCGGTGCTGCTGATCGCGATCGGGATCGCGATCCTGCTGGGCGGGCGCGGCTCCAAGTCCTCCGGCGGGTCGTAGCCCGGCTGCTTGCGTCACCTCCCTGCGAGGTGTACCGATACGTCTCGACATGCCGGTCCTGCTGATCGTACTCGTGATCGCGGTCGTCGCCGCCGGCGTGTACCTCTCCTACTACCTGAAGAAGAAGCGCCGGGAGGAGCTCGCCACCATGGCGAGACAGCTCGGCCTCGAGTTCTCCCCTGTGGACACCCAGGGGTGTCTCGGGCTTCCGTTTGCGCTGCTCACGAAGGGTGACGGGCGTGGGACCGAGAACGTGTTGTGGGGGACCTGGCAGGCGATCCCCATCCGGGAGTTCGACTACTGGTACTACGAGGAGTCGACCGACTCTGAAGGGCGTCGCACGAAGACCTACTACCGGTTCTCGTGCGCCGTGACCGAGATCGATGCTGCCTGCTCCCACCTCACGATCGACCGGGAGAACATGTTCACGCGCCTGGCCGACCACATCGGGCTGCGCGACATCGAGTTCGAGTCCGAGGAGTTCAACGAGCGTTTCAACGTGAAATCCAAGGACCGCAAGTTCGCGAACGACTTCCTCGACGCGCGCATGATTCAGTGGCTCCTGGGCGTGGAATCGGGGTTCCAGTTCGAGGTCTCGGGAACGTGGCTGCTGTGCTTCGGCAAGAAGCGCCGCCCCATGGAACTGGTCCCGCTGCTCGGCACCGTGAAGCAGTTCCGCGACCAGGTGCCCCGGGTCGTCTACGAGCTGTACGGTCCGGGCGCCAGCGGCTAGGCTGTCGTGTTGAGCGTCATCGAGAAAGGATTGCGAACATGATTGCCGTCTGGGTGATCCTCGCCATCGTGGCGATCGTCGTCGTTGGCTTCATCGTCTCGTACAACCGGTTCGTCTCGCAGAAGCAGCTCATCAAGGACTCGTGGGCGAACATCGACACGGAGTTGCGGCGGCGGTACGACCTCATCCCGAACCTCGTGGAGACCGTGAAGGGGTACGCGGCGCACGAGCGGGAGGTCTTCGAGGAGGTCGCCCGGACGCGGTCGGCCGCGGCGGCCGCCACCGGCACGCCCGCGCAGCAGGCCGCCGCCGAGGGGCCGTTCGTGGCCGCCATGCGCCAGCTGTTCGCCGTCGCCGAGAACTACCCGGACCTGAAGGCGAACCAGAACTTCCTGGCGCTCCAGCAGGAGCTCGCCAACACCGAGGACCGGCTCCAGACCGCGCGGCGCTTCTACAACGCGAACGTTCGCGACTACAACCGTCGGGTCCAGTCGTTCCCCTCGAACACCATCGCGGGGATGTTCCACTTCGAGGTGGCCGAGTTCTTCGAGATTCCGGAGGGGATCCGCGAGGCCGGCCCGCCGCAGGTGAGCTTCGCGCCGGGGTCTCCGTCGGTCTCGTTCGGTCCGCCCGGCGGAGCGCCCGCTCCCGACGCTCCGGCGGCTCCCTCGGGAGGCCCCTCGGTCCCGCCCCCGCCCCCGCCGCCCGCCGACCCGGCTCCGCCCGCGCCGACCTCCCCGACCTAGAGAGACCCGGCGCCCCCCTTGCCCAAGAGGGCGTCGAGGCGCCGCACGTCGGTCGTCAGCAGCGACCAGGCCGCGGCCCACGTCATGGCCACGGCGCCCATGCCGAGCGCCGTGACGCGCGGCCCGAAGGTCTCGGCGAGCCAGCCGGTGAGCAGGCTCGAGAGGCCGAACGTGAGCGTCACGAGCATCCCGTCGAACGCGAAGATGCGTCCGCGGATGTGGTCGGGAACGATCTTCTGGAGCCCGTAGGAGGAGAGCGTCCACTGGGCGCCGCCGCCGACGTGCGCGAGCGCCACGGCCGGCATCGCGAGCAGCAGGGCGGGTGCGAGTCCCAGCAGCGCGTAGCCCACGCCGAACGTGGCGAGCGCGACCCCGATCGCGCCGAACAGATGCCGGTCCCGCGGGCCGAGTGCCGCCCGCCCGGCGAACGGTCCGACGAGCGCCCCCACCCCGCGCGCGGCCATCAGCAGCCCGAGCCCGACGGATCCGGCGTGGTAGTCGCGCTCCGCGAGGACCGGGATCAGCACCAGCACCCCGCCGGCGACGCCCCATCCGAATTTCACCGCGAGCAGGGCGAGCACGCGGTGGTCCTTTCGCGCATACCGGACGGTCTCGACCGTCGCCTCTCGGACGCTCGGGTACTCCTCCTCCTCACGCGCTTCGGAGAAGGCACGGCGGATCCGGAAGATCAGCCAGGCCGAGGCAAGGAAGGAGGCGGCGTCGAACACGATCGCCGTGTCCAATCCGAGGACGGCGGTCACGACGCCGCCCACCGCCGCGCCGACCGCGAGCATCGTCCCCCACAGGGATCCCGAGAGCGCGTTCGCCGTGGCCAGATCGTCCTCCTCGACGAGGTTCGGAAGGGCGGCCGCCGACGCAGGCTCGAACGCCGCGCTGAACGAGGCCATGACGGCGAGCAAGACGAACGCGACCCAGACGACGGATTCGCTGCGAATGAACAGGAATCCCAGGCACAGCATGGACCGGGCCAGGTCGGACGCCACCATCAGCCGCCGCCGGTCGATCCGGTCGGCCAGCACCCCGCCTATGGGGGAGAGGAGGAAGTACGTGAGGTCCTGGGCGGCCAGGACGAGGGCCACCGCGATCGCCGAGTCCGTGAGGCGCAGGACCAGGCCGAAGAGCGCCACGAGCAGGAACCAATCGCCGCCCAGTGAGATCAGGGAGGCGACGTAGAGCCGTCGGAAGTCGCGGTTTCGGCGCAGCAGTGAGAGGCTTGCCCGCAGGCCGCCCTCACTCTCCAGGGGTTCGCGCGTCGACACGTCGATTTGCCAGACTACAGTGGCCGGCCTTCGGGCCGATTGGGGCCGGTCAAGGAGGGAAGAGACCATGTTGGAGCGGTTCACGTGGTTTCGACAGGCGGCGATGCGCTACTCGGGCGATGGGCTCACGGTCTACATCGATCCGTGGGGAACCTCGGAGCAGGACGTACCCGCGGACGTCATCTTCATCACACATGCGCACTTCGATCACTTCCAGCCCGAGGAGATCGAACGGCTGAGGAGGAGCAGGACGAAGCTCGTCGCGCCGCATGACGTCGCGAAGGAACTGTCCGGCGACGTCACGTCGGTTGCGCCGGGCGAGTCCCACGAGGTGGGAGGCGTGCGCTTCACGACCGTGCCCGCGTACAACGTTGTCGAGCACCGGCTTCGGGCGCATCCGAAGGCGAACCGCTGGGTGGGGTACGTGCTGGAGCTCGGAGGGAACCGCTACTACCACTCGGGCGACACCGACCACGCGCCGGAGCTCGAGGCGGTGCGCGCGGACGTGGCCATGGTCACGATCGGCGGCGATCCCTACACGATGGGCCCCCAGGAGGCGGCGGGGCTCGTGAAGATCATCGGCCCCAAGCTCGCCGTCCCGATGCACTTCGGGTTCGTCGTGGGGGAGCGGAGCTACGCGGACACGTTCCGCGCAGAGGTTGCCCCGATCCCGGTCGAGGTCCTCGAGCCGGTCGCGGGATGGGGACCCCCGCCGGGAGAGTAGGATCGGGGCCGCACCTTGAGCGAGGGGGAGGACGATGGATCTCGGGTACGACAAGCCGCTGTACATCTTGGCCTTCGATCACCGGGGGTCGTTCCAGAAGAAGTTCTTCGGCGTGACGGGCCAGCCGAACGCCGAGGAGACGGCGCGGATCGCCGACGCCAAGCAGGTGATCTTCGAGGGGCTGCTCCGCGCGCTCGATGAGGGCGTGTCGCGTGAGGCCGCGGGCGCGCTCATGGACGAGCAGTTCGGCGCCGACATCGCCCGCAAGGCGAAGGCCGAGGGGTTGACCTTCGCGATGCCGGTGGAGAAGAGCGGGCAGGACGAGTTCGACTACCAGTACGGCGAGGCCTTCGGCCAGCACATCGAGGAGTTCGACCCGACGTTCTCGAAGGTGCTGGTTCGCTACAACCCCGAGGGCGACGCGGAGATGAACGAGCGACAGGCGGCGCGCCTGAAGCGCCTGGGCGACTGGCTCCACGAGCATGGGCGCACGTTCCTGTTCGAGTTGCTCGTTCCGGCAGAGCCGCACCAGCTCGAGGCGGTCGGCGGCGACGCGGGCAAGTACGACACGGACGTACGGCCCGGGCTCATGAAGGACGCGATCGCTGCACTCCAGGCGGCGGGCGTCGAGCCGGACATCTGGAAGATCGAAGGGATCGACCGGCGCGAGGACTGCGAGGCCATCTCGGCCCAGACGCGAAGCGCCGGGCGCGACAAGGTCGCGTGCGTTGTGCTCGGCCGCGGGGCGGACGATGCCGCGGTCGATCATTGGCTGCGGATGGGAAGCGGCGTGCCAGGGTACATCGGTTTCGCGATCGGGCGGTCGATCTGGTGGGACCCGCTGAAGGCCTACGTCGACGGCCAATCGGGTCGCGACGAGACGTCGAAGAAGATCGCCGCCAACTACCGGCGCTTCATCGACGTGTACGAAAAGGGCTAGGGAGGGAGCCGGCATGACGGTGATCAAGACGATCGACGTGGTCGGCGTGTCGGCGGAGTCGTGGCGCGACGCCGCCCATCAGGCGCTGAACGAGGCCGCAAAGACCATTCGGCAGATCGAGGGGATGGACATCCTCGGAACCTCCGCCGTGATCGAGGACAACAAGATCAAGGAGTACCACACGCACGTTCAGATTCGCTTCCGCCTCGAGCGGTAGTCGGCGCGAGCTCGAGGTTCGCGAACAGCCGGGTGGGACGAGAACCCGCTCGGCTGCCGCTGCGGCCGCTGCGGTTCGGGTTCCCCGCGCGGATAGACTGATGCCGTCATGCCGGTTTCGATCGTCATCGGGACGCAGTGGGGCGACGAGGGGAAGGGCAAGGCCACCGACTACCTCGCCGACCAGATGGACTTCGTCGTCCGCTACCAGGGCGGGAACAACGCCGGACACACGGTCGTCGCCCAGGGCCAGGTGCTCAAGCTCCACCTGATCCCCTCGGGCATCCTGTACCCCAACCTCACGTCGGTGATCGCCGACGGCGTCGTGGTCGACCCACGGGTGCTGCTCGAGGAGATGGACATGCTCACCGGCCTCGGGATCGACGTCTTGCGCCTGGTGGTCTCGGGTAACGCGCACATGATCATGCCCTACCACCTGGAGCTGGAGAAGGTGACCGAGCGGTACCTGGGCAAGCATGCCCTCGGCACGACGAAGCGGGGGATCGGGCCGGCCTACGCCGACAAGGCGGCCCGGATCGGGCTTCGCATCCAGGACCTGTTCGATCCGAAGATCTTCCGCGAGAAGCTCGACGTCGCCCTGAAGGAGAAGAACCTCGTCCTCACGAAGGTCTACAACCGCTTGCCGCTCGAGGCCGAGAAGATCGTGGCGGACTACATGGCCTACGCGGAGCGCCTGCGGACGTACGTGGCCGACACGTCAAAGCTCCTGTACGAGGGGTTGCGCGCGGGCAAGAACATCCTGCTCGAGGGGGCGCAGGGAACCCTGCTCGACCTCGACCATGGGACGTACCCCTTCGTGACCTCCTCGAACCCGGTCGCCGGGTACGCGCTCGCGTCGGCCGGCGTAGGACCAAAGGAGGTCGAGCGCGTCATCGGGATCGCGAAGGCGTACGTGACGCGCGTGGGCGCGGGACCGTTCCCGACCGAGGACTTCGGCCCGGATGGTGAGCGTATCGGAGACGTCGGGCAGGAGTTCGGCACGACGACCGGACGCCGGCGCCGGTGCGGATGGTTCGATGCCGTGATCCTGCGCTACTCGGCCCGGCTGAACGGCCTCACGGAGCTGTTCCTCACCAAGCTCGACGTGCTCTCCGGATTCGAGCGGCTGAAGGTCTGCACGGCGTACCGCGCCGACGGGCAAACCTTCGAGGACTTCCCGCCGCACCAGTCGCTCTTCCACCGGGCCGAGCCCGTGTACGAGGAAGTCGAGGGCTGGAAGGAGCCGCTCGGCGACGCGCGGTCGTTCGACGACTTGCCGTCGACCGCGCGCGCGTACGTGCGGCGGCTCCAGGAGCTCGTCGGCGTCCGGATCGGCGTCGTCTCGGTGGGGGCGGGGCGCGAGCAGAGCCTCTCGGTTCCATGAAGGTTCTCGTCGTCGGCGGCGGCGGGCGCGAGCACGCGCTGGTCCGGAGTCTTGCGCGAAATCCCACTGTGGATCGCCTGTACGCGACGCCGGGCAACGCCGGCATCGCGCGCGAGGCCGAGTGCGTGCCCATCGCGGCCGACGACGTGGCGGGCATCGTCGAGCTCGCTGGCCGGGAGCGGATCGACCTCACGGTGGTCGGGCCCGAGGCCCCGCTCGTGGCCGGCCTGGCCGACGCCCTCGAAAGAAGCGGTCATCGCGTCTTCGGCCCCTCTCGGGACGCCGCCCGGATCGAGGGGTCGAAGGCCTGGACGAAGGAGCTGTGCGAACGTTACGCGATCCCGGCCGCCCGCTCTCGCGCGTTCGCGGAGATGGCGCCGGCGGTGGGGTACCTCGACGAGCTCGACACCCCATACGTGATCAAGGCCGACGGGCTCGCAGCCGGCAAGGGCGTGGTCATCGCGGAGGACCGCGCGACGGCGACGGCGGCGCTCGCGGCCTGCCTGGTGGACCGGGCGTTCGGGCAGGCCGGCGCGACCGTACTGGTCGAGGAGCACCTGACCGGCCCCGAGGTCTCGGCCTTCGCGCTGACCGACGGGCGCGAGGTCCTGCCCCTGGCGATGGCGCAGGATTTCAAGCGGGTCGGCGACGGCGATGCCGGTCCGAACACCGGGGGGATGGGCGCCTACTCGCCTGTGCCGTTCGTCGACGACGCTGCCGCGGCGCGGATCCAGGACGAGGTGCTCGTTCGCGCGGTCCGGGCCATGGAATCCGAGGGCGTTCACTACCGGGGCGTCCTGTTCGCGGGCTTGATGCTCACCGAGGAAGGCCCGAAGCTGCTCGAATTCAACTGCCGGTTCGGTGACCCGGAGACCGAGGTCATCCTGCCGCGCCTGCGGTCAGACCTCGGCGAGCTGCTCCTCTCGTGTGTCGAGGGCAACCTGCCGGGCTCGGGGGCCGGCTGGTCGACGGAGGCCTGCGTGACGGTCGTCCTCGCCTCCGGCGGGTATCCCGGGCCGTACGAGACCGGCTTCGAGGTCCGAGGGCTGGAAGAGGCCGAGGAGGTCCCGGCGGTCAGCGTGTTCCATTCCGGGACGGCCGAGCGAGGGGGTAGAGTGGTCACGGCTGGGGGACGCGTCCTTGCGGTCAGCGGCCTCGGCACGACGTTTGCCGAGGCGAGGGCTCGCACGTACGACGCTTGTTCCTTGATCTCCTTCGAGGGGATGCACTACCGAACGGACATCGCCGGGAAGGTTGCGGAGGAGGGGAGATGAGCAAGGTGACGCCGGTCGTGGGAGTGCTGGTCGCTTCCCCCGCAGAGCTTTCGGTGATGCAGCAGGCGACCGCGATCCTCGAGAAGCTCGGCGTCCCGCATGAGATCCGCGTCATGTCCGCGGCCCGCAATCCCGACCTCGTCGACGAGTACACACGGACCGCTTTCGAGCGGGGCGTCAAGGTCCTCGTGTGCACCACCGGGATCTCGGGGCACCTGGCCGCGGCGGCGGCCGCGCGTACGGTGCTGCCCGTCGTCGGAGTGCCGATGGCCTCGGAGCAGATGGACGGCGAGCAGGCGCTGTACGTCACGGCCCTCATGCCGAGCGGGGTGCCGGTGGCGACCGTCGGGGTCGACGCGGCCGTGAACGCCGCCGTGCTCGCCGCGCAGATCGTGGGCGTTGCCGATCCCGAAGTGCAGGCGCGCCTGTGGAAGTTCAAGGACGACCTTGCGGAGGGGCTCCGGTTGTGATGCCTCGCTCCACCTGGTCGAAGAGGCGACCGTGATCCCCCGCTACACGCTTCCCGAGATGGCGGCGATCTGGTCCGACGAGTCCCGCTTCGCGCGCTGGCTCGAGATCGAGATCCTGGCGGTCGAGGCATGGGCGCGTTTGGGCATGGTCCCGGAGGAGGACGCGCGGACGATCCGCGAGCGCGCGACGTTCTCGGTGGATCGCGTTCTCGAGCTGGAGAAGGTCACGCGGCACGACGTCGCGGCCTTCGTGCAGTGCGTGGGCGAATCGGTGGGACCGGCCGGTCGGTGGTTCCATTACGGGATGACCTCCTCGGACGTGCTGGACACCGGACTCGCGCTCCAGCTCAGGGAGGCCGCCGACCTGCTGCTCGCGCGGCTCGAGCGACTGATCGCGATCGTGAAGCGCCTGGCGCTCGAACACCGCGACACCGTGATGGTCGGCCGCACCCATGGGATCCACGCCGAGCCGACGAGCTTCGGCCACAAGCTCGCCCAGTGGGCATTCGAATTGGACCGGGACCGCGAGCGGCTGCGGCGAGCGAGAGAGGTGGTCTCGGTCGGCATGGTCTCTGGGGTGGTCGGTACGTACGCGGGGCTCGATCCCCGCGTGGAGGAGGAGGTCTGTGCGCGGCTGGGGCTCCGGCCCGCTGAGGCCACCACGCAGGTCGTCGCGCGCGACCGGCACGCCGAGTTCGCGTCGGCGCTCGCGATCACGGCCTCCTCGCTCGACGAGTTCGCGACCGAGATCCGCCACCTCGCCAGGTCCGAGATCCGCGAGGTACAGGAGCCGTTCCACGAGGGCCAGAAGGGCTCGTCCGCGATGCCCCACAAGCGGAACCCGGTGCGCTGCGAGCGCATCACCGGCCTCGCCCGGGTCGTCCGCGCGAACGTCCAGGCTGCGCTGGAGGACATGGTGCTGTGGCACGAGCGCGACATCTCGCATTCGTCGACCGAGCGGGTGGTCCTTCCCGACTCCACAGTCGCCCTCGACTTCATGCTCGCCGAGCTCGCCGAGATCCTCGAGGGCCTCGTCGTGAACCCGGTGCGCATGCGCGAGAACCTCGACGCGGGCGGCGGGCTCGTCTACTCCCAGAGCGTGCTGCTCGCGCTCGTCGCAGCCGGGATGTCGCGCAACGACGCGTATCGGATCGTGCAGTCGGCGGCGGCGAAGGCGTGGGACGAGGGCGGGGACTTCCGCGCCGAGCTCGTCTCGAACGCTGAGGTTGCCCGGGCGCTCCCCGCGGCGGAGCTCGACACTCTGTTCGACCCGAGACGGTTCCTGCGCAACCTCGACGTCGTGTTCGACCGGCTGGCGAAGCTTCCCGTACGGGAGGATGCGTGAGCGGAACGGGCAAGCTTCACGCGCAGGGCAAGGTTCGCGACGTCTACGAGGCCGGCGAGCTGCTGCTGCTGGTTGCGACCGATCGCATCTCGGCCTTCGACGTGGTCCTTCCGAACCCCATCCCGGACAAGGGGCGCGTGCTGACCGGCGTGTCGCTGTTCTGGTTCGAGAAGCTGAGAGACCTCGTTCCGAACCACGTCGTCTCGGCGGATCGCCGGGACTTCCCCGAGCCCTTCCGCAGCGAGCCCTCGCTCGCGGGACGTGCGACGCTCGTGAAGCGCGCGCAGGTGATTCCCATCGAGTGCGTCGCGCGCGGGTACCTCACCGGCTCCGGCTTGAAGCAGTACCGGGCCGAGGGCCACGTGTGCGGGGTCTTTCTCCCGCCGGGCCTGGGCGAGTCCGACCGCCTCCCCGAACCGATCTTCACCCCGACGACGAAGGCGGCCGAGGGCCACGACCTCCCGCTCACGTTCGAAGAGACCGTGGACCTGGTCGGCAGGGGCCTCGCCGAGCGACTGCGGGAGCTTACGATCGCGCTTTACGAGCGGGGGGCCGAGATCGCGCTCCAGCGCGGCATCATCGTGGCGGACACGAAGTTCGAGTTCGGGTTCGCGGGCGGGGAGTTGATCCTGATCGACGAGGTGCTGACGCCCGACTCCTCGCGTTTCTGGCCGGCCGACGGATACCGCCCGGGGCGTTCGCAGCCCTCCTTCGACAAGCAGTACGTGCGGGACTGGCTCGACGCCAGCGGCTGGGACCACGAGCCCCCGCCGCCGGACCTGCCTGCTGAGGTGATCGCGAAGACCGCCATGAAGTACCAGGAGGCGTACGAGCGGATCACCGCGGAGAAGTTCGACCACTACCGGCACCGAATGGGCATCATGTCGGAGTCGGACTGGGAGCGGTGCTCGGTCGACCTGGAGCGTCTTCGGAGGGAGCACGAGTGAAGCACAGGTTCGAGGTGTTGGTGTCGCTCAAGCCAGGCTTGCTCGATCCCCAGGGCAAGGCCGTGCAGGGTTCCCTGCCCGCCATGGGCTGGACGAACGTGTCGAACGTGCGGGTCGGTAAGCACATCGAGCTCACGGTGGACGCGGGCACGGAGGGTGAGGCGCGCGCGCAGGTGGAGGAGATGGCCGCGCGGTTGCTGTCGAACCCCGTCATCGAGGACTTCCGTATCCTCGCGGTCCAGGAGGTGGCCGGGTGAGTCGCACGCCACGCATCGGCGTGGTCACGTTCCCCGGCTCGTTGGACGACCGCGATGCGCTTCGAGCGATCGCGTTCATGGGCGGGGAGGGCGTGCCGCTGTGGCACGCCGAGCGAGACCTCGCGAAGGCCGACGCGGTCGTCCTGCCCGGCGGCTTCTCCTACGGCGACTACCTTCGCACGGGCGCCATCGCGCGCTTCGCCCCGATCATGGAGGAGGTTCGCCGTTTCGCCGACGACGGCGGTCCGGTCGTGGGCATCTGCAACGGCTTCCAGATCCTGTGCGAGGCGGGACTGCTTCCCGGCGCGCTCATCCGCAACCGCCGGCTTCGTTTCGTGTGCCGGTTCGTCGACGTGCGCGTGGAAACCTCGCTGTCTCCGCTCACCGAAGGGCTTGTCCCCGGCGAGGTGCTGCGGATCCCCATCAAGCACGGCGAGGGGCAGTTCGTCGCCGCGGCCCCGGAGCTCGAACGGATCGAGGGCGAGGGGCTCGTCGTGTTCCGCTACTGCGGGTCCGAGGGCATCGTGGCGGACGAGCACAACGTGAACGGCAGCGCGAACGCCATCGCGGGCGTTCGAAGCGAGGCCGGCAACGTCGTGGGTCTGATGCCGCATCCGGAGCACGCGGTCGATCCCGACGTCGGTCCCACGGGCGGACAGGCGCTTCTCGCCTCGCTCCTGTCGAACGCCTTGACGCGGGTGTGACCCGAGACACGCGATGTCCCCCCACGAGCCGCTGCACCGAGCCCTCGGTCTCACCGACGAGGAGCTCGACGCGATCTGTACCGCGCTCGGT
>Ga0153915_10003790_pt1 | contig 13896 bp, 14 predicted proteins | sample Opewatmetagenome_2_FD_107003 | JGI IMG/M metagenome (GOLD analysis project Ga0153915, IMG submission 107003) | Freshwater wetland microbial communities from Ohio, USA - Open water 3 Core 3 Depth 3 metaG | ecosystem: Environmental > Aquatic > Freshwater > Wetlands | place: USA: Ohio, Lake Erie... | reverse complement strand
TCCACGACTTATGCCGAATTCTGGCACCCTGTAACGTGGTTGTCGTTGATGTTCGATTATCAGCTCTATGGCCTGAATCCGGGCGGTTTCCATATAACAAACCTTATTCTGCATATATTGAGCGCTCTATTGCTCTTCGCGCTTTTTAACCGCATGACCGGAGCCCTCTGGAAGAGCGCCTTTGTCGCGGCTTTATTCGCGCTTCACCCGCTTCATGTGGAATCGGTTGCCTGGATTGGTGAACGCAAAGATGTTCTTAGCGCTTTCTTTTTTATGCTTACGTTATACCTTTATGTTTATTACACGGAAAAACCGGCGGTAAGAAGATATCTGCTTGTTGTGTCTTCCTTTGTTCTGGCGCTTATGAGCAAGTCCATGGTTGTCACTCTGCCTGTGATTTTGATTCTTCTGGATTACTGGCCCCTCAATCGTTTTGAGTCGCGGAAAAACAACCTGATACTATGGCAGATAAAGGAAAAAGCGCCTTTATTTATCCTGTCAGCCCTATTTTCCATTATCACGCTTTATGCTCAGTACCGCCCGTCTGCTAAACTTATTCCACTGAAGATCCGGCTCGCCAACGCATTTGTTTCTTTTGCAACTTATCTGGAGAAAATATTCTGGCCTTATGATCTTGCTATTCTATATCCTTATCCTTCAACAGAGCAAATTCCGCTATGGCCTGCTTTAGGCTCCGCCTTATTAATTATAGTTATCAGCTCCGCGGTTATTGCGGCGGTTAAACGTTTTGGGTATCTGCTTGTCGGATGGCTATGGTATGTAATAACTCTTCTGCCGGTTATCGGAATCATTCAGACAGGCGTTCACCTGAGACATGACCTCTATACTTATCTGCCGTCTATCGGCATTACCTTCGGGCTGGCCTGGGGCATTGAGTCTTTGATTAAGAATAAAAAAATAATACGGAAGATTTTATTTCCGGCGGCAATAGCCTTCCTGTCCATTATGTCATTTTTCAGCTGGCAGCAGTGCGGTTACTGGAAAAACAATACGGAGCTTTGGAATCATACTTTTAAAGTAACGAAGGATAATGTCTGGGCTCACATCTTTTTTTCCTATGCGCTATCCAAAGAAGGCAAAGCTGAAGAAGCTATTAATCAATATAACAGGATAATGTCTCTACAGCCTGATGATGCCGTCACCTGCAACAACAGAGGAAATGCTTATTCCAAAATTGGCCGTATGGAACAGGCCATCGAAGACTATAACGAGGCCATCCGTCTAAAACCGGATTACGCCGACGCATACTACAACAGGGGTAATGTTTATTACAGCATGGGCAATTATCAACGCGCCATCGGGGACTATAAGGAGGCAATCCGTATATATCCTTCCCATGCTGAATTCTACAACAATAAGGGGTTTATTTACATCAGGCTCGGCCTGTATCAGCAGGCGCTGGATGATTTTAACAAAGCCGTCACTTTGAAGCATGATTCCGCGTATTTTTATATCAACCGTGGAATCTGTTACGTCAAACTCGGTCGGTATCAACCGGCAATAGATGATTTCAGCAGGGCCATCAGTCTGAAAAAAGATGAAGCCCATGCCTATTCCTGCAGGGGAGCCGTTTATTTAAGTCAGGGCAATATCAAGCCCGGCTGTTCCGATGTGCAAAAAGCTTGTGATCTGGGAAACTGCACGGCGCTGGAAGCGGCAAAAAAGAAAAAATTATGCGAGTGAAATAGTGAATAGTGAAAGGTATTCACCGCTAACATTTCACCCTTCACCCTTCACTTCAGTTTGTTTTATCGTATTCTTCAACGACTTTTTTAGTGAAGTCGCTTTCCGTTGCGTAGTAAGGTATCTGTGTGGTTGACAGATCAAGGACCAGAGTATACTTTTCCTTTTCCGCTATATTCCGGACAATTTTCATGATTTCCGGCATCATCTTCTGAATAGCTTCCTGATCGCGCCTTTTAAGATCGTCATCGGCATCATTGATCATAATCTGGTAATTCCGCAATTTCTTCTGGTAAGAAGATTCTTTCTCCTGGCGCGTGACTGCATTCATGGAGGGACCCTGTTTCTCCAGTTCATCCTTCATTGCCTTTATTTCTTTTTCCAGAGAGCTGATTTCATCTCTTTTCTTTTCCATATACTTTTTAAAGTCATTCACTTTCTTTTTGCCGGGGCCGGACGTTTGTATTATTTCATTCATATTGATAAAGCCGATTTTGTCCGCCGCAAAAGAACTGAAACTCCAGACAAAAACCAGTAACAAAGCCGCTGCCAAAAGATAAATACTTTTCTTCATGTAGAATCTCCTCTGTTAAATTATAGTATTAAAAACCAAGCGTGGTTATTTATTAGTGACCGGTATATTGATTGATTCATCTACATCCAGGGTAAAATAACGGTCGTATATTATCTTTTCCTTATAGTGATGCTGTATCCTGACAATGTATTCATCATCAGCTTTCGCGACAGTAATTTCATCAGGAGTTACGTCCGTCACGTTTACAATGGCCAGGCTTCTTAACAACTTTGTTTTTATACTTTCCGGATCATTAAAATTTAACTGGAAAAGCTTATTCGATTTGATATCTTTCAGTGTGGAGGAAATATGTGCAGAATTAATATATATTTGTATAATTTTCGTTGCGGGAATTAAAACAGCGATAAACAGTCCCAGCAGCAATATCCAGCTGACCATTGACATGCCGTTTTGATTACCGGGGACGCGCATCTTTAACTTCATTTATTCTGCCTTTTGTTTTCACCTTTGAAAATTTTATCTGCTCCGCGGTATGCCCGTATAATCCGCGGCATCTTTCAATGCCTTATTCCTTAAAGGATTGTAAGAACATATTATCTTAATAATAAAAATGTCAAGGGAATCCTGCGGTATGGATAGTGGATGGTGAAGGGTGATTGGAAAAGATTGTTCTATGTTCAAAGTTCAAAGTTAAGGAAAGTGAATAGAAATCAAGTTTGAAGATTTAAGTTTTAAGTGTTAAGAATAAACGAACTCTGAAAAAAGACAGCCGGATGCTGCGTTCAGAATGATTGTGAAAAATTATTTTATGATGCCTGCTCAACTTTTGACCATTTTTGTTTCGTCTTTTGTCATAGCGCTTTCCGGCGCGATGATGCCGGGGCCGCTTCTGACTGTTACCATCAATGAAAGCTCGCGGCGCGCTTTCATCGCCGGTCCTTTGCTGATTGCGGGACATGCGGTTCTGGAACTTGCGCTTGTCATCGCTCTTCTTCTGGGATTGGCGCCAGTATTCAGCATGCCCCTGGTTTTTTCGGCAACCGCAATCGGCGGCGCGATTATTCTTCTGTGGATGGCCTTTAATATGTTCCGAACACTCCCGACGCTTACGCTCTCGTGGGAAGGGGGGAAGGTAAGCGGAACTCATCCGATAGCATCCGGGATTCTCATGAGCGTGGCCAATCCCTACTGGTTTATATGGTGGGGGACAATCGGCCTGGGTTATATCATGTATTCAATGCAGTTCGGCCTGTGGGGAGTGGCTTTTTTCTTCGCGGGACACATTTCGGCTGATCTGATCTGGTATTCCATTATATCGTTTGCCGTCGCCGGAGGCAGGCATTTTCTCACCGACCGCGTATACCGCGCCGTCATTGCCGCCTGCGCCGCGTTTCTGGTTCTGTTCGCCTTCTTTTTCGCCGTTGCCGGTTTCCGGAAACTCGGTTCCTTTTAAATAAAACCCCCTCTTTCGGCGGATGAGTAGAGATGAAAGGCGGAAAGAAAAACAATACATCCGCCTGCACTCCGGTTTTAATAGTACCGTAAATTTTTCTGATCATTCACCTGTTCCGGTTTTTCTGTCCATATCTTGTAATACGGCAATCCCTTTCTACTTCGCAGAAAATTTATAATTCGCGAAGAACATATATAGTATTCTACATGTATCTTACCGGTGGTCAGCAGCATTTTATCCGAGTTTATCCAAAAAGTATCTGAGTGGCTCGCACCCCAGGCGTTATAAGGCAGGGGCGGTCCTATGGGCTTGACTTTGGACAGCGCGATAAGCTCATCGCGGATAGCCGGAGCGGCGATAAAATATCCCATGAACTTATAGGGTTTCCCGGGTTCTTCCGACAATGTAATTGTTGGAATCGATTTTGCGTAATACGGAAGCGCGATGATATTTGCACAGATGACGGCAACAAGCAGAGCGGCAGGTACGATCCGGGGAATGTTGAATGATTTGAGAAGGGACGGTCCGATGAGCAAAAGGGCGATAAAAAAAAGCACGGTGGTGGGTAACTGGTAATAACCGCCATATAGATATACGGGATGGCACAGTATAGGCACCGGGATAAATATTGCGCTTTCCATGACGCAGTTTCCCGCGATAAACAAAATGAAGCACAAACCGATTAAAAACCGGTGGCGGGCGAGTTTTAAAACGGCGATCAAAATCATGATAATTCCCGCCGCGACGACGACGCGGGGAACATTGCCGAAGAGAAACCGTATTGTGTCCAGAAACATAAGAAAGCCGGTCTTGAGATAGCTGACAAGATTATGATGAAGCAGATCGGTTTGCAAATTATTCGCAAGGATACGCAGGGAGTTGTTTCTGGTATGGAATCCGGCGTATCTGGCAATAAGACCGGGCAGGATGAATGCGGCAAGAACCATATGGGTAAGCGACGCGCCCAGTCCCGCCGCGAAAGTCATGTAAGCGTTGCGCGATGCCGTGAAAAATGCCCAGACAAGCGCAATGCCGCTCAATATGAGTACAAAGGCAAAACCCTGCGGCTCCGAGAGACAGGCAAGCAGCGCCAGAACAAAAATTACGGCAAAATCCCGGAGGCGTGCAGGCGATTCCTGCGAGATAAAACGGAAGGAATAGAAAATAGCCAGGGTCAGGAAAAACGTTGCCGCGATTTTGGCATCCCTGTACAGGGTTCCCGCAAAAAACACGTTGGGGTTCAGCCAGAAAAAAGTCAGGATGAGCGTTGCCATACCCGGATGAATTCCCGCATATCCGGTTGCGTAAAACCAGATGACCCCCGAAAGAAAAATAAGAATTATCTTCGTGCAAATTGATATGAATATCGGTTTGCCCATCAGGTAAAATAAATAGAAAATATGAGCGTCGATATTTTCAAAAAAGTGACTCATCGGACGAGCCTGGTAGTCAGTGGCGTCGGCCTGGTCAGGACAAAGGATCTTGGAAATATAAGGGCGGTCGGTTAAATGGTGAACCAGGAACGCGTCGCCTTCGGGAGAAAGCAGCGCGTCGGACCTCAGGTAAGTAGATATCCCGGCAATCAAAAGCACAATACAGGCGGCAATCAAAGCCCAATGGGATGTCTTAAGGTTAATGCCTGTTATTTTCATACGTCGTTTTTGAGAAAATCTTTAATATCATAATCTTGTGAAGTAATATTTATACGGCATTTTGAAACGGTGTGAATCCGAATACCATATAAGATGAAAGGTAACAAGAAAAAATGCATCCATCCGCGCCTCCCGGCGTCAGACGGCATGATGCCGGGGCCGGACATTATAACGGTGCGAACCGGGACATTGCCCTCACCGGGTACCGGCCGAAAAAAATCTACCCGGCTATTATGGAAAGAATATTTAATGGCCGCTCAAGCGGAAAAATCCCTCTTTGGGAATATTGACTTTTTTCGTTTTGATGTATTGCATACCACCGGATATTTCACTTTTCAGACGACGCATTCGTCATGTTTCATGAATAACAATACTAAGATTCAGATCATAAATATTTTTCACTAGATGTTAAACTGTGATTTTGCGTTGTTCTACAGGATTACATATAAACAGTATGGAAAATTTACCGCGCAATATTATCGGAATAGGGGATTCGTTTATTCATAATGGCAGTTTTGTGCTATTTAATTTTTTAAAAAAAGGATTATTTTTTTATAATATGGCAATGTATACATATGGCCCTCCTCAATACAATATTGTTCTGAAAAAATATGCGCTATCTCAGAAGCCCGATTGGATATTGTACGGCATTTATGAAAATGACTTTGACGACACAATAAGATTTGAACAATGGAAGAAATCCGGGGTAGATTGGGTTACTTATCAGTCATGGCGCAAAATGTCTTCATCTTTGCCGCAATGGAGGTTGAATTTAATCAAACATTTGCCCGGAATTATGGAACTTGCGCAAATAATGATAAAGAAATATCATTTATCCGAGCCGAACGATAAAGACCCGTCCCTGGCAGGATTTAGCGAAGTAGATAAACTTAAACATGTTTTTAATTATATTACCGAAGCGGCTTCCCTCGCAAAATCAAACAACGTTAATTTTCTCTGTATATTAATTCCTGCCAGAGACGTAAATTCCAGAGGAGTTACGTCTGCGGATGCCCATTACGAAATCTTATCTAAAATGCTTGCACGGAATAACATAGATGTTTTAGATCTTCGCCCTGTCATCAGAGACTACCCCGGCGGCAGAACCTCTTTGTACAACAAAATAGATAAGCACTGGAACAGGAAAGGAATTACAGTGGCATCTGAAAAGATTTTAGAAAGAATATCCGCTTCCGGTTCATTATCGCATTAACCAACAGCCGCCTGCAAACCATTAATCTTACTGCTAAAAAGATTGAACTTTTAAACCTCGGAAATTTCCTGACAGGCAGTTCTATTTATGCGCCTATGCCAATGGCTAAAAGAAAGACTACGTGGCTCATCGTCATTGTGTTCTCATCCACATAAACCAGTGATGCCGTCTGAAATTCCTGCTTCTAATGCCGGAAAGACCTTCCCTGTACATGAGTGTTCGCATGAGAAGTTGAAAGAGAAGGAATTGGAGTTGTAATTAAAGAAGGTCTTCCCGGACAAAAGATTAAGGCATTTGCTTTTTTGGAATTTGTATTTTCTTCAATAAAATGACAAAAAAACATAAACAAATTTTCGTTGGCGATTAGAGGTTAAGCAATTTCAATATATAATAATAAAACAAGTACTTAAGCAGACCCTTTAAATCGTTTGTTTAGCTGCCGCGGGGTATGCATCATTTTAAACGAATCTATGCTTATTTTGACATAATATAAACAGATTCAATGCCTGTGTCAATAATTATTATCGGTTGGAAATGATAATAATCAGAATTATCAAATATTACAAGTTGTTTACAGCATATATTTTTATAAATAATTTTTAAATGTAACGATTTATCAATTCTGTAATGTTTTCCGCCTGTTTGGCCTTCCCCGGTAAAAATTCCGCATGGAAGTTAACAGGACAGATTGAAATACAACCTGACATGTGGTACAAAAACCATGCAGTTTAAAAGTTGTAAACAAATTGTAAAAAAATAATTGTGATACGCATTTTGGAGGTGTTTTATGGCAGAAAATAATGGAGAACTTATTACCGGTATCGTTATAGGCGGATTGATCGGTTTTGCTCTGGGAATTCTTTTTGCGCCGAAGAGCGGCAGGGAAACGCGTGAAGAAATTGTCAAGAAGGCAAAAGAAGGATATGAAAAAGCCGCCCAAAAGGCAACCGAAGTCGCGGCGCCGGAATCTTTCCGTGATTTCAGGCAGGGAGAAGAACTGGTTTAATTACCGGATAAAAAAGAAAAATTAATTCCTGAGGCTGCCGGATACAAAAATCCGGCAGCTTTTTTTAATCTCTCCGGGTATAATTCCCCGTCGTTCGCGGCAAATAGAATGATATCTCCCTGAGATGCCCCGCTGCTTGCTGCGGGGAGTTTCATCGGAAAAGCTTTATTTATCCAATATAAAACAGCAGGCACGATTTAACATTTATCCATGCAGGTCAAACGCGGCAAAAACAAAAAATCAAAACCACTTGACAAATGCAAAAGTAGTTGTATAATACAACTATGAAAACGAAAGACCTCAATAAGGACTTGCTGAAAATATTTACCGGAATGGCGCAGGTTACCCGCTGCTGCCGTCAGGATGTTGCCTTTTGCGGAGGCGTTACCTTTCATCAGTTTATGATTCTCGATGCCGTGGCCAGGGAAAAAAAGATTAATCTGGCCGATCTGCACAAACTTCTTTCCGTAGAAAAAAGCACGACCACAAGACTTGTCGAGCCGCTGATTAAAAAAGGGATGCTCCTGCGGGAAAAGGCCGAATACGATTCCCGAGCCGTAAAGCTGACATTAACCGCCGGGGGCAGGGCAACCCACAAAGAAGTAATGAAGTGCCTGACGGATTTTCTGGGCAGGGTGCTGGGCAATATAAAAGCGGATAAAAGAAAAGATGTGCTGGAAGCGGTTAATGTATTTATAGAGGCTATCAAAAAATCGGCAACGGCGTGCTGTTGCCCATAATGTTTAATAAGGAGAATATAATGGAAAATCTTCCATTTCAGGTACTTCAGGAACAAACGGGTTGCGGCTGCGTCACAGCGGGGGCGGCATCGGAAAAGACCGTGCCTGATTTGAATCAGCCTTTTGTAACCGGCTTTGTCGAAACAAAGGCTGGCAGATTGCCTCGGGTTTCTTCTGAGCTTCTCATGCGGGATCGCTGGGGGAGCATCAAGGCACGCTGGGGCGTGGGAAGAATGGATTATATGGTTGACCCCGGACTTTACGCTCTGGGTACGCCGGATGATAAGTCGCCTGTTTTTGTTTCCGCCAATTATAAAATGAGCTTCGATGTCCTGCGCTCAAAACTTGCCCGACGCGCGGCCTGGATTCTGGCGCTGGATACAAGAGGAATCAATGTATGGTGTGCCGCGGGTAAGGGAACTTTCGGCACCGAAGAACTGGTTGCCAGAATAGAATCAAGCGGCCTGAAACAAATCGTCAGCCACAGAAAATTAATCCTTCCGCAATTGGGCGCTCCGGGAGTGGCGGCACACACGGTAAAAAAGATTTCCGGATTCAATGTACTTTACGGGCCGGTTCTCGCGGAAGACCTGCCTGCCTATATAGACGCGGGTTTCAAGGCGACCGCGCAAATGCGGATTAAAAATTTTCCCCTGAAGGAAAGAATCGCGCTGATTCCCATTGAGCTTGTGGAAGCTCTGAAGGTATTTCTGATTGCCGCCGCCGCGTTCTTTATTTTAAGCGGGATTATCGGGCCTGCCGGATTCCGGGCAAACGCGCAAAGCCTGGGTCTGTTTGCCGTTGCGGCTCTCTTTTGCGCCTTTATCGGAGGCTCCGTGCTCAATCCTCTTTTGCTCCCGTATCTTCCGGGGCGGGCTTTCTCTGTAAAGGGTTTTTCAACAGGCATTGTCATGGCCCTTGTTCTGCTGGCTCTTCGCGGCATTGATTTATCGGCATGGCCGGGAAGGGTAGAGGCCGCCGCGTGGCTTTTGATTATTCCCGCCGTTTCGGGGTATCTGGCAATGAATTTTACCGGCGCTTCCACCTATACGTCGCTCTCCGGCGTGAAAAGGGAAATGCGCTGGGCGCTGCCTCTGGAAATTGCCTCGGGTACGATAGGCATTGTCATGTGGATAGCCGCTGTATTTACTTATTAGGAGAAAAAGATATGAAAAATCCCGTATATCTTAAAGATGTTGTCACTCTGGAACTTGATGAAACCAAATGCACCGGCTGCGGCATGTGCCTGACTGTCTGTCCCCACGAAGTTTTTAAAATGAACAGCAAACATGTAATGATACAGAACCGCGATGCCTGCATGGAATGCGGAGCGTGTTCGCTGAATTGCCCCGTCAATGCCGTTTCCGTACAGTCCGGCGTAGGCTGTGCCGCTGCGGTGATCAACGGAATGCTTGGACGCAACGGCGGCGAATGCTGCTGCGGACTGGCTACCGATTCTCCCACGGCACAAAAGGGCGGTGGATGCTGCTGCTAACCGTAGGAATAGAAATCAGCTATCTGATTTTGACTCTAGGGTGCCCAACAGATAGTCCTTATCATTATTAATAATCAACATTTTCCGGATTATTTTAATTGTTGCCTTCACTTTATTGTCTACTGCGTTAGAGCAGTCTTTTTGGTGAGCCCAAAAAGATTTCAAAACGAATGTGTCCACATCTTTTGAACAATCAACAATATCTAAAGAATTCATATTCCTAAGCCAATTATAGTGGATTAACTTTGTCTCTGTTAAATTTTTCATCGGTGTGAGGTACTCAATGAAAGTTCCGCCTAATGTATCAATCTTTTTTTCTTTTATTAAACGTTGACTCAACGTTGGTGATAAAACTAAGGCTGATAAATCCAAGGATTCGGCAAGCCTGTAGGCGTCAATAATCGCCATACCTGCTAGACATGTTTCCCTTGTAATGAAATCGCCTTCATGAATAACACATCTTAGAGGAAGGCCATCTGTGAACATCTTACATTTAAGGTATGCAGTGAATGCGGTGATATAGGCGAAGGCCTTGTTGCGCCATTCATCGTCCACTTCTTTTGGATATGGTATCATGAGAACGATTGTATCAGAGAAGACTAAGTGTTGAAGTGCATCAGTGATTTCATTAGTATATACAAGAGATGACCATGTTTCATCAAAACGACTTTTTACCGATTTCGGAGCACTGGTAATTATATCCAACACTTTTAGAGCAGATTCAGTTGCAGAGTTATTCGCAAGGAAACTTTGATAGCCAAGAATATCACAAAATGAAATAATTCCTCTCATAGAAACTCCCTTTAAATAGATTTATGTGTGGCCAACAATTAGGAACAACGCCCTATTTCTATCTAACAAATGGGCGTAAAATAAACATGAGCGTTACAAAGCCGTTTGTAATTATTGCTATAATAGCGATGATTTTCACTGCTTTGTTCTTTTCTTCTTTCTTGTTTTCTTTGAGAATGGCATTCGCCCCCAACGCCAATCCAATCACTGGCAATATAATCGGTACAGCTGGTGCGAACAGGCTCAATGCCCCAATGATTAGTGCTGCAACCGCACCTAACATATGCGAGGACTTTGAACTTTGTTCCGATTTAGTCTTTACTGACAAGTTGTTGTTCCGTCTATAAATCACTTCCTTGAACTTATTAATTGCCCCAATGAGCGCCTCGTCATATGGTCTATCCTGAGATAACTTATAGCCATAATTGTATATGCGCTCCATCTCTTCTATTGACATTTTATCGAATTGACCTTCTTGTGCAGAGCCTATAATTAAGTTAACCATTTCATTATCACCAGGCATGGAAACCTCCATTTCTCTTGAGTAATCAGGGACAACGTCCATTTTTAAAGAATGATTTTTTATAATTTAGCATAAAATTGCAGTTTTGAAAATAGGGATTTGAGGGGGCAGTGAAGGCGTAAGAAAAAAAGCCGAAGCGCAGTGATCGGCTCTAGCGCCGGGTTGAGTTCGGGGGATATAACCCTCCCTCGCTACACCACCATCTCAATCAGGTGCGGTCCCTGTTCATGGAGCGCCTTGCCGAGTTCTTTGACCAGTTCCTCCGCCGTGGTGACTTTAACGGACGGCACGCCCATCCCTTTGCCTAGGCTTACCCAGTCAATGCCGGAAAGATCGGTAAGATGCGTTGCACATTTGCCGGGAGTTACTCCCAGACGGCCATACTCGACCTTCAAAATATCATAGCTCCGGTTGGAGCAGATGAGCGTGGTGACATTCAATCCTTCGCTGGCTTCTGTCCATAACGCCTGCAGGGTATACATGCCCGCGCCGTCCGCCTGGAAGTTGATCACCGGTCTGTCGGGGCAGGCGATGGCCGCGCCCATGGCGCATGGCGCACCCTGGCCGATTGCTCCTCCCGTGAGCGTCATCAGGTCAAAAGGCGCAACGCCCGATGTGACGGTGTAGTACATTAAACCGGTTGTGATGGCTTCCTCAACGACAATTGCTCCCTCCGGCTGAAGAGCGGCGATGACCGCGCAAATTTTGTCCGGGGTGAGAACGCCTGCGGGTATTTCGGTTCTTTTTAATTTTGTAAGTAGATCGGGATTAATAATTTTCGGCGCGTCGAGTTCATCGGCGAGGATGTCCAAAACGTCCAGCAAATCCTGATCGGGTGTAGACAGATGAAATTTCTGTTGCTGTTCTTTTAAAAAAACCGGCGGAATGCCTTCATAGCCGAAGAAGGATGCGGGTTCTTTTGCTCCGGCAAAGATCAACACATCGTACTTCGACAACATGTCGATGGCCATCTCCGGAAGATAGGGAACGCGAGTCACATCGGGCAGTCCGGCGCCGCGCATAATATGCGCCGGGAAATTTTCGGTGATGAGATCGCATCCGCAGGCCTGTTTGATTCTTGCCGCGGCCATGAGCTCTTTTCTCCCGATATATTTATTGCCGAGCATCAGGACTGTTTTTTTGCCTTCTCTCAGCAGGGTCGCCGCGGTTTTGACCGCACCCATACTGACGGACGTTTTTTCTTTTTTATGAGAAACGACCGCGTCGCTCCCGCATTTTTCCGTTTGAAGATCGAACGGGACGATAAGCGTCGCAATCTGTCCTTTGTCCGCGGCCTCGACCGCATCCGCCATGTCCTGTCCGAGCCGATTGCAGGAGACAGAGGTTCGCTGCCGTCCGGAGACGGTTTTTGCCAGGGATTCGATATTCATGGCCAGGGGCGGATCGAACGGACGATGCCAGATGGAATGCTCACCCACTAAGGTTACAATTTTACTGTGCGCCCTTCGGGCATTATGCAGATTCGCGATTCCGTTGGCGAGTCCCGGCCCGAGATGGAGAAGCACCATGGCGGGTTTCTGAAGCATCCTCGCGTAACCGTCTGCCGCTCCCGTACAAACACCTTCAAATAAACCCAGCACAGGCCTTATGCCGCCCACTGTATCAAGCGCAACCACAAGAGGAAGCTCGGTCGTACCCGGATTTGCAAAACATACTTCTATTCCTGCATCTTTTGCAGCTTTCATGGCATATTCGGATCCGTTCATAACATCCTCCTGATTAATCAATGATTCCGGTTTCTCTGTCTTGATTGTAATTAGCATAAAATTACATTTTTGAATATTGAGACTTTCACAAAGAAAGAACTCTTTTATTTCTTTGCGGTTGAATTCGGTATGATGTCATTTGTCCGGCAGTTTGTAATTTCTTCCGGCTGATTTACTGTTAATATTCAGATGTCACTTGACACAATTTTATTTAACAGGGTGCTGTTGCCCCCCTTAAGATAAGAGGATATAATTTCGTTTTTACTACATCTTCAGCAACTGCCGCTAGCGGATGAGCCCTGCGTCTTTTGCCTCTTTCATGAGTTGATCGCGAAAATCAGGATGCGCAATGGCCACAAGACTCTTCACCCTTTTTTCAATACTTTGATTATGAAGGCAGGCAATGCCATACTCCGTTACCACATACTGAACATCGCTCCTGGGCGTGGTAACTACAGTGCCGGGAGGGAGAGCACAGGAAATTCGGGATATCTTGCCTTTTTTTGTCTCGGCAACAGACTTAACGGCGATGAAAGATTTGCCGCCCCTGGATAGTTGAGCTCCGCGGACAAAATCGAGCTGGCCGCCCGTTCCGCTGTATTGAGAATAACCGATTGTTTCGGAACACACCTGTCCCGTGAGATCAATAGTGAGTGCGTTGTTTATAGAAATAAAGTTGTCAAGCTGGGCAATGTTTCTTAGATCACATACATAGGATATGGGAAAAGTTGATATCAGAGGATTCCTGTTCATAAAGTCATAGAGCATCTTTGTTCCAATGCCGAAACCGCATACCATCTTTTCGCGATGCAGAGTTTTCTTTTCACAGTTGATCACTCCTTTATTTGCCAAAACCACCATGGAGTCGGTGAGCATCTCCGTATGAACACCGAGATCTTTCTTGCATGCGAGCTGGAATCCTACAGCATTGGCAACCTTTCCGAGACCGAGCTGAATGCAAGCGCCGTCGGGAATCTGTTCAACAATGTATTCCGCGATCTTGTGATCCTCCGGGTCCGGCGGCGCATCGGGGAGTTCCGTGAGATCATGATCCGC
>Ga0153915_10003789_pt1 | contig 13896 bp, 7 predicted proteins | sample Opewatmetagenome_2_FD_107003 | JGI IMG/M metagenome (GOLD analysis project Ga0153915, IMG submission 107003) | Freshwater wetland microbial communities from Ohio, USA - Open water 3 Core 3 Depth 3 metaG | ecosystem: Environmental > Aquatic > Freshwater > Wetlands | place: USA: Ohio, Lake Erie... | reverse complement strand
GGGAGACAGAAGTACCAATCGTGGTACCGAGAACAGCCGAACAGAGACCCAGGTTTTTCCTGCTTAACAGTGAAAGCCCCTGGCTAAAAAGGATAAATTATTTCGGAAAATCGATTGGTTTTATAAATGCATTGATTATCTCGATCGTTGTATCAATCTGTACAATGATCATTTTACTGATGATCATCCTTCTGAACAGGACCAGGATGGAAAAGGAGGAGGATCTGAAGCAATACCTGGCTGAAACCTATCAGGGCATGATCATTGACTATCTTTTTACAGGTGCGAGTCCCGACAGGTTCCGTTCAATAGCATCCGATACATACCGGAGACAGGCACTTATCGATCAGATGATTGACGTAAGTGTTAACCTGAAAGGTGATGCCGAAGAAAAGCTTGAAGGTCTTTACCTCTACCTTGGTCTTGACAGGGATTCGATCAAACGTGCAAACAACCTCCGCTGGCATAAAAAGATCAAAGGATTCCGTGAACTGGCATTTATGAATATTAAGGATGCCAATCATATTATTTACAAGGCGCTGAACTCGAAGAATGAGATCCTGAGGATGGAAGCACAGATCGCACTGGTGCGGCTGAGTGATGAAGATCCTTTCGGATTTCTGTTCCAGCTTAAAAGGCCTTTTTCACTCTGGGAACAGATAACACTTCATGAACTTATCATCCAGCACGACATTCCTTTACCGGAATTTAAAAAATGGCTCAAAGCTTCAAATCCTACTGTTGTTATGTTCGCATTGCGAATGATCCGGGAGTTTAAGCAGAAAGATGCAGAAGATGATGTCAGGGAAGTCCTTGAGCATCCTTCACCGGAAGTCAGATGCCTTGCAGTTCAGGTCGCAGGAGACCTTGAAATGCGTTCAACCCTTGAAGTGATGAAACGAATTTACAAAAACCAGAATTACAATACCTGCCTTGAGATAATAAGATCAATGGCCAAAATGCCTGATGTCTCATTGCTGGGATTCCTGAGACTTGTCCTTGACAAGGAGGATGATGTTCAGCTTCAGATTGAAGCTACAAAAGCAATTGAGAACAATGGAGAGGAGGGCGTAAGAACACTTGTTAAACTGATGAAATCGGAATATAAGAACTATAACATTATAGTGCGGCACGTGCTTGACCGCAGAATTTATTAAAAACGATGGGATTTCTTTTTGCTCATATTGTCTTCTATCTTACACTGATCCTGTTTGGTTCCTATCTTCTACTGGGAGTGTTTTCGGCAATTGCGCTGCGTAAATACCTTCGTAAGAATAGTTATATAAACTACAATTCCCTGGTCCTTTCACCACTGAGTCCGAAGATATCAATCATTGCCCCTGCCTTCAACGAAAGCAAAAGTATAATAGACAACATACGTACTCTTCTTTCCCTTTACTATAACAATTTTGAGGTAATAATTGTAAATGACGGGTCGACTGACAACACATTCGACCTGATAAAAGAGTCATACGACCTGATAAGGGTCAACTATTATTTTGACTACAGGATCCCCTGTGAAAGGATAAAAGGAGTTTACAGATCTAAGAATCCGTCTTACAACCGGTTAACAGTAATTGACAAAAACAACGGCGGGAAAGCCGACTCGCTAAATGCAGGTATAAATATTTGTCACAGCACCCTGTTTGTATCAATCGATTCTGACTCTATAATTGAGGCTGACTCGATACTCAAACTTGTCAAGCCGTTTCTCGAAGAAAAGGAAAAGAAAGTTATTGGTACTGGAGGTGTGATAAGGATTGTTAACTCATGTGATGTTGAACGCGGTCATATCCGTGAAATAAAGATCCCGACCAAAATATTGCCCCGCCTGCAGGTTCTTGAATACACGAGGGCATTTCTGCTCGGGAGGATGGCCTGGAGCCAGCTCGACGGACTTATGCTTATTTCAGGTGCAATGGGTATTTTTGATCGTGAAACTGTGATAAAGGCGGGCGGTTACAGCATTAAAACAGTTGGTGAAGACATGGAACTGGTTCTTAGGATGCGTCGTTATATGACAGAGCATGATCAGAAATATGAAGTAACTTATATTCCGGATCCATTATGCTGGACTGAAGTACCATCCGATGTCAAATCACTCAGGAAACAGAGAACCCGCTGGACAAGGGGACTTGTGGAATCGCTTCATACGCACCGCAAATTATTCTTTAACAGCAAATATGGGCGTCTAGGTATTCTTGGCTATCCGTTCTGGTTCTTTTTTGAGTGGCTGGCCCCGCTTATTGCCTTTTCAGGATTTATATATACAATTTATCTCATAATAAGGCATTCTCTTAACTGGCCATTCTATCTCCTTCTTTTCATTTTTGTCTATTCTTTTGCCGTTTGCCTTTCAACATGGGCCGTTCTTTTTGAAGAAATAACATTCCACAAATACAAAAAGAAAAGAGATGTCCTGAAGCTCCTTTCGGTAGCGCTTGTTGAACCTTTCTTCTATCCTGTACATACTTATTTCGCCATAAGGGGTAATCTTGAAGCTCTTAGAGGCAAGAAAGGATGGGGTAAAGCAGAGCGTTCTGGATTTGATAAGAAAAAGAAATCCAGAATGAAAGTCGTTGGCAGTGAAAATATTCTTTAATCAGTAAAGGCCGGGATAGCAGTTAATCCGGTTTTTACTATCTGCAGGGACTTTTTCTCCCTGGTTTCCGTTGGTGGTACAATCAACCACAAAGGCCACGTATACCGGCTTTCAGAGGTAGTAACTTCTCCGTCAAAATAAACTGAAACTGCAATCCCGTCTGATGTGGCGGTCAGAATTTCGTAATTATATCCTCCGTCATATGAAACAGCTCCGTCAATGACCTTCATCTGGGTTGGATCGCGGAAATAAAGCATTGTCCAGGGAATCCGCACTTCTATTTTACTGTCTTTCCACGCAACTGCAGTACGCTTGCCGAAGCTGAAGGTGGCAGAATTTTCCATGGGGACTTTTCCAATATCCTGTTTTGTCAGTACATATCCGTCATTTATCCACTGCATTACTTTCCATGGTGCACCGTCTGTTACTGTGCTTTGAAACTTCTGAACCAAGTGATTCGAGAGATCGAACCTCGGTGTCAATCCATTCATGTCATAGGCCTCGGTTACCTGATAAAGGGCCGTATCATTCGAAAGCACCATCGTAAGGAGGAACTCCGACCTGTTATCGAGGATCTTCCCGTTGGGGAGAAGTGATTCCCCCAGACCAGTCAGGTAAGTATCAAAGGCGATCATAACAGTATCCCCTGCAGATAATGCTTTGTTTGTTTCAATTTCAAGGAAAAAACAGCTGTTGTCATTTGTGGCGCTGATCTTCTTTAAGGGACCTGAAGGCTTATCGGTCTGGTAAGCAATGTACGGAAGCATTTCCGTCTGATCATATGTCAAAAATCCGAAATTCTGTTCAGGTGATGTCAGGTTATGCCATAATTGCCTTGTCGGGATTATCACACCGCCAGATAGCATTCCGTATGCCTCAAGATAGGCAACAATCCAGGTAGGTTTGAACCATTCGTCCATCCATGCAAACATAAATCCTCCGGCGCATCCGGCATCGATGATATTATGCATCAGCCTCATGTCCTTTTCACCCTGCTGTTGTTCAGAATATCCTCCGTGATGCATGTTGCTGAAAGACTGATGAGCGCTTCCCCAGCTGGATGGGACTCCAAATTCAGCAATAACCAGGGGCATTGCAGAATAATGATCCTTTAAAGCATTAAGGTAGCCAAGGTAACTATTGGGACCATAACTGTCGCTGTAAGTTAGGTAAGAAGGTTCCTGGCTGATGAAATTTGGATAATAGGGGTATGCATGGTAACTGGCAAATATGCCAGGTTCCGGATTCTTAAGGGTTATTTTTGCTATATCAAAGGATGCCTTATCCTCATCTGTAAATATTTCAGTAGGATGGATAAGTGGATCCAGAGTAGGCCAGCTGGAAATGCTGACAGGACGTTTTACTGCATAGTTTAATTCTTCATATTTCAAAACTGCATCGAGCATTTGGGTCACGAACACTTCCGATGCACTGGCTCCGGCAATTGTTAAATTCGTACCGGAATATGAATTTGTTGAAGTATGCCGGTTATCGGTTGTATCAACCTCCTGGGGGCTGATCTCCCTCCCGATTATATAACCTGCGGTCCACCTTGATACATCGGAAATATATCTTCCGAAAGATCTCCCATACCTGTAGGCAACGTCTCCGTTACCATTGATACAATCGACTATCTCGTGAATTTCCCGGGTGAACGAAGTGACCTTGTTCAGCAGATCATACGACTCGGGGTCGTAAAAATCCTCCACTTCATCAAGCCATATTCCCTGGAACAGAAGAAGAGGATTATCCTGATGTCGCTGATTATAGTCAGCAAGCTTTTCATAGAATGCCGGGGGATGAAGAGTGTATACCCTTATGCAGTTAAAGCCAGCATCTGCCATCTCTTTAATCCATTTTTCATACTGGTCAGGAGATATTGCATACCCTATTTCTCCGGGGAAATATCCGGGAGGTGATGAACCGAGATTAATTCCTTTAAGCATCAATGATCTGTATTGTGAACCGGTATGCATGGCAATATGGTTTCCGAGGGTTTTGAATGGCACTTCCTGCTTAAGGGTAAGTTCAAAATTTATTACAGTGTCACGTCCTATTGTTATGTCGGTTAGCCTTACAGGATAATAATAATCGCAGGTAACGGAGGTAACAACAGGAAACCTGAACTGTCCTGAAGGAGGAAGAACAACTGGAGGCATCATATCGGGTTCAATTGCTGTGCCCGCTGAGTATGATGAAAAACCCGACACTTTTACAAGCTTCCCCGATTTTGTTTTCCCTTTGAAAGTAATAGTATAGTAATAAAGTCCATTATGTTGAGGAGCACCATTCTGGTTACAGCCATCCCAAACAATATGATAGCTGCCGGCACTGATTGAATCGAAAAAAGCCTCCATGATTTTTTGACCCGAGAAATTATAAACGGAAAAGCGGATATCTCCAGAACTGTTGATTATAAATGGTAAATTCACTGAATAAGTGAAAGGATTTGGATAAGGGATCCCCACTTCGATCACACCCGAGATATTCTCATATATTTTCGATATCCTGAGGGAATAAGTCCCGTCTGATCCTGATTTTGCAGCATATTCTGTAGTTCCGGCAACTATAGAAACTTTTGCATTAGGGACTATTGCCCCATTGACATCAGTAACCATCCCTGTAACATAATAATCATGGGCCATGGATTCTGCGAGCGGTACAAACAATAACAACGAAAGCGGAAGGATCCTTACTGAACGGACCTTGTTCGGAATTACGATTCCAATAATTGAACTGACAGCGTTATAACATACTGAATATAACAAAAAACTGCATTTATTTATAATTTTGAGAAAGGCTATCATGAAAAGAGGTTTCAAATATTCAATAAATAACGTTTGGCTTAAAATAAACGCATGATTCCCCTGATTATTTCCAGGTCGGTTTTATAATGAGATAAATGGACTCCGGAGAGATAAGATATAGAAATATTGAAGAGAAAGACAATAAAGAGCTGGCCGGGCTTATCAGGACTGTCTTCAGGGAGTTTAAGATAGATCGGCCGGGAACCGTTTATTTTGATCCCACCACCGATGATTTATTTAAATTGTTCAGCGTTCCGGGTTCAATTTACTGGATCGCTGAGGATGAAGGCCGAATGATCGGGGGATGCGGTATTTACCCAACTCCGGGACTGCCCGATGGCTGTGCTGAGCTGGTAAAATTTTATCTTCTGGCACCATGGCGCAGCAAGGGAATAGGCAGGATGCTTATGAAAAAGTGTATTGAATCTGCCAGACAGATAGGATACAAGCAGCTTTACCTTGAATCGTTGCCGGAACTTAGTAAGGCTGTTTCGATGTACTTAAAATCAGGTTTTAAGTATATACCTCATAGTATGGGCAACTCCGGCCATTTTGGCTGCACGATATGGATGCTGAAGGATTTGCAGGAAAGCTGATAACTCAGGTCGACGCTTACTATTTCTTACCATATACTTTCTCTGCCTGGATTTCTTTAAGGAAGAGGGTTCGCGGTGAATTATAAAAGTTCATAAAATCCTCAGGGAATGGCCTGTTCTGGTTTCCTGCCATCATGAACCTGGACCTGTATGCATGTCTCCAGGTCAAAACATATCCTACAGGGTATTTACTTAACACCGGCAGAAGTACGGTCGACCACCAATCCTGCATGCCCCTTCTTCCCCCTGTTTCACTTAACGCTGTAAGCTTTTTCCTGCTCAGTGCTTCGCTCGTCACAAATCCCAGGGCATTGTCGAGCTCTCCACCGAATTTCTCACCACGGTCATACATGTCAATTGAAAGCATATCGATAACATCATCACCAGGATAGCCTCTCATATATTGCTCAAGGCTTGTTACCCTGTCGGTATTGTAAGCATAGAGTATGTTGTGGATCTTTTTGTTATCGCGCAGAAACTGAACGGTATAACGCCAGAGTTCTGAATATTGCCTGTCGGTGCATATATCTGTTCCCCACCAGAAGAAAGAGCCGGAGTGTTCATGATACGGCCTGAAAATGAAAGGAATCGGGATGCCATCATCATCTTTAAGACCTTTAAAGAATGTCGCCAGACGGTCAAGCCAGGTATTGAAAATCTCATGATTTTTACCGCCCGGAAGTATGGATGCTAACACCTCCCTGGAGCTGACATCCCAGGCTGTTCCGCCCTGACGGCGTGATTTACTTGCAGGATCCTGCATAGTTAACGGATTATCGGCATGCCAGCTGATTGTTATAATCCCGCCACGTCTGTAGTGTGTTTTAATCTGTTCTGCAATCTGCGAGAAGCTTACAGAATCGAGGCTGCGTTCATTACCAAGCTCAAGATGCCCAAGCTCAAAGCCTGCAACAGCCGGATAATCTCCAGTGAAATCCCTGGTATCAGACCTGTCTTTTTCATACCACCAGGTGCTTCCATACATCAGATCGTCCTGATGGCCATACATTACTCCCTTATTTTGAAGAGCATATAATGACCTGAACAGGTTCACAGTTTCTTTTGTTGCTTTTTTGTCAGCAGGTGACGGATCTTTTCCGTAAGCTGCGCAAATTGTCAAACCTGCAAAAAGGATTAGGTTAATAAATGATTTCATGTTTCTGATTGTTTAAACTAGATCTAAAATCCCTACAATATATTAATTTTCCGATATTTTTAATACAAACGCCTCTGTGACAGGTACAGAATTTAATTTGCTCCTGTTAATGACTTTTGTAACTTTATTGCTGTGAACAATCAATAACCAATATATTAAAACTATGAAAAAATCATTTTCCCGCCGCAATTTCATAGCAACAAGCGCTCTGGGAACAGGAGGCCTGCTTGCTGCGCGCTCAATTGATCTTGATCCTCATACGTTCGGCTTCAAGCAGCAAAAAGTAGCACCATCCGATCGTATCCGTTTCGGGATTATCGGAATTGGAATGCAGGGGTCCGGATTGCTGTCTGGTGCAGTTTCCCTTCCTGGCGCTGAATGTGTGGCTGCTGCCGATCTGTACGATGGCAGGCATACCCTCGCAAGGGAAATCACTGGCAATACCAGCCTCTTTACCACCAGGAAATACCAGGAACTGCTTGACAGAAAAGATATCGACTGCATAATTGCAGCAGTACCCGATCACTGGCACCGTCAAATTGTTGTCGATGCCTGCAATGCCGGGAAGGATATTTACTGCGAAAAGCCGATGTCCCACAGTGTTGCTGATGGATTTCAAATGGTAGAAGCATCAAAAAAGAACAACAGAATCGTTCAGATCGGTTCACAGCGTGTCAGTTCAAACCTGTGCAAAAAGGCAAGGGAGATGTACACAAGCGGAGCTATTGGTGATGTCGAGCATGTCGAGCTTTCTCTTGGCAGGAATGATCCCACGGGAGCATGGCAATACCCGCCGCCGACTGATCTTTCACCAAAGACACTTGACTGGGACACATGGCTGAACGACGCTCCTAAAATTCCTTTCAGCCCTGAGCGTTTTGCCCGCTGGCGATGCTGGAAAGAATACGGTACAGGAGTTGCGGGCGACCTTATGGTTCACCTGGTCAGCGGGATGTTATACACCCTTGGCTGGAATGAAGTACCCCGTTCCGCAACATCCCTGGGAGGTATTTTTCGCTGGAAGGACGGCCGCAATATGCCAGATTTGCACCTGGTGCTTTTCGACTACCATGGAATTCCGGTGTTTGTCCGTCTGGGACTTGGAACTGAAACCACTGAAATTGCCCGCTTCATGGGCCCGAAAGGAATAATCGATACAGGTGAATTCACAATGAGTTACTATCCGCAGCCTGGAGTTGACCTGGCACCGAGCTATTACGCCAGTGGCTTCCCTCAACAAATGAGGCAGGAATACGAAGCCAAATGGTCTGCTGAACACTCTCCAAAACTGGGTCAGGAACCAATATACGATCAGGTAAACTACAGGGGCCATGACTGGGATGATATGAGGCCGCATATCTGGAACTTTTTCCAGGCTGTAAAGTCAAGGAAGCCGGTAACAGAGGATGCAGTGTTCGGAAATAACGCAGCAATTGCTTGTCACATGGCTAATGAATCCTTTTTCCGCGGGAAAACGGTTTTTTGGGATGATAATATTAAGAATATAAAAGCCTGATTCCCGCATTTTTTTAGGACCAGGCACAAATGCTATAAAGTCAATAATTAAAATATTCCAATATCATGAATAAGATAGTAAATAAATCTTCAGATAATTTTTATATGCATAACGGATCTTGCTGCGGTGGAAATCTCAATCTTCCCCCGAATGAGATGACAAGGCGAAGATTTGTTCAGATGACCGGAACCGGAGCCCTGGGAACTGTTGCTCTGTCAGGCATCTCATGGCCGATAGTCAGTGAATGGCAAACCAGGGAGAAGGTATTTAATCAACGCCAGCCGCTGGTAGTTAAGCCAATATTTACTTATGAGATTCCCGAACGGAGACCCCAGACCAGCTGGAGGAGTTGGGGAGGCGTTCAGACTGAAAAGGAAGCTGCACAGGAAGCAGCCCGCATTGAGGAAGAACTTAAGGGCTTAAAATCACGGGCGGATTTCCCGGTCAGTTTCCTGCCGGTTGCAAGTGTCCGCACTGCTAAGGACCTGGAGATGTCGGGAGATCTCGGATCGGCTGATCTGTTCATGGTTTATGCTGCCGGAGGAGGGATGGATAAGTTTGATGTTCTGAATAAAATGGGAAAGGATGTCATCTTTTTCTGCCGTCATAAAACTGGTCCTGTCTATCTGTGGTATGAAATAATCAGTCCAAGGTATCTGCGTCAGCACACTGACAAACTTAGCGTAAAGGGTATTGACGAAGCCGATGTTGTGATCGATAGCCAGGATGAGCTTTTGTGGAGACTAAGGGCATTGTGCGGCCTGAAAAACACACGAAATTCCAGGATTCTGACTATTGGCGGGGCTGGTGCCTGGTCTCAGCCCCTGGAAACAACCATGAAAGCTGTGCAGGAAAGGTATAAGCTTGATATACAGGATATTTCCTATGAAGATTTAGGCAGGATAATCACTGAAGCCAGATCGGATAATTCCGTTGTCTCTGCTGCAAGGGGAAGGACAAATGATTATCTCCGTGATTCAGCAGTTAAACTGGAAACTGACAGGAAATTCGTGGAGAATTGCTTCGTTCTTGAAGATATCCTTATAAGATTAATGGAGAAATTCAGTTGCAGGGCAGTCACAATTAATAATTGCATGGGAACGATCATGCCCCTCGCTGAAACATCTGCCTGCCTGACTCTAAGCTTGCTTAATGATGCAGGTTACCTGGCATTCTGTGAATCTGATTTTGTTGTCGTTCCTGCAGGCATTCTGCTTGCAAACATTTCAGGAAAGCCATCATTTCTGAATGATCCGACATATCCCCATGATAAAATCATAACCCTGGCCCATTGCACAGCTCCGAGGAGGATGGACGGCAAAAAGCTGGCTCCGGCGAGAATCCTTAGTCATTTTGAATCAGATTACGGTGCGGCTCCAAAAGTTGAAATGCTTATCGGACAGGAGGTCACAAATGTTATGCCCGATTTCGAATTTAAACGCTATGTGGGTTTGCAGGGAAAAATCACTGATAATCCTTTCCTTGATATTTGCCGGTCACAAATTGATGTGACCTATAATTGTGACAGCCTGAAAGTAGCAGAACAAATGCCCGGCTTTCACTGGATTACTGTTTACGGTGACTATATGAAAGAAACGGGTTATGCTTTGAAAAAAATGGGAATAGCTTTTGAAAACCTTACCTGACCAGTTCATTACAAGACAAAGCATGAAAACAATAAAATCTGTCCTAATAATTGTCCTGATGGTTATTTCAGGATTTACGGTGAATGCACAGCAGAAGGGGTATTACAGATACCCTGCCATTCACGGAAATGAAATCATCTTTACGGCTGAAGGTGACCTCTGGAGATTCAATCTCGAAACAAAAATGGTTTCCAGACTGACCACCAGTCATGGCCTTGAAACTCATGCCTGTATTTCCCCTGACGGTAAGTGGATAGCATTTATCGGCCAGTATGAAGGTCCGTCGGAAGTATATGTTATGCCGTTTGCCGGCGGCAGGCCAAAACGGCTTACCTACGAGGAAGGCAGCCCCATAGTTTATCAATGGACGTCTGATAACAGGATTGTATATTCAACTTCAAGCTACTCGACCATTCCAAATCCCCAACTTATTAAAATCAATCCTGATGACCTTACTGTCGAAGCGGTACCTCTTTCCCAGGCCGATCAGGGAACGTTCACTCCCTCTGGTGAGCTCGTCTTTACACGGCTCAGAGACCAGGGAAGCCATACAAAGCGTTATAAAGGGGGCACTGCGCAATCTCTATGGAAATTTGATGGAAAGGGCGAAGCACAGCCGCTTACATCAGACTATCCCGGTACTAGTAAAAATCCAATGTATTATAATGGCAGAATCTATTTTCTTACGGACCGCGATGGGACTATGAATATTTGGTCAATGACCACCAGCGGCACTGACTTTAAACAACACACAAAAAGCATCCGCTGGGATCTGGAGGATGCCGACCTGGACGGAGGCAGGATCGTTTGTCAGCAGGGTGCGGACATATTTCTGTATGATATTCCGGCAGATAAATCTGAAATAATTGATATAAATTTAAATTCCGACTTTGATCAGCGGCGGGTGCAGTGGATAAATGATCCCAAATCGAAAATCACCTCTTTGGGACTGTCCCATAAGGGCGACCAGGTTGTCATCACCTCCCGTGGCAGGATCTTTTCCGTTCCGGTGGAGGGAGGCGACAGATGGTCGGAAGTCACCCGTAAATATGGCATACGCTATAAAAATGCCATATACATGAACACTGAGAACGAAATAATGATGTTGTCTGATGAATCCGGTGAATTTGAAGTCTGGAAAACTGATAATTATGGTTTTAATATTCCAGTACAGGTAACGAGCGGAACAAAAAACTTTATTGAGAACTTTGCGCCGTCACCTGATGGGAACTATGTGGTTTTCAACGAGAAAGATAACAGATTAAAACTTTACTCGAAAAGTACCGGCACTTCAGCATTAATAGCACAAAATAACTTTGGCTACCAGGGACCTTTTTCATGGTCTTCTGACAGCCGGTGGATAGCTTTTACCGATGTGGCTGACAATCAGACTGGATATATTAAGTTATACGATGTAAAAACTGGCACTTCTTACCAGGTAACCACTGACAGGCAGGATAGCTATACTCCACGGTTCAGCAGGGACGGTAAATGGCTGTATTTCGTTTCTGACCGTACTTTCAGCACAATAGTGAGAAGTCCATGGGGCAGCAGGCAGCCTGAACCATACTACGAAAAAACTGCGTTGATTTATGCTGTTGCACTTAACAGCTCTGCAGCCTTTCCGTTTAGTGAAGCCAATGAACTTAATGCAGTAAAATCCGATACTGCAAAAACTGAAGCAGCCAAAGCAGATGCGAAGAAAAATGTAAAGAAAAATGATACTTCAACGAAAAAACCCGCAGAGATTGTTGTTGATCTGAATGACATAGCAATCAGGCTTTATTCAGTGCCAATAAAAGCTGCCAATATTGGGACCTTCGAACTTAATAATGAATGGCTTTACTGGTCAGAATATAACCCGGCAGACTATTCAGTGATTCTGAATGCTTTGAAAATTACAAACAAGAAGAATAATGAACTTGTTAATATTGCTACCGGGATTAACTTTTTCACATTATCAGGAGATGGGAAAAAAATTCTCATCAGGGATAAAAACGGTATTGTGGTCCTCAATGCTGATGGTACAAAACCAGATACTAAAAAGCATACGGTTGACCTTACTAAATGGGCTTTTACAATAGATCCTGTTGAAGACTGGAAACAGATGTTTAAAGATGCCTGGAGGATGGAGCGTGACTATTTCTACGATCGCGATATGCATGGCGTTAAATGGCAGGAGATTTATGACGTTTACAGACCACTGGTGGATCGGGTAACCGACCGTTATGAGCTCGATGACCTTCTTGCACAAATGATCTCAGAGCTTTCTGCACTCCATATGTTTGTATATGGCGGTGATAAACGGACTCCCGGTGATAATATTTCGAATGGCTATCTTGGAGCGACCCTTTCCCGCAATGAGAGCCTTGGTGGATATGTGATAGATCATATTTTCCGTTCAGATCCGGACTTTCCTTCTAATCTTTCTCCTCTGGCAAAACCGGATCTTAAAATAAAGGAGGGAGATGTAATTACTGCAGTAAATGGAATAAATACCCTCAATTACCCTCACCTGAACGAGCTCCTTGTGAACAAGGCGGACGTTCAGGTAAGACTGAAACTTAAGAATTCCAAAGGAGAAACCTATGATGAGGTGGTAAAACCAATGAGTGCAAGCGCTTATAGCAGTCTTCGTTACAGCGAGTGGGAATACACGAGAAGGCTTGAAGTCCAGAAAATGTCAGATAACCGCATCGGATACCTTCATCTCAGGGCCATGGGCGGGAACGATTTTGATGAGTTTGTTAAGAACTTCTATCCGGTGGTCGGGAAAGAGGGTCTTATCGTAGACATGAGACACAACCGGGGAGGAAATATCGACAGCTGGGTGCTTGAGAAATTAATGAGAAAGGCATGGTTTTACTGGGCACCAAGGGTCGGTAAATCTACTCCAAACATGCAGTATGCTTTTACTGGACATTTGGTTGTTCTGATGGATGAAAACACTGCTTCTGACGGAGAAGCATTTTCAGAAGGCTTCAGACGGCTTGGACTCGGCAAACTGATCGGTATGAGAACCTGGGGTGGAGAGATCTGGCTATCGTCGGGAAACAGGCTGGTTGATAATGGCATCGCCACTGCTGCTGAAACCGGGGTGTATTCGCCTGAAGGGGAATGGCTGATAGAAGGTTGGGGAGTGGAGCCTGATATCAGGATCGACAATCTGCCAAATGAAAGCTTTAAAGGTAAAGATGCCCAGCTTGAGGCAGGTGTACAGCATCTACTTAATCTTATAAAGCAGGAACCCGTGAAAGTACCTCCTGTGCCAAAATATCCTGACAAATCGTTTAATTACAAAAATATAGAATAGGAAGGAAGCTTTCCTATTGCTGAACCGCTTACTGTACAAATTCATTTCGGATTCAGGACTATAATTTTTATTTGAATATTTTAATAATCTTTGCAGTGAAGAAATAAAACGGAGGTTTTATTTGTCTAATATATAGGAATCTGAAGCTTTCATTGAAAATCAAACAGCTGAAGGATAAAAAGTCACGTTGCTTATTAAAGCATTGGAAAGTGATTCAGTTACTTATATAATTAATGAAATAAAATTCAATCATACAAAAT
>Ga0153915_10003788_pt1 | contig 13897 bp, 12 predicted proteins | sample Opewatmetagenome_2_FD_107003 | JGI IMG/M metagenome (GOLD analysis project Ga0153915, IMG submission 107003) | Freshwater wetland microbial communities from Ohio, USA - Open water 3 Core 3 Depth 3 metaG | ecosystem: Environmental > Aquatic > Freshwater > Wetlands | place: USA: Ohio, Lake Erie... | reverse complement strand
TAGTAAATAGTAAATAAAATTGTCTTATGTTTGCATATTTAATTTGAATTACCTCACTCCACGCTTTATTCTGAGAAAATAAGAATAACTACATGTTTTGAAAGGAAAAATACACTTATGTCACTTATTTGAGGCCTATAAAACGGAGGATGCTGACCTGATTTTAATGGGTGGGGGAGTCTATGACAGCGAGTTAAACAGGCAATCCTGCATGTCGGGTCAATTTCTGATGATCATATAATTTACTGCCCCCTCCAATCCATCGAGGGTTAATTCAAACATCGGGAATATTTCTCGTATCATGTTGATAGTTCGAGTATAGGGCCACTCATCAGCCATTTTGGGATTAAGCCAGACAGAATGATGGAAGGTCTCGGATATAAATTGAAGTCTTTTGTAACTTGGCTGGCCGGACCTTTCTTCCAGGTGGATAGAACCGTCAGTGGACATTAGCTCATAGGGCGCCATGCTGGCGTCTCCGACAATGATTACGCGGGTTTCCGGATCAAGGCGCACAAGTTCATCAACAGGGAAAGATTTTCGCATCCTGGACGGGTCTTCCCATAGGTTGTCGTAGATTGTGTTATGGAAGAAGAAGGTCTTGATATCCTTGAACTGTGCCCTGGAGTAATAGAAGAGCGTGCGCACGACCTCGATATAGGGCTCCATTGACCACCCTCCATTGTCGATGACCAGCATAACCTTCAGCCTGTCCCTGAGGCTCCTGTCATAGACTATCTCTATCTCTCCGGCGTTTTTCATGGTCTGGTATATGGTTTCATCTATATTAATCTGATCCTTTGGCCCGACCGGGACCATGTTTCTTAATCTCTTTAATGCCTCTCCCATCTGAGATTGCGTAATGGGACCGTCCTGTGAATAGTCCCTGTACCTCCTGTCCATGGCAACCTTTACAGCGGATTTGTTTCTTGATACACCGCCGATCCTCATGCCTCCCGGATGATATCCCGAATGGCCTACAGGGGAGGTGCCTCCGGTCCCTATCCATTTGCCTCCTCCATGATGTTCTTCTGCCTGGTCCTTCAGCCGCTCAAAAAAATACTTTATCAGTTCCTCCGGACTCATCTTGGAAAGTTTGGATTCATCGACGCCCAGGGCCTCGGCAAGCTCCTTCGGGTTTTTCAGCCATTCATCAAGCATGGCGCGCGCAATCTCGGATATTGTTCTTTCGTCAGGGGTCTCCAGTTCCGCTCCCTTAAAGTGATGGGCAAAGACCTGATCATAGATATCAAAGTATCTCTCACTCTTGACCAGGATAGAACGGGCCGCAATATAGAAATCATCCAGGGAATTGATGACCCCCATTTTAAGGGCCTTCTGCAGCCTGAGAAAGGATGTGGGCGATACAGGTATCCCCACCTTTTTTAATGTATAAAAGAAATCAGTGAACACCTAAAATAACCTCAATCGGTGATTTAAAGAAGCAGTAAAAAAATTCTGTTTTAATATCTTAAATTTTTTACCTTATACGTAAACCTTGCAATGTATGCCGTTTACCGAGCATTTATCTCCTGAATCTCGCAACCTGATTCATGGCCATGGCATAGTCAGGGCTCTTTTTAAACAGTATCCCCAGATAAGGCGTTTCACCTTTTACAAGGTCGGTGGGCTTTATGCTGGGGTCTGCCTTAAGCGCCCTTATCCAGTTGATCAGTTCCCTTGTTGCAGGCTTTTTCTCGATGCCGTTAAAATCCCTTAATCGGTAAAAGGTAGATATTGCGTTTTCAAGGAGGTCTCTCTTGATATCCTCGAAATGCACTCTGATAATCCTTTCCATCATATCAGGTTCAGGAAAGGCAATATGATGGAAGTTGCAGCGGCCCAGGAAGGGGTCTGAAAGGTCTTTTTTGGCGTTGGATGTAATGATAATAACAGGCCGGTTTTTTGCCCTGACAGTCTTGTCTATCTCAATAATATCGAACTCCATCTGGTCCAGGACGTCCAGCATGTCATCCTGGAAATCCGTATCCGCCTTGTCTATCTCGTCAATAAGCAGTACAACCCTTTCATCAGATACAAATGCCTGCCCGATCTTGCCCATCTTAATATATTCTTCTATATTGCTGACGTCTCTTTTCGAATCCCCAAAACGGCTGTCATTAAGCCTGGTAAGGGTATCATATTGATAAAGCGCCTCTATAAGCTTCATGCTGGATTTTACGTTAAGGACAATAAGCCTCATTTGAAGGGCCTCAGAGATGGCGTGGGCAAGCATTGTCTTCCCTGTCCCCGGCTCACCTTTGAGGAGAAGGGGCATCTCAAGGGCCATTGAGATATTGACTATTTTCGCAAGCTCTTCATCAAGGACATATCTGGTCGAACCGCTGAACTCTTTAGACGAATTATTATCTGACATGAAAAACTCCTTAAAAACTAATGATTTTTTATATTAATAATAACATTAAGGGATGCAATATATATATATGGAGAATTTCTGTCAAACAATTCAAAGGAGACATTAAAAGATAAATCCAATGTCTTATAGAATAACAGCCATACGCTTGAGACTATCAGCCCTTTGTAAAAGTCCTTAATGCTAATAAATATTGTATAAAAAAGCTTGACACATATTTTTTACTCTGTTAATGAAGTCCATTAAAGTCGGCAAAGATTAATTGGAAGTAGCTGTAACTATAAGTAATTTTTTAGGAATTTGCTTAATATATTTATATGGAGGATGCATGATATGGGATATGAAGTAGTAGTCGATCATGATAAATGTGAAGGTTGTGAAGAGTGCGTAGAGGTTTGCCCCGTGGATGTCTATGAGATACAGGACGGGAAATCCGTTCCGGTTAACGCTGAAGAATGTCTGGGATGTGAAAGCTGTGTAGAGGTCTGTGATCAGGAAGCCATTACTATTACTGAAAACTAAAAACTAATTCACCAAATTTTATCTATTTTTTCCGCAGGGTAAAGATATTCTATCATCACAGATAAAAAAAGCCGCTCAAATGAGCGGCTTTTTTTATGGATAATTAACTCGAGTCTTTTAATTATGACTTGGCATGGCAATCATTGCATTTGGTTGAAGGTGCGGTATCTTTGCCCGATTTTTTATGACATTCTTTGCAATTTGTATGATAGGCTGTCTGAAGTTTCTTGGCTTTATCCTGATCTTTTACAGGATCATGGCAGCTCACGCATGTTTTGACTGCATCGCCTGCCTTCCATACGTTCGTGCCGTCTTTGTATTCATGATGGCAATCAGTGCATGCGGCACCATAATCCTTGGTATGTTTTGTATGGTGTAATAACACAGGCCCCTTTTTATCTTCTGTATAACCCTTATTATTAATGGTTGCATCTGTAGGAGGAGTGGTGACATCCGCTGCCGCAAGAATTCCAACAGTAAGAAAAATTATCCCGACCAGAATTGAAATGTATGTGGCTATTATGTTTCTTTTCATCGTTTTTTACCGCCTTTTTTTAAACTGAAAAATGTACCATGGTTTTAAAATTATTAAACTCAATTGACATTTATACATAGCTCTGTGAATAGAATATATAAATAATCCAATCCTTGTCAAGCCGGAAAATTATGGGATTTTATCCATAATTTTCGCTATTATTTCTTCATGGTTTTTCGCAGGTCCATAATAAACAATGGGCTAAATTTTTGCAGGCTTTCGGCTTTCTTAGTGTCTTTCCAAGCCAGATCATATTCCTCATGATTGTAGTAGGTTACTGCCCGATTGTTGTATGCCCCGGAAAATTCCGGATTTATTTTTAATGCCTTATTAAAATCAGATATGGCCTGTTTGTATTGACCTTTCATGGCATAGGTCATCCCCCTGCCGTTATAGGCAATATAAGATGCAGGATCTATCTCAAGCGCCTTATTAAAATCAGCCATAGCCTGATTGAACTGATTTTTTTTTGAGTAGGCCTCTCCCCTGCTTGTGTAGGCAAGGATATGAACGGGGTCCAACTCAATTGCCCTGGTGAAATCTGAGATAGCCTTATCCAACTCGTTATAAGAGGAGTAGGTCGTGCCGCGACCGATATATGCGTAGACAGATAAGGGGTTCAATTCAACGGCCTTTTCAAATGCCGACATGGATTCGTCATATTTCCCTTTAGCGGAGTATGTAATTCCCCTGCCGATATAACCCAGGACAGATAAAGGGTCTATCTCAATGGCCTTGTCAAAATCGGCAACGGCTACATCAAATCCCCCTTTGGCATAGAAACTCTCCCCTCGTCCGATATATGCAGAAACGGACCCGGGATCCAGATCAAGGGCCTTATTAAAATCCGATATGGCCTTATCATATTGTCCCTGCTTTATATAAAGATTTCCGCGAAAATTATATGAATCCACATTGTTACGGTTTATCTCTATTGCCTTTGTGTAATCAGCCTGGGCCTTTTCATACAGACCAAGGTTTTCATAAGCAGTCCCACGGAATTTAAAGACATCCGCATCCTTGGGGTTCTTCTTTATAGCCTTTGAATAATCTGTTATGGCCTGCTCGTTATTTCCCTCGGCGATAAAAAAATCATCTTGTTTTTTAATCGATTGTTTATTGGAATTAGCCGTTGAGCATCCGATAATTATCAGGACGCAAAAGACCGCCCAAAACCCTTTTAAAAAATTTACCCCCCTCATAGCTATTTGATCTCCAATCCTGACTAGTCGCTAGTCGCAATTTTAAACTTATTGACGATACATCGTTGGTCTATAATTGAAAAGGACTATTTTTTAGAATTTTCTATTGCCCCATAGACGATGATTTTTCCCTGATCCACATATTGCCATCCTGCCTCCAGAAGATCTATATCGGTAGTCCCCTCCGGCAAAGGTTCAACCTTAATAATAGTTGCCGTGCGTGTTGAAGCCCCGGCGCTATGATCCCAGGCTGAGTTATAGGGCCATATGACATCCTGATTGGCTGCATTGCTTCCCTGATCAGGGGGATAAAGCGTCTTTTGTGGCACGATAATCCTGTACGGCCCTTCACCGTCAAGTTTGTTTGATGCGCTAAGAGCTCCCGGATTCAGATCTTTGCCGTCCCTTTTGTAGGCAAGCAGTAATCTTAATCCTCCGGGCGCGATGATCGGGCTGTTATTGGTATAACCTCTGCTTAAAGCAGCAGTGTAATCACACCAGCCTCCGTTTGTTTTGTCTGCCTGTTTGTCATATTTATAGAGTGCAGAGGGGTAATCGCCGAATACATGATACATGGATGGATCAGGATCGGAATAGAGCGGATGATATTGAGACCACCCATCAGGGGAATATATCCTGATCCCTGTGGCGGTTTTAAGGATGCCCGCATCCTTAAGCAGTGTTTCCAGGGTGACACCTGTGTATTCGGCATAAAAGTCTTCGGATTTACTGGCGCTCATTAGAAGAAACTGCGTATGCCGTGGAAGGGATTCAAGTTGCGCCCTGGTATAGACACGGAACGGCGCCGTCTTTTTTAGAGGATCATCATCTTGGTTTCCTGGAAACCTTATCGCATCAATCTCCGTCTTGTTATTAAAGCCGTCTCCATCCGAATCCTTTGAAGCGATGAGGCTTATGGACTCGGAGTCTCTGCCGTTGTTAAGATAATCTGTGCCGTAACCGTTCAAGGTGTCCTTGATATTTCCCTTCCCGTCATACCCGTATTTATAATGGCACCACTGGCAGCTGCCCATGCTGATTGTGGCTTTGTAGGAATTTTTATATGCCCCGCCTGCATGGCATAATGCACAATTGTCCAGTTTTGTGTTTTGTTTTCCCGGGTAGATCTTGAGGAATTCAGCCGAATCCTTTTCACCCATATGGTGATAACTTGCAAATACCAGTGATGCCGCTAAAAAAAGAAGGAGGATCGAAATTGAAAAGAGGAATGTTTTTCTGAACATTTTTATCTCTCCGGATAAACAAGTTAAAATGCATCCCAGGCTGATAAACATTTCATAAGGAAGTTCTTAAAAACAATAAAAAGGTGGAAAGAGGGGTGATCCCTGTTCCCACCTGGTAAGAATGCCGCTGCACATGATTTGTTGTTTCTTTTTAATTTAATATAAAACCCAGCACTACCTGGTCCAGAGGCTCTTCGTCATCGTGATCCAGTTGATCATCATATACAATCTTGCACCTATATTCCTCTTTAACCTCATATTCTCCGTCCTCGGCTTTAGACAGGATTAGATCCGAACATGTAGGGCAGAGAGGACCGTGCTCATCTTCGCCGTCAAAAAAACAAAAAATCCAGTCATCTTCAACAATATCTTCAATAGAATCGATTGAAGTCCCACATACTGTGCATTTCATAATCTTTTTTTCAAAACTCCTATAGCGAATTGCATGTCAGCTTTACTGTTTCAAGTAGAACCAAATTTGCTGTTTTGTGATTGTCTGGGAGATTATAACGAAAGAAATGCCTTTACAAGAAAAATTTATATGTCTTTGCCGGGATGCCCTGTGTCTGTATTCCAAGCCGGGCAGGCGGGACGGAATCTTGTTGATTAATAAGGATTTTTAAAATATTTATCAATGATCTGTTAAAGATCTGGAGGCGTTTTATGAAAAGGTTTAGATTAAATCTCTCGGTGAATGCACTTTTTGTATTTTTGTCTGCCGTACTTATATCATTTTCTGCATCAGGAAAGGATATGACAGGAAAAGAGCTTGTTGAGGGGGCAAAGACGACCATCAAGTCGATTTCCATTGCAGATGCCAGGGCCTTGCTTGGCAAAAGCGGGGCAGTGTTTCTGGATGTAAGGGAGCCTGAGGAGTTTAAGGCGGGTCATATCCCAGGGGCGATAAATATACCAAGAGGTCTCCTGGAATTTCAGATCGAGCAACAGGCGCCTGATAAAAATACGACCATTGTCGTCTATTGCAGGAGCGGCAACCGCTCCGCCCTTGCTGCCGCAACCCTTATGAATATGGGTTATAAAAACGTATTCAATGTTGACGGAGGATGGAAGACATGGCAGGAGGCAGGTTATCCGGTGGAATAAATAAGATTTGTTGATCATTGCTGATCAATGACTTAGTAATAATCTTTATCAAACTGGACGCAACAGCGGCAAGCGGCTAGGCTGAACGCTGACTGCTGATAGCTTAATAATAATCAAGGAGTTGATTCATGACATTTATTCATGGTTTTGAACAGGTAAGAGAGCAGGATATCCCTGAGCTTAAGACAAAGGCATTTCTTTACAGTCATGTCAAGACGGGGGCGGAGCTTCTGTCCCTCAAAAACGACGATGAAAACAAGGTCTTCGGCATTACCTTCCGGACGCCGCCGTCGGATTCTACCGGCGTCCCCCATATCCTGGAACACTCGGTCCTTTGCGGTTCCCGCAAATATCCTGTCAAGGAACCATTCGTTGAGCTGTTAAAGGGGTCTCTGCATACATTCTTAAACGCCATGACCTATCCGGACAAGACATGCTATCCTGTGGCCAGTCAAAACCTGGCCGATTTTTACAACCTTGCGGACGTCTATCTGGACGCGGTCTTCCATCCCAGGCTCACCCCTTTTGTCCTGCAACAGGAGGGATGGCACTATGAACTGAATAAAGAATCTGATCCTCTTACAATCAAGGGCGTGGTCTTTAATGAGATGAAGGGTGCATATTCATCGCCGGATACGCTGGTCAACGAATATTCTTTAAGGTCCCTTTTCCCTGATAATGCCTATGGACTCGATTCCGGTGGAGACCCGATACATATCCCTGACCTGACCTTTGAACAGTTCATGGAATTTCATGCAAGGTATTATCACCCCTCCAATGCCAGGATATTCTTTTACGGAGATGATGATACGGAACAGAGCCTTGCCCTTGTGGATGGATACCTCAAGGAATACGACAGGCTTGAGATAGAATCGGGGATCTCCCTTCAGAAGCCTTTTAAGACCCCGAAGCGGATTATCAGGTCATATGCCGCAGGCGGAGATAATGGCAAACCCCCAAAGGGCATGATCACCCTTAACTGGCTTATGCCTGAGGGCAGCCAAAGGGAATTGAATCTGGCGATGAATATCCTGGTATATATCCTTCTCGGGATGCCGGGCTCACCCTTGAGAAAGGCATTAATTGAATCCAACCTGGGAGAGGACCTGGTCGGGGCAGGGCTGGAAAACGAATTAAGGCAGATGTTCTTTTCAATCGGGTTAAAAGGGATTGATATAGATAATGCAGACACCGTCAGGGACCTTATCATTAATACACTTAGCGGACTCCATAATAAAGGGATCGCCCCTGAGACCATAAATGCTGCGCTCAACACAATGGAGTTCAGGCTGAGGGAAAACAATGCCGGCGCATATCCAAGGGGACTTTCCCTGATGCTGCGGACCATGACCACGTGGCTTCATAATGAAGACCCCCTGTCCATGATCGCCTTTGAATCGACCTTGAACAGTATAAAATCAAAGGTGGCGGATAATAAGCGTTTCTTTGAGGATATGATAAGCGAATATATCCTCAATAATCCCCACATGACATGCCTCATCCTTAAACCTGATTCAGATCTTCTTGAAAAGGAAAAAGAGGCGGAGGCGAAGAAGCTGGAAAAGGCAAAAAATGTCATGACCAGTTTGGAGATCAGGGCTATTATTGACAACACAAAGGAACTCAAGGCTGCGCAGCAAAGGCCTGACTCCCCTGAGTCCCTTGCCGCAATACCCGTGTTGAAGCTTGCGGACCTTGAAAAAAAGAACAGGATTATCCCCCTGTCATCCATGGATGAGGGGGGGGTGCCGATACTCTATCATGACCTGTTTACAAACGGGATCGCCTATATGGATATAGGCTTTAACCTGCGCATGCTTCCCCAGAGGCACCTTCCTTACATCCATCTATTCGGCAGGAGTCTCTTCGAGATAGGAACGCAGAAAGAGGACTATGTAACCGTCACACAACGCATAAGCAGCAAAACCGGCGGCATCTATGCTGCAACCCATATCTCCGATGTCAAGGACGGCAGGGAGAGTTCTCCATGGCTGTTTGTAAGGGGAAAGGCCATGCTTGACCGTACAAACGATATGCTTGAGATCATCAGGGATGTAATCGACACGGTCAAACTGGACAACAGGGAACGATTCAGACAGATGGCACTGGAGGCCAAGGCAAGGAAGGAGCAGGAACTCATCCCATCGGGCCACAGGATAATCAACATGCGTCTGCGCTCTCACTTCAGCGAGGCGGACAGGATCTCCGAGGAGACATCAGGGATCAGCTATCTCTTTTTCCTCAGGGAACTCATCCATAATATCGATCAGGACTGGCCTGCAGTGCTTAAAGACCTGACGGAGATACACCGTATCCTCATCAACCGGAATTCCATGATTGTTAATGTAACACTGGATGAAAAAGGCTGGTCATCCTTCCAGCCTCAACTGAGAGGATTTATCAATTCTTTGCCGTCATCGGACAATAGACAACAGGACTGGTCTATGACGGAGCTTCCCGGCTTTGAAGGGCTGACCATCCCTTCACAGGTCAGTTATGTGGGAAAGGGCATAAACCTCTACAGGACCGGCTACAACTTCCATGGCTCAGCCCATGTGATATGCCGCCTTCTGCGCAATTCATGGCTGTGGGACCGTGTCAGGGTGCAGGGCGGGGCTTACGGGGCCTTTTGTCTCTTTGACAATCTTTCCGGGACATTGACGATGGTCTCATACCGCGATCCCAATACCATGAAGACCATAGATATCTTTGACCAATCGGCGAAATATCTAAGGGATATCAACCTGAGCGATGATGAACTCACAAAGGGCATCATAGGCACGATAGGAGAAATCGATGGCTATAAGCTTCCCGACGCGAAAGGATATTCCTCCATGGCTCAACAGCTGGCAAAGGTGAGTGACGAGGATAGACAGAGGATCAGGGATGAGGTGCTTGGCGCAAGCAAAGAGGACTTTAGGCGATTCGCGGATGTCCTTGACGCTCTGAAGACTCAGGGCATAGTAAAGATCCTGGGTTCAGGAAAGGCCATTGAGGAAATAACTCAAAAACAACCCGGCTGGCTCAATGTCATGAATGTGCTTTAGTTTGAAGTCGCTATAGTTTCGGAAAGATATTTCCAGTAATTTTTTTTATTCAGTGTCTCTTGCAATGGAAGAAGGACTTTAATTGCAAATGGACTTCTTTGCATCCCGGTGTTTTTTGCAATACTCAGAATAAATAGATTTAATGCACCCGCCTATTATGCATGCCGCGAAAATGCTAAACAGAGTTATCATTACCTCGAATGATTTTGTGAAATAATAGACAATTAAAGATGCTGCCAAGCCTGCAGCCAAATAATAAAAGTAGAAAAGGAAGATTTTTTTATAGGAATATATCTCCGGTTTTTTGTAGGGGGGTGAAATACTGTCAAGTTTCCAAATTAATAGAATAATGCCTATGATTAAAAGGATGACTATAAATTTTAGCATTTTTCCCTCATCGCAGTGATCGAAAAATTATTCCGTGGTTCTGGCGAGCTTGCCATTCAGGGTGTTCACCAGAAAGATTGGAAAAATATTTAAAATGTTTGCGTTTAGATGTGCAACGCTTGTTGTTAATTTATCAAATTATATTTTTAACATATCCGATATTTTTTTGGGCATCAATAATAAATTGGGTTTGAATCATTAGTAATCTATTAACAGTTTTTCCCAATAGCCCCGGCTTATTGATAATCTTCCCCTCTTTGAAGATATTCCAGGTGTTTCAAAACGCATTTAATCTCTCCATAAGACACATCATCGCCAAGAGCTTCTTTGGCTGGTCCTAAGAAGGTATCTTCAGCACGCTTAAAGTAGTCGGAAATGCGCGCGATTTTATCCGATGAAACCAGCCTTTCCACTCCCAATTGCCCGGTCCCCACAAAAAACGACAGATGTTCTTCTATGGTGCTGACCTTCAGTTTTCTTTTTGCAGAGATTTCGGCAACGGTTTTTCCGGAAAGAAAAAGTTCAAAACTCACCTTTTGAGTCTCTCCTTTGACCGGCGCTCGGGATTTAATGACAGCGGGTTCTTCAAATGGAATCTCCATGTTATTTTTCCTGCGGAAGGCGATTGTCATTTCAAGGATCTCCGCGCCGTATCTTTTCGCTTTTTTCGCTCCCATGCCTTTGATTCCGAGTAAGGCCTTTTGAGTGACCGGCAGTTCATCCGCTATTGCAAGCAGGGTAGCCCGGGGCAGGACCATATGGCCGGGCAGATCAAGGGCCTCCGCTGTCCGGTCTCGCCAGGCCTTAAGCATGGCATGAAATTCAGGGTATATTGCGGCAGTGAATTCCCGGGCAGGTCTCGCGGGTCTTTGCTCTTTAGGCATCTCTATGGCGGCCTTGGCCCTTGTTTCCAGATAGGTAGACGTATGAAATCCTTTTTCACATGCAGTGAGACAGGTCTTTTTCACAAATACGTCCATCCTGAATTCCTCCAGGGCCTTCTGAAGGGATTTGCGAATGGTCTTGTTATCGGTTTCAATCTCCCTTTCCGGCAGCGTCTGTAAAATTGCCGTCAACCTGGGAGCAAAATATAAACAAGCTTTCATGATGCGCTCCTGAAGCAATGGATTGTTTTCCACGTCAGGGTTTTCCGAGATATATCGAAGCGCCTGTTTTATAAACTTTACGGAAACCTCGACTACTTCGGTTTTTAAGGCATGGTCTGCCTGATCCAGGGCGTCCATCAGACCTGCATCGATGCTCGACTGATATTCCCGCGTCAGTTTCCGCAGATATCCCAATCGTTTTGGCAGAGAAGAAAAATCAAAGAGATCCAGGACCAATGTCTTTTGATAGGCGTTTTTCATGGCATGCAGCTTCTCAATGCCGGGAGGATTTTCCTCTATCAGGCGTGTGAAGGTCTTTATGGCGTGGTTGCTTTTCATGGCCTGCGGACCAAGTGGCGAACTCAGCACCAACCCTTCCAGACTCGTGCACCGGCTCAGGGCCACATAAACCTGACCGTGCGCAAAGGCCGCACGCGCATCGATGATCGCCTTTTCAAAGGTGAGCCCCTGACTTTTGTGGATGGTAATGGCCCAGGCCAGTTTAAGCGGGTGCTGGGTGAAGGTGCCGATGACGGTTTCCTTTATCTCCTTTGTTGCATCATCCAGGGCATAGCGGCAGTTTTGCCACTCTGCCGCACCTACGGCAATGGGCGCATCATCGCCGGGGCATTGCACATAGACCAAGTCTTCGGTCATCTTCGTGATAGTCCCGATTTTGCCGTTATAATAAAGCTTCAAAGGCGAGATATCATTTTTTACGAACATCACCTGCGCCCCGACCTTCAGTAAGAGTTCTGCCTCCGTGGGATAGGAGATCTCCGGAAATTCGCCGCTTACTACGGCCTTGAATATCCCGGCCTTTCCTTTCAGGGCATTCAGTTTCGATACATTGATTTCCTGGGCCTGAAAGTTATGGGTGGTCAGGGTGATGTACCCGTCCGAGTCGGCGGGTGAAACCCCCGGCACATACCTGCGGTTCAATTCTTTGAGGGTATCGGCATCCAGGTGATTGTCCCGCACATGATTTAAAAGGCGGATAAAGGCCTGGTCCTGCTGCCGGTAGATATTTTTCAGCTCAATGCTGATAAACTCGGTCTGTTGCAAGGCCCTGCTGCTGAAGAAAAATGCCGAATCATAATAGGGCTTCAGGATCTCCCAGTCGGCCTCTTTGACCACAGGGGCCAGCTGCTGCAAGTCGCCGATCATGAGCAGCTGCACCCCGCCGAAAGGCTTGGCGCGGTCGCGAAAGCGGCGCAGCACCGTATCCACGGCATCCAGAAGATCGGCCCTGACCATACTTATTTCATCTATGACCAGCAGGTCCAGACTCCTGATGATATTGATTTTTTCGCGGCTGAAGCGCTGAAACCGCGAGGCCGCTGCCCTGGCTTCATCCCCCTCGGCCATGGAGGGACGTTCCACATCGTAAGGCAGTTGCGGCCCGAAAGGCAGTTGGAAAAAGGAATGCAGGGTGACACCGCCGGCGTTGACGGCGGCTACGCCCGTCGGGGCCAGGACCACCATCCGTTTGGCAGACTCCTTTTTAAAATTGTGTAAAAAGGTTGTTTTGCCCGTGCCTGCCTTGCCGGTCAGAAAGACATTGCAGCCCGAATCCCGGACAAAATCATAAGCCAGCTTCATTTGAGGGTTATTGGAAAAATCCATAGCTATTTCTTTATCGAATGATTGATTTATGCCACTAAACTACATCCCATGCCCCCTGTAGAATCTCATGTGCTAGCCCCCTTCTTTCTCTTGAGCTTGGCATGAGGAATAGGAAGCTCTTCCGCGGTTGTCCTGATCAGGCTGCTGAGCCATTCCCGGTCTTCAAATGCGTCTTCTATCAGGAAATAGGGTTTGGCCCCGGCATAAGGTGCGGCTTCGACGGGATCGCCTATGTGCTCCCTGCCGCTTTGGGTTGGCTTCACAAAAAGCTGGTTATCGCACACAAGGGCCACAACCTTGCCGTCACAGTAAATTGCGTACTCGCCGAACATCTTCTTTTGTGATATCAGTCCTGCGGGGCCCATTTGGTCTACGAGGAACTCAACGAAGCTTTTATCTGATGCCATTGTCCTCCATGTTTTTGAACTCTAACGAACCATATTCAGCCGCCAATCGGCGAACAAATTTCGATGATTGGAAATGGGGTACGTACATGAAAATATGAATCGGAAAATTTATTATATTTTTCTTTTCATACTTTCATGTGCCCTAATCTCTACAAGTTCGGGAACAAATAGGCCTATTATAACATTACAGGCCAGTCGGGATTTTTGAGTGCATCATTTCCTTTCGGTCCAACTTACGCCCATCTACTATAAAAGTTCCATCGCCAACTGCGTGAACAGTTCGTTTCTCCTTTCGTGAATTATCAAAGTACGCCGCAACGCCTTCGAGGACGACGATATTGTG
>Ga0153915_10003787_pt1 | contig 13898 bp, 17 predicted proteins | sample Opewatmetagenome_2_FD_107003 | JGI IMG/M metagenome (GOLD analysis project Ga0153915, IMG submission 107003) | Freshwater wetland microbial communities from Ohio, USA - Open water 3 Core 3 Depth 3 metaG | ecosystem: Environmental > Aquatic > Freshwater > Wetlands | place: USA: Ohio, Lake Erie... | reverse complement strand
GGAGCTTCATGACCAGCACCCCGTTGAGGAGCCCGCAGGCGATCCCCAGGACGAGCGTGATGGGCAGCGCGAGGAGGAACGGGAACCCGTTGAGGATCAGCAGTGCGAAGATGACCGCGCTGAGGCTCATCGCGCTTCCCACCGACAGGTCGATGTACCCCGAGATCATGAGCAGCGTGAAGGCGCCGCTCAACGTGAGGATCGGGACCGCGGACCGCAGCAGGTTGATGATGCTGTCCGGGCTCAGGAAGTGGCCCCGGCCGAAGAACTCCACCTGCCCGAGCTTCACCACGCTGAAGACCATGACGATCAGGACGAGCACCACGTAGATGTAGATCTTCTTGATGTTCGAACGCATGGCGTTCGACCGCTCGAGCGGGGTCAGCTCCGCCTCTTGCCGGGCGCTGCTCATGGTGTGCCCCCTATCCCTTTCTCTTGTCCAGGGCAAGCCGCTGCGCGAGGATCGCGATGAACGTCACGATTCCCTTCAGGGTGAACTGCCAGTCCGGGGAGAGCAGGAGCCCCGTCGCGGAGGAGGTCACCACCGCGAGGATGATGGCCCCGACGAACATCCCCAGCACCGAGCCGAACCCGCCGGCGATGCTGACGCCGCCGAGCAGCGCGATGACCAGGGCATCGAACTCGTAGCCGGCGGCCCGGCCCGAGAGACCCGCCTTGAACTCCGAGGCCAGGAGGATCCCGGTGATGCCGGCCAGGAGCGCGCTCACCATGTACAGGAGCGCGAGGTGCCGTCCCACCTTGATGCCGGAGAGCCGGGCCGCCAGGGCATTGGCGCCGATGAGGTAGGTGCGCCGGCCCGCCACGGTCTTCTTCTCCACGATGAAGGCGACGACGACCAGGACGATCATGATCAGCACCGCCACCTTGATCGAGGTGCCGGGGATGAAGGTGTTGCCCACGACGCCGAAAACGTCGGGAAGGCTCGTGTTGCGCTGCGCTCCGCGGGTGACGACCTGGGCGATGCCCCGGGCGATCATCATGGTGCCCAGCGTGACGATGATGGAAGGCACCTTGAGGCGCGCGATGAAGAACGCATTGAGCGCCCCGATGCCCAGGGCGCCCGCCAGGGCGAGCGCTACCGCCGCGCCGTAGGGTATCCCCAGGCCATTGGCGAGGGCGTTCTGAGAGACCTGGTAGCCCTGGCAGAAGTACACCGCCAGCACTCCCGTCATCGCCACGACGCCGCCCACGGACATGTCGAAGTTCCCCGTGATCAGAAGGAAGGTGACGCCGATGCCGAGGATGATGACGAACCAGTAGTTGGCGAACAGGTTGATGATATTCTGCAGCAGGTAGAAGTTGGGGACAAACAGGCACGCTACGGCAAAAAGGACCACCAGCACCCCGATCATGAAGAAGGTAAGGAACGACTCGTTGCTCATGCCGGCGAAGGCCGTCTTCCTGGCAGGGGGCATGTCGGCGGTCATGTGGCCTCCCCCCCGGTGACGATGTGCAGGATCTTCTCGTTGTCGATGTCACACCCGTTGCGGAGGGTCGCCTTCAGGCGCCCGTCGAAGAGGAGAAAGATCGTGTCGCAGATGTTCATTATCTCGTGCAGCTCCGAGGAGAAGATCATGATGGACTTCCCTTCCTCGGACAGCCGCCGCACGATCCCGTAGATCTCGCTCTTGGCTCCCACGTCGATGCCCCGGGTCGGCTCGTCCAGCATGAGCAGGTCGGCATCCGCGAACAGGCACTTGGAGAACACCACCTTCTGCTGGTTGCCCCCGGAGAGCTTGGATGCCTCTTTCTCCGTGCTGGAGGTGGCGATGCGCAGCTTGTCGATGTACTGCTGGGTCACCGCCCGCTCCTCGGAGGCCCGGACGAATCCGCTGCGGGAGATCTTCTTCATGTTCATCACCGGGACGTTGCCACGGATGGTCAGGATGGTGAACAAGCCCTGGGACCGTCTCTCCTCCGGAACGAGGGCGATGCCGGCCTTGATGGCCTTGTCCGGGGAGGCCGCGAGGCGGCGGTCCTTGAACGTGATCTGCCCCTCGTACTCGTCCACGCCGTAGATCGCACGGGCGAGCTCGGTCTTTCCCGCACCCACCAGGCCGTAGAAGCCCACGATCTCTCCCTCGTGCACGTCGAAGGAGATGTCGTGCAGCTTGTGGTTGGAGAGGTTTCGGACCTGGAGGATCGGGTCCTTGCACGCCTCCTGCTTGGGCGTGTACTGCTCGAAGACGGTCTTCCCGATCATCATCCGGATGAGCTCCGAGCGGTCCCGTATCTCCGAGACCGGCTTCGTATCGATGTGCCGGCCGTCCCGCATGACCGTGACGTAGTCCCCGAGCTCGAAGATCTCGTCCAGGCGGTGGGAGATGTAGATCACGGTGACGTTCTTCTCGCGCAGCGCCTTCACGATCTTGAACAGCCGGGCGATCTCCCCCTCGGAGATGGCCGCCGTGGGCTCGTCCATGATGATGATGTCGGACTCGGTGGCCACCGCCTTGGCGATCTCCACGATCTGCTTCCTGGCCACGCTCAGGGAAGAGACGAGCATCCTGGGATGGATGGACGGCTCCAGGCTGTTCATGACGTCCACCATCTTGGCGATCTTGCCAGTCTTTCGCAGGAAGCCGAAGCGGGTATCCTCCATGCCAAGGGTGAGGTTTTCCGCCACGGTGAGCTGGTCCACCACGTTCAGCTCCTGGAAAAGGGTGCTGATTCCCTTTTGCTTGGCTTCCTTGGGGCTGTGAGGGGTGTACTCCTCCCCGTTCAGGAGGATCCGGCCGGCGGAGCGCGGCATGGCCCCGGTGAGGACCTTGATCAGGGTGGACTTCCCTGCCCCGTTTTCCCCCACGAGGCAGTGCACCGTGTTCCGCTTGATGTCGAAGCTGACGTTGTTGACCGCCCGCACGCTGGGGAAATCCTTCACGAGGTCCCTGATCTCCAGCACGTTGACCGTCTGGCTCATGTCTCCTCCCCCCTCAGTGTGACGGGAGGAGAGCCCGAAGGCCTCCTCCCGTCCGCAAGACGCGGGCCGCGTCTTTTTCAGAAAACCATTACTGGACGCTGGTCCCGAACTGCTTGTTCAGCCACTTCACCGCGTCGGCGCGGGGCATGGTCCAGTACGAGATGTTGTACGCCTTGTAGAAGTACTCCTTGGCCGGCTGCGAGGTCATCGCAACCTTGCCGCTCGCCACGTCCATGATCAGGTCGATGCGGCCGCGGCCGGTCTCGATGGGCGGAAGGCCCATGGAGAGCTTCAGGGAGCTGTTCGGATCGTAGACGCTCTTCATCTCGACCTCGTCGAAGTCGACGCTGCAGACAATTTCCGTGAGAGGCTTGCCGTTCGCCATCTTGCCCCGGCCCGCCTGAGTGAGCGCCGCCATCGTTCCGACCGTCAGGTTGGACGCCTCGGAATAGATGAGGTTCACCTCGGGGTGCTGGGTCACGAGGTCCAGGATGATCTGCTTGGCGGCGTCAGGGCCCTTGCTCGCGTCCTGGCAGCCCAGGTTCGTGGCCTGCGCATCCACCGAGAGCACGCCGTTCACGAAGGGATCGGTGCGGCCCGATTTCACCTCGACGTGGTTCGGCCAGCCCAGCTGCACCATGACGATGGGCTTGTCGGGGAACGCGGCCTTCCACTGCTTGGCCATCTCCACGCCCATGGCGAAGGAAATGCCAGCCTCGTCGCTGCGCGCGGTGGGGATACCGGTCTCTCCCAGCGGGCTGAAGAACGAGGTCATGATGATGCCCTTCTTGAGGGCGGCGTTGACGCCCGGAGTTGCCGCCTCGAAGTCCCAAATGTGCAGCGTTGCGCCATCCATGCCCTGCGCCACGACCTGGTCGATGTTCGCCGTCATCACCGCGCTGTCGGACTTCCCGTCAAACGCGTACACGTCCACGCCGTACTTTTCCTTGGCGTACTTCTTCGCTTCCGTGAACTGCCCCTGGTGGAACACGTTGCTCAGGTCGGACACGAAGAACGCGATCTTCTTGACCTTGGTCTTCCCGGCCTGCTCGCCGGTGCCGCCGGCGAACGCCACGGGGGCGATCAGCGCCAGCGCAATGACCAGAAACAAAGCCTTCTTCATTTCTTCTCCTCCTCGGTTAACTTCGAAAACGACGATCTGTTCCCACTTTTTCTCTCTATCCGCAGCTTGTTTGCGATTGTGTCCTGCCCCGTCACCTCCTCTTTCTGTGGCGGCTCTCAGGCAGCCGTCATTGTCTTCCGCCAAGACTCATTTGTCAAGAAAAATCCTATTTCAAATATCAAATCTCGCAATTCCCTTGGCGCAATCAAGTTGACGCTATTCGAGGCCCTCCGCCGTGACCTTCAGGCGCCGATCCGGCGGGAACTCGTACACCTTGCAGTCATTCATGTAGGTCCGCTCCGGGAGCGCGATCAGGCAGTTCACCACCCGGGTCTCCAGGGCGAAGGGTGCGTGGTGCCATACCCCGGGGCGAAGGCAGCAGATCGTGCCCTTGGGCACAAAGAACACTTCGACCGCGTCGAACGGGAACTCCTTCTGCGGAACGGCGGGAGCGACGTGCATCAGTATGTTGCCGTCCAGGGGCAGGATGATCTCGCAGCAGGTATCGTGGTATTCCGAGACGTCCAGGACCAGCGGCCGCTTCACGACCCGGCAGACGCCGAAGGAGGCAACGGGGCTTGTCCCGAGCTGGGACTGCACCATGTCCCGGTAGAACTCGATGGGCTCGGCCCCCAGCCGGGGTCCCGTGGGCTCGATCATCGCGGCGTACGCGCCGTACTTCGAGAACGCCTCGAGACTGAGCTTCTTCCAGGGGATCGCGCGCATCTCAGAACCCGCTCACGTCCTGCGCCAGCCCGTACACGAGCATCTCCGACACGCACCCGCCCCGGGTGAGCGCGCAGGCCTGGTAGACCATGTCGGCGAAATGCTCGGGCCGGACCGCCAGGCCCTCGTCCCATTCGAACTTGCTCACGCCCTGCGCGGCGGCCTGAAAACCGGTGTTCGATCCGCCGGGCACAAGCAGCGTGACCGCGACGCCATGGGGCCGCAGCTCCGTGTAGAGGCACTTGGTGAACGCATTCACCCCCGCCTTGGCGGCGGAGTACACGGACCAGCCCGGCCAGGACCGCCGGTCGCAGGCGCTGGAGACGTTGATGATCTTCCCGAATCCCTGCTTCTTGAACTGCGGCGTGAAGGTTCGGCAGCTCATGATGGTGCTGGTGAGGTTCAGGTCGATGATCTTTCGGTTGATCTCGTCGTCCATCTCTTCGATCGGGGCCACCCGGACCGCACCGCCGGCGTAGTTGATGAGGAAGTCGACCCGCCCGAAACCGTCCAGGCATTCCTTGAGCGCCCGGGCGAACGTCTCCGGTTTCGTGGCATCACCCTTGAACGCGACGACCCTCGACCCCGCTTTCTCGCAGGCGGCCGCCGTCGCTTTCAAGCCGGCCTCGTTGATGTCGAACATCACGAGGCCTACCTGGTCCAGCTTTGCGAAGAGCTCGGCGGTTGCCTTGGCAAACCCGGAGCCGACTCCGGAAATGACTGCCACTTTTCCGTTCAACGAATCGCCCATTCCAATGCACCTCCCTCGCGCAATGTCCGCAGTATGACATATCAAATATCATTTGTCAAATAAAATTTGTGGGTAGAATGATATTTTTTTTGTGGGGTCTAAAAGATCTCTCGATGTGCTATAAAGGGGCACCATGAAGGGGATGACAGGGGAGCAGAGGGTCCTGCGCGTGCTGGACCGCCAGGAGCCGGACCGCGTTCCCCACTTCGAGTGGGCGATCGACCGAAAGGTGCGCGAAGCCCTGGCTCCGGGCTGCGAAACCCTGAACGGGTTCGCGGAGCGCATGGGCCTGGACGCGGCGCTGGCGGATCCGGACTTCCGCAAGGAGCCCGCAGGACCCGGTCGGTGGCGATCCGAGTGGGGCTACGTGCTGCAGGACTCCGCGGAGGAGCACGGCATCGAGGTCGAGTCTCCGATCCACAGCATGGAGGATTTCGAGCGCTATACGCCGCCGGACCCCCGCGCGCCGGGACGGTATTCCTCGATCGAGAAGACCATCTCCCGGTACGAGGGCAGGCTTGCCGTCATCGTCCACTTGAACGATGTATTCTCACTCCCCCGCTACCTGTTGGGATACGAGAACCTCCTCATGGCCATTGCGGCGGAGCCCGAGCTCGTGTCCGCGCTGGTGACGATGTCGGTGGACGTCAACCTCGCCATGGCAAAGGAGGCGGCTTCCCGGGGCGCGAAGATCGTCTACACAGGGGACGACTACGCCGGTGACTCGGGCCCGCTCATGTCCCCGGGCCACTTTCGCGAGCTGTTCTACCCCGGACTGTGCCGCGTGATCCGGGGATTCAAGGAGCTGGGCCTGAAGGTCATCAAGCACACCGACGGCATGATCTGGCCCCTCATGGACATGATCCTGGATTCCGGCATCGACTGCCTTGATCCCATCGACCCGATCGCGGGAATGGACCTCGGCGAGGTCAAGCGCAAGATCGGCTCCCGCGTGGCCCTGAAGGGCAACGTCGACTGCGCGCACCTCATGACGCTCGGCAGCCCTGCCGAGGTGGCGGAGGCCACGCGGAAGGCGCTCCAGGCCGGCATGCCCGGCGGCGGCTTCATCCTCTCGTCGAGCAATTCCATCCATTCCGCGGTGAAGCCCGGGAACTACCGGGCGATGCTGGAGACGCTGAAGCAGTACGGGGGGTATCCGCCGGGGCTCTGAGAGATGCGGCGCTCGCCTACCGGCGGGCGGGGGCTGCCGCCGGACCCGAGCTCGCCGAGCGGGAGAGTCGGCCGGCAAAGAAGTCGCCTGAGTACCCCACGTCGCGCGAGACGCGGCCGGCGCACTCCAGCACGAGCTGCTCGAAGACCTCCTGCTTGTTGTTGCGGAAGGTGCTGACCAGCCCCGACACGCCGAGCCCCGCGACCACCCGGCCCTCCACGTCGAACACCGGCGCCCCGATGCAGCGGATGCCCTCGTTGTACTCCTCGTTGTCGTAGCCGAGGCCGGTCTTCCTCACCTCGTCCAGCTGCTTCATGAGCTCGGTGCGCAGCACGATCGTGTGCGGGGTCAGCGCGGGCAGGCGCGGCGGAATGAGCTTCTTGATCTCGTCCTCCGCCATGAACGCAAGCATCACCTTCCCGTACGCGTTGGGGTGGTAGTACACCAGCCCGCCGGGCACGACGCGCAGGTAGTACGAGACCTCCGGGCTCACGGTGTCCAGCACGAGCACCATGTCGCCGTGCGGGATCTGCAGCTGGCAGGTCTCCTGGGTTTCCCGGCAGAGCCACTCGATGTGAGGCCGGGCGCGCTGCCGCAGCTCGAAGCGCGTGTACAGGCTCATGCCGAGGGAAAAGACCTTCGTGCTGAGCTGGTAGCCGTCCGAGAACGGGTCCTGCACCGTGTACTCCCGGTCGGTCAGGCGTTTCAGGATGCGGAACACGGAGTTGATGGGAATGTTGAGGACGCGGGAGAGCTCGGTCGCGCCGTAGGGCCGCGGGTGCTTGGCCATGAACTCCAGTATGTCGAGGGTACGGTCCACCGCGGGGGCCGAGTACGTCCTCACCGGGGTCTTGATTCGCGCGCGATCCTTCATTAGTTTACAAATTACATTTTACCGGTCAAAACGTCAAGATCCTTCGAGATCCGACCAGCTCTCGCAGAGAATGAACTTCAGGCTGAGGGTCCCGTCTTCCTTGTAGCTGGCGCGAAGTCCTCCGCTGCCGTGCACGCCGGGGCGGCCCTCCAGCTCCATCAGCAGCCGGCGTGCTTCCGCGACGAGCTCCGCACGGGTCGGGACACGATCAAGGTTCGCCCAGGTCCACGTCAGAGACTCCATGACCCGGTGGACACGGTCGAAATCGAAGGAATCGAGCACTTCCTCCACCTGTTGCGCGAATCGCGTCTTCTGCAATGCCACGGGGTGTTCCTCGCTGTGCCTCTCCGCGCCCGAACTCTACGCGTGGAGCGCGGGCGCAGTCAACGCCCTCTACCGCTCGAGGCGGCAAGCGCACTTGCCACCTCGTATGAACGTCAAAAAACGCAAGCCACTTGCGGTTTTGCACGTTTGTACAAGGGTCGGGGCACCAGGCGCGGGAAACTGCAGGATCGGTTTTCGGGGACGAGGGGGAACGGGGCGGCCGGCGGTCAGGAGATCTCCACCCGGTAGCCGGTGGAGAACACTCCATGCGGCTCCAGGCTGAGGATTCCTTCCTTGTCCACGAGGTTCCCCGAGGTGTCGCTCATGTCCGGAATGCCGTGCCAGGGCTCGATACAGAGAAACGGCGCTCCGCCGGGCTTGGACCAGATGCCGAGATACGGCACGCCGTCCGTGATCACGCGCACCGCGTGGGCATTCAGGCTGTTGGCGATGGTGAACTCGCGTGACCGCGGGTGCTTGAAGATCATGATGCCCTGGTCGAAGCAGCTCCTGGTGAGGCTGAGCACGCGGCTGTTCTCAAGGACCTCCTCGGTCTTGCCGGCCACGATCACCCCGTCCTTGAAGAACCACCGTTCGAGCTCCTCCTCGCGCTCGAAGAGCACGTAGTAGTTCTCCAGAGCGCCGCCGGCGAACGGAAGGACGAACGCGGGGTGGGAGCCGATGGAGAAGTACATCCGGCCGCTCCCCGTGTTCGCGACGTCGTAGCGGACCGCGATGCCCGAGCGCTCGAGCTGGAAAGAAACCTTCAGGCTGAAATCGAACGGGTAGGATTCGCGGGTCTTCGAGCTGGACGCGAGGGCGAGCTCCGCGGAGTCCTCGCCCGCGCGGCTGACGGAGAACTCGCTCCCCCGAGCGAACCCGTGCGAGGGAAGCTCGTACGTCTTTCCCTCGTAGGCGTACTGCCCGCCTTTCAGCCCGCCGATCACGGGGAAGAGCACGGGGGCCGAACCGTTCCACCACGCCGGGTCTCCGTTCCAGATGTGTTCCCGTCCCGTCGGCAGGAACGCGAGGCTCTTCAGCTCCGCGCCGGTCTCGGAGATTCGGGCGCCCCACAGGCTGTTGCGGAGGGTGATCACCGGGACTTCTGCCCGCGCATGATTTCGGCTCTCAGGCGCGCAACGAGGTCCGGGTACGAACCCGCCCCGAACAACCCGGAGCCGAGAACGAAAAGGTCCACCCCCGCGGAGGCGAACTCGCCGATGGTTTTCAGGTTGATGCCTCCATCCGCCTCGATGGGGATGGAAAGCCCGCGGCGCGCGAGCTCGGCGCGCAGGGTCCGGACCTTCTCCAGCACCGCCGGCTGGAACTCCTGCCCGCCGAACCCCGGGTTGACCGAGAGCAGCAGGATGTAGTCCGCGAAATCCAGGGACCAGTCCAGCAGCGAGAGCGGGGCGGCGGGGCCCAGCGCAATGCCTGCCCGGGCACCGCTGTCCCGCACGAGCTTCAGGGAGCGGTTGAGATGCACCACGCTCTCCGCGTGCACGCTGATGTGCGTGGCACCGGCCTCGGCGAACTTCTCGATGAACGCGTCGGGGTTGTCGATCATCAGGTGCGCGTCGATGGGCAGGCCCGTTACCCGGCGGACGGCCTCCACCGTCCCCGGCCCCATGGTGAGGTTCGGAACGAAGTGCCCGTCCATCACGTCCACGTGGATCCAGTCCGCGCCGGCCCTGGCCACCGCTGCCACTTCCTCGCCCAGGCGGGTGAAGTCCGCCGAAAGGATGGATGGAATGATCATCGCCATGAGAAGGGCCCGCCGATCAGTAGGTGCCGCTTCCCTCGGCGCCGGTCACGATGGCCACGCTGGCCACGCAGCCGATGCGGCTGGCCCCGGCCCCGATCATCGCGACGGCCGTCTTGTACGTGCGCACGCCGCCGCTTGCCTTCACGCCCATGTCGCGCCCGACGACCCGGCGCATGAGGCTGATGTCCTCCACCGTGGCCCCGCCGCCGCCGAAGCCGGTGCAGGTCTTCACGAAGTCCGCGCCGGCCTTCTTGGAAAGCTCGCAGGCCATGACCTTCTCGTCCTGGGTCAGGAACGCGGTCTCGATGATGACCTTGAGAATCGTGTTCCCCCGGGTGGCGCGCCGCACCGCGCGGATGTCCTCCTCCACGCCGTGGTGGTCCCCGGACTTCAGCAGGCCGATGTTGATCACCATGTCGATCTCGGAGGCGCCGTCCTCGATGGCCTCGCGCGTCTCGAAGGCCTTGGACCGGGTGGTCATCGCCCCGAGGGGAAAGCCGACCACGGAGCAGATCCTGACGCCCGAGCCCTGGAGCTTGCGCGCCACGTAGGCGATGCGGCAGGAGTTCACGCACACGCCGTAGAACTTGTACTGCAGCGCTTCCTGGCAGAGCTTGTCGAAGGCGGCCGTCGGGGCCTCGGGTCGGAGCATCGTGTGGTCGATGTACTTCGCCACGTCGGCCGGCGCCATGGCGGGCACCGCCGCGGCGCTGGACGCGCCGGGCTGCACCACGGCGCCGGCCGCGCCGGCCGGCTTTGCGCCCTGCGCTCCCATCCGGGCCACGACCTCGGCGACGATTCTCTCGATCAACTGGTTCTGGTCCATTATTCTGCGAAGCCTCCTCGCTCGATTGCCATGATCTTGTTCACCCGCACCATGTGCCGCCCCCCGCCGAAGCGGGTCTCGAGCCACACCCGGGCCATCTCGCATAGCTGCCCGGCATCGTGCAGCGGCCCTCCCAGGGTGAGCACGTTGGCCGCGTTGTGCTCCCGGCTGTTGATCACCGTGCGGATGTCATAGCACATCGCCGCCCGGATCCCCTTGATCTTGTTCGCCGCGATGCACGAGCCGATGCCGGCCCCGTCCATCACGATCCCCCGCTCGCAGTCTCCGCTCACCACCCGGCGGCACACGGCCACCGCGATGTCGGGATAGTCCACCTTCTCCGCGCCGAAACAGCCCACGTCCACCACCCGGTAGCCGATGGTCTCCAGGTAGGTCTTCAGCATCGTCTTCTGCGCCACCGCGCCATGGTCGGACCCGAGGGCCACGCTGCGCACGTTGTCCTTGTCGTTCACCAGGCTCCGTCCTTGCCGCCCCTCACGCCTCGATATCCACGCGGTCCACGATCCCGCAGATCGCCGTGCGGACGGTCATCGCCGACTCCTCCCCGATGACCGACCGGGCCGAGCCCCCCTCGTCCACCACCAGCACCAGGTCGCCGATGCCCGCCTGCACGCCGTCCACGGCCAGCAGGCTCCTGCCCTTGGGCTTGCCCTGCGGGTCCACCGGCTGCACCACCAGGATCTTGTGCCCGTGGTAGTGCGGGTGCTTTTCCGTGGAAACCACGTTTGCCACCACGCGCGCCAGCATCATGACGCGGATCCCTTCCCGCCGCCCGGCGCATCCGCGCCGTTGATGCTGTCCACGATCCCGATGATCGCCGCGTCGCCCGGGTTGAACCACCCGTTGGGATTGGCCTGCGCTGCTTCCTTGCCCGCCTCGAAGAACACCAGGTCCCCACCACCTGCGCGCACCGTGTCGAAGGCCACCAGCGCCGCCCCCGCCTCCCTGCGGTTCTCATCCAGGGGCTGCACCAGCAGCAGCTTCAGTCCCTCGAAGCAATCCATCTTCTGCGTGCAGACCACCCGCCCGATGACTCGTCCCAGCTTCATCAGATGATCCTGAAGTAGTCCACCAGCGTGCATCGCCGCTCGCGCGTGAAGGTGCGCGCCCGCGTGATGCCTTCCCCGGTGGGGCTTGCGATCGTGAACGAGGTGTACCCCGCTCCTCCCTGCCCCAGCCCCGCGTAGCAGGGACCGTTCTTCACGAACAGCGAGCAGTTCATCACTTTGGCCATGCGCGAGAGCTTCTCGATGTCGTGGGAGTGGATCATGGCCGTGTGCCGGAACCCGTGCTCCACTTCCACCGCGAAATCGATGGCCTCGTCCGCGCTCTTCATGCGCACCAGCGGCAGCACCGGCATCAGCTGCTCGCTCCATACCAGCGGGTGATCCCGGCCCACCTCCATCAGCAGCAGCCGCGTGCCGGCCGGCACCTCGATGCCCGCCGCCTTCGCGATCACCGCCGCGTCCTTCCCCACCATCTCCTTGTTCGGCGCACTCTCCACTCTCGGGCCCCGCGGGTTGGGGATCACCAGCCGCGTGACCGCGTCGATCTGCGGCCCGGAGAGCTCGAAGGCGCCGTTTGCCCGCATCTCCTGCTTCAGTCGATCGGCGATGCCCTCCACCGCCAGCACTTCCTTCTCGCAGATGCACACCACGTTGTTGTCGAAGCTGGAGCCCGCCACGATGTCGCGGCCGGCCTTCGCGAGGTCCGCGGTGCCGTCCACCACGCACGGCGGGTTGCCCGGCCCGGCGCAGATGGCTTTCTTGCCGCTGCCCATGGCCGCCTTGACCACCGCCGGACCGCCGGTCACCACCAGGATCGAGACCCCCGGGTTCCTCATCAGCGACCCGGCGCTCTCTATGGTCGGATCTGCCACCGCACAGAGAAGGTTCAGCGGTCCACCGGCCCCCCGGATGGCCTCGTTGAGCAGCGCCACCAGGCGGTTGGAGACCCGCTTGGCCCCCGGGTGCACGTTGAACACCACGGTGTTTCCCGCCGCGATCATGCCGATGGAGTTGCTGGTGATCGTGGCAATCGGGTTGGTCACCGGCGTGATGGCCCCGATCACCCCGTAGGGAGCGCACTCCGTGATGGTCAGGCCGTGCTCGTCCGAGAACGCACTCGGCCCGACGTCTTCCACCCCGGGGGTCTTTTCCAGCGCAAGGGTGTTCTTCACCTGCTTGTCGCGCGGGTTGCCCAGCCCGGTCTCCGCCACCGCGTCGCGGGAAAGGGACTCGTTGTTCGCCCTCACCGCGGCTCTCATGGCCTCGATCAGCCGCGTTCGCGTATCCAGGGGCAGGGCAATGAGCTCCCGCTGCGCCGCGGCCGCTGCCCGCACCGCCCCTTCCACGTCGGCGAATACCCCGCATCCCAACACCGCCGACGGGCTGCCCGCCGGCCCGGCCTGCGCCGTTCCCAGCAGGGCGGAGAAATCGGCGCTCTTCAGCACCTGCTCCACGATCTGTCGGATGTCTTCCGCCTGCCCCATTTCCTATTCCTGCCGGTACACCATCGTCCCGGCCTGGTCGATCTCCTCGACTATCGCGACTACCAACGTGTCCATCGGACGGTCATCGGTGCGGTACGTCCAGCGGCAGGAGCTGCCCTGAGCGAGCAGCACCAGCTGACCCCGGTCTGCCCCCACCATGTCCAGCGCCACCAGGTATTCTCCCCGGCCCGCGCCTTTCTGGTCGCAGTCCTCCACCAGGAGCCACTTCGCCCCGTCCACCTTGTCGGCTCTACGGCTTGCCACCACGGTGCCGCGCACCCGCGCCAGGTTCATCCGGAGGTGCCTCCCCCCTCGGCGGCCTTCCCGAATCCGCCTGCGGCGGCGTCGTAGGTGACCACCCCGTCCTTCTCTATGACGTCCACGATCGCGATGATCGTCGCGTCCGAGGGCTTGCCCTTGGTGGCATCCGTCATGCGCGCGCTGGACCCAGTCACGTAGAACACGATCTCCCCGGCGTTGGCCCCCACGCTGTCGATGCCCACCACGTAGTCGCCCTTGCCCTTGAGGCTGACCGCGTCCACCTTCTCCAGCAGCAGCAACCGCAGCCCCGCAAGGGAGTCGGGCTTGTGCGTGGACACCACCGTGCCCTTCACCCGCGCCAATACCATGGCCGCCGGTCCCCGCCCTACTTCTTGGAGGAGGCCGCCGGCTTGCGCCCCAGCGGAAGGGCGGCATCCACGCTCTCGTGCGGCCGCGGAATCACGTGGGTGCTCACGATCTCCCCCACCTTCTCCGCCGCCCGGCTGCCGGCGTCCACTGCCGCCCGGCAGGCCGCCACGTCTCCGCGCACGATCGCCGTCACGTACCCGCCCCCGATCTTCTCGAACCCGATGAGGTCCACCTTCGCCGCTTTCACCATCGCGT
>Ga0153915_10003786_pt1 | contig 13902 bp, 11 predicted proteins | sample Opewatmetagenome_2_FD_107003 | JGI IMG/M metagenome (GOLD analysis project Ga0153915, IMG submission 107003) | Freshwater wetland microbial communities from Ohio, USA - Open water 3 Core 3 Depth 3 metaG | ecosystem: Environmental > Aquatic > Freshwater > Wetlands | place: USA: Ohio, Lake Erie... | reverse complement strand
CGGGAGATGGAATGACTATCTGATGATCAATAGCGAAGGTTTCTGCAGTTCATGTACTGCAAAGGAATACCAAGGGCTTCATGAAGTAGCATTGGATTTAAGTATCTGGTCAGACGATTTGATCGATCTCGATACAAAAAAACCGATAGAAGTCAAGGATGGTGCCATTGGGGAGGGATTGATTACCTCCCTCGATCGAGAAGGGTTACCTTTGATAAAATATAGGTTGGGCGATGTGATTCAGGTTTTTACAAAGTCCTGTGAGTGCGGGTATCCGGGCCCTGGAAATCGGATCAAACACATCGGGAGGTTGAGTGATCGTCTGTTTGTGGAAGGAGTTGGGGTCTTTCCAATCGCTGTTCGCGATGTGGTCACATCCTTTATCCCGAGAGTTACCGGAGCGATGCGGATCGTTCTGACAGAACCTCTTCCAAATATCTCTCCTCCCTTAAAGGTAAAAGTAGAACATGGAGCAGGTGTAGAACCGAGTCAATTGCCCGATCTGGCAAAAGAGATTGAAGAACGAATGTTTCAATTCTATCGGGTCCGATCGAAGGTTGAATTCGTCCCCCCTGAAGCATTAGGAAGAGTCACGAAGAAGACGCCTCTTTTTGAAGAAGAAAGTTAAGTTCATTAATATTATCTAATTCAGAAATTGCTGATATCTTTTACAACATATTGATCAGGTTGCCTCTCCTCATCCACCACTTTCTTTTTTTCAAAAGAGCCTCATATTCCTCATCGCTTTTCATAGTATGGATATAGAGATTCCTTTGAACAGTAGCTGTCCTTCCATCTTGATATTTAATCAGCGTTTCAACCGATATGCTCTCCTGGTCGCCATAGATGGCATCAATCTCTCTCTTATATTTTTCGTTAATAAATCCACGCCTTACCTTCCGAGTCCTAGTAAGCTCCTCATCATCGGCATCCAATTCTTTATATAAAAGAGTAAATTTGCGAATTTGCATCTCTTTGGGCAATGTCTTGTTAACTCTATAAACCTCCTTCTCAATCAACTGATACACCTCTTTTTTGGAAGAAAGATCGGAATAGGTGGTATAAGGGATACCATGCTCTTCAGCCCATTTTCCTGTATGCTTAAAATCAATGGATAAAATGGCACCAATAAAAGGTTTTTGATGGCCGATGACGACTCCCTCTACAATGTAAGGACAAAACTTCAGTTTGTTTTCAATAAACAGGGGAGAGAATTTTGTCCCATTGGCCATTTGCATAAGATCTTTGACTCGATCAATGCAAACCAGATGACCCTCCTTTGTGAAATATCCGGCATCACCCGAGTGCAACCACCCATCTTTCAATGCTTCAGCCGTTGCTTCGGGATTTTTCCAATATCCCTGAAATAAAGCCGGACTTCTTGATAGGATTTCACCTTCTTCGGATATCTTGATATCTGTTTCGGGAATGGGTAACCCTACAGTATCAAATTTTACATCCCCCAAACGGTGAATGGTTGAGATTCCTGAGATCTCAGTTTGCCCGTATATCTGTTTCAACTCGATACCAAGGGCGTGGAAAAACCTGAACACATCTGGCCCCAACAAAGCCCCTCCTGTTGTGGCGCTTCTGATCTTTGAAAACCCCAGGCGATCTTTCAATGCCCGAAAAACAGCAATATAGGTCAGGAAGTATAAGGCCTTCCAATACCATGGCGGTTTTACCTTTTCGAATTTGAAATCAGCCCACTGATAGCCAATGGGTAAGGATAAGTTGTAAATCAATCGTTTAAAAAAGGATGCATCACTAATTTTCACCATGATGGAACGGGACAACCCCTCCCAGATTCTGGGAGGGGAAAAAATAACGTTGGGGCCTATTTCATAAAGATCCTCCATCGCCGTCTCGGGTTGCTCCGGAAAATTCACTGTAAACCCAATAGAGAGGGCCGTTGAAATAGCCATCATCTGTTCGCCGACCCATGGTAAAGGAAGAAATGAAACAAACTCATCCTTTTCATATTTTGGATCAACTTGATTCAGATTTTTGGCCATGGTGATCATATTTTTTTGGGTCAAGATTGATCCTTTGGGGAATCCTGTCGTACCCGAGGTATAAGCAATGAAGGCAATATCTTCCTCATTTAGATTTTGAACCCTCGTCTCAAAATTTTGTGGGTTGGAATGGTCTCTCTCCTTTCCCAGGGCTTCGACTTCGTGAAAACTAATAAGAAGGGGATCATCGTAGCTTCTCATTCCTTTAGGATCAGTGTATATTATCTTGACCATTCCGGGGATTTTTTCTTTTAACGCTAAGATCTTATCGCATTGCTCCTGATCCTCGGCCACTACGATGGTTGCCTCAGATTGATTGATCACATAGGCTACCTCCGTAAGAATCGAGTCTTGATAGATCCCTAGAGGGATTCCGCCAAGGGATTGGGTGGCCAGCTCGGCCCACACCCACTCCGGACGGTTATCTCCAATAATGGCCAGCTTGTCTCCTTTCTGAAACCCTAAAAACTCCAGCCCCAGACTAAAGTTTTTTACATGCTCATAATAGTCTTTCCACGAATATTCTTGCCAGATCCCAAATTCTTTCTCCCGCAGGGCGATCTTTTCCGCACCGAATCTTTCCTTATTCCATAGTAGCAGGCCGGGTAAAGTAACCGATCCCATTAACCCATCCTCTCTATTACGCCCCGAGTCTTGAATAGGTCAGTTCTTCCTCTCCAAGATAGGCGCTAATAACCTGAGGGTTCCTCCTGATTTCCATAGGAGGCCCTTCGGCGATTTTTTCCCCAAAGTCGAGAACACAGACCGTGTCAGAAATGTCCATCACCACACCCATGTCATGTTCGATTAAGACGATGGTCGTTCCCCACTCTTCGTTGACATCGAGTATGAAACGGGCCATATCCTCTGTCTCTTCGAGGTTCATCCCGGCCATCGGTTCGTCGAGTAACATCAGTTTGGGCCTCATCGCCAAGGCTCTGCCCAGTTCGACGCGTTTTTGCAACCCATAGGGAAGGATCCCTACCACTTTTTTTCTGATGGCCTCGATCTCGAGGAGATCAATAATCTTTTCTTCTACCTCTTTCCGGAGGCGCATCTCTTCCCTGTGGGCCTTGCCGATATATGCTAGAGCTGAAAAGACTCCTGTCTTGAGGCGCACGTGAGCTCCAAGCTTGATATTGTCTAAAGCGGTCAGGCCCTTAAATAGTTCGACCCCTTGAAAGGTCCTAGCGATGCCCAGCTCAGCAATTTGATGGGAGGGTAGCTTTGTCAATTCATGCCCTTCAAAAAAAATTTTCCCTTCATCCGCCTTATAGAATCGATTAATACAATTCAGTAAACATGTCTTTCCTGCGCCGTTGGGCCCAATAATAGAAAATATCTGGCCTCTCTTAATCTGGGTATTGACCGATGTGAGGGCCTGCACTTTCCCGAAGGAGAGACTGACCTTTTCAATGATGAGTTGAGCATTCTGTTGATTACTCATAGATCAACCTTGGCCAGCATGTACCTCTATCATTCCTATTCCCACTTTCTTCTATCTTCAATCTTCTTATGCTTGGGTGGCAATGTTTCCCTCGGGATAATTTCAATTATTGCATCTAACCTTAATAATTCCTTGAATTTCGATGCAATTTTGGCCTTCGTCTCCCCTCTATCAATCTCTTCAGAAAGAAGCTCGATCTGCAAAATCATTTCATCTTTATTTTTGGATCGATCAACGATTAATTGATAGTCATAAACCTCAGGAAAATAACTGACCACTTCTTGCACCTGGTGAGGGTGAATAAACATCGCCTTCACTTTGGTCGATTCATCGGCTCGACCTACAATCTTTTCCAACCGAGGCGCCGTTCTACTACAGTTGCAGGGTCCATGATTGACGAAAGAGAGGTCCCCTGTGGCAAACCGAAGGAGTGGATACGTTTGGTTAAAGTTCGTGACCACAATCTCCCCCACTTCCCCTGGGCTGACTGGTTTTTTCGAGATCGGATCAATAATCTCAACGACGACACCTGTTGAAAAGTGCATCCCCGCTTTCTCAATACACTCATAGGCGACAGACCCTGTGTCGGCAGTCATGTACCCTTGCCTGACTTGAATCCCATGCCTCTCTTCCATCTCTCTACGCATTGTCTCTGTCAACATATCCCCCGACGTAAAAGCCACTTCGTAGCCAAGATCGGTTCGAGGATTGTAACCCAACTCTTCTGCCTTACGAATGAGGGAGAACAAAAAACCAGCCGGTCCGATATATCCAGTAAGGGGTAAATCCTTGAGTACTTCAATCTGATTCTCGATGTTCCCAACGCCCGTTGGTATGACGACACAGCCCAAGTTTCCCAGAGCCTCATCAAAAATGGTACCCGCTGGAGTCATGTGGTAAGAGAAGGCGTTCTGAACAACATCACCCTTTCTAAATCCTGCGGAGTAAAATGCCTCTTCCATTCTCCAGGGATCCTTCTCTTTGCCATAAGGATCGTAGGTGGGACCTGGAGAGATATAGATCCTCCTCAATTGATGGGGAGGTATGCTCGAAAGACCCCCAAAGGGCAAATCCTTTTTTTGAATCTGTGGAAGATCCAATTTCTTGAGAAGGGGTAATTTTTCAAGATCGTGAACCGTCTGGATGTCAGAGGGTTTAATACCGATACGATCCAATCTTTCCCTGACCGCCTTGCAGCAATTGTAAGCATGAGCTACAATGTCTCTTAACTGGACATTCAAATAGGTCTCTCGCTCCCTCGAGCCCATCATCTCCTTTTGGTGATAAATTCCCTTCGATCGATTGACCATGATCACCTCTTTTTAAATTGAGCATTTATGCCCCTCTATGACGAAGGGCATAAACGCTCGTTTCTCATATCACTTTACTTCTCCACTTTGATCCAATCCGAGAAGGGTTCAAAAGTACCTTTATCTGGGTTTGCAATCGAGAGTTTGAACTCATAAGAACCCCTGTGATCTGCAGAGGTGAATGTAATGGGCCTTGAAATTCCATCCGTCTCGAAGTTTCTGAATGTTTCCAGGGCATTCTTGATGCCTTCTCCTGTCAGATTATCCCCAGCCCTTTTGATTGCTTCTTCGAGGATCATACCATTTAGCCAATTATAGACGTATTGTAAGTCTATAATTTTTCTCTCTGGACGATACTTCTTGTTGTAGTCCCAAATTTTCTTGATTCCTGGAACATTCATCTCATGGGCATAGGAACAAGGTGCTGCGACAATCAAACCCTTGCCAGCATTACCCAAAATCTTGAGTAAGGAGTAATCGCCTAAGAAAGAGAATCCCATAACAGTTGCCTCGAGCCCTACTTTCTTAGCATCTTTGATGAACACAGATGCTGGCTTAGGTGTAAGAACGATAATCGTATAATCTGGTTTGGCTTTCTTCAAGGTCAATGCTTGGGAAACAGCTTCCGTCGCTGTTTGACCGATGATCTGCTCATCCACAAGCTCTACTCCTATTTTTTCTGCATAGTTTCGTTCTTTAAGGTATCTGATCGGGGCTCGTCCGTACTCAGCGTCGGAGTAAACATAGGCAACTCGAACCTTCCGCCCCTTCTCAATGGGTTTACTCTTCGCATATTGGAGCATGCCCATGATTTGATGCTCATAGCTGATCATGTGGGCAAAATTATAAGGAGTATGTGGCTCAGTTTGGTCTAGCGCGAAGGTAGTTAACTGTGGGACCTTATCTTTATTGACCAGCGGAATGCGAGCCTTGCTATCACCTGTCCCCCATCCAACCAAGGCAATCACATTGTGCTCCGTGACCAACCGCTTGTAAGCGGCCATGGCTTGAGGAAGCTTGTATGTATAATCAATCGGGAAGTACTCAATCTGCCTTCCTTTGATCCCACCCTCTTTATTGATCTTGGAAAAATAGTCATCCAACCCCTCGGCATAAGGTACCCCGATATCATTGGTCGGGCCAGTAAGATCGACAATGCTACCAATTTTGACCGTTTCTTTGCCATATGCAAGAGTTCCGGAAAAAACAAATATAAGAGCTACCATCCCTAACATACCCAAAACCCATAAAAGATTTCGTTTTTCCATTTTAAGTCTCCTTTCTTTTAAAAGGTTTTCTTGCCCCACCCTCCAACATCACAACATAGAAAGAACCTTTTTATCACCTCCTTATCGCTTTTTTATCTATAGGAAAATGGCCATAGCTTCCAATAGTCTCTGGTTCGTCTCCATATTTCAGAGAGACCGTCCGGTTCAAAAACCAAAAAAAAGATGATCGTTATACCGAAAACCAATCCCTTAATCGCGGAAATCAAGGTGGTAATTTCTCCGAAGGTGCTTTTTAACAAGACGCCCACAGTTGTCAACAATTCGGGGATGAGGATCATAAAGATCACACCAAACACAGTACCTATGATACTTCCCAAACCGCCAACGATGATCATAGCGAGATAATCAATCGATAGGACGATGGTAAAATGCTCGGGTGTGATGACATTCGTATAATGTCCCCATAGGCTCCCTGCAACTCCAGCATAAAAGGAGCTAATGCCAAAGGCTAAAAGCTTATACTTGAAGATGTCTACTCCGATCAGTTCTGCAGAGATATCCCTATCGCGAATGGCGATAAAGGCTCTTCCGACCCTGGTTCTGAAGAGATTTCTCCCTGTTGCAACTGCCATCACGGCAAATATGAGTAGGAGGTAATAGAATTTTCTATCATTATCGAAAACAAACCCAAATAAGATTGGAGAGGGGACCGATATCCCTGTAATACCATTAGTCAGACGTTCCCAGTGGACAATAGTATACTCAATGATAAACTGTGCAGCTAAAGTGGCAATAGCCAGGTAGAGACCTTTGATCCTGAGGGATGGGATACCAAAGATCATCCCAATGAGGGCTGCAAACAACCCTGCAATTGGTAAAGCGATCCAGAAAGGAATTCCAAGCTTTGTGGTGAGGATAGCCGAGGTATAGGCTCCAACGGCCACAAACGCCCCATGGCCTATAGAGATCTGTCCAGTAAATCCTGTAAGGATATTGAGACCGACTGCCCCAACAATAAAAATAAAGATCATGTTAGTGACGTAGAGGAGGTAATCCCTGACAAACAAAGGTAAGAGGAGGAAAAACAATCCAAAGGCAACTAACCATGACCTGACCCATACCGTTTTAAATATGCGCTCATCTGTTTTATAGATGGTATGAAATAACCCGCAGGGCATCTTTCGCTCCTCTACCCCTTACCCTTCCCTCCTCCCCCATGGGACAAGGGGAAGGGTAAGGGGAAATTTCACCCTACAATCTCTCAATCCGGATCTTTCCAAAAAGCCCATAAGGTTTGATCATTAGCACGACGACCAGAAATACAAAAGGCGCCACGTCCTTTACCCCACCGCCAAACACAGGATCAAGGTACCCTCCAGCGAGATTCTCCAGGATGCCAATAGAAAAACCTCCTAATATGGCTCCAAGGATGCTGTCTAGACCACCCAGGATGACACAAGGAAATACTTTGAGTCCCATGGCAGCAAGGGCATTGTTGATGCCATTAATATTCCCCAGGATGATTCCACCAATGGACGAGACGATGGCAGAGATGGCCCAGGATAATGCGAAAATTCTCTTAATGTTGATCCCTAAACTCTGAGCAATCTGCTGATCAAAAGCGGTGACCCGCATAGCTATGCCTGCTGCACTGAATTTGAAAAAGAGGGCGAACAGGACTACACAGGTCAGAGCAAAGATCAAGCTCCACAGATGGACTTCTGCGATAAAGAGACCAAAGAAACGGATCGGCTCCTCAGAGAAGATGCGAGGAAATACTTTGGTCTCGGTGCCCCAGGCGATTTGAATGAGGCTCCTGAGCACGGCGGATAGGGCAATGGTCACCATAATAATGGAGATGATCGGCTCTCCGATCATTGGCCTGAGGATGACCCGTTCCAATAGGACAGCGAGGATAAATGAAAAGGCCAAGGTCAGGAAGAAGGCATAGATGAATGGGATCCGTAGCTCTATGATGAGGGTCAAACAGATATAGGCTCCAAACATCAATAGCTCACCTTGGGCAAAATTGAGGATGCTTGTTGATTTATAAATCAGGACGAATCCTAGAGCGACCAAGGCATAGACGCTTCCCAGAACCAAGCCAGTTAATAAAAGTTGAGCTAAAAATGCAATGTTCTCACTCATTAGATGTTTCTCTTATCAAACCCATCTTTTTAGGTTAACCATCTTTTTCTTCTCTTGTAATGTTTAACGTCCCGATAGCTCTTCTTTTTGCCCACTTCCGTTAAACCGAGGTAGAATTCTTTGACATCTTCATTTTGCATCAATTTTTCTACTGTGTCGTCCAGAACGATTCGCCCGTTCTCCATCACGTACCCATGGTATGCCACCGAAAGTGCCAGCCTTGCATTCTGCTCCACAAGAAGAATGGAAACGTTCTGTTCTCTATTAATTTTCTGGATGATCTCAAAAATCTCTGCCACAAGAAGAGGGCTGAGTCCCATGGAGGGTTCATCGAGTAACAAGAGTTTCGGTCGAGCCATCAGGGCCCTCCCAAGGACAAGCATCTGCTGTTCTCCTCCACTGATATAGCCCGCCATGACCTTTCTCCGCTCGATGAGCCGAGGGAAATAGTGGTAGACTATCTCCATGTCTTCCTTCCTCTTCTTTCTATTTCGCTGAGTATGTGCCCCAGCCAGAATGTTTTCCTCAACCGTCATATCTTCAACGACCCTTCGACCCTCCATCACTTGAAAGATACCCTTCCGAACGATTTCTTCTGGATATTTTTCGTCAATTCGCTCTCCGTAAAATTCAATGGAACCATCGGTGACTTCTCCATCTTCTGACTTGAGAATCCCGGAGATCGCCTTTAACGTCGTCGTCTTTCCAGCTCCGTTGTTCCCAAGTATGGTGACGATCTTGCCCTCCTCAACCTCCAGAGACATTCCTTTCAGAACAAGGATAACATCCTTATAGACCACTTCAATATTATTGACCTGTAATACGGAAGCCATTAAACCTATTCTCCTTGATCACAAAAGGGCAACTCATGGGCAGATACGATACATTATCTTGTTAAACTTCGTGGAGATCCCTCGGGGTGATAGTTAGAAGCTCAGCCCCTTTAGAGGTCATCAGGAGGGTATCCTCCAATTTCACAACCTCTCCAGGCTCATTGGTCATCTCCATTTCGAGCGCAAAGATCATTCCCTCTTCAATCGTCTCATTACTGTTTTCGCCGAGCACGGGTGGTTCGTTTAATTCCAAACCAACTCCATGCCCGATAAAAGGAATCCTGTTGTGATTTTTCCCCAGCCGCATGAAGAAGGGTTCAAGATGGATCTCATCGGCAAAACCGAGTGCTATCTCATAAGCGTGCGAGCATCGGATTCCTGGTTTCAACACCTTGATCATCCGGTCGGCTATCTCCTTCACCCCTTGATAGATTGATCTGCAGGCTTCCGAAGCTTTCCCAACCACATATGTCCGACTCTGATCGCAGTGATAACCCCGATAATTCGTTGGGATGTCAACGACGATCATCTCCCCCTTTCTTATCTTTTTCAGCGACGCACCTAAAGGGATGGACGGGCTTAAACCTACCCCACTAATCGATTGTATTTTACCCGCGATTCTCGAAAGATTCTCGCCTGAGGCCACCGGCCCCCGACCCATAAAGAAATCAAACTGACGGATAAAATATAAACCTTCATGTCCCGCTCGACGATGGGCATCCTCTATTTCTATGGATAGCTCTAACTCTGTCATCCCTTCCCGGAGCACCTCTAAAATCCTTATGTGCCCCTGATGGACAATTCGACAGGACTCTTTCGTATATTCCACTTCTTTCGCATCTTTTATCTTTCTCTGATCCAGGATAATTTTCGATATATCTTTGATCTCAAATTGTTGTAGGAGTTTGGAAATTCGAAGATATAAACCGGTCGGCAGAATATCCAACTCCATTCCCAGACGACCCTGATCAACTCCCCATCTTCTTAGCTGTCCTTTAGCATCTTCATAGCCTCTGCCAGAAATTAAGTGATCGGACATCAGCCACGTTTCCTCTACAGCAGAGTCGATGCCATTGGTGACAATGAGTTGGTAATCATTTGGTGTTATGACAAGGATGGAAGGCTGTGTGGTCCCTGAATAGTAAAAGACAGATCTGGAGTAATTGAGAAAGATGACGCTAATTCCAAAGTCAACCATTCTTTCTTGAAGATCGCTAATCCTCTTAAGAGGATGGAGGAGTTGAGTTCCTATATCTATATCATTTTTTATTGTAGGCTCATCCAATTTCAATCTCGATATCCCAAACAATAGATTAGCTCTCCCTTCCCCTGGAAATAAATTCCACAATCTTTTTCAAGGATGTCCCTGGACCAAAAACCCCGGTGATTCCTGCCTCTTTGAGTTTTGGAACATCATCAGGGGGGATGGTGCCCCCAAGAATCACCATGGTCTCTTCCATCCCCTTTTCCCTAAGTATTTTCACCACCTCAGGTGCCAGGATCATGTGATTCCCGGAAAGAGTGCTTAGCCCTATGACATCAGCATCCTCCTGAATAGCTGTTTTCACAATGTTCTCTGGCATTTGATTACCAATATAGATCACTTCCATTCCTGCGTCACGCAAGGCATGAGCCACCACCAAACTCCCTCTCCAATGGGCATCCAGACCAAGCCGTGCCATCACGACCCTAATCCTTTTTTTCATTCTTCATTACTCCACTCAAGATCAGCACTATTGATTAGAAAAGAGGTAGGTTCCACGTTCCGTAATATCCTTTCAGGATCTTTGTGACTTCACCCTCAGTCACATAGGCTTTCACTGCCTCTACGACTACCTCCATCAGGTTTCCTTCTCGCTCACAACAGCGAAGGATGGCATCCAGGGCGTCCCGAACCCCTTGAGAACTCCGCTCCCTCTTGATCCTCTCCAGCTTTGCCCGTTGTACCTCAAGGGTCTCTGGGACTTTGAAGATTTCGCACGTAAGTTTCTCGTCCTCTATCTGATAACAATTTACCCCTACAATGGGCATCTCACCTGATTCAATAGCCTTCTGGTATTCATACGCCGTAGTGGAGATCTCTTTATGTATCCATCCCTTTTCAACTGCCTTCACAATACCGCCTATATTATCAATTTCATCCAAAAGGGTGCTTATTTTGTCTTCCAGTTGGTTGGTCAGAGTTTCAATAAAATAAGACCCTCCCAAGGGATCGATGGAATGGGTTACCCTTGTTTCGAGCTGCAATATTTGCTGTGTCCTTAAGGCTGTAAGGGAGGAGAGCTCGGTAGGGGTGCAGAGCGCCTCGTCATAGGCATCGATATGAACGGACTGAGCACCTCCCAGTACGGCCGAAAGGGCATGATAAGCAGCCCGGGCAATATTGTTCAATGGCTGCTGAGCGGTTAAGGAAACACCGGCTGTCTGAACATGGAATCTTAACGCTAGAGAACGGGTGTCCTTCGCCCTAAAACGGTTCTTCATGATCTTGTACCAGATCCTTCGCGCAGCACGGTATTTAGCGATCTCTTCAAAAAAATCGCTATGGCCAGAGAAGAAAAAGCTGAGCCTCGGAGCAAAACGATCCACATCAAGACCTCGCCTGATCAACTCCTCAGAACAGGCTATAGCATTAGCAATGACAAGGGCCACCTCTTGGATAGCAGTACATCCAGCCTCCCGGTAGTTGTAACCGGCGAAGCTGATAGGATTCCAACGAGCGGCATATTTTGTGCAGAACTCGATGGCGTCACAGCTCAATTTAAAAGAAAGTCTAGGAGGTGAGACATCAGGAGCAATCGTGATTGCCGTCTCCATCAAAAAATCGTTCTGACTAGTCCCCTTGAGTTCCTTTAGGGGGATATTGCGGGCCTGTGCATTGGCAAAATACATTGATTGGATAGTGATGTTACATATTGGCTGGCATGTAACCAAGGAGCTACTAACATTCTCAATCGGTATGCCGTCGAATAAGATACGCATGTCCTCTATGGTATCAATAGCTACCCCCCCACGCCCTACATCGGCATAAGCCTGGGGATCTGTGGAATCGTACCCCCTCAAGGTTGGATAATCAAAAACACCATTTACGCCCATAGCCCCCTGCTGAAGAAGAAACTTATACCTTTTATTGGTCTCCTCAGGAGGGCCGAAGCCCGCTAGTTGCCGCTGTGTCCAAGTCCGCCCTCTGTACATAGTCGGGTGAACACCACGGGTAAAAGGTTCTTCTCCAGGGAAACCCAGATCCCGGATATAATCTATATCAGCAATGTGCTCTGGAGTATATATGGGCTCAATGGGAATGCCCGAAAGGGTTTCAAAGACCTCCTCCCGTTCTTTTTCAGTCAGGGAGGTCTCTCTCTGCCACTTGTCCTTCTTTTGTTTTATATTCTCGATTGAATATTTGTTAAATAAACCATTTCCTGATTTCATTGTAATTTCCTTTAATTATTTGGTTTAAACTTCTGGGTTTAAATTCTTGCTACTCTATTGCGCTGTTCACATGCATAATGACATCTTATATTCTGCCAGGCCTAAATCCTTTAACGACATGATTTTGCCTTGATTTTTTCGATGAAAAAGCTACAAAAATTGTCTTTCAGAAACCCCCATCCTGTTTACATATTGACAATGTGAATAATGTATAAAATATTTTTTCTTTCGTGATTTGTATGTTAGATCATTTTTAAATTGACCTTGGTAAATTTTTATGTTACTAACTGTTTAGTTAAATTTATCGACTATTCGTTTAACAAAAATTTTATCCGCTGTCAAGTGTTTTTTTATATTGCGCAAATTTTCACCAATGCCCTAATGCTAAAAGAAGAGTTTCTTTGTTTTATTTTCTGAAAAGAAAATAGTAACAGAATTAAAAGGAGAGGAAAAAATGGATAATCTTCGCAATTTTAAAGGCTTAGATAAGAGCGTACGGAAACAAAAGATCATTGATACTGCTGCATATCTTTTTCACAAAAAGGGTTATATTTCTACTACTCTTGATGATGTGTCTAAAAAATTGGGCCTGAGTAAGGCCGCTCTTTACCATTATGTATCAAGTAAAGATGAGCTCCTTTCCATTATCTATACGCAGACCTTTAACAACATTTTTATGGACACAAATAAGATATCGAATATGGACCTACCGCCTGATGAAAAGTTAAGGTTAATCCTCCATAACCACATTAAAAACATAATTATCAAAAGTCTTCCTATGTTTTCCGTTTTTTTTAGTGAGGAAACCCAGCTTCCTGAAAAGGATTATCAAAAAATCCGCGAAGAGAAAAGAAAATATAACCGAATAGTTGAAGAAATCCTCAAGGAAGGTATTTCAAAAGGGATTTTCACAAAAGTAGACATTAAATTGCAGTCCTATGCCATACTGGGGATGTGCAATTGGATCTATAAATGGTACAAACCAGACCAAAAAAAGTACACCCCAGACCAGATTGCCGATCATATCATCGCTTTGTTGGAAGCAGGTTACCTTAAAAATAAGTTGCCAGTAGGTGAGAAAGATTCTGAAGGAATTCAGCTCACAAATAAAAAATATAAAACAAAAGTGAAAAAACAAACTCTTGATGAATTAAGACGTCAGTGCATGGTTTTGATCGAGCTTATTGAGGAGGCAAAGAAGACGATTTAAGGTCTAATCATCTTCTTCTTTAAACCCTGTATACGGGGTCCTTTACATTCGTCCTTTTTCTTTCATCAACCGAACCATTAACTCTTTGTAGTTTTTGGGCGGAATGATCTTTTTCTCTCGTTCCTCCATCTTGATCGCACCACTGGGACAGAAGTGGGCGCAGACGCCGCATCCAAGGCAGAACTCTTTATCCACCACAGGATAATCCCCCTCCATCTTGATGGCTTTAATCTGGCAATGATCTACACATACTTCGCATCCATTACATTCCTCTTGAT
>Ga0153915_10003785_pt1 | contig 13903 bp, 13 predicted proteins | sample Opewatmetagenome_2_FD_107003 | JGI IMG/M metagenome (GOLD analysis project Ga0153915, IMG submission 107003) | Freshwater wetland microbial communities from Ohio, USA - Open water 3 Core 3 Depth 3 metaG | ecosystem: Environmental > Aquatic > Freshwater > Wetlands | place: USA: Ohio, Lake Erie... | reverse complement strand
TGGTAAAATTCTTTTTTGCCAGTTAGGCAAATTTCCTTATTTTTGCACCGCACCCATAGCTCAGCTGGTAGAGCATCTGACTCTTAATCAGCAGGTCGCCGGTTCGAATCCGGCTGGGTGTACGAAAAAGCCCCGAAATCGCAAGAAATTGGGGCTTTTGTTTTTAGCATTTTACTAGTTTTGGTGATTTTCGGGGTAATTTGGAGGCAAAACTACTTCAGTTTCTACTTCAGTTTTTCACTTTGTAGTTTTTCAACGCCTTGTTTATTCTTTCAACCTTTTCTTTAATAGTATCATATGGCAATTCATTCAAAGATAAATATTTCTTTAATTCATTATTCATTTGCTCTGTATCGATCTTATTATAGAATTTATCTGTTACAGAAGTATGTGCGTGACCTACCAGTTCTTTAACCGTCGATTCATCCATTCCTCTCTTTTTAGCAGTGGTAATGAATGTCTTGCGGAATGTACGAGAAGTATATTTCTTATCATTTAATCCTAGTGTATTAAAATACCTGCGTATTGCCCTCTGTAGCGATTCAACATTTTCGTATTCGATTACCCTTCCTGATTCTTTTGACTGTTTTATGCTAACAAATATTGCAGTAAGATCGGGATGAAAAGCGACTTCACGATATATCTTTTTCTTTGGTGAGTAATATCTTAAAGTGTTTTCTTTAACATTCACGTCTTCGATCTTTAAGGAAAGAACATCTGATGCCCTTAAGCCTGTATAATAAAGAATTGTCAAAGTGTTTTTGAAATTTTGGTTTTTATTAAGCAAGGATAGCATGTAAAATATTAAAGCTAAATCTTCGTAATCAATAATAATCTTCTCTACTACTTCTGGTTTTGGTTTAACATCGCGGTTAATTTTAAACATCGGAATATAATTATACTCAAAGAGGAAATTGAGGAAATGATTTAACTGTTTAAAATATCCAAATATCGAATTCTTCTTCTGCTTTATTTTCTTTATCTGATTTAACCACTTTTCAACTGATAGCTTAGCGATAACTGCGCAAGGCATTTCTTCGGGGAATGTTTCAATAAACTTATTATAAAACCGTTTATAATCCTTAATGGTTTTCGGGTGCTTTGTTTCGTTATTTGAAAGGAAGTGATCAAACGCATAATGGATAGTATTCCTATTAATTCCAAGAGTAGCGTATTTCTCCTTTTCCTTTTGTAATTCTGCATCAAAATCCTTTGCGATTATTTTCGCTTTTGCCATATTTTCTTTGTTATTCACAAGACCTAGAGACTTGTTTCTGTTCTTCTGCATCGCATAATCGTACCAGGATATGTATATTTTATTGCCCTTAGGATATATACTTGACATTTTCTTTCTCCATTATTTTAGTTAATAATTGTGCCGAATCGATTGTGGGTTTCGTATTTGTACTATTTCTGAATGCTTCAAGATCTATTTTTTCTGAATCTTTACAATCTGCCCTAATTGTGTTTTCTTCGATATATCGGGCAATCTCTCTATAAGAAATCATCCGTCTTTCACCTAATTGAATGATTCCGATTTTGCCTTCATTTATTAATAAACCCAAGGCATCTCTACCAATCGACATTACTTTTGCTGCTTCGGTTCTATTAAATAATTTTAGTTCTTTATATTCATCGTTTAATTGTTCATCCATTTCATCACCTGTTCATTTTAAATAATATCCAGCCCTTCCTTACACATATACAGACTCTATAAAAGCCTATATATGTGTTGGAAAAGTGTAAGGTTTGTAAGGTTAGCTAATTATGATGTCTTCGTCGAAGATTTCATCTTCAATTTGAACTACCGGAGTAGAAGGCAACTCATTATCTTCTATGCGCTGGTAAATTCCCAATGCGTCTTTTGGTATTTCCCCAATCCAGTATGCCCCGCGCATCTGCTTATTACCGATTGTTAACATACCAGCTTTTGGAATCTCGATTTTCTTGTTTTCAAGCAGACGGTTCTTCAGGCTTTCATATTGAATTCCCAATCCGCCTTGATTTCTTAAAAAATCGTCAACTGCTTTATACGCTACTCTTAAGTTAATACCAAGCGTTAAATATCCGTCCTTTTTCTGTTGGTAATAACCAAGAAGATTACTTTGTGTATAATCACTCAAATTCTCTGAGTTTTGAATAAGTAATGATTTATTTGAAATTAAAGTCCAAAGTATTTCCTCAAATTTCTCATCGGCTTTGAAATTATGCGCGCGATTGAAATTATTTACCAACACTTCCTTTACTCCAAGATTAAAGTAATTATCATATCCTTCAGCTTTGTATTCTGTTCCTTCAAATAAGAACACCTTTGAAGTGTCCCATGCGGTTTTCAACAGAGCCAAATTATTGATAATCCTGGGAAGGTTTTCACCATTTAGTTTTTCTGCATCACCTATTTTTTGAATATAATTAATGTTTTCCATAACTAATGAATTATAATCAACCGTTTCCTTTATGCTTAAGAGATACTGAATAATATTTAATGTAAATGAACTGAATTGCTTTGAAGATTCCGCTAAATATCGAACCTCTTCATTCTTTGCTTCCTTTTTGTTCAAATACAAAATAATTCCACGCGCTACTGTACTAGCTTCTGTCATAACGATATCTTCACCATTTATCATCAGCAATCCTCGGATTTCCTTTTCATCCAGAATCTCAAGATTAACATTTGCGCGATTTCGTGAATTGCCATCGCTATAATTCTGAATTGTACTCATGAAGGCATTTCGTTTTGCGTCTGAACTTAAAGCCGATATTTTCAGATCGTCTATACAAAATAAAACATCTTTCATTGCATGCCCTGCAATATTAATAGCTGTTGCTGTTGATGTTGCTGGGAATAAGGATTGAAATTGGCCAAAGAATGACTGATAAAATCGACAAATTGTAGTTTTACCACTCCCGCTATCGCCCGTTATCAGTAAATAAGGCTTGCCCTCAACGGTATTTTTAAGAAACGGATATAAAAGTGCCAGCATTACAAAAGAAAAACATAATAATGATATCTTATATTCGTCCCACTTTAATAAATGCTCAATAATAGACTTCTTAACTTCAATTAAAGAGATATCCTGATTTTGTATAAAACCGACCTTATTTTTGCGCCACTCATTACTATACATAATCGGTGTTATTTTCTGTTCTACTCCATCGGCACGAATAATACATTCGCTTGTTCTATATTCAGTTAATTCATCGTTATAGCCATATTCCAATGCTGAAATTATGTCTATATTTCTGTTATGCTCTTTAATTACATCTATAACATGCTTAAATGAACCGTTTAATTGTATTTTAACTCCGCATAATTGGTGAAGGAATTCGTCAAATTTCTGTTGCGAAGCAAAAAGGGAAGCCGACAACCTTTCGAACGGAAATTCTAAATCGCCACTAACAATTACCTTGCCACCACAATATGTTTCAGATTTTCCATTGTAAGTGGCCTGTATCTGGTCATCAAGTTTTACGACAAAATTAGTTAATATCTTCCATTCACTATCATCCATTCCGTTTCTTAAATAATATCCGCATTCAATTCCATCTTCAATAATTTTATACTTTGAATTCAGTAAAGGAAATCGATCAGTTTTCGAGAAAGTAGTTACTTCCGGAGAAATATAGTTACGTGCATTATTAATTGAATGCATAAGGTAACTGTCAGCACCCTTTTCATCTTCCATTTTCCTATTTAAATACTTACCAGTCGTGGGAAACAAATTAAATGCTCCTGTAATCTGATGATCTTCTAAGCCAGAATGTACTAACCTGGATATTATTTTCTGATCAACAGCACTTCTATCTTCATTTCCATCTTTATCTATCCCGAACATAAGTTCTTTTAAGTCTTTCGATTTTTCGAGAGCAGCGATAACTGGATCTAATCCCTTTTTACTAATTAACTCCTTGATTTCACTTAAAGAATAGCGGATATTATAATTTGAATTGATAATCCTCGAAGAAACACCTTCTGCTGTCTTCCAATTGGTAGTAAAGGGAACTCTTAATATGCGCGATACATCTTTAACTGAATCTCCGCCGCACAATAATTCCAGATGCTTCATCAATCGTTCTGCATCTTTAATAGAATCTTTATCAAGTAAAAGCGGTTTATTCAATAACCAATAAATATGCAAGCCGTGCCCACTATCTACAATGACGCTCGGATTTAAGTTAATATTAGTCAAATGTGATATTGCTTCCGCTTTAGAACTAAAAAATGACGGTTTATTATGTCCAGTTTTACCCACATCTATATCTATATATAGCGCGGGCAAATAGAGGCAATTCTCTTTTTTACCATTCTCAGATGTCTTTCTAATGGAAACTCCAAAATATATATCGGTTCCTGATTTGAAAGTGCTTAGTTTAGAGCCTATCCCATATACAGCTTCATTAAAAGGCAGAAAAACAGGTCTATTCGGTTTTGACTCGTGAAATGTGCGTAATTCCAAAAACCCTGTATCTATATCTTTATAAAGATTTGTAAAAAATGATTTTTGCTCTAATTGTGTATCTATTTCATTATCCTTATTTATTATATTTTTCATTATAATTTTCCTTTATAATTTAGAATTCATTTATATTTTATTATTTCACTACTTTATTCAAGTTTAACCGGACTACTTTTAAAGCGATAAACGTTACTTTAAATTGCCATTTACATTAAAAGGCAAAAAAATGCCGGCTTAACTGTATTATCCAACTTGAGTCAAAATGGTAGGAGTGTTTTATTATTCAGAAAGGGAGAACTTCTCCAGATCTTCCTCGCTAATGCAGAACTGGTTTCCTATCCTGATCGCCTTTATTCGGTTCATGCGGACTAAGACCCAGATCCATTGCCTTGATTTTCCCAGTTTCTTTGAAGCTTCACTTAAACTAATGTATTTCATCTTTCTTATCCTTCTTATTTTTTCCTAAAATAGCTCTATCGAATCATTAATAACTTATGTTGCAAATAGTAAGGAGAATAAAAAGCGAAGTCAAGGCCAGTCCTAATTAATTTTATCAATTAATTGTGCAAATGATAATTAATTATTTTTCTCTTGACTTGTGCAAATTGTGCCTGACATTAATGCATGTTTATTGAAAAATGTTACTTATGGATGTCGATTTTTCTTGACTTTAAAGAATTGCGGTCGGACATAAGGGGGCAGTGAAGGTATTAGGAATCACTTAAAATGTCTCGCGTTTTATGGGTGTAATCTTTAAAGGAAAGTATTTAGTGGCAAAGGAATGGTGAATATCGAATGGGTGGCCAAAGATTAAGAAAATCGACAGTTTTATTAACTTTTTGAGGTTGTCAGGAATGTATAACTCGGATTTGAACCTAGTTTATTTAACAACTCACTAATATCTGGAACCTGGTTATTGAAAGCCTAGTCACTAAGATTATATAAACCATAAAAAGTAGGATTTCCTATCTCTACTTGCTCGTATATGAAGGATCTTTTATTATTATCAGACTAGTAAGATTTGTTATGTTAGATTTGGCTCATTTAACCCACTCAACAAGTAATCTACAGCTTTACGCGCCTGGAGTGAGGATCTAATGAATAGGTTGCTATCACTCTTGCTTTGTTTAAGCCATCCGCTTATGTAGGCTGACTGGTTTTCAAGGACGGGAGTATTGATGCCGGATAGACCACATAAATAGGCTGAACCTATTTCCGCTATAAGTTCCTCCTCAATTTTGCATGCTGGGGATAAGTCCCTCTTAAGGCGGGATACGGCTGCCGTCCAATGTATCAACTCGTGGTATAGACTTGAATAGTACTCGGCTGGATTGTCGAAATCTGTGATGATTGGTATTGAGATGTAATCCTCTTGGACTGAGTAATAACATCTATTGATATTGTGTTTTATTACTGGAGTAGGAAATATGTTTCTTATTACCTCCTCGCAATCGATTAATTTGATCTCATCTGTCTTGTCTGTATAGAGTGTAGTCTGCGATAAGTTAAAGGCAAAACTGTACCTCAGAATAGGAACTTTAGTAGTTGCATCCGTCTCTGATTTAGACATAAAATTATGCATTTTCCAGAATACAATTAGTGAACCCTTAGAGCCTTCAAGAATCTTGCCTCCACGTTCATTACATTGTAAATAAGTAAGGTAATATGGGGAAGAATAATCCTCTGCGATAAGACTTAGAAAATTGATTCCGTTATAATGCTTCTTTGTCACAAAATTGCAGGGAATGTTTCTATTCCAACTGAGCCGCCAAGGTATTACTCCGGATTCAAGTTTAGTAGTTATTTTATCAGTAATACTGTCATATATATTATTTCTGTTCATATACGCCTCCCTAGTAATTATTTCTCTTACTACGGGCAATAAAGAGGGTTACTGCTATCTTTTCAGGATCAGCCATACCATTGAGCTCCTTACTTATTTCAAGCCCATCCTTATAGCTTTGTAGCATCATATCAAAATAGTTGTCCCCTACCCTTGATGTTGAATCATCTGAGGGGTTATTTTCATTCGCTCCAGCCGCTTTCACCTCGTATGTAGTGATTTGTTTGTTTCCTCTTTGGGAAGTTAGTTTGGTTATGACAGCCTTATCTCCTTTATGAAGTGACTTAAGTTCATCGTTTACTTCTTCCGGGGCAAAGAATGAATATTCTAATCCCTCTGAGCGTACAGCATACATATGGTATTTGCCATACTGGCTTGAGCCAGCAACAGGTTCATCGTACAGAAGTTCAACCTCCACTGGTTTATTAACGGGCAAATCTAATTTGGCTCGTTGTGTCATATGACACCTCCATTTTATGTTAAATAATAAAAGACGTATTTATCCCGCCTCGTTTGTTAATTTTAATCTTGATGCTTAAATGAATGGTGTTTGGGGATTATTCGATGCTGTTGTGGAGTGTTAGATTAAACCCTGACTTACCCTCTTTAGGGGTTACTCCTTCTGGTATTTTGGTTTTCAACTAAATGAATATTTGAATCCTTGTTAGATCAGGTTTATTAGTATTATGTAAAGCAATATTTTTGGTAATAAAACCTTCATTACTATTGTTATTAGGCAACCTTTGCCTAGGATCATCGCTCCAATTTTACGCTGCCTTCCGCTCCTTGTTAAAGGAATTCCAATTTTCCGGGAAATACGTTGTTTGGCTCTTGTGATACCTAATAGACGATTCCAAGAGAAACCACCTCTATTCATAATTAACTTCCTCCACAATTGTTTTAATTTAAATTATAATAGTGAATTTATTAAAGGCTTATATCCTAGATCATAGTAATCTTTTATCAACAAAAGACGTGTATTTATCTTCAGCAAATATTATATGGTCAAATACTGATATGTCTATAATTTTACCTGCTTCAAATAACTTCTTAGTAATGGCAATATCTTCATTGGATGGATCGGGATTACCGCTTGGATGGTTATGGGCTAATATAATATGCGCACAAGTAGCAACTATCGCGCCTCTAAAGACTTCCCTTGGATGAACAACTGATGAATTCAATGTGCCTTCTGATATAACCTCAAAACCGGTAACAATGTTGGCACTATTTAACCAAAATACTATGAATCGTTCTTTTACTTCTCCGTCAAACAAAAACGGAAATTCTCGAAAATGTCTGATGGTGCTGTAACTTTGATCTTCTTCCCTTTAAGTTCGGGGTAAGTTTCCTCTGAGTCCTTAAATTTCCAGGTTACTGTTTTAATATAATGCTTCATTTTTACCTCTTTTAATAATTATTGTTGCTTCTATTGAATAATTTTACAATTTTCAATGGTGTATTTTAATTATTTTGTATACTAACATCAGCTCTGGAAACTGGTTTTTTAGTCCCAAAGAATTACTTGGGACTAACTAATAAATTATATTTTTTTTATGAATTTAATATCATAATTGGAGAAAATGTATGATGACTAAAGAGCAGTCAAAAAATTCTTTGATGTTGGATGGAAACAATTAGAAAACTTACAATTAAACAAGGCCATTACTAATTTTTCAAAATCCATAAGGCTAAATCCCAAAAACGCCGATAGTTTCGTAGGCAGAAGTTATGCAAAAATCGAAAAGTCAGATTATAAAGGAGCCATTGTTGACTCTTCAAGAGCGATTAAGATATCAGCTAAAAAAGCCAATGCATATTATACTCGAGGTCTTGCTTACTTAAAACTTTCAAAACACAAAGAGGCAGTAAAAGATTTTAATGAAGCGATATCTATTGATTCTAAAGATGCCCGTTATTATGCTGATAGAGGATATTCAAGATCTGAATTATATGACTTTGATGATGCAATGGAAGATTTATCAAAAGCTATAAAAATGGAACCTAAAGAGGCCGGCTTTTATTATTACCGTGGTGAATTAAATACCAATCGTTATTATGTTGATCAAGCCATTCAGGATTATACAATAGCAATTAAATTAGATCCTAATTTCGCCCATTATTTTAACGCAAGGGCATGGGCGAGGCTTGTGAAATTAGATTATAAAGGAGCTATCAAAGACTGCACTAGAGCCCTACTGATTGAGCCTAAAAATGGAACCAGTTTCATTTATCGCGGGTTCGCTAATTTAGATAATAATAATTTTAAGAACGCTATAGATGATTTTACAAAGGCTTTGAAATGTACCGCCGATAATAAATATATATATCTTCACCGTGGGAAAGCATATTTAGGTATTTTAAATTATAAACAATCAATTCTTGATTTTAATACCTATTTGAAGCATCACAAAAAGGATGACCAAGCATATTACTTTAGAGGCATTGCTAAAATCGGCACTTCGAACTTTTTGGGAGCTATTAAAGATTCACAAAAATCTTATGCATTAAACCCAGATCAATCATCTACACTCGATATTTGCGAGTACGCGAAATTCAAGATTAGAGAGAAGAAAGGAGAAAATATTTCAAAAATTGAAGATTTTATAGAACTCAAAAAATTTGTGAAGGATTTTGGGCCTCTAGAAAATAAGGCAATATATTAGTGAAGAAAATGTTTTAGAATTAGGTTGTTATCCGACACTTTTAATTATTCATTGGTTATTTTATAGAATAATTTTTATAATAGATTAAGTAAAGTAATAAGAATAAACAAATAAGATTTTTGCAGTAAATTGCTTAGTTCTGCTCTGAAAACTGGCACTTTTCAAACCAATCAGAACTCGGTGATAAGGCTGCGTCCATACTTGGACGCAACTTATTATCTATGGTCTTGGTTGGTGGGCATGCCAGTGCCTCAGAGCTGGACGTAGATTTTAGGTTTGCGTCCTTTTTTTATTAATATGTTGAGGTGTAAATGGAATCATCAATGGTTCTATCTAGCTTGGGAGAAGATTTCTATAAGAAGCTTGCTTATGATCTGAAATATGCTCTTAAAGATTTGACAACTGAAGAGTTATGGGACATATTTAAGCAGTCTGCTTTAGAATCTGGTAAGGTGACTTATGAAACAAAAAAGCGATCCCTCAAACAGACGGGTCAAGTTCTTAAAACTACATTTGATCGTTATAAACAAAATGGATTCGCTGAATCAGCTAAATCTGATGCAATCAGATTAAAGGACTTTACAATCGCTCTCCCAGAAAAAGTTCAAATTGTATATAGTAATTTCTTAAAACTTAAACGAGAAGAACAAATTGAAATTGTTATTGTAACATTTTTGACGCTTGCTATATTCTTTGCATGTGCAGGAGGAACTGACCTTGAAGGTGGAATTCCTGATATAGATTTAGCAATAGGAGGTGTCGCACACCACAGAAGTATTCTTACTCATTCTATCCTTATTGGACTGGGAATTGAATTTACCGGACGCTTTTCAATTCTTACTTTAGAGAAAATAAAAGATAGAATGCCAATTGATCGGCATATTGTCTGGGATAAAGTATTCGCCTATATAAATAAACACAAAGAGAAAGCTATCACAGCAATGTGGCTGGGTATTGGCACTCATCTAATAAAGGACTCCGGAATCTTCGGGGGAGGTGTTACGCCTTATAAGGATATGCCTTTTAGTATGCCAATGGAAATGCATCAAAGTTTATTTGCAGCAAATGGGATTACCGGCACTATTTTTGGAGCTAAAGCTTTATGATTATGGTAATAAAACAGCAACTTTTAAGATATAATCTGTTTATTTCATTGTTAATTTGCATCCCCTTTATTATTTCTAATCTCATAATCGAACATTTTAATGATACTTCCTTAGCAATTTATTTGTGGGTATTTATTTCGACCAGCTATTCTTTTTTACACAAAAAGAAAGTCGTCGTATTCTTCATTAAATTCAACACAATCGGAAGTATAATCTTTGTCATTGCATATGAGAGGATAAATCATGGCCTAATATTTATTGTTAGTCTGTTTATTACTCATATTTGCTTATTAATAATAAATCGTATTATTCAACCTACGCTTGATGAATGGGTATCATTAAAATCTAACATATCAATTGCTAACGGTATAGATAAATATGAAAATGAAAAATGCATGAATGATAAAATCGCGGATGAAAATTGGGAATTAAGATGCAGGATCAAAAAAAAGCTAAAGAGCAGACAAAACGTCTCAGATATTGTCGGACCATCCTTAGCCGGAGTTGCATTCCAATATATTACGCATTCAGTTATTCCAGGATTAGGGTTACTACTGGGATTTGTCAGAGATGAAGTCATTGTCGCTTCAATGATGAAAGGGCTTGAGAAAGAAAGATTTCAAGACCCGGATTTGACAAAAGACATAAAACGCCATATCGAAATGTTTCTTAATTCCAATTATGAGGTACGGCTATGCCTATTCTGGTATTATATCATTGCTATTATTGGTCTAATATTCCTAACCTATCAAATGCATGGGTGACTGACATTATGAAATTTTCTTTCGTTTAATAAATAATCATATAATTGTGAGGCCATATGAGACGTAAATTTATTTTATTAGCATTAGTCATTATCTGCCTAATATTAATTGGATACATAATTACTGATAAGGTGATGATTCATAGTGATCCAGACAAAGACCTAATGCTTGGTGATAGTTTTTACAAAAAAAGTAGAAATGACAATACAGCAAAAGAAAAATCTTTGGAATATTATTCCAATTATCTTAATGCAACTATTGATGAAAAAGACAATATTAAGGAGATTACTAATGTTTTAGTTAAATTTTCAGAATTGTCCAAATCCTTAAACAATCCTAAATATATCAACGAAACAGCAGATTTCTTTCTCCAAATATTGGAAAATGGAAATGACTATTATATAGACAATTCGAATTATCCTTGGAAAAGGGAATTGCAGGCATTTTATACTAATGAGATTATTTATAGTTTAGGTTTTGACAAGGCAAATAAAACCAATTTATTGGACGAAAAATTATTTTTAAAAATAAAGAAAATAATAGGCAAGTTTCATCCAATGTACCCAGAAGCTATTAAAAAAATACCTGTGCTACAAAATTATCTAGAGACTTCGCTACAAAATAAAAATGAATTAAGGAATATACTTGAGGCACTTGAAACCCATATTTATTATTCTAGAAACATTGAAGATACTGACAATGTTATTCGCAGTGCTGATTATTTTATTCGCATTTTGGAAAAAGGTCTAAATTTTTATTCAACCGTAAACAATTATGAGCCAACATACCGTCTGAGACAATTTTATAAACTCGTATTTGCTGATGATAAAACTTTAGAAAAAGAAGGTAATAAATTATTAACTATTGAAAAATTACTGCAGGGTCTTGTAACCGATGCGGAGGCATTTAAGGGCACTTGGAAAAAAGATGTTTCAGAGAAGGATTGTTGGCCTCCAAATTGCTTGAAGATACAGTTTGACAAGTTGGATCCTAATTTTATAGTTGAGTCTAATCAGATTTGTGTTTCTGCATTTTATAAAATAGAGCCTTCTACTAGAACAGTCCAGTTGTTTTTTAAGGAACCAACTGATTTGGGAGTAGGAGGCGCCTCATTGCCATGGAAGAATTTTGATAATTCAAAACCATTAGCAATTATAACGTTTACTAATCCTGAAAGGACTCAAATTTCTATAAAATGGTTTGGATTTATAAATAAAACCCAGCCGAATACAAAACTGTCTTTCGGAAATGGGTATGAGGGATTGTTTAATAAAGTACAATAAGAACTAAATTAATTCCTTAATTGCGGAGCTAGCCGGAGGCGAAGGACGGAGAGTGATTGTTAAGAAAGGTATATAGTTAAACTATTGCTCAGAACTGAGCCGTTTTTTCTGCTTATACTCTGGGCAACAGATTTTACAAAATAAATGCCTTCCTCAATATTCACCTCCTCGCCAATATTCAGAACTGTCTCACCAATTAAAGCCTGTTCCTGAGAGATTAATATCTCAGTAGTTCCTGATAAGTATTCACACGAAAGTTTGGATTTAGACCAAACACGTATAGTTTTTAATTCACAATAAGGCTCTCTTTTTTCATAGAATCTGTCGATGTTTTCCTTAGAATTAACATGTGCCGCTAATTCCATATTAGCAAGCAACTCTATCATAATATCAGCAGTTCCTGGTAATTCTCCCTTGTTAGAAATCCATAATATACTGTCATGGACATAACTTGGGCTTTTATAAATGTTGTAAGCTAGAGATTTAACAATTTCTATCCTTTCATTGGATGAAAAACGAGATAAACCCTCTAAAAACTGTCTCTGAATCTGTTCAATCTCCTTAGAGCGGACACTTTCTCTTATTTCAGGGGTCAAATTAAACGACCTGCCTAAAAGTGTACCTATTTTCCTATAATATATACCCATATACTTTTGGGCACAATCATTCATCGGGTTATTAAGATTTGATGTCCCAATTTCTATCAATGGAACCATACATTGATCTATCAAACCGTTAATTCTATTGTTGCGCGAAGCGCTTCCTTCGCCTAATATGTCTAAATCAGCCTGTTTCACTAAAAACTTAATTGCCTCAAATAGTTCATCTAATTTATGGTTATTCACTGGTACAGCTTCACAACTCTTAGATTCTGGTAAACGCTTTAATAACGTGGTTGGTAATTCGTATTTGTTGGTAATTATATGTTTGTACATGTTTTCTACTGCTAATAAATCATCAGAACAGCTGATGCCATCCTTGACTACAGAATCAATAACTCTCTCCAGATTCCAAGGATATAAATCATTAAGCTCTTTTTGTTTGTCGGGATCGTTTATTCCAATTGCAGAACGTATCATTTCTGCATTTGCGACAATGCCAATATTAGAGGTATTAGTCGAAATCTTAGAATACGTTCTAAGTAAATTAGCCTGTGTAAATTCTATATAATTATTTTGTTTAATATTCTCTGATAAGTACTTTTCAATAAATGGATTACTAATACATTCACATACAGCATTTAAATTACTTTCCTTCCTTGGTTTAATCTGTGTCACGTGGCCAACTAATTTATTCGCCGCATTAATAATAATTTCATCATCGTGCAATAGATTAACAATTAAGTATTCACCATACTGATTAGGATTTCTGTAAATGACTGCTTTATTATCTTCAACAGGTATTATAACTACAGAATCATCCTGATCAGCACCTCCAAGGATAGAAAGGTACTCTTCAGCATCGTTTTTGTTAAACCATACATTGCCATACTTATCCAAATGCATACTGCCAGCAGGAACTACAGAAGTAAAATTGCCATAATTATCATGGTTCCTAAGATCGCAGCGTAAATAACCTCTATATGCTGATGGAACTGGTATGCGAAAAACAGGAGTCCCCTTCCGCTCAGCATAATGCAATATTGATTTTCGGAACATCTGCTGTACTGCTTCAGATGAAAATGGAATTTCCTAAATTTAGGATAGTGTAAAAAAAGGAGGAATCCATGAAACAAAGAAAGCATTACACCGCAGAACAAAAAGTGATAATTCTCAGAGAACTTT